>Ga0207952_1000178_pt1 | contig 65048 bp, 51 predicted proteins | sample SubbioR12Aug_8Ca_FD_184831 | JGI IMG/M metagenome (GOLD analysis project Ga0207952, IMG submission 184831) | Serpentinite rock and fluid subsurface biosphere microbial communities from McLaughlin Reserve, California, USA - CR12Aug_8Ca (SPAdes) | ecosystem: Environmental > Terrestrial > Deep...
AAGTTTGCACCACTTGCCGACGCACGCCCAGCAGCTTCATCAAGCTCCAGGCCATGATGCAGCCGACCAGCACTTCCCAGGTGGCCTCCACCCACAAGTGAATCACCCACCACCACCAATATTGGTCGACGGAAATATTGGTGACGTAAAACATGCCGGCCAGATACAAACCGGCCAGGGCCACCAGGTCCAGCGTCAGCACGCCGGCGATGCCGGACCACTTGCCCTTGGCGAAGGTGGCGGCGACATTATAAAAAAAGGTCAACATCACGGCGACGATGCCGATGTCCGCCCAGCGAGGGGCTTCGATATATTCGCGGCCTTCGTTGATCAACCATAGCGAGGTATCGTTACCGGCACCGAACTGGATGAACAGATACACCAGCACCACGATGGCGACCGCACCGGTCAGTACCCAGAATGCCAGTCGTCCCCATTTCAAACCGACTATTTCGACGCCGCTTTCCTCTTCCAGAAACCAGTACACCGAGCCGATAAATCCGTACAGCATCCAGACCACCATGGCGTTGATGTGCACCATGCGGTTGACGTTGAAGTCCAGGATCTCGTACAAAAAGCTCGGAAACAGGAATTGCAGGCCGGCCAATAAACCGAACAGCAGTTGCGCCATGAACAACACCATGGCGACGGTAAAGTAGTGCGCCGCCAATTTTTGGCCGCCGCTCAAATGCGGATTGGCCATGAATACAGCGTAACCTTGCTTGCAGTCCGCCCAGCAGACGGCGGCTTTTTCTTGATAGGCTTGTAGCGTCATCTGTTATTCCTCTTCGCCGATGGCTTTGAAATTATGCGGAAAACCGTTGGTATCGATGGTGGACATCCATTTCAGGAAGGCCACGATGGCTTCCGCTTCCGGCTGGGTGATGTCCAGATTGGGCATCTTGCGATTGGAACCGAAGGTACGGGCGTTTTTTTCCGGGTCGAGCAGAAAATCCACCATCATTTGTTCGCGCGATTCCTTGGCGATCCAGCCCTGGTCCAGCCAGGCCTTGGTCAAGTCCGGCGCATAATAGGCGCCGTTGCCGAGCAGGGTATGGCAATTCATGCAGTTTTTGGCTTGCACGGTTTTTTTGCCGAGGTCGACCAGTTTTTCCGCTTCCTCTTCGCTCAAGGCCTTGCCGAATAAAGGCGCATCGCCGCCGATGATCGGCTGATAACGCTGTTTGGCTTTGTCGAAGCGGTAACTAACGTCTTTGTTGATGACGCCGTACGCCTGCACGCGGGAACCGCCCGCCGTGATTTGGGATAGGGAGTCGAAGGTTAAAATTACCAGCAACACGAAGGAACCGCCGGTTACCCAGATGGCGGTTTTTTTCCAAAACGTTTCGGATGCCCAGCGCGGGACTTGCTCAGTCATGACGACCTCCAGATTGATGAGAATGTTCGGGTTCTTCGGCATGGGTCGCAACGCATAGCCGCCAGATGAAACGGGGCATAAAGGCGTACCCCACCGCCAAGCTTAGCGACAGCCACAGCCAGTAACCGGTAAAATGATTAACCGTGCTGAAGATGCCGATGCAAACCAATAAAGCGGCATAGGCAAGCCATGCGCCCCAGTAAAACCGCGGGCGGGTTTTGATTTTGGCCCATGCGTAAAGCGCGGCATACAAGGCGGCGCTGAGTATGATCATGGCCGCGCTGAAAAAGCTTAAAAAGAAATCGGATAGGGCTACGGGTTCGACCAACATTAGAATTCTCCGATAATAGGGAACGTTTCTTATAAACATTCATCATATATACATCTTATAAGAGTGTAAAACCTCTAAAGATTTATTTCAAATACATTATTAAACAACAATTAACTTATGCAGCTGACCGCGCACACGGATTACGGATTACGGGTTTTGATTTATTTGACTTTACACCCGGACAGACTGGTTACCATCAACGAGCTGGCGGAGTTTTTCGCCATATCCAAAAATCATTTGGTCAAGGTGGTGCACAATTTGGGACTGAAAGGTTTTGTGCGTACCGTGCGCGGCAAGGGCGGCGGCATTTGCCTGGCCGGCCCCGCGGAGCAAATCAGCGTGGGTCGCGTCGTCAGGGAGTTGGAAGGCCATTTTCAAATGGCCGAATGTTTCAATCCCGGCAAGCAAGGCCAGTGCGCGATTCAGCCTCATTGCGGACTAACGGGTTTGCTGGCGCGCGCGGTCGAACAGTTTTTACTGGTGTTGGACGGCGCGGTGCTATCCGACTTGCTGTCGGCGGGCGGCATGACCGGAATTCAGGCCGGTACCGGCGTCGAACCCGGGGAATAGCGGTTTTCCGGCCGCTAGACCGGGTTTTGCCGGCGGTCCGTAGAGGCATGGATCGCCAAGGCCAGGACGATCAAACCGCTGCCGAAGGCGATTTTCAGCGTCAAGGGTTCCTGGTTTACAAAATATCCGAGTAGCAGCGAAAACACCGGCGTGATCAAGGTAATCATGGCGACCGAGGTGGCCGGCAGGTAAATCAGCAGATAGTAGAACAGCGCAAAACCGATGGGCGTGGCGATCATGCCCAGATACAGAATGGCTAGTTGGGTTTGTTGCGACACCGCATCCGGTAACGCCGCTGCGTCCAGCCAATACCAAGTGGCCAAGTAAGCGGGGAGGGCAAGCAGCATGCCGCCGCTGATCTGCGTCAAGGCGGGTAGTTCGGCGCGAATCCGTTTCACCCACACCGAGCTGACCGAATATAAAAAGGTCGCCATCAGCATGGCCAGCATGCCTTGCATGGCCAGTTCGTTGATCTCCAGCGCGGAGTTGAACATCACCAACAAGCCGATTATGCCCATGACATAGGAAATCAGCTTGCCGAGGCCCAAGCTACGTTCCTTTAAAAAAGCCGCCGCCAAAAATGCGGTCATGAAAGGGCTTAAGCCGAATATCACCGATACCCAGCCGGAGGGAATATATTGCGCGCCCCAGTAAGTGATCAGCATGCTCAGATAGAGTTGCAGGGCCACCGCCAAATAGGTTTGCAGCGCCTTGCGGTTCAATCGCAGCGGCTGGCGGGCCAGCAGCATCAACAAAAACAGGCAGATCGCGCCTATGCACATGCGGGCGGTGACGCCGAACACAAAACCGACGTCCACCGAACTCCATTTGATGGCCAAGGGCGTGGTGGACCATATCAACACCACGCCCAGGTAAGCCAAAAAGATACGCACGCGGATTATTGCCTGGCGCGTTGCGCCAGCAGGTCGTCCACCACCGCCGGGTCGGCCAGCGTGGAGGTGTCGCCCAAACTACCGATATCGTTGGCGGCAATTTTCCGCAAGATGCGGCGCATGATTTTGCCGGAGCGGGTTTTGGGCAGGCCGGGCGCCCATTGAATGAAATCCGGCAGCGCAATGGCGCTGATTTCTTCCTTGACCAGTTCCTTCAGTTGTTTTTTTAGCTCGTCGTTGGGCTGCACGCCGGCATTTAGCGTCACATACGCGTAAATGCCTTGGCCTTTAATGGCATGCGGAAACCCCACCACGGCCGCTTCGGCGACGTCGTGATGCAATACCAGCGCGCTTTCGATTTCCGCGGTGCCTAGACGGTGGCCGGAAACGTTGATCACATCGTCCACCCGGCCGGTGATCCAGTAATAGCCGTGTTCGTCGCGCTTGGCGCCGTCGCCGGCGAAATACAAGCCGGGGAATTTTTTGAAATAAGTTTCGATAAAGCGGTCGTGATCGCCGTAAACCGAGCGCATTTGTCCCGGCCAGGAGTCGGTGATGACCAAATTGCCTTCGGCCACGCCGTCCAGGATATGGCCGTCATTATCGACAATCGCCGGGTTGATGCCGAAAAACGGCAACGTGGCCGATCCGGGTTTTAAATCGGTGGCGCCGGGCAGCGGCGTAATCAGGATGCCGCCGGTTTCGGTTTGCCACCAGGTATCGACAATGGGGCAACGCGCGCCGCCCACCACATGGTAATACCATTCCCAGGCTTCAGGGTTGATCGGCTCGCCAACGCTGCCCAGGATGCGCAGGCTGCTGCGGTCGGTACGGGTCACGTAATCATCGCCTTGCGCCATCAAGGCGCGTATCGCCGTCGGCGCGGTATAAAAAATATTGACCTGGTGTTTGTCCACCACTTGCCAGAAGCGGTCGGCGGCCGGGTAGGTGGGCACGCCTTCGAACATCAGGGTGGTGGCGCCGTTGCACAAGGGACCGTACAGCACATAGGAATGGCCGGTAATCCAGCCGATGTCGGCGGTACACCAGTAAATATCGCCGTCGTGATAATCGAATACGTATTTGTGGGTCATGGCGGCGTACAACAGGTAACCGCCGGTGGTATGCAACACGCCCTTGGGTTTGCCGGTGGAGCCGGAGGTATACAGAATGAACAAGGGATCTTCCGCGTCCATCGTTTCCGGCGGACAATCCGCCGAGGCCTCCGCCATGGCCGCGCGGTAGCAAATATCGCGCTCGGGATGCCAGGGTATGGCGTGGCCGGTATGTTTGATGACGATAACGGTGGTTAAGTTGGGGCACTGGGCGGCGGCCTTGTCGGCATTGATCTTGGCGGGGACGATTTTGCCGCCCCGGTAGCTTTCGTCGGCGCAGATCAAAAGCCGGCAATCGGCGTCCAGAATCCGGTCGCGCAGGGCGTCGGCGGAAAAGCCGCCGAAGACGATGGAATGCACCGCGCCGATGCGGGCGCAGGCTAGAATCGCCACCGCCGCTTCGCTGATCATCGGTAAATAAATGCACACCCGGTCGCCTTTTCTCACGCCTTGGGCTTTCAATACATTGGCGAATTTGCAGACTTCGCGGTGTAATTCGCGATAGGTCAGTTTGGCGTCATAATCCGGGTGATCGCCTTCCCAAATGATGGCGATCTGGTCGCCGCGCGTATCCAGATGCCTGTCCAGGCAGTTGACGCTGGCATTCAATTTGCCGCCCATGAACCAGTGAATGTCGCCGTTAAGAAAATCGCATTGCATCACCTGTTGCCAGGGTTGCTCCCAGTCCAGAAATTGCCGGGCTTGATCGGCCCAAAAACCTTCCGGATCGCTTATCGATTGCCGATACAGGCGACGGTACTGATCCGCATCGATATGCGCCACGGCGGCAATTTCGGGTTTGACAGGATAAAGGTGATGTTCCGACATGGTAAGTCCTTGGGTCCGGTTCCGGTTTTTTGGCTTGTCGGCACAGCACTGGCCGATAGCGTTTTTTGGGTTAGCGTAACTTAGCCTGATAAATCATCCAACAATGCCGATATTTGCGGCAACCCTTTTTTATATTCTGAACGCTTGCCGCGCCCGGCAAGCGCCGGTCTCACGAGCGAGACGTTTTGAAACAGGCGAATGCCGCCAATAGGCCCACCACGAAAAAAGCGGTACCGACCAGCGTGAAGCGCAGGTTGGAAACGTCTATAGGTAAATCGTCGGTGGCGTAAAGCATGAAAATGACCGCTACCGTCCCCCAGCCGAAAAACCGCAAGACGCCGGACAGGAACTGCTTGACCGGCGTTTCCGGCGCAGCGGCCGGCATGTCCATGCGGTAGGAGACATAGCCGCTGATAAGCGCCGGCAGAATTCCCCAGCGCAGATGTTGGATAAAGCTGTCCAGAAATTCGAACTGCGGCCTATGGTAAAAAGTCAGCTCCAACACCACTGTCGCCGTCGTGGTGCTGACCGCGCCCCCCAGAAGCATCATGGCCATGTAAAAACCGTAGTTACGCTCGGATTGTTCGTGCTGTTGTCCGAACGTGAGCGCCCGGACCACAAACACCAACACTATCGGCAACACATACATCGGTATGGCATACGCAATCCAGCGCAATGTGGTGTAGCTGAAATGCGGTAGCGGTTTGTCCGGAAACAGGATGCTGTTATGCAGCGACACCGATATTTCCCGGCCCAGTATGACGCCGATGCTGGTGACAGCGGTAAAAATCAGCACATATTTGTAGGTATGTTGCAGGCGGGACTCATTCACCTTGCCGCCAAGCTGTTTAACCGTCGCCCACATGTCGTCTTCGCTGGGGCTGCCGAAGACGATAAGCGAAGCCAGCAGACGGCACAGCAGGCCGGTAAGGTTGTCCAAGTCCTTGATTAACAGCACCGTCTTGGTGTAGTGCGGTTCCGCATCCTTCCAAATGGCGACTTTTTCCGACATTGAGTTATAGCTGATACAGATTTCCCCCCATTTCAGCGACGGCTCGTTGAAAAAGCGCCGATAAGACGACTGGTCGGCGTAGTGCTGTATGCGATCGAAGAGCAGACAGTTATGAGCCCATTTGTATTCGACCGTGGCGCCGGATTTGTCGAAATCGCCCGAGTCTATGCTCTGCACCAATAAACGGTCGGCGATTTGAGCCTTGATCCGATCGTCCACCGCCGATAACCTCGACGCCATCAGCGCGTTATAAACCTGCGCGGCCTTGGTCGGAATGGCGAAGGCGTCATGAATACTGTCCCTGAGAATCAGCAGAGGGTTGAAGCGGTTTTCCCAGTCGATAAAAAACAGAAACAAACCCGCAACGATCAGCGGAATCAAGGTGCCGCCGTCCAGCCCTTCCAGCAGATCCAGCCATTCGCCGGAACGCAGGTTGCTGACGATCAGGGTAAACAAGGGTTCCAGGGACAGCCACTGCCAGGTCAGTAGCCAATAAATCGAAGCCATCAATGCGCAATACAGCGCGATACCTGTCCAGTAAGTGCTTCTGCGGCTGAAATACTGCGGCAGCGTCGGCGCGTCGCCCAGCTGTATTCGGCGTTTTTGGAAGGAACGGTAGGCGAAGAACAGGGTCGCCGCCGTTCCCAGACACTGTACGGTACTATAAATTACGAATTCGGCTGTCATCGTAGCGTATTGGATTTTGTTGTTTAAGAGGTTTTGGTAATCGGAAAGGTTTCGTGGCCCTATTATAGATGGGTCGGCGTTTTGTTTATCGAGTAAGTTTCATTGATACGCCGCGGATCGAGAGGCTTAAGTGGCGTCAAAATCTAATCTTGCTGTTCCGGCGGATGCATTGTACGTATTTTCTCCAGTGTTTGCGGCCGCCAGTGCGCAACGCCCCAAGCCAATTGTTCGGCAACCGGCGCCTTGCGCAAGCATAAGGGTGGGTTTTGCCGTAACAGTTGCAATAGCAGAAACAATGTATAGGCCGGCCGCGTGTCGTCTACCGGCGCGGCCAGGGTTTGCTTGCTGAGTTTGTTGCCCAGGGGATCGACGAGCACTGGCAGGTGCATGTAGGCGGGTTCAGGATAGCCCAACAAGGTTTGCAAATAGCGCTGTCTGGTTGTCGAATCGAGCAGATCCGCACCGCGTACCACGTGACTGACCCGCTGCCGGAAGTCGTCTATGACCACCGCAAATTGATAGGCCACAATACCGTCCTTACGGCGCACGATGAAATCGCCGTGTTCGAGGGCCGGATTTTCACTGATCCAACCTTGCAGGGCGTCCTGGAAGCCTATCGATACGTCCGTGACCCGCAGCCGCCAAGCCGACGAACCATCGAGAGGGAAGCCGGCCTCTCGGCAGCGGCCCGGATAAACCGGTATGCCGGCCAAATCCTTGCGGCTGCAACGGCAAGCGTATATCCATTGCTGTTGCCGTAATTGTTCGAAGGCTAGCGCGTAGCTTTCCTGTTGCCGGCTTTGATAATACACGCTGCGGTCCCAGTGCAACTCAAACCGGCTAAGGCAGCGTAAAATGGCGTCGCCGGCGCCCGGCGCATTGCGAGGCGTATCCAAATCGTCGATACGCAACAGCCAGAGACCGCGATGCCGGCGGGCATCGAGATAGCTGGCCAGGGCGGTATAGAGCGAGCCTAAATGCAGCGGGCCGGTAGGCGAGGGCGCAAACCGGCCGATATAGGGTGGGGAATGTTGCGGCAGGGTTAACCCATTTGTTTTTCGCGAATTTCATCCAGGGTTTTACAGTCGATGCACAATGTCGCGGTCGGGCGCGCTTCCAGACGGCGGATGCCGATTTCGACGCCGCAGGTTTCGCAGTAGCCGTAATCGCCGGCTTCGATGTTTTTCAGCGACTCCTCGATTTTCTTGATCAGCTTGCGTTCGCGGTCGCGGGTGCGCAGCTCCAGACTAAACTCGGATTCCTGGGTGGCTCTGTCGTTAGGATCGGGAAAATTGGCCGCATCGTCCTGCATGTGATGTACAGTGCGATCCACTTCTTCCATCAACTCGGATTTCCATTTGTTCAGGATATTGGTGAAATGCTGTAACTGGGCCTCGTTCATGTATTCTTCGCCTTCAGACTCTTGGTAAGGTTTGAAAGTGAATTCTGACGTGGAACTATTCATCCATTGACTCCTGGCTATCTTTTAAAAAAATCGGGGCTTTTTATCAGAATGAGCAGGGGCAAGCAAGAAGTTTGTTATCATGCCCGCGCATTAGCCCATTGGTAAGCCCATTATGAAACAGCAAGTCGCGGACAGAATGCAGGGTATTTCTGCTTTTTATGTCATGGAATTATTACAACGCGCCAAACAATTGGAGCGCGAAGGCAGGGATATTATTCACATGGAAATCGGCGAGCCGGATTTTCCAACCCCGCAAGGTGTGATAGCCGCCGGCCGTGCCTTACTGAAAACAGGTGATGTTAAATATACGGCGGCGGCCGGATTGCCCGAATTGCGCGGCAGTATAGCCGAGCATTATCGCCGGCAATACGGCGTTCAACTCGATCCTGGCCGGGTCTTTGTCACGCCGGGCGCTTCGGGCGCCTTTTTACTGGCATTCGGAATTAGTTTGAATCCCGGCGAACAAGTGATGATGGCCGACCCGTGTTATCCCTGTAACGATAACTTTGTGCGCCTGTTTAACGGCCAGACCCATTTTGTCGATGTCGACGCAGGTAGCGAATACCAACTTACCGCCGATCTGATTGCCAAAAACTGGCGGCCGAACAGTAAAGGCGTCTTGGTGGCGTCGCCATCCAATCCGACCGGCACCCTGTTGAGCGGTGAAGACTTAAAGCGCGCCATAGATCAGGTGCATGAACTGGGCGGCTGTTTCTATTCCGATGAAATTTACCACGGCTTGGTTTACGATCAACCCGCCATGAGTGCATTGGCTTACAGCGATGATGCCTTTGTGATCAATAGTTTTTCCAAGTTTTTCGGCATGACCGGCTGGCGGGTCGGCTGGCTGGTGGTGCCGGAGGATTTTGTCGAGGCGGCGGAAAAACTGGCGCAGAATATTTTCATCTCCACGCCCACCCATTCGCAGTACGCGGCGTTGGCCTCGTTTACCGAAGAAAATTTGGCCGAACTGGAGCGGCGGCGCCTGGAATTTAAAGCCCGGCGCGATTTCCTATATGACAGTTTGTTGAAACTAGGCTTCAAAATTGCCTGCAAGCCCGAAGGCGCATTTTATATTTACGCCGATTGCAGCGCTTTTACGGACAACAGTTTCGGCTTTGCCCGCGATTTATTGGAACAGGAAGGCGTGGCGGTAACGCCGGGCCGGGATTTCGGACAATATTTGGCGGATAAACATATCCGTTTTGCATATACCGCATCTATGGATAGAATGGCCGCCGCTTTAACCAGATTGGAACGATTTATATGCCGATAACACAATGTACCGCTCAACAGTTACAGGAACGCCTGCAACGAGGCGACAAGCTCCTGCTTCTTGATGTACGCGAAGCGCATGAATATGCCTTCGCCCATGTCGACGGCAGCATACACATTCCGTTAAACCGAATCCCGGAAAGGATACAGGAACTGAATAACGAACAAGACATTGTGGCGATATGCCATCATGGCATGCGCAGCCAGCAAGCTTGTTTGTTTTTGGAGCAATACGGTTTTGACCGGCTATACAACCTGAAGGGCGGTATAGATGCCTGGTCCGTAAGCTGCGACCCCACTGTCCCACGTTATTAAAAAAATAATAATCATGTTTCTGAAAGAATTTTACGATACCCACGACAGCAGCATTCGCATCGCCGCCCAGCAGGCCAGTATGTTTGCCAAGGAAATTGCTCACGATTTCAATCCTTTGCACGATGTGGACGCCAAGCGTTTTTGCGTCCCGGGCGATTTGTTGTTTTCCCTGGTGCTGGAAAAATACGGCCTTAGCGAGCAAATGCACTTTATTTTTTCCGGCATGGTGGGCGACGGCGTTTTACTGAATTTCCCGGACAGCGATGCCGAGCATATCGAAGTTACGGACAATCAAGGCAAAACCTACCTGCAGATTGAGCGTTCCGGTAACGTCAGCCACGACCACGCCATGATCGAAACCTTGATAAGGGATTATGTGGCGTTTTCCGGGCAAAATTTTCCCTATGTCTTGGTCCCATTGCTGGAAAAAGAAAATGTCATGTTTAATATCGACCGCCCTTTGGTTATCTACGAAAGTATGACCCTAAAGATGCGGAAGCTGGATGTATTGAATCCCACGCTCGAGATGCTGGAGCCGAAAATGGAAGTCAACGGCAAGCGCGCCACGGCTTATCTGTATTTTCAAATCAAGTCCGGTGACGAGATTGTAGGGTCGGGCTTTAAAAAACTGGCCGTCAGCGGTTTGCGCGCTTACGAGGCCTTGCCGATGCAGGCCTTTGTGGACGATTATCTGGCGCGAAAAAACGGTTATTTGGCCGAGCTGGTGGACAGATAACCTGTCCGCATCGATCGCGATGCGTTTTTAATGTTAGTTTCTTAGCCGGATATATAGCCTGCGATTGGGCGGCAATTGTTACGTCTTGCGCCGTAGTATCTGCCGCGCGTTTACGAGCCGAAAACGCGCGGCATTGGATTCGGTTTCCAACTAGCTAAACGGCCCAATAATAACCGTAAAGGTTTTCAAAGTTGCGCTATTATTAGCAATTGCTTTTCTTCCGTACGTCATCCGATTTTATCCAGGCATGCTAATCAATAGCAAAAAACCCAAACAGCGCAGACATATTCGATACGCGACAGAACTGCAAGCTGTACTCAAAGCGGGCGAAGCGGGGCGTTTCGATTGCCTGATTCTGGATTTTTGCTCGCACGGCTTGTTTTTGCGGCTTGCCGCCAATATCGATATTGCCTTGCCCACACAACTCAAAATCCAGTTCAGCGTTCCCGCCGAACGGGGCGGGCAATCGTTCGAAATCGATGCGCAATTGATGCATAGCTCCCCTAACGGTGTCGGGGTTATGGTCGATAACATGCCGCTTGCGGCCTTTAATGCGCTAAAGACACAGGCAACTCAAGCTATAAGCAACACCTCGGATGCGGAGAGCGGCGACAGGCCGTTGATGTATGAAAACTTTAAACTGTTTTTGAAACAAAGCCTGGTTGAGTCTTTAGCTAAATTAGCGACTCACTTTTTTGAAGAAATCGGCAATAACCTGGAAAAGGCCAATACGCATTCAGATTACTTTTCCAGCCGTTCCGAATTAGACGATTTAGTGACGACTTTAAAATTAAATATCGGGATCTGTACCAGCGAATTTTGCCATTCCGTTATCGATCAGGTCGATTGGATTAGCGAACATAATCAAAAAAAAGAAGACATTACGCATTTCGACAGACCTCTTTCATTGGTCGAAAAAGAGGATTTTGAAGATTGGTTGAATATGTCGGCAATCATAAGAAAGCTGAGCAATCATTTCGAAGAGCCGATTAACCAAGTGACCCGCGAGTTGAGTAGAATATTGGGGCGTTCCAAAACGACTATCAACAACCCGATTTGTCCGGCGGTACTTTGCGATTGCTTCAGGGAAATTATTTTACACTTCAAACTGGACAATAAAACCAACAAAGTGCTTTACATTTGTTTCGGTAAAACGTTGTTCGAATTATTGCCCGATTTCTACCGGCAAACTGTTGCTGTTTTAGAGGCTCGAAAATCGGCCGAGAAAAAGACTATTGATGCGGCAGTCGAATATCGGCGGGATTCGATTGCGGCCGCCCCCGGTAGCCAAGACGTTTTACACGGCGCGCAAAAATCCCCATTCTCGCGCGATAGCGGCGCGGCGGAAAGCGGGCAAAACCATGCCGCCCATTCATTAACGCATATTGCCGGAAAATTGCTTGATATTTTAAAGGAAGCCGATTTACCGAATGCCGGGTTTTCCAAGTCCGAGTCGCAAGATAATGCAGAACTGACCGATAGGCCGGTTGATTATTTTGACGAAAATGAAATTACGGCGGCCATCTCTCAATTACAGAACGACGCCGCGGCCAAATTCATCCGCCAAGATTATGCGCAACTGCAAGAGCGTCTGCAAGAAACCTTAAAAAACCTTACCGATAAACCCAAGGTATTTTCTCATCGCGATGGCAGCCTTTTGGACGTGTACGGAAATTTTTTTAATACTTTATTCAAAGATCCTAATATTTCCACGGCGTTACAGCCTTATTTGGAAACTATATTTCTGCCCTTAATCGGTTTGCCGTTACAAGGTAACGAGTTTTTAGAAGCCGATTCCCATCCCGCCAAAACCATACTTAATCAACTCGCTGTTCTGGATCAGGCCATGCAAGGCAACAGAACCGCCAAAAAAGACAGTATCAAACAATTTTTACATCATATTACCGCCCGGATTGCCGGGGAAGTGCCGGCCAATCCGAATGTATTATTAGAAATCGAAAATGAGTTAAATAGTTTCACAAAGCAGATCACCAAAACCATTGACGCCAGAATTAAACATGTCGTCGATATTCATGAAGGGCAGCAAAAACTGGCAAAGGCGCGCCAGGCGATTCAAGAAGAAATCGACAAACGCATCGGGGGGCGGGCGATACCGACGGTAATTCCTATGCTGCTGGATGCGGGCTGGCAACATTTGCTGGTTTTTACCGAGCTGAATAAAGAAAAATTAAACGATAGAAAAGCGGCATATTTGAACGTTATCGATGACCTGATGTTTTGGCTTTATGAGCAAGATTCGGTTCTGAAAATTCAAACCAGCAGTATTCAAACAACCATTACCTTTATTGAAGACCAACTGAGCTCAACCGGCACACCTGTTTTTGAACGCAGGCAAGTGATTGAAGAATTGACCGCATTGTTGTTAGGCGTTGGCAATCCTAGGGTTAGAAAAACCATTCAAACCATTAAAATTGCCGAACAAAAACCGGATGTCATCCAGTTGTCGGACGAAACCGATGAGTATTGGACGTTATTGATAGATCAGTTGGCCGTCGGCGAATGGTTAAAAATAAAGCAGGACTCCGGTTTGTTTTTGGCTATGAAATTAATATGGGTCGGGGGGATTCCTCTTGTTTATGTATTTGTGGATACCGAGGGCTTAAAAAGCCTTCAGTTTAATAAAAAAGAGTTAGTAGCGCTTTTTCGCCATGGCTGCGCGGAAATATCCGACAATTTGGATACGCCTTTAACGGAAAGAACCACCAATTCCATGCTACAGGATATGCATGACAAATTTGTCTTTAATGCTACACATGATCCGGAGACAAATCTGATAACGCGCGATGAGTTTATTAAGCAATTAAAAAATGAACTTCCAAAGCTCGGCGATACTCAGCACATGCTTTGCCACATCGAGGTGTTGGATTTTCGTGTAATTAAAAATATTTGCGGTCTCTCCGGCGGTACGCAAATGTTAAAATCCGTCACTCAACTAATGTCGGACCAGCTTAGGTCGTCCGACTTAATGGCTAGACTGGGCGACAGCTCTTTTGCGGTTTTATATAAAAATTGTTTGACTGATGAAGCTTTTGATTTGTCGAATCAGTTAATAAAATCAGTTAGTAATTCGCATTTTAAATGGCAGGAAAAAAGCTTTCCGATCACGCTAAGCATGGGTTTGGCCGCATTTGAAAATAACTGCATCGATATTTATCAATTGCTGCAACAAGCCGATGCCGCGAGTTTGTCCGCCGAACATTCCGGCAGCAATAATGTGCTGCTGTTTGCGGGCGATAACGAGAGTTTACAATATCAAAATAAATTGCTTGAGTGGATAGGACGAATCGATACCGTTTTTTCCGAGGATAGATTATTTGCCCGTTGCCAGATGATTGCGCCGATTGAGCCGAGTCAGGATAGCCATGTACATTATGAAATTTTACTTGGCATAAGAGATGAGGATGGCAAAATTATTCCGCCTGACCATTTCATACCGGCTGTCGAACGTTGTAAAAGGATGCATGAAATCGATAAATGGGTAATTTCCACCGTGTTCGACTGGATTGAAAAAAGCAGGCATAGCTTTGACAATATGGACGGATTTTCCATTAACCTGTCGGGCGAATCTCTAAATAGTGAAGAGTTTTTACAGTTTCTCCAGGCACTTTTAAAAGTTTCCGATTTCCCGTTTGAGAAATTAGTGTTCGAAATAACCGAGACGGTTGCATCCGAAAACTTGGTATTTACCAAAAAGTTTATCAAAACCATTAAAGCGTTCGGATGCAAGTTTTCCTTGGACGATTTCGGTTCGGGCTACTCTTCTTATGCTTATTTAAAGAATTTGAATGTCGATTATCTGAAAATCGATGGCGCCTTCGTAAAAGACCTCGCCGATAATAAAGCCGATTTAGCCATCGTTAAATCCATGAACGAGATCGCCCATTCATTAAATTTAAAGACGATTGCGGAATATGTCGAATCGGCTGAAATAAAAGATATTCTTAGGGAAGTCGGGGTCGATTACGGGCAAGGGTATTTTATTCATAAACCCATGCCGTTAGCCGAATTGATCGTTCAGCCAAGGGCGGATCCCGAGTTATTCTATTTTGAAGACAATTCGTTTTGGGAAATTTGACTGCCGAATTCCCGTCGTGCAAGCGTTTTATTTTTTAACGCATCGGCAAGGCCGGCATGCCTTGTTTCAGCCTGGGTTCCATACCTCGAAGGGTTCCACTGTTACCATGTCCCCGGCGGACACGCCGCTGGAATCGCTATCCAGGACGATAAAACAATTCGCCAAGCTGGCGGCCTTAAGCTGATGAGAGTCCTGTTGCCCGGCGGGTTTGACAGTGAATTCGCCGGGCGCGGTTTGCCTGAAAATCCCGCGTTGATACTCCTGGCGGCCGGGGGACTTGCGGAGTGCCGTTTCGCAACGTGCCTTGAGTTGCAAAGGCGTTGCGCATGGGGCACCGGCCAGTTGCCGAAGCGCGGGTTCGACAAATTGCCGGTAGGTAACCAGTACGGCTATCGGATTGCCGGGCAAGCCGAAAAACCAGCAATTTTTGACGCGGCCGAACGCCAGAGGTTTACCGGGTTTAATCGCCAATTTCCAAAAATTGACCTGCCCGCATTTTTGCAGGGTTCGGTTAACGAAATCGGCATCGCCGACCGATGCGCCGCCGCTGGAAATCAAGACATCAAAAGTTTTCGCGGCCGACACTAAGGTTTGTTCCAGTAAGTCCGGATCGTCCTTGATGACGCCCAAATCCGTAATCGAGTGATTGGGATCGTCCAATAATCCGGCCAGCATGTAACGATTACTATCGTATATTTGTCCGGACGCCAGGGGTTGCCCCAAGCCGGTTAATTCGTCGCCGGTAGAGAAAAATCCAATTTTCACCCGGTTTTTTACCTTTACCGCGGCAATGCCTGCCGCGGCCAGCAGCCCTAGGTCTCTGGCGGTTAATTTTTGGGTAGAGGCGATCAGCGTTTCGCCCCGTCGCGCGTCGCTGCCGGCCGCTCTGATGTTTTTATAGGGTTTGGTGTCGTTAGGCAGGCGGACGCCGGTTCCGGTGCCGGTAACCTGTTCTTGAGCAATGACGCTGTCGGCAAAATCGGGCACCACGGCCCCGGTAAAGATCCGCACGCATTGATTTTTTTCGATGGGGCCGGAATACGGCTTTCCAGCCCAGGATGTACCCGCGACATGCAAGGTAAATTCTTGGTTTTTAGCAATGTCCGCGCTGGCAAACGCATAGCCGTCCATCGCCGCATTACGTTGGGGCGGAATGTCGATAGGGGAACAAACGGTATCGGCCAATACACGCCCCAAGGCACCCAGGAGCGGAACGCGCTCCTGCCCGTCAACGGGACGCACGGCGAGGCGGATATTTTGCCGGGCTTGCTCCACGGACAGCAACTCGGCGGTGTGGGGATAACAGATATCAGTCATTTTGGGTGTTGAAAAAATAATGCAAAATAAAATCGGCGATGGCCAAGGGGTTGTTCAAATCCAGGCAGGGCAGGCCCGCCGGCGTGTCCATGGGCTGGTCGCTGGCAATGGCGATAATATCCGTATCGGCGGGATAAAGCAGCGCCTTGCCCAGGCTGGGGCGGTGTAATTCGATTTTGGCGAAACGGTCATGGCGAAAGCCCTCGACCAGAATCAGATCCAGTCCCGCCGTCGGGAATGCGGCGAGTTGCTCCTGCAGGCCCGCGTCCCGGTGCGGATAAAATTCGGTAATCAATGCGCGGCGGTATGGCGACACGATCATCACGGGGCTGGCGCCGGCGGAACGCAACCGGTAGCTGTCTTTACCGGGATAATCGATTTCGAAATCGTGATGGCTGTGTTTTATCACCCCGATGTTTAAACCGCGTTGCTTCAGTAACGGGATCAACCGCGTTAGCAGGCTGGTTTTACCCGTACCGCTAAAAGCGGCAAAACCTAGAATGGTTGGATGAGTCATCGACATGCCGAGTGAAAGTGAATGTACCGGTATTCTAGGGTATTATGAGTTTGGTTTTGCAGGTGGATTTGGAGTAAAGGTGATACGCATCTTATTGCTGTTGGTACCGGTGATAGCGATTTATTTGGCCATTCGCTGGTTTCAAAAAACACCTGCCGAAGAAGCGGGTAGGCGGATTAAAAAAACCGGTTGGATAGTCGCTATTCTACTGCTTTTGGTGCTGGCGGGCAGCGGAAAACTGAATGTATTGTTCGCCGCGTTGGGTGTGGCGATTGCGTTCATGGTTCGATTAATGCCGGTTATTTTGCAATACGCGCCGCAATTGCACCGGTTATGGCAAAACTTGAACAACGGCAACGCGCAAGAAAATCGACAATATAAACGCAGGCCGGCCCGCGGAGGCATCAGCAAGGACGAGGCGCTGGAGATATTGGGGCTAAAGTCCGGCGCCAGCCAAAAGGACATAATTGAGGCGCATCGCAAATTAATTTCCAAGTTGCATCCCGACCGCGGCGGTTCGGATTATTTGGCGGCCCAAATAAATTTGGCGAAAAAAATCTTGTTGGCGAATAGTGAATAAAGCTGTGCGTCAATTCACATTTTCTTAATTAAAACAATTGTTTATATATTTTTGTTGTATTTTTGCAACGGAAAATGCACTTTTTTTGTGCATTAAAATTTGTAAAATATGTGAACAAAATCAATTGATAACAAAATTGTTTTAAAGTTATACTGGCACTCGGTAATGAATAGCGGTATGCTAAATTCCGATTTAGATGGCCCGTATGTTGTTGAAATGACACAAGCCGGAAAAATTTTTTACCGTGCTTACATCAGCAAGGTTTAGGGTAACCGGCTTGATTCGGATCAAGCTCTTGCGGTTGCGCTAAAGGGTCGTAGCAATTCAAGAATGTCGAAAGATGGGCGATTTAACCAAAAATAATGGCAATCCGGCGTGTTTTTAGCAGTATGAATGCCGACTAAACTTAAGCCTCAAACCTGGAGATGAGTCATGATGGAAGAAGCGATTGAGATAAGCAAAGACTTGGAAATGGAGATTCCCGACATCATATCTTTTGATGATATCGACGACGACAATCCTGACTTGGATGCTCCGGAACAATTGAAATTTACCGATACGGATATCGGCGAGGCGCATAATGAAAGCAACTTCGACGCCACTCGCGCCTATCTGAACGAGCTCAGTAAATCTCAACTTCTTACCGCGGACGAAGAAAAAATCCACGGCAAGCGCGCACTGGCGGGCGATCCCGATGCCCGCAAAATCATGATAGAAAGCAATTTGCGCTTAGTGGTTAAAATTTCCCGCCGTTATCTCAATAGAGGATTACCCTTACTGGATTTGATAGAAGAGGGCAATCTGGGCTTGATCCGGGCGGTGGAAAAATTCGATCCCGAACGCGGCTTTCGCTTTTCAACCTATGCCACTTGGTGGATCAGGCAAACCATCGAGCGGGCCATCATGAACCAAACCCGCACCATTCGCCTGCCGATACACATCGTCAAGGAAATGAATGTTTATCTGAAGGCCCAGCGCAATTTGGCCCAACAGCTGGATCATGAACCCACCGCGGACGACATTGCCAGACATCTGGACAAGCCGGTCAAAACCGTCAACAAAATGTTGAAACTTAACGAACGCGTGACCTCGGTCGACGTCTCCTACGGCAAGGAATTCGACAAACCCTTGCTGGAAACCATCACCGAAGAAGAAAGCCGTTCGCCAGCTGAAATTCTGCAAGATAATCTGATTCAAACCAATGTCACGCAATGGGTTTATCAACTTGCCGATAAACAACGCGAAGTCATTTGCCGCCGTTACGGCTTGTGCGGCTTCGAGAGCGCTACCTTGGAACAAGTGGCCATGGAACTGGGCGTTACCCGCGAACGGGTCAGACAGATTCAAATGGATGGTCTGAAACGCTTGAAAGAAATTCTGGAAGATACGGGGTATTCGTTCGAATCGATTTTCAATTAACGTTTAGACGGTCACTCCCGCAACCAAAGACAATCGCCGCTGACCTTGGCGATCTTTTCCAGACGCTGCCGGTGGCTGGCCAATTCTTCCTCTGAACAACCGATTACCTTTAATTTGGGACGGTCGGCCGACAAGCGCACCAACTGGTGTTGCTCCGCGGTGCGCATTTCCTCGTTTTCATCCAGTAACGACGCCTGACCGCCGGTCATGATTAAATACACGTCGGCAAGGATTTCCGCGTCCAGCAAGGCGCCGTGCAAATCCCTGTGGCTGTTGTCTATACCATAGCGTTTACATAACGCATCCAAACTATTACGCGCGCCCGGGTGCTTTTTGCGCGCATAAGCCAGGGTATCGAATACCGTGCTATTGCTTTCCACCGAACGGGTTTCGTTCGGCAACTGCGCAAGTTCGTGGTTCAAAAAACCCACGTCAAACGGCGCGTTATGAATAATCAGTTCCGCGCCCTGGGTAAAGCGCATAAAATCATCCACGACATCCGCAAAACTGGGTTTATCGCGCAAAAACTCGTTGGTTATGCCGTGCACCTCAATCGCACCGGCATCGATTTCCCGGTTAGGATTCAGATAGACATGGAAACGGTTTTGCGTTAGCCGGCGGTTGACGAGTTCCACGCAGCCGATCTCTATGATTTTGTGGCCTTCCTTGGGGTTGATGCCGGTGGTTTCGGTATCCAAAACCACTTGTCTGTGATGTTTGGAGGGCATCGACGAGGCGGCCGTCATTGGGCGAAAGCCTTCAGCAATTCGGTTTGCACCTGATACAGCGGTTCGCCGCCGGGCGTTGCCCGCAGGTATTGACCGTTGCTTTGCAACAGCCAGGCTTGCGAATTATCGTTTAAATTGGCGTGTAAATCGTTTAAAACCCGGCCGCTGGCTTTTTTATCTTCCAGCGGGAAGCAAACCTCCACGCGCCGGAATAAATTCCGGTTCATTAAATCGGCGCTGGAGGCGTATATGGCCCAGTCGCCACTGTTCATGAACGCATAAATCCGGGTGTGCTCCAAAAACCGGCCTACAATGGAGCGTACTTCGATGTTTTCCGACACGCCGGGCACGCCGGGCCGCAAGCAGCACATGCCACGCACAATCAATTTGATTTCCACGCCCGCCTGCGAAGCGCGGTACAAAGCCTGTATCGCTTGTTCCTCAACCACGGCATTGACTTTGATGATGATCTTGGCCGGTTTGCCTTTTCTGGCCTGTTCGATTTCGCGCTCTATCATTTTCATCAAGCCCTGGTGCAAGGTAAAAGGCGATTGCAACAGCTTGTTAAGCTTGCTTACCTTGCCGAGGCTGGTGAGCTGCATGAAGACCCGGCGCACGTCTTCGCTCAATTCTTTTTCGCAGGTAAACAAACCGTAATCGGTGTATAGCCGCGCGGTTTTAGGGTGATAATTGCCTGTCCCCAGGTGTACGTAATTGCGGAAAGTATTGCCTTCCTTGCGCAGCACCATGCACATTTTGGCGTGGGTTTTGTAGCCTACGACGCCATACACCACATGCGCCGCCGCTTCCTGTAGCTTGGCGGCCAAGCCGATATTGTCCTTCTCGTCGAAGCGGGCCCGCAACTCGATCACCACGGTAACTTCCTTGCCGGCGCGCGCCGCCTTGATCAAGGCGGCCACGATGGGCGAATCGACGCCGGTGCGATATAACGTTTGCTTGATGGCCAGGACATCGGGATCGGCAGCGGCCTGCCGCACGAAATCCACCACGGGATTGAAGGATTCGTAGGGGTGGTGCAACAAAATATCCTGTTTTTTGATGCAGGCGAAAATATCCTTGTGTTTCTTTAATATGCTTGGCAAGCCCGGTTTAAACGGCATAAATTTCAGATCGGGACGGTCGACCATGCTGTAAATGGCTTGGATGCGGCTCAAATTGACCGGGCCGTTGGCCAGAAACAGACGGTCGGGAGTCAACTCGAAACGGGCCAATAAAAAGCTGACGGTTTCTTCGGGACAGTTGGCGTCGATCTCCAGCCGCACTTCATCGCCGTAGTTGCGCATGGCCAGTTCGCCTTCCACGGCCAGCATCAAGTCGTCGATGGCATCGTCGTCGACAAAAAAGTCGCTGTTCCGCGTCACCCGAAATTGATAGCAACCTTTAACCGTCATGCCGTTGAACAACTCGGAAACGAATTCATGAATTATGGAGGATAAAAATACGAAATCATGCGGACCGCTATCGGTTTCGCCGGCTGGAATCTGCACGATGCGCGGCAAGGCTCGGGGCGCTTGCAATACCGCGCGTCCGCTATTGCGGCCGAAGGCATCCTTGCCGGTCAGCGAAATAATGAAATTTAAACTTTTATTCAATATCCGCGGGAAAGGGTGCGCGGAATCCAACCCCACCGGGGTTAGAATCGGCAACAATTCTTCATTGAAATATTTTTCCAGCCAGATTTTTTGCGCCTCGCTCCAACTTTCGCGTTTTAAAAAGCGGATATTTTGCGATTCCAGACTGGGAATCAAGACGTCGTTTAAAACCCGGTACTGTTCGGCAACCAGCTCATGAGCCTTGGCGGAGATTTTTTCGAATTGCTCCTGAATACTCAGGCCGTCCACACTGATGGCTGTGGAATCCATCTCCCCCATCTGTATCAAACTGGCGACGCGCACCTCGTAAAATTCGTCCAGATTGGAGCAGGAAATACATAAATAATTCAGCCGTTCCAATAACGGTAGATGTTCATCCAGCGCCTGAGCCAGTACGCGGATGTTAAATTCCAATAAACTTTGTTCGCGGTTGATATAAAGCTCGGGGCTGTTCAATGATGGGATGCTAAATTCCGGGGTATCCATGTGCAATATGGGTTGAGTATGACGACATCGGGATTATAGAGCAATTAGGCGATGCGTACTGTTACGGTTAGCGGGCGCGCCGCGGATAATGCGTATTTGTTATAATTAACCATCTTCCATCGTTCCCCTCAAAAAACATGATTTTTCCTACCATCGAGTCCCAAGTCGGTAACACGCCGCTGGTGCGCCTGCAGCGTCTGCCGGGCGAGACCGGCAACATCATTTTGGCCAAGTTGGAAGGCAACAATCCGGCCGGTTCGGTCAAGGATAGGCCGGCGTTGAGCATGATCAAGCATGCCGAAGCGCGCGGCGAAATCAAGCCCGGCGACCGTCTGATCGAAGCCACCAGCGGCAATACCGGCATTGCGCTGGCGATGGCCGCCGCGATTAAAGGCTATAAAATGACCCTGATCATGCCGGATAACATGAGCGCCGAACGCATCGCCTCCATGAAGGCCTACGGCGCCGAAATCATACTGACCCCGGCTCAAGGCAGCATGGAGGCGGCGATCGATTTGGCCCGTAGCATGGAAGCCGATGGCCAGGGCCGCATATTGGACCAATTCGCCAATCCGGATAATCCGCGCGCGCACTACGAAGGCACGGGCCCGGAAATCTGGCGCGACACCCAAGGCAGCATTACCCATTTCGTCAGTGCCATGGGTACCACCGGCACCATTATGGGTACTTCCCGCTATTTGAAGGAACAAAACGCGGCGGTGGAAATCGTCGGCGTGCAGCCGGAAGGCGCCTCGAAAATACCCGGCATTCGCCGTTGGCCGCAAGAATATCTGCCTAAAATTTACCATGCCGACCGGGTCGACCGGATTATCGAAGTCAATCAAACCGACGCCGAAAACACCACCCGCGCCCTGGCCGCGCAAGAAGGCATCTTTGCCGGCGTCTCCTCGGGCGGTGCCGTTTTCGCCGCCTTGCAATTGGCCAAACACGTGGAAAATGCCGTCATCGTGGCCATTATTTGCGACCGCGGCGACCGCTACCTGTCCACCGGCGTGTTTCCAACCTGAACATTTTGTAGGCCGGAATAAGCGTCAGCGTTTCCGGAAAAAAACCTCCGGAACGCCTGGAACCATAGGGTATTCCGGAACCTCTCTCTTCATCATTGCAACAAAATGGCCCATAAGAAAAAATTACCGCTAGACCCCGTTACAGTCACCATAGAATCGCTGTCGCACGACGGCCGCGGCGTTACTCACGTCAACGGCAAAGTGGTGTTCATAGACGAGGCCTTGCCCGGCGAAACCCTGGAGTTTATCTACACCGATAGCCGCAAGGACTATGCCGAAGGCAAGGTGGCAACATTGCTTACCCGTTCCGAGCATCGGGTCGATCCCGCCTGCCCGCATTTCGGCGTTTGCGGCGGCTGTAGCTTTCAGCACGTCGATGACGCGGAGCAAATCAAGTTCAAGGAGGCTTTGCTGCGGGATCAATTTCGCCGCATCGGCAAACTGGAGATTCCGCAAATTTGGGAAGCGCTAACCGGCCCGCATTGGGGCTATCGCCGCAAAGCCCGCATGGGGGTGAAATGGGTGGCCAAGAAGGGCAGGGTATTGGTCGGATTCCGGGAAAGGCGCAATCCTTTTTTAGCGGAAATCGATAGCTGTAAAGTCATGTATCCGCTGGTTGGCGAAAACCTGCCGGCTTTGGGCGAGATGATCGCCGGCCTGAGTATCAAGGACAAAATTCCGCAAATCGAAGTGGCGATCGGCGACCGCGACGTCGTGCTGGCGTTTCGGGTGCTGGAGCCGCCCACCGATGCCGACAAACAGCGGATGCGCGAATTCGGCCGCCAACACAATCTCAGTATCTGTTTGCAGCCCAAGGGACCGGATACCATAGTCCCGCTTAACGGCGAACCCGAAGTGGTTCCAAGTTATGCATTGGCTGAGCAGGGGGTGACCTTCAACTTCCGCCCGACCATGTTTACCCAGGTTAATTATGACATCAACCAAAAAATGGTCAGCCGCGCCTTGGCCGCGCTGGAGTTGACCAAGGACGACCGGGTACTGGATTTGTTCTGCGGCCTGGGCAATTTTACCCTGCCGCTAGCCACGCTGGCCGGACAGGTGGTCGGCGTGGAAGGGGATTTGCCGTTGGTGAAACATGCCCGGGAAAACGCCCGCTTGAACCAGCTGGACAATGTCGAATTTCATGTCGCCGATTTAAGCAAGGATGTCAAGGAACTGCCCTGGTGCAAGCAGAAATTCAGTAAAGTGCTGCTGGATCCGTCCCGTGCCGGTGCCGCTGAAGTGTTGCACAATTTCAAACATTGGCAACCCGAACGCATAGTCTATGTATCCTGCAATCCCTCCACGCTGGCGCGCGACGCCGGCATTCTGGTGAACGAACTGGGCTATAAGCTGGTCAAGGCCGGCGTCATGGATATGTTTCCGCAAACCGCGCATGTCGAATCGATAGCCCTGTTCGTGAAAAAATGAGCCGTTCGTTGGATATTTGCATCGCCAGCCAGCAATTGACCGTACTGGAAAACGAGCGGGTTATAAAGCGTTACCCGGTCTCCACCGCCAAGAAAGGCCCCGGCCAGTTAAAAGGTAGCGAATGCACCCCCACCGGCAGACACAAAATACGCGCCAAAATCGGTGCCGGCGCGGCGATCAACAGCGTATTCATAGGCCGCCGCTTCACCGGCGAAATCTATACCCCGCAACTGGCCGCGGCAGAGCCGAAACGCGACTGGATACTCAGCCGCATACTCTGGCTGAGCGGCTTGGAGCCGGGCTTTAACCGATACGGCGAAGTCGACACGGCCTGGCGCTATATCTACATTCACGGCTGTCCGGACCACTTGATGCTGGGCATGCCTGCTTCTCACGGCTGCATTCGTATGCATAATGCCGATGTGATCGAATTATTCGACAGTATCGACGCCGGTTGCCCTGTTTTCATTCATGAGTGACGGCGTGGCCCGCATCGTTTTAGGCATGGAATACGACGGTACGGCCTATGCCGGCTGGCAATGGCAAGCCGGTAAACCTACGCTGCAAGCCGAATTGCAATACGCCTTAAGCAAAATCGCCGACCGGCCGATTACCGTGCACTGCGCCGGCCGCACCGATGCCGGCGTGCATGCGCTGGAGCAGGTGGTGCATTTCGATTGCGCCGTGCAACGCGATTTGCAGGCCTGGCTGATGGGCGGCAATAGCCAACTCCCGGACGATATTCGCATCACCTGGGCCAAACCGGCCGTGGCCGATTTTCACGCCCGCTACAGCGCTATTGCGCGTTTTTACCGTTATGTGATATTAAACCGGCCCATGAAATCAGCCTTGCTGCGCACCCAGGCGACCTGGTGTTATCACCCCTTGGACGCCGGTAAAATGCATGCGGCCGCCCAATATTTGATCGGCGAACACGACTTTTCCTCGTTTCGTGCTCAAGGCTGCCAGTCGCATAGCCCGAACCGTTATATGCATTTTATCGACGTGTACCGGCGGGAGGACAGGGTTATCATCGACATCTGCGCCAACGCTTTTTTGCATCACATGGTCAGGAATATCGCCGGCGTATTGATGCACATAGGCATGGGTAAGGCGCCCGTCGATTGGACTGCGCAATTGCTGGCGGTCAAGGACCGGTCGCAAGCCGCCGCCACCGCTCCGCCGTACGGTTTGCATCTGGGGGGGGTGTTTTATCCCGAACGGTATGGGATCGCAGGACACGCCGTGTTTGCTAAACTGCCGGCGGATGCCAAGCGATTCGATTAACCAGGAATAGCCGTATGAGTGACGAATCTTTTCAAGGTTTAAAAGCTTTACCGTTTAAATTCCCCAGAACATGCGGCAATTGCGGCCGGGTGTACCAAACCGAGGCCGAATTTCTCGAACAAACCCAAGACCTCAGGAACGGCCGTTCGCCGTTTAAAGCCTTTGAAGACGACGATGGGCGGGTGATTTTGGAAGTGTTCAGAAACTGTGTCTGCGGTTCCACCCTGATGGACGAGTTTCATTCCCGCCGCGATAATTCGCCGGAAGGGCAAAGGCGCAGGGAGGCCTATGCCCAAGCCCAAGCCTTGCTGGCAGGGAAAAAGCCGGAATAGCCCTAGGAGTCTGTCCGGGTATGAAGACGCGTTTAACCAAAAACAGAGTATTCCGATCAAAACGGCCATTGATGCCGACCTCAAAACCGCCCAGTGTTCCGATTCGGAAACCGCCGCCAATTCCGATGTAAACCCGGCCTGATTTTGCTGGACTGGGTCCGGCCACTAAATGCTATGCATAGTTACGGAATAAGTATGGTTTATAGCCTATTTTGGTTAACATACTCACTCTGTCTGTTAATGGGGGAGATATGTGGGCGTTTTTTAATGAAGCTTTGAACCTGACAGGCCTGGTTCCCCACGGTTTCTGTCTGAAATGGAACCCGCTTCTGCTCTGGACCTTGGTGGGTTCGGATTCCGTCATCGCGGTATCGTATTTCTCCATTCCCTTTGCGCTTTGGTATTTCACCCAAAAAAGAGCCGATATTCACAACCGTTGGTTATTCATGTTGTTCGGTTTGTTCATCGTGGCCTGCGGGATTACCCACCTGCTGGATGTGGTAACCATCTGGCGGCCCAATTACTGGGCGAATGCGCTGGCCAAGGTGCTTACAGCCGGCCTATCTTTTGGAACCGCGATTATCATCTGGCTGAAAATGCCTCAGGCTTTACTTGCCCCGTCCGTTCAGCAATTGGAGCAAGCCAAGTCCGCACTGGAAATATTGAATTCCGAGCTGGAAAAACGCGTACGGGAAAGGACGGAAGCGTTGGCGGACTCCAACAAACGACTTCACGCCACTTTAAGCGAAACGACCGCGCTGCATGAGCGTTTGCAAACCGAAAAAGCCCTGTTGCGCGGCCTGATAGACAACATTCCGGACTACATTTTTATCAAAAATACCGATGGCACCTATATGGCCTGCAATAAGGCGGTAGAAAACTATTTCGGGGCGCCCGAAAGCGAAATTATCGGTAAAACCGATTTTGATTTTGTCGATGCCGAAACGGCGGCATTGTTCCGGCAAAGAGACAAGGAAACGCTGGCCGCCAATAAAGCCAATCTTCATGAAGAATGGATCAGCTATCCGGACGGCAGACGATTTTGCCTTGAAACCTTAAAAATACCTTTTAGGGATGAACACCGGAAAACCCTGGGATTGATCGGGGTGGCCCGCAATATCACCGAGCGCAAGCAAGCCGATGTCAAGCTGCAGTTGGCGGCCAGGGTTTTTACCCACGCCCGCGAAGGCATCATGATAGCCGATGCTACGGGCACCATCATCGACGTCAACGAGACCTTTACCCGGATTACCGGTTATAGCCGGGAGGAAGCGGTCGGGCAAAACCCGCGCATACTTCAATCCGGCCGGCAAGGCGCGGATTTCTATGCCGCTATGTGGAAAGCATTGCTTGAGAAGGGACACTGGTATGGCGAGATCTGGAATCGGCATAAAAACGGTAAAGTGTTTGCCGAGATGATCACTATCAGCGCCGTGAACGATACCTCGGGACAGGCGCAAAACTATGTCGCCCTGTTCACCGACATCACCGCAATGAAGGAGCATCAGCAACAGCTCGAGCATATCGCGCATTATGACGCCTTAACCGGCTTGCCGAACCGGGTATTGCTGACCGATCGGCTGCAGCAGGCCATGCTGCAGAACGAAAGGCGCAATCAATCGCTGGCGTTGGTGTACCTCGACTTGGATGGGTTCAAGGCAGTCAACGACAATTACGACCACCAAGTCGGCGACGAACTATTAATCGCCATATCCAGGCGCATGAAGGAGGCTCTTAGAGAAGGCGATACGCTGGCGCGAATCGGCGGCGACGAGTTTGTGGCGATTTTAGTCGACCTGCAACAGATTACCGATTGCGAACCGGTTTTGGCCAGACTGTTGCAAGCCGCTTCCAGTCCGATTCGGTTGGCGGATACCGAGCTACAGCTTTCCGCCAGTATCGGCGTCACGCTGCATCCCCAGGATAATGCCGACGCGGACCAGTTGATACGCCATGCGGATCAGGCCATGTATATTGCCAAGCAGGAGGGCAAGAACCGTTACCATCTGTTCGATATAGCGCACGATGCCGCGATCAAGACCCAGCAAGAGCGCTTGGAGGACATACGAGGCGCCCTGGGTAACCGGGAATTCGTGCTGTATTATCAACCGAAAATCAACGTCATCACCGGTGAAGTCATCGGCGCGGAAGCGCTGATTCGTTGGCAACATCCGCAGCGGGGTTTATTGACGCCGGCCGAGTTTTTGCCGTTTATCGAGACCCACCCGTTAAGCGTAAGCCTCGGCGAATGGGTGATAGATTCGGCCTTGGCCCAGATGCGCGACTGGTATGCGCAGGGTATAGACATCGTTGTTAGCGTCAATATCGGTGCCAAGCAGTTTCAGCAAACCGACTTCGTCGATCGCATTGCCCGGCTGTTATCGGCGCACCCGGATGTGCAGCCTTCCCGGCTGGAGCTGGAGGTGCTGGAAACCAGCGCGCTGGAGGATCTGGCCGCGGTATCTAAAAAAATTAAGGCCTGCCGGGAGATGGGGGTTCGTTTTGCGCTCGACGATTTCGGCACCGGATTTTCCTCGCTGACCTATCTGAGGCATTTGCCGGTCGACATTCTTAAGATAGACCAAAGCTTTGTGCGGGATATGCTGGTCGACCAGGACGATCTGGCGATAGTCAATGGCGTGATCGGCCTGGCCAATACCTTTTCCCGCCAGGTGATAGCGGAGGGCGTGGAAACCATGAGCCATGCCAAAAAACTGGTGGCCATGGGTTGCCAGTTGGCGCAAGGATACGGTATCGCCCATCCCATGCTGGCGGCCGAGTTGCCGGACTGGGTAAGCAAATGGCAAGCGAACGAATACTGGAAACGTTAAGGCGCGGGATGCCGCGGCATTAAGGTTTCGGCTTATGCCAACAGTTCGAGTACATGCAGTTTAATGGCCAGTTTCGTCAGCTCGATATCGCTGTTCGCCCCCAGTTTGCGTTTGATCAGATAATGGCAGTTGCAGGCGGTTTTGGCGCTGATGTTGAGTATGCCGGCAATGTCGGCATGGCTTTTCCCCGCCACCAGCAAACGTAAAATTTCAAACTCTCTTAGCGTGAGAGACTCCAGGGCCAGCTGTTGGCCGCCCAATTTTTCAAGCGCCAGTATTTGGGCAATATCGGCACTCAATACATGCCGGCCGGCATAAACGTCCCGGATGGCACGCAACAAAACCTCGGGTTCGCTGCTTTTAGTCACATAGCCCAAGGCGCCGGCGCGTAGCGCCCGCAGGGCGAACCCCGGATTTTGATGCATGCTGAACACCAGTATTGCGGCACTCTCGGTATGCTGCTTGATGCGGGCGATCAGTTCCAGGCCGCTGCCGCCGGGCAGGGAAATGTCGGTAATCACCAGATCGGGCTGGAGATTTTTGAACTGCCGGTAGGCCTGAACGGTATTGCCGGCCTCCGCGATTACGGCCAAATCAGGCTGTTTGGCCAATAATGCCCGATAGCCTTCGCGGACGATAGCATGGTCATCGACCAATAAAATACGGATAGCCGTCATGCCCGCATGCCGGTAACGCCGAGGGGCAGTTGTATGGCAACGATCAAGCCCCGAGGCTCGGCTATCGCCAACTCGAGTTGCCCGTGCAGGGCCGCCACGCGTTCGCGCATGCCGGACAAACCGATGCCGCCGCTATCGGCAAACGGCAACCGGTTAGCCTTGCCGTCGTCCCGGATGCGCAAACCGGCGGTATCGGCGCGGATGGTTAAGTCGATCCGGGCTGCGGATGCTTCGGCATGCTTGGCGATATTGGTCAAACATTCTTGGGTAATTCTGAACAGGCCGATGGCTTGGGCGTCCGACAATACACCGCAATCACCGCTGATATGCAACTGAAAACGGGTTTTGCCTTGGCTGCGCCCATTCCAGCCGGCAATCAGGCTGCCGAGACTGGCGGCCAAGCCCAATTCGTCGAACTCGGCCGGCCGCAGCCGGCCCAGAAGTTGGCGCACGCTATCCATCATGTGCGCGGTAATCCGGCCGATACGGTCCGTTTCCTCCAGCAATTGCGGGCATTGCCGCGCGGCCGTTTGCCGGATGGAAGCGGTTACCGCCTGAATGGCCGCCAAGCATTGGCCGAATTCATCGTGCAGTTCCCGGGTCAAGTGGCGGCGCTCCGCTTCCTGCAGCGTGATTAACTTCGCGACCAGTTTCCGGCGTTCGTCCAGTAATTGCTGCTGGCTGGCCGCCAGTTGGTTAATGGCCGCCGCGATACGTTGCCATTCGTTCAATTCGAAGGCGGGCAAACGGAAATCCAGCCGGCCCGCTTCCATGGCTGCAATGCCTTGAACGATGGTTTTTGCCGGGTTTAAGGCGCGGCGTAGACTCAGATAAACCAGCATGCACACAGCAAAAAGAGTGACGCAAGACAAAGCCGTCAAGCTCAGCGCAGTATGCCAGGCTTCGGCAATTTCCAGTTCGGCGCTGGGGGTAACCGTCAGCGATCCGTGGATCCGGCCTTGCAATTCAATGGGCCTCACGGCCGGCCGGCCGGGATTGAAAGTCCAACGGTAGCCGCTATCGAAGAATTCGGGCCAGTCCGCCGCGCCCGGTTTTGTTCCGGTACAAAGGCTGCGCGCCATCGGGCCGCCGGCATCGGCATAGCTCAGACAAACGCCCGGTTGGCTGCCGGACTGTTTCCAAAACTCGAAATCCGGGAAGGGTCTGGCCAGACCGATGCCGGCCTTGTTCAGCAATAGCTGCGACTCCAGCAGTTTGCCTTGCGAATCGGCGATTCGCCAAGCGGCTTGCATAGCCTGCCGGTGGCTTTTAAACAGGGCGTAAGCCGAGATCGCCAGCAAGCATGCCAAGGCAATGGCCGCGATCCTGCTCAACAAATGCAATTGTAGATTCATGGGTTGCCTGTGCGTCGCATCGGATGATGCCGCATTGTAAGAGTTGCCGGCCCAACTTAACAGCCGGCGCGGCAATCGCGGGCATATTGCCCGGGGTTTCCGGGCGAATATCGGCTTACAGGCGGATGGGCAACGCATAAGCTATCGACCACCGCAAGCCCGCTGGGGCCGGTTTTATCCATTCACTAACGAGGACGCCCATGAATCACTTCAGTTTCGACGATAGCCGCATTCACTGGCAAGCTCTGCCGGAGATTGCCCATTTACAGTATTCGATTTTGGATATCGATCCGCGCCACCGCATCATCGATGTGTTGTTTAAATTTGCCGCCGGCCGGCGGATTGTGTTGCATCGGCATAACGTGTTGAACAAAACCTTTGTCGTTCAAGGCGAACACCGCCTGTACGAGGCGGACGGTACGCTGATGGAAGCCAGGCCGGCCGGCCGCTATACCAGCAGCGAAGCCACGGAAAAACCGCATAGGGAAGGCGGCGGCGGACAGGATGCCATCGTGCTGTTCAGCATTCGCGGCGGAGATGGGGTTTTGTACGAGATTCTCGATGACGATATGCAGCGGATCGGCGAGCTGCACTGGCAAGATTTCGTCGATCTTTATCAGGCGCAACTTCAGGCCGGCAAGGAGGACGCATGCGGCAACGGCTGAGAGCGTTCGGCGCCTTACTGTGTTTGGCGGCCGTTTTTAATGCTGCCGCCAAGCCGCGTATTGCGGTATTGAATGTCGAACTTAACGATATGACCATACTGCCGAATACCGAGCGGGAACGGCAACGTACCGCCGGCATGCGGCCGTTGCTGGAACAGTCGCTAGCGCAAAACGGCGAATACGAAATCGTCGGTATCGATGCGGATTCGCAGGCCGCCGCTAACGTCGGTTTCGGCTATTTGTTCGCTCACCACGATGCGGCCGCGAAACTGGGGCGGCGGTTCGGCGCCGATTGGGTGCTGGTTGGCCAGCACGGTAAACCCAGCTTTCTGTATTCGGATCTGATGATGCATCTGATTGACGTCGAAAGCCGAACCTTGGCGGCACGCTACAGCATCGAGTTAAAAGGGAATAACGGTATTGTTACGCAGCGGGGTGTCGATAAACTGGCGGCTAAAATAAAGGTTTTTTTCGCCGGTAAAATTCCAATGCCTTGAAGAAAACGGTATTTGCTACCTTACCGCCACGAAGGGGTTGCCGCGCATTTCGGCGGCAAAGGTGGACATGGGGCCGTGGCCGGGGATGAAGGCGATATCGCCGCCCAGCGGCCACAATTTGAGCTGAATGGAGTCGATCAGGGTTTGGTAGTCGCCGCGCGGAAAGTCGGTACGCCCAATCGAGCCTTTGAACAACACGTCGCCGACGATGGCCAAGCGTTCGGCCGGGTTGTAAAACACCACATGGCCGGGCGTGTGGCCGGGGCAATGGATGACGCGAAACTCTTCGGCGCCTACCCATACGGTGTCGCCGTCTTCCAGCCAGCGGGAAGGGATAAACGGCTCGGCCGGCGAAAAGCCGAACATCCGGCATTGTTCCGCCAGGCTTTGTATCCAGAATTCGTCGTCCCTATGCGGGCCGATAATCGGCAAATTCAATCGCTTGGATAATTCGGCCACGCCGCCGATATGGTCCATATGGCCGTGGGTGACCAGGATAGCTTCCAGCTCGACGCCTTGTTCGGTCACTTCCCGCAACAGAATATCCAAATCGCCGCCGGGATCGACTAGCGCGGCTTTGTTGGTTTTTTCGCACACCAGCAGGGTGCAGTTTTGTTGATAGTCGGTGACCGGAATGATGGTATAGCGCATGAGTGGACTTAAAGTGTAGGCGGCGCGCGGCAGGCCGGCGCGCCGGTATGAATTAAATATTCAGCAGCAGGTGGGCCGGCGATTCCAGGCATTCTTTGACAATGCCTAAAAATTGCACCGCTTCCTTGCCGTCCACCAGGCGATGGTCGTATGACAAGGCCAGATACATGATGGGGCGAATCACGATTTGGCCGTCTTCGACCACCGGCCTGTCCTTGATCGCATGCATGCCCAGGATGGCGCATTGCGGCGGATTGAGGATGGGGGTGGACAGCATGGAGCCGAAAATGCCGCCGTTGGTAATGGTAAAGGTGCCGCCGCTCAAATCTTCCACGCTGATCGAGCCGTTACGGGCCTTGCTGCCGAAATCGTGTATGCCTTTTTCAATGCCGGCAAAGTCCAATTGGTCGGCATCGCGCAAAATAGGCACAATCAGACCGCGCGGGGTGGTGACGGCGATGCCGATGTCGTAATAGCCGTGGTAAATAATGTCGTTGCCGTCGATCGAAGCGTTGATGGCCGGGAAACGTTTCAACGCTTCGATGGAGGCCTTGACGAAAAACGACATGAAGCCGAGTTTGACGTTGTGCTTGGTTTCGAAGCGCTCCTTGTACTGGTTGCGCAATTCGATCACTGCCGATAGGTCGACTTCGTTGAATGTGGTCAGCATGGCGGCGTTTTGCTGGGCTTGCAGCAAGCGCTCGGCAATCTTGGCCCGCAGCCGGGTCATGGGTACGCGCTGCTCCGGCCGCAAACTGGCGACGGCGGTTGCGGATAACGGCGCGTGGCTGGCTTCGGCGGCTGGCGCGGGCTGTTCCGGCTCGGCTTGTTGTTCGTTTAAAAACTCCAGAACGTCGGTTTTTAAAATCCGCCCGTGTTTACCGGAGCCGCTGATGTCGGCGGGATCGATTTCGTTTTCGGCCACCAGTTTGCGCACCGAAGGGCTTAAGGGCGGTTCTTCCCTATTGGCTGCCTGCGAGGCTGCAATTGGCGTAGTGTTTTTTTTCCGCAAATCCAGCCGGGCCAATAGTTCGCCGCCGACCACGGTTTCCCCTGCGGCGCGGACGATTTCCTGGATCACGCCGCTGGAAGGCGCGGGTACTTCCAAGATTACTTTATCGGTCTCGAGGTCGGCCAGATTGTCGCCCGCCTCCACCCAGTCGCCGGGCTGTTTGTGCCAAGCCACCAGCGTGGCATCGGACACGGATTCGGGAAGACTGGGAACCAGAATGTCAAAACTCATGTTTTATTCCTTCTTTGCTGCCATATAGGGCGGTGTGAACAACGTTTTTTTGTTCGCTTAAATGGGTTTTGTAACTGCCTACCGCCGGTGCGGCGGAGGGTGGCCGGCCAGCATAAATAACCGGCGTGCTGTCGTCAACCAAGTCGTAAACATGGTGTTTGCTTTGGTACCAGGCGCCTTGGTTTTTGGGTTCCTCCTGGCACCAGACCACCAGTTCCAGATTGGGATATTTATCGATTTCGGCCGTAAAGCTGTCGTTGGGGAAAGGGTAGAGTTGCTCGATGCGGATGATGGCGATATGTTTCAGATCGTCCTCGCGGCGGGCTTCCAGTAAATCGTAATAGACTTTACCGCTACAGAGTATCAGCCGGGTGACATGGTAGGGATCGATGTCATCGATTTCGCCGATGACCGGCAAAAAGCCGCCGTCCGTCAAATCCGCCAGCGTGGAAACGGCTAGTTTGTGCCTGAGCAGGCTTTTGGGGCTCATCACGATCAAGGGCTTGCGGAATTGCCTGATCAATTGTCTGCGCAGCAAATGAAAAATTTGCGCCGGCGTGGTGGGGTAGCACACCTGGATATTGTGATCGGCGCATAATTGCAGATAGCGCTCCAGGCGGGCGGACGAATGTTCCGGCCCCTGGCCTTCGAAACCGTGCGGCAACAGCATCACCAAGCCGCTGAGTTTGCCCCATTTGGTTTCGCCGGAGGTGATGAATTGATCGATGACCACTTGGGCGCCGTTGGCGAAGTCGCCGAATTGGGCTTCCCAAATCACCAGCTTGTCGGGTTCGGTGGAACTGTAACCGTATTCGAAGCCCAGCACCCCGGCTTCCGACAGTAGGGAATTGAATATTTGCGGGCGGCCCTGGTTTTCGCTCAAGTGCTTGAGCGGAATATAGTTTTCGCCGTTCTTCTGGTTCAGTAAAATGGCATGCCGGTGCGAAAAAGTGCCGCGGCCGATATCCTGGCCGGTCAAGCGGACCTGATAGCCTTCGACCAACAGCGTGGCGTAGGCCATGTTTTCCGCAAACCCCCAATCCATCGCTATCTCGCCGTTGGCCATTTTGTTACGTTCTTCCATGACCTTGGCAACGCGGGAATGCAGTTCGAAATCCGCCGGCAGGTCCTGCAGCCGCTCGTTGCAAAACCGAATGCGTTCCAACGGCACCGAGGTGTCGGCCGGCTGGTCCCAATCCTTATTCAGGTATTTGTCCCAGCGGGCCGAATAGCCGTAATTGTTGTTGACTACTATGGGGCGGGAGACCACCTGGCCTTCGCTGAGTTTTTGATAATAGTCCTCTTCCATGGCGTTCACCGCTTCCTCGCTCAGTACGCCTTCATTGACCAGTTTTTGGGCGTACAGTTGGCGGGTGGAGGGTAAATTGCGGATTTTTGCGTACATCATGGGCTGGGTGGCCGCTGGCTCGTCGGCTTCGTTATGTCCCAGGCGGCGATAGCAGATCAAGTCGATGACGACATCCTTATGAAATGTCATGCGATAGTCCAGCGCCAGTTGGGTAATGAAGGCCACGGCTTCGGGATCGTCTCCGTTGACGTGAAAAACCGGGGCCTGGATCATGTTGGCCACGTCGGTGCAATATAAGGTGGAACGGGCGTCGAACGGATTGCTGGTGGTAAAGCCGATCTGATTATTAATGACGATATGTACGGTGCCGCCGGTATGAAAGGCGCGGGTTTCCGACATGTTCAAGGTTTCCATGATGATGCCTTGGCCGGCAAACGCGGCGTCGCCGTGTATCAGTACCGGGATGATCACATCGGTGCCGCCGACGCCGTGCCGGTCTTGCCGGGCTTTGACCGAGCCTTCCACCACCGGATTGATGATCTCCAGATGGGACGGGTTGAAAGCCAATGTTAAATGGATGGGGCCGCCGGGCGTGGCAATGTTGGAGGAAAATCCCATGTGGTATTTGACATCACCGGTCAATACGCCGGGAGACGAGGTGTGGGTGCCCTCGAATTCGCCGAATAGAGCCGCCGGGCTTTTACCCAGAACGTTGACCAGTACATTCAGGCGGCCGCGGTGCGCCATGCCGATCACGATTTCGGTGGCTTTGTTTTCGCCGGCCCGTTGAATCAATTCGTCCAGGATCGGAATCAACGATTCGCCGCCTTCCAAGGAAAAACGTTTTTGGCCGACATATTTACGGTGCAGGTATTTTTCCAGGCCTTCCGCGGCGGTCAACAATTTCAGCAAGCCCAGGCGCTTTTCCGGATGGCTGGCATAATCGGGTTTGGCGCCTTCCAGTTTCTTGCGTATCCAGTTTTTAGGTTCGGCATCGACGATATGCATAAATTCGCTGCCGATACTGCCGCAGTAGATTTCCTTCAAGGTGCCGATGATGGCGTGCAAAGGCAGGCGATCTATGCCGCACAAACCGCCGGTATCGAACAGGGTTTTCATGTCGGCGTCGGTCAAGCCGTAATAGACGGGTTCCAGATCGGCCGGCATGGCCGTCTGGTTGCCCAAGGGATTGTTATTGGCGATTTGATGTCCCTTGACCCGGTAATGATTGATCAGTCTGGCGACGGCGGATTGTTTTTTAACGCTTTGTTCGGTAAAGCCCTGCATTTTGGCCAGTTTGCCGGGTTCGGAAATGGCCAGTTTTTCGAAACGGTCCACGATCGCGCTGTGGGGCGTGTCGTCCGTGGAACCGCAATGGATAGCGTCGAAACGTTGGCGCCAGTTGCCGGAGACCGAGTCGGGGTCGCTCAAATACTGCTCGTAGAGGTATTCGATGTAGTTGGCGTTGCCGCCGTAATACGCCGAGGTTTCTTCAAACAGTTTAAGCAGGTTGCTCATACAACATCCGGGTTTTCAGCAAGTGATGCGCATTATGGTAGAGCTAAAATGGTATATTACCAAGGGAAAAATGCAGCAAAAACGCGCGCTCGCGGTGCATCCCACGCGTCGCTACCTTAGTCAGTAAAAAGAGAACCAGCATGGCGGATAATCGAGTTGTGATTAAAATAAATTATGACAAAGACAAACAAAGAAAGGCGCTCATCGATCCTAAAATGGTGACCGTTTGGCATACTGGGCGCATATTATCGGCGGTTTTTATTTTACTGGTTTTGATACTTGGAGCAATTTATATGTTCTCCGGCAAGGAAGCCGATGAGAATCCCGCCCAGGCTAACGAAAGTATTACCCCTGCCGGAGTTACTCCGCCCCAAACACCCGCCATACTCGAAGCGGAATTGCCGAAACCGCCGCCGGTTCCCGGTGATCTAAGTAATACCGGGAATGTAGAGGTTGTCAAACGTCCGCAGGCTATTATTTACGATAGAAGGGTGGTCAGGGCTTCGCTAAGCACCGCGCCTAAAAACGATGAGCCGGGTAACCCTGTTAAACAGCCGGTAATTCTGGGTCCAAACGAATCGACGGAATTATTTTATTTTAGCCAAATTAAAAACCTGATGGGGCATACTCTATTTCATGCCTGGTATAAAGATGGGCAATTGATTAATAAAAAGCAGTTTGAGGTAAAAAGCAACAATGCCAGGCTTGTTTCCAGCAGAAAGCTAACCGCGCGGGAAGCGGGAGAATGGCGGGTGGCCTTATTGGATAAGAAAGGCAAGAAGCTCAGCGAGGTTAATTACTCGGTTAATCATTAAAATTAGGTGTTTATTATTAATTGATTTGAAGTTACAATTAAAATGCATTTTTTGATTTAACGAGGAACACATGACTGACTTTAATAATTTATCCGAGACTGAAATACAAGCACTTATTGACAATGCCGAAAAAGCTTTAAAAGAAAAGCAATCCAGCAAGCGCAAGGAAGTGATTGCAAAAATCAAGGAATTGGCGGCCTCTATTGGGGTTGCCGTGGAATTGGTCGAAGGCGATAAAAAAGTCGAGAGAAAAACCGGTAAAGTGGCCGCCAAGTACCGCAATCCGGCGGATGCATCGCAAACCTGGACCGGCCGCGGCCTGGCACCGAAATGGATGCAGGATTTATTGGCCGCCGGGCGTAATAAGGCCGAGTTCGAGATTAAGTAATCTTCGGCTGCATGCCAAGCTGCTCCACCCAGTCTTTTAGATGTTTGACCGCCCAGTCCGGGTCGTCGAGCGTCAGATCATGGCCAGCCCAGGGATGCGACTTTAATGGCAGGCGCCAGTGGGTTTGAATGGCGTCCGAGCAGGCCGGGGCAACCAGACGGTCGCCCCGGCCGCTCAACAATAACAGCGGTACATCCGGTTTTTTATCTCCCGGCCGATAGCGGGCCGCGGCGGCGAGCTGCCTGAGGGTATTGGCATATGTTACCGGCCGTTCGGCCTGGATTCGGGCCCATGCCGAGGCTGTTTGTTGATCCCGGTCGCGCCGGTTGGCTACGCAGCGAACGATCGCCAATTCCCTGCGGAAGCGGTTGGGTTGCATCAGCAGTTTGAAAAAATTCGGATAGCTTTGCCAGCGCAGCCGTTGGTAAAACGGGCTTAAACTCGCCATGCTGGTATTGATCAAGGCGGCCGCGCCAATATCCCGCGGATGTTTCAGCATCCACTCCCATGCCACCATGCCGCCCAGCGATAAACCGACGATGGTCAGTGGCTGGCTTAACAAGCCTGCCGTCAATGCTTGGTGTCTGACGGACGCCATGATCGCATCGATGCTGTCGGGACTGGTTTCCCGATAGCGCGTACCGGTGCCGGGTAGATCCAGCGTGGAAATACGGGCCGTGGGGAATTGCGCTTGCAACAATGGCGTAAATTCGCCCCAATGCGCGGCTTCCCGCGACAATCCTCGCAGCAATAACCAGTTTCGGCCGATCGGATCAGGCATACCAAAGCGCCAGGGCTTGTTGACTATGTTGTTTCAATTGCATTGCATCCAGTTGCGCCCATTTTTTCGGATACAACAGGCTGCGGTACAAAAAATCGAACAAGGTAATATGCCGCCGCAGTATGCGTTGTTGCCGATGCGGCAGTAAGGGATGAAAAAAGCCGTGGCGTTGGAATAAATGCAACGGGCTCTTGCGCAGCCAAAGCCAGGAGCCCATTTCCAACGTCAGCGGCAAAAATTGCCGATGTTGCGCATCCGCCGTTTGCATAAAACTGTCGTACAAATAATCCCATAAATCGCCGTTGATAATGTACTCCTGGCTCATGGGTTCTATTTTATAAATATGGTTGGGATAGCAGCGATCGAAACTTTGTTTTAAGGCGTGCGCTTCGGCAATGCCGGGGAAGGGTTTTTTACAAGAGGCGTAAGGAAACCACAACCGGTCGTGTATGCCGAAGCCGGAATGCAAATCCAAGGCTATCGATAAGGGCGAGTTAAACACGTATTTCCGGATAACCTGGCACAGGGCTTGGGCTTCGGTTTCCATTTGCGCCGTGTCGCCGCGGTACCAAGGCAGACGCGGGCTGACGCGGTGACCGCTATAAAGCTTGGTATTGCCTTTGCCTTCTATCGGCGCATTGCGCATTAAATCGACGCCGTTGCCATTGGAGCGGGTACCGCGATATACGCCTATCGGATTGACTATGGGGATAAACACCAGCCGCGACCGCTCCAGGCGGCCGGCGAATTCTTCATCCCAGTCCAGCAGGTGGATGATGGTTTGCAAATACGACAGGATCACTTCCGAGCCGATTTTCTCCAATCCGTGCACGCCGCCCACAAACGCCAATGCCGGCACGTCATTCCGCAGCGAACCCATGACTATGCTATAGATAGGGAAAGAGCGGTTTTTATATTGAACGCGGCTGACTACTTCGGTCCGCGCCCGATCGCCCAATTGGGCGATCAGCGCTTCCAATTGCGCCAATTCCGCAAATATTGCGTTAGACATGCGAAAATTTAATGCAAAAGCGTGGTTTCGATATAGCGCTGGCGCTTTTTCGGGGCGATTTTATCGATCTCCACCATGATCAGGCTGTCGATGCAGTTGTTGAAATCCGGGTCGATATTAAAGTCGATGAAATGGCAGCCCTTGTCCACGCACAACTCGACATACTGTTTATAAAGCGTGGGAACTTTGACGCCCAGTTTGCGGAGTTCGCTATTCAAAATCTTAAAACTGCTGGAATAATCGCCATTAAATTCCTGCGCCACGAATTGCCGGCATTGCTCGGAAATGATAAACGGCGTTTTGGCCGTAGCTTGGGGCAATTCTGTTCCGAATTGTTGCTGGTAAAAACCGATGATCAATTCCTTGGCCAGTTGCGGGTAAGCATTGCTGATACTCACCGGGCCGAACAAATATTTGATATCCGGTTGCTCGCGTAAATAGGCGCCAATGCCGTACCAAAGATATTCCAGGCTATGCTGGCCCCAATAACGCGGTTGTACGAAACTGCGGCCCAACTCCAGGCTGAAAGGCAACAAGGCGGCGAATTCGGTATGTAAATCGAACAAGGTGCTGCTGTAAAAACCCTCGATACCATGGCTCTGCATGATTTTCGGCCCTTCGCCGATTCGGTAGGCGCCGACGATATCCAGGGCTTGATCGTCCCACAGCACGATATGGCTATAGTAAATGTCGAACTTGTCCAAATCCAGCGCCAGACCGGTACCTTCTTCCACGGTCCTGAAGGTCAATTCGCGTAAGCGGGCTATTTCCTGCATGACCGGACAATCGTCCTGAAACCGGTACAGGAAAATTTTTTTACCGTCGCGGGTTTCGCCCAGCAGGCGCGATTGAAACAAGGCTTTTTTGATGGCCTTGGTATCGGCGGGATGTACCACGGTGGCTACCGTATCGAACAACAAGGGTTTATGTTTTTTTCCCAAGTTTAACACGTGTTTACGAAAGCGCTGGCTGAGTTGCTTATTAGACTGCTCGCTCCCCTCGATGACCGTATACGGAATCGGCGCGCCGACCACGAATTTGATTTCCTGGTCTTTTTTATTAAACATTTCCTTGACCAACAGCATGGTGCCCAGCGGCTTGTAGAGCGTGGACATGCTGTAAAACAAGGCCGAGTTCTTGGCCTTGATATGGATAGGCAAAATAGGGCAGCGGGCCTTTTTAGCCAGTTTAACGAAACCGTTTTGCCATTTGCCGTCGCGTATGCCCTTGGGGGTGATGCGGGACACTTCGCCGGCCGGAAAAATAATCACCGCTTCTTCGTTTTCCAGGGCATCCAGCATGGCTTTGTAGCTGTCTTTTAAGGCCTTTTTGTCCGATAACACATCGACCGGCAAAAAAATCGACTGCAGCGGTTCCATGTGCGACAAAACCCGGTTGGCGACTATGCGCACATCCGGCCTGACCGAGCGGATCAATTTAACCAGCGCCAGCCCGTCCAGGGTGCCTATAGGGTGATTGGCGACGATTAACAGGCGGCCCTCGGACGGAATGTTGCTGAACGACTGATTGCTGACCTGATAATGAAAGTTGAAGTAACCCAGCAATTTGTCGAGAAAGGCGTAGCCGCGCAAATGGCGGTTTTTATCGATGACCTCGTTGAAGTCGTCTTCGTGTAACAGTTTTTTCAGGGCTTTGACGGCCAGTTGGTTGTGCTTGCCCAGATTAAAATCAGGGTAGGTTTCCTGCAGAATGCGCTCGGCATCGATCATTGATGTTGATCCAGTAAATTATAAAGTCCAGAGTAAAGCGATGCATGGCAGCAAAAACAGCGGCTTCGCTTTGATGGATACAGCCTAATTCGGAAACATGACAGGAATATGACGAAGCAAATGCCGACATCGCAATGCCGGCGGACTCCATGGCAATTGCTGCCGTGAGCATTACCCATAGCAGGCCCCTGGTTGGCTTTTCGCGGTCGAAATCGCATCGCTACCCCACAAAATCTGTAAATTAGACTTAGGTTTTTCAGCGGATAAATGCATAAAACGCCGCTTTTTGGGCCTGCGGCAAGCTGATCAGGTCGCTGGCTTCTGGGGCCGAGTCTCGCTTTTGCTTATAATGTCCGGTCATTTTTCCAAATTGCCGGTCCGGTTCCGAGGTTAAACGCAGTATGCCTCCAGGCTTACCGGCAAAAATGGATTTAAAGCACCCCCTATTCCGGTTTGGCGACACGGCGTGCCGGTTTTTTCGATTTTCTTTTTTACTGCAATTTTAGCTATTCAAAATTATGCCTCTTGCCGCTATATCGATAAAAACCCGATTTTCAGCGTTTTTATCCCAATTACCTATCCGCTTTCCTTGGTTAGTGCTGTTGCTGTTTGCCTTGCTCAGCGCCGGCAGTGTGTTTTATACCCGCGATCACCTGGGCATCAACACCAATACCAGCGACTTGCTGTCGCAGGACTTGCCGTTTATTAAAATCCGCGCCGAATTGGATAAAGCCTTCCCGCAGGATGCCTCGGCGATTATCGTGGTGGTGGAGTCGCCGACGCCGGAGCAAACAGCGGCGGCCGCGCAATTCATTGAAAAACACCTACAAGCGGAAAAAACTTTGTTCGATTCTGCTTATATTCCGGTCGATAACGCGTTCTTTCGTCAACAAGGGTTTCTGTATCTGAGTCTTGGCGAATTGGAATTGCTGTCCGATAAACTGGTGGATGCGCAGCCGTTTATCGGCTATTTATCCGCGCATTATCACTTCGCCGGATTAATGGACATCATCGGCCTGGCTTTGGAAGGTCGGGAACAGGATTTGGCCATGCCGCTGGATCCCTTGTTGAGTGCCATCGGCGAGTCTCTAAAAGCCGTTAAGGCCGGCGAAACGCATTATCTGTCCTGGCAGCAGTTGTTAACCGAAAAAAGCTTCGGTGGCGATCAAACCCGGCGCCTGGTGATCACCCGGGTGCATCTGGATTTTAAACAATTGATGCCGGCGGGTAAGCCCATGCAGTATTTGCGAGATCTGAGCACCGACATGGCCAGCCAATTTCCGGGTGTCCAACTGAGCTTTACAGGCGAAATTCCCTTGGAACACGAAGAAATGGAAACCGTGAACCAGGACATGATCGTCTCCAGCATCGTTTCTTTATTGCTGGTGTGTCTGGCGTTATGGATAGGTTTGCGCTCGTTAAAATTACTGCTGATGACCTTTATAGCCCTGGTGGTGGGTTTGGCGTTAACCGCCGGCTTTGCCGCTTTGGCGGTAGGGCATTTGAATTTGATTTCGGTGGCCTTCGCCGTGCTTTACATAGGCTTGGGCGTGGATTTTGCCACCCATTTATGCCTGCGTTATCAGGAATGCAGGCAGCAAGGCTTGGCTACCGATCAAGCTATTTTAAACAGCATGGATACCGTGGGCCGCTCCTTGTTTTTATGCGCCGCAACCACGGCTATCGGCTTTTTCGCTTTTATTCCGACCGATTTTAAAGGGGTTTCGGAATTGGGTATCATCTCGGGCGGCGGCATCTTTATCGGTTTACTGGCGTCTTTAAGCTTGTTGCCTGCCTTGTTAAAGCTGTTGCCGATCAAACCTTTGCCGGCCAATGGCAAAACCTTGCTACCCGAGTGGGCCTATGAATTTCCGTTCAGGCATGCCACCGGGGTTTTGATTGCCGCGGTGTCGGCCGCCTTGTTGGCCGGATTGACATTAACCCAAATGCGTTTCGACTCCAACCCGATCAATTTGCGCGATCCCAACACCCAGTCCGTGATCGCTTTTAAAAAATTGTTGCGCAGCCAGACCGATTCGCCGTTCGCGACGTCGGCATTGACCGATAGTCTGGCGCAGGCCGATGAATTGGCGGCCCGGTTTGCCGAGTTGCCCAGCGTGCATGAAGCCATTACCCTCAGCAGCATGGTGGCCGAGCAACAGGCGGAAAAGCTGGAGATCATCGATAATCTGAGTTTGATCATGCCGGTGCAACTGAACCGGTTTGCCGAAAAACCGGAAAATTCGGATGTGCGGGCGGCCCTGCTTAAATTGCGGGACACGCTGCAAAAAGCCGTCCGGCAACCGGGGCAAGCCGTGGCCTTGCCGGTGTTACAGAAACTGCAACAAGATGTGGCGGATTTTATCCAGTATGCGGATGCCCAGCCGAATCCGGCCGAAAGTTATGCGCGGTTGGAAGATAGCGTAATGGAATTATTGCCGCGCACCATGCTGATGCTGCGCGACGGCCTGACCGCCACCGAGTTCGCGATCGACGACATTCCGCCGGAAGTGCGTTCGCAGTGGGTCAGCGCCGATGGGATTTACCGGGTATTAGTCTTGCCCAAACAGGATTTGAATAATCCGGAATACTTGAAGCAGTTCGTGAAGGAGATTCTGGACAGTTATCCGAAAGTGTTCGGTTTGCCGATCGGCGATGTGACGTCCGGCCAAGCCATAGTCGATGCCTTTATCCAGGCCTTTTCCGGCGCGCTGGCGATGATCGTGCTGTTATTGCTGGTATTGACCCGCAGTTTCAAGACCACCCTATTGATCGTAACCCCCTTGCTGTTGGCGGCATTGCTGACGGCGGCCATCAATGTATTGCTAAACAATCCGTTCAATTTCGCCAATATCATTGTGTTGCCGTTGCTGCTGGGCATAGGCGTCGATAGCGGCATTCATATCGTACACAGGTTGCAGAATCAGCATGACCATAAACAAGTATTGCAAACCAGTGCCGCCCGCGGGGTGTTTTATAGCGCCTTGACCACCTTGTGCAGTTTCTCCAGTCTGGCTTTCAATACCCACGCCGGCACCGCCAGCATGGGCTTGCTGTTGGCCATTGGCATTTCGCTGATGATTGTTTGCAGCATGTTGGTGTTGCCGGCCATGGCGCATAAAACCGGCTTTAAATGAATGTCGAAACCGGATAGATTTTTTAATAGACGTAGCGATAGGAATCTCATGCTCTTGTTATCGAAAAAACAGGATTGGCTCGGCAATGTGCGCGGCGACGTGCTGGCCGGGTTGGTGGTGGCGCTGGCGCTGATTCCGGAAGCCATCGCCTTTTCCATCATTGCCGGCGTCGCCCCCAAGGTCGGCTTGTATGCGTCGTTCTGTATCGCGGTGATCACGGCTTTTGTCGGCGGCAGGCCGGGGATGATTTCCGCGGCAACCGGCGCGATGGCCTTGTTGATGGTGACGCTGGTCAAGGAACACGGCCTGCAATATTTGCTGGCGGCGACCCTGTTGACCGGTGTACTGCAAATCGCCGCCGGTTACCTGAAGTTGGGCAGTTTAATGAGCTTCGTGTCCCGCTCGGTGGTGACCGGATTCGTCAACGCCTTGGCCATCCTGATTTTCATGGCTCAGTTACCGGAATTGACCAACGTCACTTGGCATGTGTATGCGATGACGGCGGCGGGCCTCGGCATCATTTATCTGTTTCCCTATCTGCCCGTGGTCGGTAAATGGCTGCCTTCGCCGCTGATTTGCATCGTTGCCATGACGGCGGTGGCGGTGATTTTCGAACTGGACATTCGTACCGTCGGCGACATGGGCGAGTTACCCGATACGTTGCCGGTATTCATGTGGCCGCAAGTGCCGTTGAATTGGGAGACTTTGCGGAGCATCGCGCCGTATTCGGCGCCGATGGCCGTGGTGGGTTTGCTGGAATCCTTGATGACGGCCACTATCATCGATGAACTCACGGATACGGGTAGCGATAAAAACCGCGAGTGCAAAGGCCAGGGGCTGGCCAATATCGGTGCCGGTTTACTGGGCGGCATGGCCGGTTGCGCGATGATCAGCCAGTCGGTCATCAATATTAAATCCGGCGGCCGAGGGCGCTTGTCCACGTTAATCGCCGGTGCGTTATTGTTGATTATGGTGGTGTTTCTGGACGCATGGATTTCCAGAATCCCCATGGCGGCGTTGGTGGCGGTGATGATCATGGTATCGATAGGTACTTTTAGCTGGCGGTCAATACTTAACCTGAAAGAGTATCCTGTCTCGACCAATATCGTCATGCTGGCGACCGTAACCGTGGTGGTGTGGACGCATAATCTGGCCTTGGGTGTGTTTGTCGGCGTGTTGTTGGCATCCTTGTTTTTCGCCAACAAAATCAGTCATTTCATGTATGTGGATACCAGCCTGGATGAAGCCGGCGCTAGCCGGACCTATCGGGTGGTCGGGCAGGTATTTTTCAACTCCGCTGACAAATTCACGGCTGCGTTCGACTTTAAAGAGGCCTTGGAAAAGGTGGTGATCGATGTGCACCGGGCGCATTTTTGGGACATTACCTCGGTGACCGCGCTGGACAAAGTCGTCATCAAGTTTCGCCGCGAAGGCGCCGAAGTGGAGTTGATCGGGCTGAATGAAGCCAGTAGCACCATCGTCGACCGCTTCGGCATACACGATAAACCCGAAGAAATCGAAAAAGTCCTGGGAGGCCACTAATGCAGGTTCAAAACAATACGGTGCTGGCTTGCGTGGACGGCTCCGGTTTAATGCCGGCGGTATGCGACTATGCGGCTTGGATCGCGCAACGGGTCGGCGCGCCCTTAACGCTGATGCACAGCATAGACCATCATCCGGAAACGGCGGCCGGTTGGGATTTGTCTGGCAATATCGGCATGGATAGCCAAGAGCAACTGTTGCAAGACATGATTGCGCTGGAATCGGAGCGAAACAAACTCAAGTTGCGGCAGGGGAAGTTGATCATGCAAGTCGCCCGGCAACGGGCTGTACAAGCAGGCATTGCCGAACCGGAGCTGCATCAACGGCATGGCAGTCTGGTGGAGTCGTTAATAGAGCTGGAACAGCAGTTGCGGGTACTGGTGATAGGCGTGCGCGGTAAAGTGCATGAAAATCGAACCGATAAAATCGGCGCCAAGCTGGAATCCATTATCCGCTCATTACATAAGCCGATATTGGTGGTGAACGAGGCATTTAAGCAGCCCGAGCGCATCATGATTGCGTACGATGGTAGCAAGGCCGCCGAAAAAGCCGTGGATATGGTCGTCGGCAGCCCGCTTTATCGGGGGGTGTTGTGTCACTTGGTCAGCGTCGGCCAGGATGAGCAGGATGCTGTATTTTTGGAAGCCGCCGCCAACAAACTGAAACAGGCAGCGGGTATTAAACTGATCAGCCAACATCTGCGCGGCAACCCCGAACAAGCGTTGTGCGATTATCAAAACCGGTTCGATATCGATTTGACCGTGATGGGGGCTTTCGGCCATTCCCGCATTCACGATCTGCTGTTAGGCAGCTTTACGGTCAAAATGCTGTCGCAAAGCCATAAACCGCTGTTGTTGTTGCGATAGAAAATAAAAATTGAGCGGGCGCAACATTCAGCTTAAAAAAACTATGCTTCAACGGGTATTAAAGCCGACAATGTTCGCTCGCTTGTATGGGGCGGGCAACGGCATAATGGCGTATGTTCCATTGGGTGACTCGATAAAAATAACAACATAATAAATCGATACTCTAAGAGTACCTTGCGGCAGGTAAACCATGTCCACTAAAAACGCCATTCTGACGGCCATTGTTTTTTGGGGAGTTTTTGTTTGTTTCCTTTTCTTTTCCTACAGCACGCACGTCCAGCAAAGGTTGAATAGCACCGAAAATCAACTGGTCGGCCTGGAGAGGATTAAGTCGCTGAATTTGCTCAATGGCGCCTTACAGCGATACCGGGGCTTATATCCTTTGGATTCGGAACCTGCCGAGGATGCGGCGAATATTCAGCAAAGAATGGTGGAGTTGAAACAAACCGTTAACTTGGCCGGCCCGGTATTGGACGATGCTGCGTTTGCGAGTGAAATCGATTCAATATTTACCGGGAAAGTGCAAGGCGGGAAACTGTTCGAACGCATCACCGCGCTGATTGAAAAAAACGATCGTCAATTACGCATCCTTGCCGACAGATACGAATTGCTCTATGAACCGGAAAAACAGAATTACATTCTGATTGAAGTCATTCTGTACGTCATTCCCGAGTTGATCGAAAGCGCGGCCAGGTCGAAAGGAGTCGCCAGCAGGTCCCATACCGTTTATGCAAGCCCTAACGATCCGGCCCTGATTGGCAATAATCTGTATGTTTTTAACCAAACATTTCATCATCTGAAAATGTTGTTTGAAATGTATGAAAATAATGGCGAATTTTTAAATTGCCTGGCGGTGATCGATCAGGAATATCAGAATTATCATCGTTTGTTGGCCGATCTTTCGGAAGCGAAACCCTTGCGCTCCGGCCTGTTATTATTTAACGAAGGCACGCGCCTCGTGGAAGCGTCCACTGCCCTAGCGGAATTGTCCAGGCAAAAACTTAAAACCGGTTTCGAGCAGAGGCGTTCCGCGTATACCCGAATACTGTTGGCCAGTTATGCCGCATTTGTAATCGGTCTGGGCATTACTTTTTTCATCTTTTTAAGGTTCTATCAGCGCGGCCGCGTTGAGCGGCAATTAGCCGCATGCAAAAAATTCAACGAAGATCGCGTTAACGAGCTGAGAAACGGTCTGCATGCGCTCGGCGGCCTGCAGGCGATTTGCAACCATGCATTAAACTTTATTGCGCACCATTTGTGCGCCGTATCCGGGGTATTGTTTATTCATAACGAAAAAATCGAGCAATTGAACCTTTCCGCCACGTTCGGCGTGCACCCTAAGTCCGTCAGGCATAAATTAAAAATCGGCGAAGGCCCGATAGGGCAATGCGTGCTGGATGCGCGCATGGTTGAATCCCGGATCAATCAGCAATCGAGCGAGTCCTCGGTGAATATGGGAAGCGCTAATGCAGGCATCAAAAAAATCTTGACTTTTCCGTTGGTTAATTTGGGTAGCATTGTCGGCGTTATTCAACTGGTGTTGCTTGAAGAAAAGAGTATCGAGCGCGAAAACTTATCGCTACTTGCGGACGTCATGGCAAGTTATATCGATAAAGAAAAAAAATACGAAGAAAGTCAGAAATATTTGGCTTCAATCAATAAAAACGTCATTACTTCCAGCACCAATGTTAAAGGCGTCATTACACAAGTTAGCCAGGCGTTTGCCGATATTTCAGGCTATACCAAGGAAGAACTGATCGGGCAAAAGCACAGCATTATCCGGCACCCGGACATGCCAGCCGAGCTTTTTAAGGATCTTTGGACCACAATAACCAAAGGTAATACCTGGAACCGCGAAGTGAAAAACCGCACCAAAGACGGCGGTTTTTATTGGGTTGATGTGACGATTTCTCCGGATTTCGATTTTTACGGCAATATCATCGGCTATACCGCCATTAGGCACGATATAACCCAGAAGAAAAAAAACGAGGAAATCGCTATTACCGACGGCCTGACGCAAATCTACAATCGGCGTCATTTCGATACGATTTTTCAGCTAAAAATCCGGGAAATGAGACGGGACAATAAGCCGTTTGTATTTGCGATGTTGGATATCGATTTTTTTAAACAATTCAACGACAATTATGGTCATCAACAGGGCGATAATGCGCTAATCAGCATTGCGAAAGCACTTAAAAGTTGTTTTAGGCGTCCCAGGGATTTGGTGTTTCGCCTCGGCGGCGAGGAATTCGGCTTTATCTGCGATGCCGATAATGTCGAGGAAACCGCCGCGGTTGCCGAATCGCTTAGGGAAACCGTCGAATCCTTAAAAATCCCCCATCAATATAATATGGCGTCAGCCTATCTGACCATTTCCACGGGGGTGATTTTTATCACCCCGGATATTCGGTTTCTCGACGAGAATTACTACAAAGCGGCTGACGATATGCTTTATCAGGCAAAAACATCGGGCCGAAACAATGTACAGTTAAAAACCGTGTAGCACTCCGCTGGGCTTGGTTTCAACAACCATCGCCGGGGGGGATTTTGAAATGGCCGGTATGGCGGCCGCGACAAGCCGTATACAAAAAGCTCTCCGGCTTTGGCGCAACGTGGGCGCCAAAGCCGGATCAAGCGGATTATTCTTTGTTTTTGCCGCGCTTGGAGGTGGAACCCACTCGTTTTTTGCTTTTGTCTTTTTTGACCAAGCTAGGGTCGTATTTGGAAATATTCAGCGGTTTGCCGGCGACCCTGACTCGTTTCAAGGCTTGAAAAAGGTCCTTGGGCATGCCGGCGGGCAATTCCACGGTGCTGTAATTTTCCTCGATTTTGATGCGGGCGATATGCTCGCCGTCGATGCCGGTTTCGTTGGCGATGGCGCCGACGATATTGCCGGGCTTGACGCCGTCGCTATGGCCGACCTCGATGCGAAACAGCTCCATTTCCACGGCGCCGGCTTTGCCGCGCTCGCGTTTAGGGCCGCGGTCGCGTTCATGGTCTTTGCCGCGAGGTTTGTCATCCGCATCCTTGCGGGGTTTTTTTGAGACTTCTTTCATCAATAAAGGCGTATCGCCTTGCAGCAACTTGGCCAGCGCGGCGGCAATGTCAACGGCGGGCACGTCGTGTTCGACCTGATACTGATTGATCAGCTGGTTGTAAAAGCTGAGTTCCTCGGCGGCCAACGTGTCGGTAATGCGTTGCTTGAAGCGGTTGACGCGGGCATTGTTGATAAACTCGGTCGAAGGCAACTGCATTTCCTCGACTTTTTGTTTTGTGGCTTGCTCAATGTTGGCCAGCAGGCGTTTTTCGCGCGGCGAAACGAATAATATCGCATCGCCGGTGCGGCCGGCGCGACCGGTACGGCCGATGCGGTGCACGTAGGATTCGGTATCGTAAGGAATATCGTAATTGACCACATGGGTGATGCGATCAACATCAAGCCCTCGAGCGGCTACATCTGTGGCGATCAGGATGTCCAACTTGCCGCTTTTCAGATTTTCGATGGCGCGCTCGCGCAGGGCTTGCGACATGTCGCCGTTGATAGCCGAAGCCGAAAAGCCGCGGGCTTCCAGTTTTTCGGCCACTTCGATGGTGGCGGTTTTGGTTCTAACAAAAATGATCATGCCATCGAAGTTTTCCGCTTCCAGAATGCGGGTCAAGGCATCCATTTTGTGCAGGCCACTGACGAACCAGTAGCGCTGGCGAATGTTAGCCGCCGTAGCCGTTTTGACTTTGATGGTGACTTGCTCGGGGTTGCTCAAGTATTTTTGGGCAATCTTGCGGATTTCGGTCGGCATGGTGGCCGAAAATAAGGCTGTTTGCCGAGTAGACGGGGTTTGTTCCAATATCCATTCCACGTCGTCGATAAAACCCATGCGCAACATTTCGTCCGCTTCGTCCAGCACCAGGGTTTTCAATTGGTCCAGCTTTAAGGTGCCACGGCGCATGTGGTCCATGACCCGGCCCGGTGTGCCGACCACGACATGGGCGCCGCGATTCAATTGACGCAATTGCACGGAGTAATCCTGTCCGCCGTATATCGGCAGCACATGAAAACCTTTGATATGGGCGGCGTAGCTTTGAAAGGCCTCGGCAACTTGAATCGCCAATTCACGGGTAGGGGCCAGTACCAAAGCTTGCGGATCTTTTTGTTTAATGTCGATGCGAGTCAATATGGGCATGGCAAAGGCGGCGGTTTTGCCGGTACCTGTTTGTGCCTGCCCGAGTACGTCGCGGCCAGCCATGACGAAGGGTATGATTTGCGCCTGAATGGGAGAGGGTGTTTCGTAACCGATGGTTTGCAGCGCTTTTAAAACCGGTTCGGATAGTGCTAAATCTTTGAAGGACGGCGTGGCGGTGGGGGTGTCTGACATTAAATATACCTGTAGAGAATAAAGAGAACTGTCTGCGGACGGCAGGCAATAGTGGCATTGTACCGTAAAACCACGGCACAATGCTTAACTTATTGATAATTTGGATAAAACGCGGAGGTTACCGCGAGTCTTTGCCTTTGGCGTAATGCAGGCAGATAAACAGAAAAAACTGAGCGCCGAAAATAAGATTGGCCATTAACAGGTGTATGGGTTGGGCGAAGGCCGGAAAACCCAAACGGTCCAGACTCACCCCGGCCAAAATGGCCGTTACGATCAGGCCCGTCAGTGCATAAGCCACCGTGAGCAGCAGACTGTTCTTATCGGCATTTTTACGAATCGTCCAGGCCAGCCAAAGGTTGGTAAACAAAATGACGGAAGAAAACGAGCGATGGACGTAAAAGATGATGGGAAAGCTGTCTCGCCAGTATTGGCGGTCGATATAGCTATGTTGGTGCGCTATATAATCGATCGATTCCCTGACTTGGGTGCCCATGGCTACCTGCAGCAAGGTCATGGCCATGGCGATTTTCAACACCAAAATAAAGCGCGGGCTTACCCAGTCGGCATCAAGGGCGGTGAGTAACGATTTTTGTGACCGGCTAATAGCGTATATCAATAGCGCCACGATAAATAACGCCAACAGCATGTGCAGCGTGATCATGAAAGGCTTTAAATTGCTGGCGACCACGGCCGATCCCAGCCAGCCTTGAAAACCCACCAAGAAAAATGCCGATATCGCCAGATAGGACGTGGCTTTATCGGTTTTCAGGTAAATGCGCGACGACCAGGCGGTAAGGAAAATCAAAAATCCGATGGTAACCCCCACCAGCCGATTGGTGTATTCGGTCCAGGTTTTTACTGGGTTGAAAGTGGTATTTTCGTAACCGCGCGCGGCGTATATTTCGTGATAATTGCTCGGTAGTTGCGCTTCGTCGGTCGGCGGTACCCATTGCCCAAAACAGGTTGGCCAGTCCGGACAGCCCATGCCGGCACCGGATGCGCGCACAATGCCGCCAACCAAAATAACGAAATAAACCGCGAAAATAGTCAGTGTACCCAGTCGGCGAAAACGGGCTGCAGCGTGTGAATCTATCATGATGTTTACAAGAACATGGCTTGAGCGAGTTCGATTTCTTCCGAAACCCCTTCGATTTCCAGAATTTCCGCATCGGCTTGCAAACCCAATTTAGCGAAGGCCGGTACCGTAGCCCAGTCAACCCGGCAGGCCGGGTGATCCGTACCGGCAATACTCTGCAAGAATGCCACTTGAACCAAATCGACATAATCCGGAGGGCCGTCATGGTCGCGCTGAAAGTCCACATATTCCGAAGCAACCAGTTTTAACTCATCCGGGAAATTCCAGGTATCCATAATCAGTTTACCGACATGCGGGTGAGCTTTTTCCAGCAGTTTTTCCAGTCGGGAAGGGCTGTCTTTGAACTCGGGAATTTTTTCCACCAAAGTAAGAATCGGCAGTTTGCCGATTTGATGGATCAGGCCGGCCAGCATGGCTTCGTCAGGGTTCAGCCGGGGTACAAATGCGGCCAATGCCCGGCTGATCGCGGAGACATTAACGCCTTGTTCCCAAATGTTGCGGAAGTAATGTTCCAGCAAAGCCGTGGTGGGCTTGAACATTTGCTGCATGACCAGGCTGGTGATCAAGGTACGGATGGTGCTGTTGCCGAGCCGGGTGACCGCCATCTGGATGTTTTTAATTTCATTGGCACCCCGATATAACGGGCTGTTGGCGACTTGAATCAAGCGCGCCGACAGGGCCGGATCGGTGGTGATCATTTCCGCTAATTCTTGCGCCGAGGCATCGCCTTTGGATACCGAATCGCGCACTTTTAGGGCAATGTCGGGCAAGGTCGGTAAGATTAAGCGATTTGCTTCCAGTTCGGTTTTAACGTGAACCAGGAAGTCTTGAACGGATTTAAATTGCATACTTAGCTTTCCGGCTATTGGCGGGGTAGTAATTTGATTGGGGTGTGTTGTTGGTTGTCCAGTATAAAGTTTTTTGGATTGTCATCAACTGTTTGTAGCACTATCAGTAAACGGGTGATTGAGCCGTACGATGCCAATGCCAAAATATCGCCACATTTCTGTTGGGTTTCAGCGTCTTTTACGGTGAAGTCGTTATCTTGCGGCAAGATTTCATTAACTTCGGCCACATGAAGCTGGCGTTTTGCCTTACCCAAATAGTGGGTTCGCGCGACGATTTCCTGGCCGGTGTAACAACCTTTACTGAAACTGATCCCGTCAAGTTGGTCGATATTCAACATCTGTGGGATGTATTGTTCCGATTGGGACGCTTCAAACCAGGGCAAACCGACGGAAATATCTTGAAAGCGCCATTCGGCAAGCGGCCAGGTCGGCAAGTTTTTGAAAGGATGCCGTTCCGCCGCGCTTAAGGGGGCGACACATAAAAACCGGGGAGCGGACGGCATTTTAATAAATACCGCTCCCGCGTTATCGCTACAATAAAAGTCCTGCGTGGGTAGGTCGAAATCGATGATATTGCCCGGCTGATTAAGACCGGCCAGCATCAGGTTTTCCGGCTTAGCGAGTTTGACTTTAGCGCGTAGCACGTACATTTGCAGTTTTTTTGTGACTATATCCAGCAAACCGGCCGGGACGATTAAAAAAAAGCCGAGTTGAGTTTTTATGACCAGTAATGTGCTGATCATTCGGCCTTTCGCATTGCAAAATGCCGCAATACTGGCTTTTTCTGGAGACAGGTCGTTGATGTCGCAGGTCAATTGACCTTGTAAAAACCGGCCGGCGTCTTCGCCATTAACTTCTATAATTGCAAGATGGGTTAGATGATAAAGAGATGCGGTCGGTTGCTGTGGCGTCGTCATTGAGTTGCTAAATTACAAAGGTTAAACACAAAAAATTGTTATAGGAACTATTCTACACGTTGAGTATCGGTATAAAGACGGGTAAATGGCACAACCTTTTCTAACATCGCATTTTTTTGCAATCAAACCTTCGCCGCGGTTAAGGCTGGTAGTCGATCTTTTTCACCTGTCGGCTATGATGGCAAGCGTTTTGAATTCGCTGGCCATAATGTATCAATTCTTGTTGCTTGCCGCTGTTGCCTTGCTTTGGCGGGCAAGCTGGAAATATTGGAAAACATCCGCCGTGCTGCTGAGATATACTAAAAATAACGGTTGGGAGGTGGCGATCAATGGTGACGATTATGTGGCCGGTGAAATATTAGCCGATACCGTTATCACTAAATGGGTCATATTTTTACGCTTTAAAACGGCTAGGCAATCAACAATGTCATTACCAATAGCGAATGATACGTTATCCGCGGACGATTTTCGTCGGTTGAGGGTTATTCTTACTTTGTCGGGATGCGAGCGAAATTAATGGACGATATTAGTAAGCCGTCAATCGAATCCAGGATCAATAAGCTTAAAAATTTACCGGCTTTGCCCGAAGCGAGCGTTAGAATTTTAGAAGCGGTAAACGATCCGGACGTGGAGATTGAAAAACTGGTAAAGGTCATTTCCTTATCGCCGGCCTTGGTGGCGCGCTTGTTGGGGTTGGCTAATTCGGCTTTTTTCGGTCAGTTAAACCAAATTGACGATCTGCATACCGCTATCGTGCGAGTGCTTGGCTTGCAGATGGTCAAGAGCCTTTCGCTGGGTATTTTGTTAAACGTTCAATTGGATCCGAAACATTGTAAAGGCTTCGATAGTCAGTCGTTCTGGATGCATTCCTTAATTACCGCTGTCGCCGCTCAAAAACTGGCGAATGCACATGCTTGGCAAAGCCTTTCTTCCGCAAATGCCTATACTTGCGGCCTGTTGCTGCATATAGGTATATTGGTGGCGGCCTATGCGTTTCCCGAGGAGCTGGACGGCATTTTATCTCATGAATCCAATAGTTATCTTCATGTTGAAACTGAAATTCAAAGGCGTTTTGGGCAAAGTCATTACCAGATGGGTTATATTCTGCTTAAAAAATGGCAATTGCCCGAATTTTATCAGTCCATGCTGAACCAATTTACGAGTACCGAGATGCCGGAAAATCAAGTAGAGCTTAATCGCTGCCTGCATGCCAGTCAGCAGATATGCTATTCGATACTCGATCAAGAGGCGGATGATACCGGGCTGGATTTGATAGCGGCAACAGCCGGGTTGCCATTGGAAACAGTCGGCAAGGTTTTTAACGCATTGTTGGAAAGTAAGGATAATGTACAAAAATTGGCCGCGGAGATGGGCGGATGGTAAGCGGGAGCATGTTGCTGAGTCTGGATAAAGACTGGGATGGCACTAATGTGCAGGACTTAATTGTCGATCTCGTCAATGCGCTTTCGGCGGTTAGGTCCTTGTCGGAAATCAGCTGCGAGATGGCGGACGAAAAGGCTGTGATCAGGCTGGCCTTGTCTTGTCTACTGTCCAATCAAGATATAGAAAGATGTTCTTTCTTCATATTAGGCGACGATGGTTCGTTGAGCAATGTTACCGGCGTAAGCGTTACCGAACAAGCCGGTAGCGACGTTTTAATCGCCCAGAACACCATGAGTTTTCGCATGGGAGAGGGGATAATCGGTACGGCGGCGGCTACCGGCGAGATGCAGCATAGTAGTAATTGCATTGAAGATGAACGGTTTACTTCGGGGCGGGACAGTGAAAGCATGCCGGGTTCCATCATCTGCACTCCCGTATTCACTTTGCATAAAGAATTGATTGGCGTATTAAACGTCTCGCATTCCGAACCCGATTTCTTCACGGTTTGGCATATGCGCTTGCTTCAGGTATTCAGTAATATCCTTGGACAGCTGATTACCAATCGACGCTTATTCCAGCAAATGGAGATTCAGATTGCTTTAAGAACGGCCGAGTTGGAACGCTTGGTTGAAGAGACTCGCCGCTTAAAAGATTATTACGTCAGTATGTCCATGCAAGATCAATTGACCGGGTTGCATAATAGGCGCTATTTTTACGATCAGGTCGAGCTCGCCTTCGCGCAACATAATCGTTACGAATATCCGTTTTGTTTGTTAATGATGGATATTGACCACTTTAAAAGTATTAATGACGATTTTGGACATGCCTTTGGGGATGAGGTCTTAATAACGGTGGCGGGAGCATTGAAAAAGCAGGTCAGAAGCACCGATATATTGGTGCGATTTGGGGGTGAAGAGTTTGTCATTATCTTTGTTAACACCAGTTGCGACAACGGTAAAACCTTTGCCGAACGTATCAGAGACAATATTAAAAGTTTGAAGTGGCAAATAGACGGTAAACAAATCCAATTGACCATGAGTATTGGTCTGTATTGCATGGTACCCGAGTCTAGCAACGATAATCGGTATAACGATATCGACCAGATTATTCACTGTGCGGACACCGCGCTTTATAGGGCAAAGGCGAACGGACGAGACCGGGTGGAGGTATTTGAAACCGGTCCGTTGGCCGATAAGCCTTAAATGTTGGTTTTTTGCCCGCCTGAGGTTCGTCGACATATTTTTGTTCGAGTTTGAAGCTGGGGATAAGCGATACCGTATTGATCGGGCGCGATAAAGCGCCGTACACGTCGTTCATTTGCCGGTGCCGTTCCGGCTAATCTGCCGTTGGTTTGGCAGAGAATGTTAAAAATGTTGCAAAATTTAAATAAGTCTTTATAATGCTCACTTTCTTTGCCGGGGTGGTGAAACTGGTAGACGCGCCGGATTCAAAATCCGGTTCCTTCGGGAGTGTCGGTTCGATTCCGACCCTCGGTACCATCTACTCTTCCAGAGTAGTCCAAAGAAATTTAAAAACCTGCTAGCCGTAAGGCTAGCGGGTTTTTTATTGCCCGACATAAGCCGCCGGCGCATGCTGTCGATTGCTTGTAATACTTCCGATTTTTTATTGGAGCGGCCTTTACTCAAGATTTTTTTCGTGTAAATTATCGGCCCGGAATGAGGTAACTGTTTGTTGAAAATTACGCATGCGACAAATTGTCGCAGTTTTTCTGGACAAAGACGTTTTTTTAAAGTAGACTTCCTCCACCTTGTAAGAGGTAAGAGTTACTTGGGGGGAGTATTTCTCTCAAGATGAGGAGGAAGGAAAGCGACCGGCATTCCGGTAAAGTAATAATAATAAACGCAAGCTATTAACCTGTCATTTTATATGGCGGGCGTCCATCAAAACATATAAAACAAAACCGGACGAAGCCCACTTAATCGTGGGCTTTTTTATGCGTGATAACTGGTGTTGGTTCTGCTGTCAACTCGGAAGCATTCAGCTCGGTGCTTTTCCTAAAGCTGCGATAGGTTCGGCGGCTTTAATTTAGCAGCTTTGCCTGCCTTCAAGTCTTGTGGGGCCGTTCGTAATAGCCGTCGTAATTGGCCTTGTCGGCATCGATAAAAGCTAAATCGTAGCTACCGGCCAAACCTTCTTCGAGCAGACTGTCCAGCATATCCAAAACCGGCCCCCCAAACGCAAATTGACTGTGTGCGCACGCAGACTATCTCCCAATAGCGGCGGGCGATGTCGTATGCTTCTTACTGAAATACAATTAACGAGAACACGGTTCGGATAACGGACACTTTCCCGCTATTGTCGAAAAGCGTATGACCACATTAGAGTTTTTTATGCACGGTAAACGCTAGGACATATTTTAAACCAGAAGTTTATATTTTATAAACTAAACAAAGTCTTTAAACCGCTACACTGCCTGTATACAATCTGCGGCGGAGATAGTCGTTACACCGTCTGGCTTTGATACGTCGGGCCGGACGTTTTTTCACACACCGAGGTTCTTATGAGCAAAATTCTAAATGAAGTTCTTCTGGCCAACCGCGATTACGTATCCGGTTTCGACAAAGGCGGTCTGGCCATGCCGCCGGCCCGCCAATTCGCCATCCTGGGTGACCGTAAGGATTCGTGCGAAAATGGGCATTAGCATATAAGCTCATGTGACGACACTTCTATGAGCCGGGTTGCTACGTTACGGGTCGAGGGTTCGCAAACGACCCCTTTGAGACATTCGGATATGGATTTAAGCTTCCCGATACCGGTCATTGGCAAAAAAGTAGCGCTATCGACTAAGCGACCTTTGGCCATACACTTTGAATGTCAGGTTCTTTTCACAAAGCTGACAAACAATTCTATCCAGTTTCTGATTGGTTCTTTGATATTCTATTCGGTCACTCGCTGAGCAATAAACTTGCCGTAGAGCTCGATCAATTAATTTAAGCTCGCCGCTATATGAGCTAATTGTTTAGCTTAGCGTACGTTATCGTCTCGTTGGATTTCAAACCCCGTTTATTATTTGCGCACAGGAGATTCAGACTCCATCAATCCGAACGCGCAGCAATTTGGCAGAGTTCACAAACACCAGAACATCCGGCCCCAGATGTAACAAGGCGGCTTCGATAGGACCAATCCAGCCCATCAGCGCCGCCGTGATACCCAACACATGGACTACACCAACGCCCACAAATAAATTCTCTTGAATCGTGCGATAAGCGCGTCGGGCAATGGCACGAGCACTGACGATTTTATATAAGTCATCTGTCATCAGCACGATATCGGCTGCTTCCAGCGCGGCCTGGGTGCCGCCGCCGCCCATCGCAATACCTACATCCGCTCGCGCCAGGGCGGGTGCGTCGTTGATGCCGTCACCGATCATTGCTACGCGATGCCCTTGCTTTTTTAACAGTTCGATTGCTGTGACTTTGTCTTCCGGCAGCAACTCGGCGCGCACCTCGTCCACACCCAGTTCCGCGGCTACCGCACGCGCGGTGGCCGCATTGTCACCGGTCAACATCACGATGCGCTTGACGCCACTGCCTTTCAATTTCTCCAGCGCTTCGCGGGCGCCCGGCCGTAACACATCGGCGATAAAGATGACCCCGGCAAAGTGTCCATCAACCGCCACATGAACCGGTGTTTGTCCGCCGTCTTCCATTGCCGTGGCAAGCGTTACGCCGTTTTCACGCAGCAACGCCGCATTGCCGACCAGCACGGCGTGCCCTGAGACGGTTGCTATAACGCCCCGACCTTGCACCTGCTCATATTGATCCGGTTCCGAAACGGTGATCTGATTAAGCGTTGCGTAATCCACAACGGCTTTGGCCAACGGATGCGCTGAACGGCGGTCGGCGGCGGCAGCCAAACTTAACAGTTCCATTTCAGAAAAGCGTGTGTCGCGTGCCTCCACGCGAACGACTTCAGACTTATTCGCGGTCAGTGTGCCGGTTTTGTCGAAGACCATCACATCCGCTTTGGCCAGCGACTCCAGATACAGACCGCCCTTGACCAAAATACCGCTTCGGGCAGCACGTGCAATGGCGGCGATCATCACCAATGGCGTCGCCAGTCCCAGTTCGGCAGGCGAGGTAAAAATCAGCAAGGTAACGATGGTTCGTACGTCGCCTGTGACCATATAAACCACGATGAGAAATACAAAAACAACGGGGATCAGCCATGACGCAACCTGGTCGGCAAGTTTTTGCACGGGTGCGCGCTGCTCTTCCGCGTGTTCAACCAGTCCGATGATGCGGGCAAAGGTGGTGTCGCTACCGACTTTTTCTGTCTGAATATCGAGTGCGCCCGATGCGACGATGGTGCCGGCAAAAACGCTGGCCCCGATACTCTTGTCCTTGGGCAGGCTTTCGCCAGTGATGGGCGCTTCGTCGATCGATGCCGCACCGCCCACGATGCCGCCGTCCACCGGAATTTTTTCGCCAGCACGCACCAGCACGACATCACCGGTTCGCAATTGCTCGATCGGAACCACGCGCTCACCGTCTGCGCCGCGCATCAGCGCGACTTGCGGCACTGAACCGATCAGGGTCCTGATGGAAGCCCGGGCGCGATCCATATTCAAGTCGGCGATGAACTCCGCAATGAGAATAATCACCATCAGCACGGCACCGGCAACCGTCTCGCCGCCAAACACCGCGACCAAGGTGGCCACGGTAACGAAAATCTCGGTGCCGACTTTGCGTTCGCGTATCAGGTCGGTTACGCCGGTTTTTACCAGCGGATATAGACCAATAGCAACGGCCAGCCACAGGATTTGTAGCGGTACCCATTGCCGCCAAAATAGCAGCGCTATCAAGCCGGTAAGAAAAATACGTCCGACTTCGATCCAGCGCGCACGCGTCATCAGCACCCGGAGGCTCGATGCACTCGCTTGTTGAATTTCAGCCCCATCGGCTTGGCCAGCGTATGGCTGTTCTTCGCCCCCGACCAGCGGCCCGCTTCGCGAACCATCCGCAGGCGCAGCTGGCTGGGGTCCGTCCGGACGTTTAAGCTGATAGGCCAGCCGGTAAAGAACCGGCAGCACCAACAGGGTCAGCAGCGTCGATGACAGAATGCCGCCGATAACCACCGTCGCCAGCGGCCGTTGCACCTCAGCGCCGGTGCCGGTTGCCAATGCCATCGGGATAAAACCCAGCGACGCCACCAGCGCAGTCATCAAAACCGGCCTTAGCCGAACCATCGCGCCCTCGCGGACCGCCTGCTCCAGTGCTAAACCGTCCTGGCGCAATTTATTGATAAACATAATCAACACCAGGCCATTGAGCACGGCCACACCGGAAAGTGCAATAAAACCGACGGCTGCCGAAATCGACAAGGGAATACCTCGCAGCCATAGTGCAGCGATGCCGCCGGTCAGCGCGAACGGCACGCCGGTAAACACCAAAAGGCCGTCGCGGACATTACCGAAAGTGGCGTACAACAACAGAAAAATAATCAGCAACGCCACCGGTACCACGATTTGCAGCCGCTCGGTAGCGGCAATCATCTGCTCGAATTGGCCGCCCCACGCAATCCAGTATCCGGCGGGTACCTTGACCTCGGCGCTGATTTTTTCCTGGGCTTCCGCCACGAAGGATCCTAAATCACGGCCACGCACATTTGCGGTCAGAACAATCCGCCTTTTACCATTTTCGCGGCTGATTTGATTGGGCCCTTGAGTCACTTCAAAGTCCGCTACCGTTCCAAGCAAAATAAAGGCTTGTTGCATCGAAGCCTGTTGCTGAGTGGGTAACGGAATGGGGATTTGCCGCATCGCCTCGGGGTCGCTACGCAGTTTTTCCGGCAGACGCACCAGCAAATCGAAACGCCGGTCGCCTTCAAAAATCTGGCCGGCCTTGGCCCCGCCCATCGCCGCCTGCACCGCCGCCTGAACATCCGCGGTATTCAAGCCGAAGCGTGCCAGCATGTCGCGTTTCATCTGCACGGTCAATAACGGCAATCCGGTCGCCTGTTCGACTTTGACATCCGAGGCCCCCGGCACCTTTTCCAGAACCTTGCTCATCTCTTCGGCTATTTCCAGCAGACTTTCCAGATCGTCGCCAAAAACCTTGACTGCGACATCGGCCCGAACGCCGGCCAACAGCTCGTTAAAGCGCATTTTAATCGGCTGCATAAATTCATAGTTATTGCCGGGCACCTCCTTGACCGCCTGTTCCAGCGCAGCCACCAGATCGGCCGTGGAACGGCCGGGATCGGGCCATTCGGAACGTTCCTTCAGCATAATGTAATTGTCCGCGACGCTGGGCGGCATCGGGTCTGTGGCAATTTCGGCCGTGCCGATCTTGGCGAACACGCGCTCAACTTCCGGAAATGCGGTAACTTTTTTTTCCAGCGTGTGCTGCATCTCAACCGCCTGCGATAAACTGGTTCCCGGAATGCGCAACGCATGCATAAGGATGTCGCCCTCATCCAGCGTGGGAATGAATTCCGATCCCATGCGCGTGGACAGCAGCAAACTCAGCACAACCAGTACCGCCGCTCCGGTTAAAACCACCGGAACATTTGCCAATGCCCGATCCAACAGCGGCCGGTAAATTTTGTGTGCAAACCGCATCAGCGGATTTTCCTTTTCGCTCACCCGTTCGCCGATAAAGATTGCGAGCGCGGCCGGGATAAAGGTGATGGAAAGCAGCATGGCGCCCAACAAGGCGGTCACAACGGTAAACGCCATAGGATGAAACATTTTGCCTTCGACGCCGGACAACGTGAATATCGGCAAATACACTGTCATAATAATGGCCTGACCGAACAAAAGCGTCCTTCTCACCTCCTGGGAGGCGCTGAACACTGCATCGAGCCGCTCGCTTAAGGACAACGGCCGCTGCAGGCGGTGTTGTTCGATCGCCAGGCGGCGGACACAGTTTTCCACGATGACCACGGCGCCATCGACAATAATGCCGAAATCCAGCGCGCCTAGACTCATCAAATTGGCGCTCACGCCTTGCTCAACCATACCAGTGATCGTAAACAGCATCGCCAGTGGAATCACCATCGCGGTAATCAAAGCGGCACGCAGATTGCCCAGAAACAGAAACAACACGGCAATGACCAGAATGGCGCCTTCCAGTAGATTGTTTTTGACCGTGGCGATGGTTTTATCGACCAGAATGCGCCGGTCGTAAACCGGCGTGGCCTTGACGCCGTCCGGCAAGCTGCGGTTGATGACCTCCAGTTTGTCGCCAGCCAGTTGAGAAACCGCCCGGCTGTTTTCGCCCACTAGCATAAACACCGTGCCGAGCACGGTTTCACGGCCATTTTCGGTGGCGGCACCGGTGCGCAGTTCCTTGCCGATCAAGACCTCGGCCACATCCCGGATGAAGATCGGCGTCCCCTGGTGATTGCCGACGATAATGCGCCCGATTTCCTCAAGGTTTTTTACCTGGCCGGGCATCCGAATCAGGTATTGTTCACCGTGGTGTTCGATGTAGCCGGCGCCGACATTGTCATTATTGCTGGTCAACGCGGTGAGCACGTCACGCAGACTCAGTCCGTAAGCGATCAATTTTGCAGGATCGGGCGTCACATGGTATTGCTTGACATAACCGCCTATGCCGTTGACATCGGTGACGCCAGGCACCGTGCGCATCTGGGGGCGTACTACCCAGTCTTCCAGTGTGCGCAGATCGGTCTCATCGTAGGGGCTGCCGTCGGCTTTGCGCGCATCCGGTTCGGCCGTTACCGTCCACAGAAAAATCTCGCCGAGACCGGTGGCTATCGGCCCCATAGCGGGCTCCAATCCCGGCGGCAGTTGACTTTTTGCCTCCTGGATGCGCTGACTGACCAGTTGCCGCGCAAAATAAATATCGGTTCCGTCTTTAAAGATAACGGTCACCTGCGACAGGCCGTAGCGGGACAGCGACCGCGTCTGTTCCAGGCCCGGAAGCCCCGCCATGACCGTTTCAATCGGAAACGTGACACGCTGCTCCGCCTCCAGAGGTGAATAGCCGGACGCGGCGGTGTTGATCTGCACCTGGACATTGGTGATGTCCGGCACCGCATCAATCGGCAGGCGCTGGATATTGTAGATCCCCAACAATGCCACCGCTACGGTGGCGAGCAAAATGAGCCAGCGGTTATCAATGGATAACTTTAGAATTCGTTCGAACATGATGCCTCCTAATGATCGTGAGTTGCGCCGGCCTTACCCAATTCCGCTTTCAACACGAAACTGTTGGCTGCTGCATAATGTTCTCCGGGAGCCAGTCCCTGTAAAACCTCTGCCCGGTTTGCATCCCGCCGTCCCAATTGCAACGGACGCACTTCAAATTGATCGCCATCCTGAACAAACACCGCATCGGCATCGTGCCAACTTTGTATGGCTTCGAGCGCTACCGTTACCGGCACGGTGGCGGCCTTTTCGACCACCTCGATGCTAACAAACAAACCGGGCCGCCAGTTCAGCGCTTTATTATCGATATGAACGTGGGCGGGCGCCGAACGCGTGTGTTCACCCACCAAGGCGCCCAGATAGTCGATGGCGGCCGTTGTCTCAAACCCGAGTTCCGGCGCTTTAACGCGCACAGTCTGTCCGACTTTAACTTGATTCAAATTATTGGCGGGCACGCTGAAGTCACCCCAGAGTGTAGTCAAATCGGCAATGACCATCACGGTGGTGTCGGTCTGAACGGCTTCGCCAACGACCAGATGTTTTTCAACCACGGTTCCAGTCAACGGCGAGCGCAGTTCGTAACGAGCCAAACTGACACCGCGCGCGTCTTTATCCGCTTGCATACCCAAGGCGTCCAATTGGTCGCTGGCGGTGGTGACGGTAATCTCCGCCTCCGCCAATTGTGTGCGGGCGTTCAAATAATTCTTCTCGGCGGAAATCTGTTCACGCCACAAGCGCTCTTCGCGCTTGTACAACGAACGGGCAAGCTCCAGGCGTTTACGCGCGGTTGCCAAACGGCTTTTCAGCTCTGCCAGGTCACGGCTTTCCAGGACCGCAAGCACTTCTCCCTGGCTAACGGACTCGCCCAGTTTTTTACGAACTTCAACAACCACGCCGCCGACCCTGGGGACGACATGAGCCAGCCGGTTCTGATCGAATTCGATGGTGCCGGGCAATTTCAGCACACTTTCGATCCTGGCAGGACCCGCCGTATCGATGGTGATACCGGCGCTTTGCAGTGACGCGGCATTCAATTGAACCCGTCCTTCCACCTGTGAATAAGTGAACTGGTAAGTCTTGCCGTCAAAACCGGCATCGATGCTCACATCAAACGAATGCGGTTCTTCAATAACTGCATCTCCGAGTAGATAGTCCGCTTCCGGCTTAAACCGAATTTGCTCTGTGCGTCCACCGAAACGATGCAGGGTTATTTCTATCTGCACCCGTTCAGGCGACAGCGGTTTATCGTCCTGGTAGGCATAAACGCGAAACTGCGGCGGAACGCCCGTTTCGTAAATCGTGACCTCCAGGGCAAAGTCGTCTTTTGATAACAACCGGCCGCGATGAGGTCCACGAGCAAACGCTGCACTCTGTCCAGCAGCCCCCGCCTTTTCTTCATCGGTAACGGTAGGTGCATCCAGGGTCAGAATCAGGCCGGCCAGCACCATGCCGGTAATTAACAAAGCACTGATGATAATTAAAGATTTTTTGTTCATTTTGAGTCCTCTATCGCCGCATACAGTTGAGTGATTAAGCCGGCCTGAGAGGCGCTGACACTATGTCCCTGCGTTGGCGGAATCACGACTTTCAATATCAGTAAAAATGTATACGTTCTCATGGCATAATTCCTACTGCCTGGTTATAAAGTGCTTTTTCCCGCTGTAACATGACTGCGCGTTCCTTGGCATTGAGAATGGCTTGCTGTGTTCGGAGAAGTGGCCCCAATCGTATGAACAGTAGAATCCAAAATTAAAGTGAAATCCCTGCTGTTGGTTAGGCTGCCTTTTTAACGATTGGCAGCAAGTCGTAATAGGCCTGATGAGGCGTTTGTCGATTCA
>Ga0207952_1000179_pt1 | contig 64929 bp, 30 predicted proteins | sample SubbioR12Aug_8Ca_FD_184831 | JGI IMG/M metagenome (GOLD analysis project Ga0207952, IMG submission 184831) | Serpentinite rock and fluid subsurface biosphere microbial communities from McLaughlin Reserve, California, USA - CR12Aug_8Ca (SPAdes) | ecosystem: Environmental > Terrestrial > Deep...
TCCTCTTGAGTTACAACTACATTGTAAACTCCTGATGGATAACGCTCTCCTAAAGATACTACCGGCATATCAGCTGCATTTACCTCACGGGTCTCAATCAATTTACCAATCATATCATAAACCTTGATATTAACCGGTGCATCGCTTGAACTTTCCATGCGGAAACTAAACTGATAATCATACGGATTCGGATAGGCTACTACACTGAACAAACTTGAATCAACCGCTTTGGTCTCTCCTTGTCTTGCAGCTCCCGGTGATACTATCTCACATGCATCTCCATATGGCGACCATGAGCCTGCTGTAAATACTCTAACTCTTACACTGTAAGTTGTGCTTGGTGCATAGTTAGTGATATCATTAAACGTAAATCGGTTCAATGATTTTACAACTACTGATGACGATACTAACTCTAATGATTCATTATATCTGTCAACTGTAAACTCATATGCAGTCACTTTATCCAAACTTGAGGTACGGATTTGTGTCCCTTTGGTTGGAACAATAGCTCCTCCACAGTAGTTAGCCAAAGTTGGAACAGCCGGAGTAGTTACTGTACATGGTGCACCGTAATCTGAATAATCCCCAGTGGTTTTAACTGCTACATCTACTGCATAAGTAGTACCATAGTTGTAAGAACTCAACATTGTTAAAGAGAACCAATGAATTGTTCTGGTCAATGTTTGAACTGCTCCGGTTGTTGTATTGGTTACTCGGAAACGATATCCGGTAGCACCTGGTAAACTAGTCGTAGAGATAATTGTACTGATAGTTGGCAACGTCTCTCCACAGTAAGCTTGTAACTGGGTTGTACCTGCTCCTCCTGCCGGTGCAATTACCGGTGGTGTAGAGTACAAACATGCAGGTCCGTAGTAACCTAACCATACATTGTTACTCGATTTTCTTACCATTACTCTTACAGAGTAAGTAGTAGCATAATCATAGCTCGATAACTCTGTCAAACTAAAGAACTGAGTAAGCTTATCGATAGTCTGTACTTGGTTAGTAGTAGTATTGGTAACCTCAAATCGGTAACCGTTTACACCAGGGGTACTCACACAGTAAATAAACGAACTAATCGTTGATAATGTTGTACCACAGTTAACCATATTGGCTGTGATTTGGTAACCCTCATCCATTACTCCATTACAGTTATCATCAACTCCGTTGTATAATATCTCTACTACTCCTGGGTTAACCGCAAATATAGTATCGTCACAGTCTGTGCTATTGCTTACATAACCAGATTGTGAACAACCTACTATGCTAACTGCTGCGTTACCGTAACCATCACCATCAGCATCTTGGTATAAAGTACCAAAAGTAACTGTAAATGATGAACTTGAGCTGCTACAACCTGTCACTGTATTAGTGATTACTACACTGTAAGTTCCTGGTGTTGAAGACACAAAGCTGGCAACATCACCAGGGTTTGTAAACCCTACCGGTACTGTCCAAGCATAAGTATAACTTCCTGCACCACCCGGTACTGCATTAGCAGTAAAACTGGTTCCTGAACAAGCATAAGAAGCTGTCACAGTTGGAGCCGGATTAACAGTGAATGAAGAAGCAGAAGCATCAACATAACATCCTGCAAAAGTTGTAGCTCTTGCCACATAATTAGTAGATGTAGTTGGACGTGCGTAAACTGTTGCAGTAGCAGTTCCTGTGTAAGGAACAGTTCCTGCGGCATCAGTATATAAACCAGTTGTAGGTGACCAAGTAATAGCTGAATTACCTTCTCTGGTTAATACAAAGTTTGGTCTGGTGCTACCTGATCCTGATGGAGTTGAAGCACTTAAAATTGAAGCTGCAGTAGCTCCGTCTGCTCTATACCAGTTGGTACTAGAAAAAGCAGTAGTACTACCCTTAGACTGAACAAAATCAGTAGAAGCTCCGGTATTACCATTACTGTATGAAGTTTGGATTACAATATTACTTGTACCATTCCAAGTGAAATTAGTATCAAAAGGAATGTTCAAATTTTGTGGTAAAGAAGTAGTAGGCACTGTTAAAGTTGCTGCATTTCTTACCGTTGTTAATCCTCCAACAAAAGCAGTTGAGGTTAAAGTTGTATTAGTAGTATTACCAATAGCAACTGTAAAGTCAGATAAACTACCAGTATATGTTGAACCTACAGTACTAACATCAAAAGCAATACCTTTGATTTTATCCCCTGCGGCAAATCCTAAAGCTGTCAATTCACTAGCTCTAATCAACATTTGATGCTTAGCTCCACCGTAATAATTAGACAATGGTGCAGGATATCCTGTCGTAGAATTCAGAGTAGTACCTGTACCCACAACAACAGAAGCATTATCAATACCACCCGTTGCGGTTAACAATACCGGTGTAGCATTACTACAAATGGTTTGACTTGTAGGAGATACTGACAAGGCTGTTGGTAAAGCATTAACAGTAATAGTATAAGTTACCGCAGTACCTGAACATCCATTAGCTTTAGGAGTTACTGTAATAGTAGCTGTTCCTGTAGTAGCTGTGAAAGACGGAATGCTTGTAACAGCAGTTTGATCACTCAATCCAACAGCTGAACCACCGGTTACATCGAAGGTTACACCACTTGGTGTACCTGCTAATGAGATACCCGGAACTGTAGCTCCTGCACAATAAGAAGCAGAAGATAAAGTAGTTGTAATAGTCGGAGTCGGATAAACAGTTAAGGCAACAGCATCACTGGTTACTGATACAGCACAAGCTGTAATCACTACATCGTAGCTACCGGAATCAGCCGGAGTAGTTCCGGTTAAGTTTAAAGTAGCTGTAGTAGCAGAAGCGTTTCCTGTGATTGGTTGACCGTCTTTTCTCCATTGGTAAGTTAAACTAGGTCCAGTAGCAGTAACACTAAATGAGGCAGCTTCACCTTGACATTTAGTAACTACTAAAGGTGAAGGTTGTGCCGTAATAACCGGACCACCCTCTAAAGTAATTGCAGGAGCAGAGGCCGTAGTTGAACAACCGGCAGCATTAGTAACGGTTACAGAGTAAGTTACAGGTGCATTGATACCGGTAGCCATCGGACTCTTCAAGTTGGTTTGACCTTCAATGAAAGTAGAAGGAGACCATGAGTAAGTGAACGTCTGAGTAGGTGTAAATCTGTAAACTGTACCTGTTGCAGGTTTAGTTGACAAAGATGTGGTTGAGGTAGTTGAACTCACTGCAGGAGTTGTGATGCTGGATAAGTTAATGTAACTTCCCGCACCGGAACCTGTAGCTGAACCAATACCGATTGTAGCAGATCCTGAAGAAACAGCACCCGACTCTGAACGGTAGATATACTCAATTACGTTAGTACCTTCATATAATTTAACTTGGTAGCTGATTACAGGGTTAGTTGAACTCCAAATCCACTCCCAATTTCTCCACTCAACAGTTAAAACTCTGTTTGGTGCTGTACCGGTAACTTCATAACCGGCATAAGAACCACCTGTAGCACTACCATCAGTATCATCCCATAAAGGAGCAATGATAGGTCTTGAAGTAGCATTAGCTGTTGATAAATTATTGGTACCTAATGAACTTGTACCGGACATATTCAAACTAATAAATCCGTTAGAACTCATTTTGAATTGTGTATAAGTATTTCCATCGTACACAAAGTTAAATCCAATGTTCTGAGCAGCACTGATAGCTGTATCTGCCTGAACTGAAGTTAATTGTGTAGCTGAACCACTTACCGGAGTATAAGTACCGGTTGTAGCTTGGAAAGCATACTTCTGTGCAAAAGGTGTAGCGTTTACTTCTGTTACTGCAACATCTAATTGAGAATTAGATCCTGAACATACTGTAGTTGGTGAAGCAGTAGCTGTAGCTGTCAAATCACTACCCACAGTAATGGTAACTTGTGCAGTATCTAAACATCCGGTTCCATCGTCTCCGGTTACCGTATAAGTAGTTGTTGCCGATGGCGAACAGAATACCACTGCACCGGTTGTTGCCGATAAGCCAGTGGCTGGTGACCATGTGTAAGTACTTGCACCACTAGCCGTTAATGTAATTGCATTTCCACTAGGCAAACAGAATGCGGTAGAAGAAGCATTAATAGATACGTTTGGCGTATTAATCAATAATTGTCCTGCTTCTGTAGCCAAGTTAGTACATGGTGTGCTTCCAACGAAATTAGCTCTATAGTAACCACTGGTAGTAGCTGCTGTAGTAGTAATTCCTAAAGTGGTTGTAGTAGCATTAGCATAAGTAGCTCCAACAGGAGTACCATTTACTACATTCGCCCATCCGGTTGAACCATCCGCAGAATACTGCCATTGTACGCTTGAGAAATCTCCCGAAGCAGCAGCAGTAAACGAAGTAGTTCCACCACTGTAACACACTGTTTGAGTTGCTTGAGGCTGAGTAGTTATAGCAACCGGTGTTTTCACATCCAGAGTCGCAATAGTACTATTCAAACCAAAGTTCAACTGACACAAGAATTGATATCCGTCATGATCTGTAGTGATTCCTGAAACCGATAAAGTTTTAGGTGAAGTTGCATTAGCTCCTGTGAAGTCTAATCCAACAATAGTAGCATCCGGACCATCAACAATATCTTGGAAAGTAGCACCACCATCAGTACTTACTTGCCACTGAACATTGAATGGCTCGTCTCCGGAAGTTACAATAGTAAATTCCGCAGTAGAAGTACCACAAACAGTAACATTTGACGGTTGCGTTAAGAAACCTGTATCAGATACATTCAAGGTAGCTTCAACCGGTTCTAAAGACACACAAGGTGAAGCTCCGGTAACGATACATTGGTATAAGTAACCATTAAAGTCTAAGGTAATGTTATCAACAGTTAAGATAGCTGTATTTACTCCAGAGTAATTTCCGGTTTCAGCATCAACATAATCGTCTGTTAAATCAACCCAACCACTACCGTCATTCACTTGCCATTGGTAAGTTAATCCGGTACCGGTAGTTACAACTTCAAAAGTAGTTGGCACATCCGGAGACACAGTTCTTTCAGTAGTTCCTGAAATGATTTGTCCGGGATCACTTACAGTAACGGTAACTTCTTGTGAAGACTGACATGCTGTAATATTACTAGTAGCAACCACATTGTATGTAGTTGTAACCAATGGGCTTACAGATACGTTAACACCGGTTAAAGTTGTTCCTCCTCCAACTGGTGTCCAGCTGTAGGTATTACTTTCTCCCGAAACAGCTGACAATGAACCTGTTTCACCTTTACAGATAGTGATATCTGAAGCTGTAAAACTTGGCAGCGGATTAGGAGTTACAGTAACATCATCGGTTACTGAACAAGTTCCGTTAGAAGCGGTTACAGTGTAAGTTTGCTCACTTGAAGTATTAGTATAAACAACCGCTCTTGAATCTCCTGTGTAAGCTACTGTAGCCGCAGCATCAGTAAACAAATTGGTTTGAGGAGACCAAATTAAAGAAGTTGGTACACTAGCTGTATAACCAAAAGTGGTATTTAAACGATTTGTACTAAAACTTGCAGCATTAGTGGAAGCAGTGGTAGTATAAGCCACAGTATTTCCGGTAGTTGCTGTATAATAAGTTTGTGAGTTATTAGTCAAATCTGCTCCATTATGAATCATTTCAACAATGATGTTTGAAGTTCCGTCCCAAACAAATGGTGTTGAGAATGGAATAGTTTGCAAACCTGAAGCAGTGTGAGTATAAGTGGCTGCTGGGAATACAGTAGTAAATCCTGAAGCAGTACTTACGAAATCGCCAGATAAAACAGATAACGATGTGTTACCAATTTTAACTTCAAAATTATCATTAGTAGCACCGTCTCCTAAAGTTGTAATGTTGAACGCCATTGAGGTAATCGTACCGGCAGACAATCCTGCCGCTGTCAATTCAGCTGCAGTATAAACCATCTGCATACGATATGATGGCCAACGATTACAGAAAGCAGTAGGTTGGGTTGTAGCTCCTGTTAATGTAGTAGCCGTACCAATAGTACCTGTTCCTGATGTACTGATAGTTCCTCCGCTTGCTGTTAAAGTAGCAACACTTCCTGCACATAAGGTTAATGGTGATTGAGCAATAGCAACGGCGCTTGGATAAGCATTTACAGTAACAGTAACCGTAGCAGCAGCTGTGGTACAGTTATTACTATCTGTTCCTACTACACTGTAAGTAGTGGTAGCTGTTGGAGTAGCCACAACGCTGTCTCCTGTTGAAGCAGACAAAGTAGCGCTAGGTGTCCAAGCATAACTATTTACAGTACCGGTTAAAGCAGCAGCCGTTAAAGTAGCTGAACCACCGGTACAAACAGCAGCAACATCAGATGAAGCACTGATAGTGGCCGGTGTATTTACAGTAACCGTAACCGCAGTTCTTTCACTTTCACATCCTGCAGTAGCAGAAGTTACAGATACATAGAAAGTGGTTGTAGCACTGATACTGCTAGTATAAGTAGCTGAAGCACCTGACTGTAAAGCGGTGGTAGTTACATTATCAGCATACCATTTGTAAATAGGCGAAGCAAAACCATTAGTATCTGCCACACTGGCCGTAGGTACTCCGGCTCCACATTGTGAAGCGTTAGTAGCGGTTGGCGCACTTGGCGGAGCATTAACAGTTACAGTGGTTGTTTTATATCCTGTACAACCTGTAACTGAATCAAAACCTGCCACAGTGTAAGTTGTAGTAGTAGTTGGATTAACTGTAACCACATTTCCTGTAGTAGAAGATGGATCATTCCAAGAGTAAGCCAATGAACCTACACCAGTGGTTTGAATTTGACCACCAAACTGAACATTTAATCTTTGAGTACTAAAACTTGCAGCATTAGTTGAAGCAGTAGTAGTATAAGCCACCGTATTACCTGCTGTTGCAGTATAATATGTTTGCGCATTATTAGTCAAATCGGCACCAGAATGAATCATTTCAACGATGATGTTTGAAGTTCCGTCCCAAGCATATGGTGTTGAAAAAGGAATCGTTTGCCATCCTGAAGCAGTGTGAGTATAAGTAGCCGATGGGAATACTGTTGTGTATGAAGTAGTATCCACAAAATTTCCTGAAAGTGTAGAAGAAGTTGTGGCTCCAATTTTAACAACAAAGTTTGCATTATCAGCAGAATCCCCCAATGAGTTAACATTGAATGCCATAGACGTAATATTACCTGCAGATAAACCGGCTGCTGCTAATTCAGCTGCCGTGTATACAATTTGCATACGGTAAGACGGCCAACGATTACAAAATGCTGTTGGTTGCGTGGTAGCACCTGTTAGAGTTGTACCTGTTCCTATAGTTGCTATACCGGCTGAAACAACAGATGTTTGAGCAGTTAAAATAGCTGAACCACCAGGACAAACAGCGCTGTTTGAAGCACTGATAGTCAATACCGGTGCTGGTGTAATAGTAACTGTTACAGTATTAGTGGCAGTACATGAACCCTCAACTCCAGTTGCAGTATAGGTGTAAGGACCTGTACCGGTTGGCGTTACGTTAACAGAAGAACCTGTTAGCGGAGAAGCATTAGTAATGCCGCTTCCTGCTTCAGGACTTGCAGTCCAAGTGTATGTATAACCGGCAACACTACTAGCTCCTAAAGCAATAGTACCGTTTTGACAAACTGTACCTGAACTTGGAGTCATTGTAATAGCCTCCGGAGTAGCAACTGTTACTGTTACAGCAGTACGTGAACTTTCACATAATGTTGTTGGATTTACAACAGACACATAGAAAGTCGTAGTTGAAGCAACAGCAGTAGTGTAAGTGCTAGAAGTACTGGTTTGTAAAGCAGTAGTGGTAACATTATCAGCATACCATTTGAAGGTAGGCGATGTAAATCCGTTAGGATCAGCTACAGAAGCCGTTGGTACTTGAGTACCACATTGTGAAGAATTACTGGCTGTTGGAGCTGTTGGCAAAGGATTAACAGTTAAAGTAACTGCATTACTTGTCACAGCAGGACATCCGTTTGCTGTAAGTGTAGCTGTATAAGTTGTAGAAGTTGTTGGAGTTACCACTAAAGATTTGGTAGTTCCAACTTCTGTTGAACCATCCGACCATGAAATGGTGTATGGTGCTTTACCAAAAATAAATCTCGGACGGCTTGTTCCTGTTCCATCACCAACAGTTTTAGCACACATATCTGCAGGCGTTAAACTGTCTGATTGCTCATAAACAGAACAAGTAAATCCGGGAGCATCAACTTTCATAGTAGAAGAACTTGAAGTTGTTGCTGATGGCACACTACTCCAACAAATATTAACTAAGATATTTGACGTTCCATCCCATACAAAAGAAGAAGATGAACCGGTTCCTGTACCAAAAGCGAGTGTATTAACTCCTACAGTTGGTAAGTATCCATCATTAGCTAAGGTTCCTAAATAAACCTGAGTTAAGGCATCTGTTAAGAAAGTAGTTGTCATAGCAGTTGCAGTAGTATGACCTAACTGAACTCTGAATCCTTGATAGGTTTGACCTACAGCAGTTACCTCAAAACCTAATGATGTAATAGGTCCGGCACCTAAACCGGCAGCGGTTAACTCTGAAGCTCTAACAATGTATTGCGTTTTAGCACCTCCCCAAGCTCCAGGGAAGAAACTTGCGGCAGTTGAACTTGAGTTAGTTGCTCCTGCTCCTAAAGTCACTGAATCAAGATTGGTAACTAAACTTAAGGTACTTGAACCGTTTAAACAAACTGTTGAAGTTGATAAACTTGCAGTTGCAGTAGCACCAAAGTTAGGCTCATCTTTATAAGAAGTTCCTGCTTGAGTTGCAGAAATTCCGTTAGCATCTGTAGCAGTAACCGACCAAGCCACAGTGGCATTAGCAGGGGTTACTGTAGGGATAGTCCCTGCCCATGAAGTCCCGGAAGTATTAGTCATTGCAACAGCCGTTTGAGCCACACCATTGATGCTGTAGTTGATTACAACACTTGTCAATGCAGCGGCTCCCGGAGTAACTGTAATAGTTACATTACGAGTTGCATTTGTACATAAATTACCTGTAGGCGTAACATTCAAGGCACTTAATACAGGAGGATCAGCTTTAGTACCCATTACAAAATAACCATTTACACTTGTAGCAGCCGGAGCTGTAGTAGTAATATCTGTCCCGGTTACAGTTGCGTTTGTACCACCCAATAAAGCATAAGTCAAACCTCCATCAGCACTGAATCCAACAGCATTAGCAGTTCCCGGAGTATCAGTCAAACGAACTAATGATCCGGTAAAGTTACCCCCCGCATCTGTTACTTCAACCAACCATGAACGGTTAGTATTTAAAGTTGACAACAATCCGGTAGCTGTACCTGAAGTTCCTGAATCGCTTACGGTAGTTTTTACAACCACTGAGGCACCTGCATTAGTAGTTGGATTCACTAAAGCAAAAGGATTGTATCCAGATACCCCAACAGGGAAGTTATAAGTAGAACCACTTACTAAACCAGAAGGTAATGTTCTGGCTAAGGCTCCTTTAACATGTGCGGTTGTAGAACCTCCTGAGATACCTCCAACTGCAGTATTAGCAATAGTTAAGGTGTTTGCACCATTAACCAAGAAACCGCTGGTCAAAGTTAATACCCCTGATGCTCCCAAACTACGTGCTGAACTTAATGTAACTGTGTTATTTGGAGAAGTTGCAGTGTTGTTGATAGTTAAAGACGCTGGACCGTTAGTAGCAGGGAATTCCGCTGCAGTAATGGTTTGAGCACCTGTTGTACTATTATAAGTTAACAAAGAGGAAGCTCCATAACTTAAAACTCCTGTTCCGGTAACGTTACCATTAGTAACCGTTAAGTTTCTGATAGACATATCGGCAGTTAAGTTAACTCCTGCAGCATTGTTTACTCTAACATTAACAGCATTGGTTCCGTGAGCACCTGATAACACTGTTAAATTTTGAGCAACAGTACCGGCAAAGTCTAACAAACCAGTAGTTGAAGTTTGGATGATAGTACCTGCCGTTTGAACGAAGTTGCCCAATACTCTTAAAGTAGTAGCACCACTCTGTGCCAAATCAAAAGTACCACCACCGATACTTACATTTCCGTTAACTATAAGTGTTCCAGCAGAAGATGAAACTTCAAAAATTCCGGCTGAAAAACTCAGGTTTCCTTGAACTGTTAAAGTACCACTAGTTAAAGCTCTGAATCTTCCTGTTCCTGTGGCGATAACATTAAGATTACCTTTTATGATTGTAGTACCAGAAGTAAATACACTCATAGTTGCAGCAGCATTTGTGGTAGAATTATAAGTAAAATTACCGAAAGACTGACCACTTGCGTTAGTTACCCCTGTACCAGTTGTACCTCCTGTAATGAAAACATTTGAGGCTGTATCCCAAGTTGCCAAAGGAACATATCCACTGGTTGTAGTAAAAGCAGAATGGGTATAGTTTGCTGTACTGGTAAAACTCAAAGTAGCCACTGAACCGGTTAAACATCCGGAAGCACCTAAAATTGAGTTATTAACTGTACCCGATACTGTAACTAAAGTACTTGTACCTCCGGTAGTTGTAATTGTATTAGAGGTATTAGATCCAGAAGTATTATAAGTCCCGGCAATCAAACCGGTATTTCCTGTTCCTGAGAAAGCAATAGCAACCGCTAAACCGGTACCACCATTAAAAGTCAATGTACTACCTGACTCAACAACAAAATCATCTCCCGGACTACCGGTAATGGTTAATGTTCTGTTGGCTCCAAGTCCAACCATAGTTAAAGCGGTATTACTGGTAACTTTTAATTGTCCGATTGAAAAATTGTTATCAAGCGTAATTGACATAGTCCCACCGGCTGTTGTACCGGCTCCGTCAACAATTAAAATATCTGTTGTAGCAGCGGTAGTTCTTGCTGTACCTGTTCCGTCAGCTGCAGTATTCCAGTTAGCTCCAGTACTCCAAGTCCCTCCGCTTGCACCGGTCCAATAGTAGGTAGTTGCAGCATTAGTAGCTTGTGACCCCGTAATACCGGTACTAACTCCAGCCTCAACTAAAGCAACTACTTTGTAGTAATAGGTAGTTCCCGGTGTTATTGCAGATTGTACAGAATTATAAGCCGTACCTGTTCCTGCTGATGTTGTTGTGGCAACAGCAGTGTTAACGACATTTTGAGTAAATGCCGCATCTGTAGCACGCGTTACCAAAAAACCAACCTCATTTGTTGCATTGTCAACAAAATTAACTGTAGTTGTTGTAGCAGTTATCGCCGAAAACGTTAGAGTTGTTACATCTCCCGAAACTGTTGTATTTGGAACCCATCTAAACACTCTTCTAGAACCATCCGCAGCCGAATTCAAATTGGCCATCGCAGCACTTGCCGCAAAACTTGTTGAGGCAAAAGAGGTCCCATTGGTTGTGTTAGTTGGTGTTGTATTTATTGTTGATAATGAAGCAATTGTTCCGGCAGTATTACTTGACGAGAAACCAATACTTTGTGATTGAGAAGATGTTGAACTATTAAACATAGAACCATACACATACTCTATCGTACCATTTTCATATAAACGCGTTTGAAAAGTAGACAATGTAGTACCTGTTGCATTCCAATTCAGCTTTACATCTTTCCACTCAACAATGAGCACTTGACCACCAGTTCCGGCTTGCACTTTGTAATGCACCTTTCCCGCAGCTCCTGTAATAGCATCAATATTGCTAGCAATAATAAATGGTGCTCCTGAAGCTGCCGAACTGGTATGACCAGTTAACAATGTAGTTCCAAGTCTGATTTGACCATCTGGATTTGCATTCCATTGGGTGTAAGCACTCCCCATAAAACGGAAAGTAAAACCAAAATTTTGAACCCCAGCATTAGTGTAGGTATCCACACCAGCCCCATAGAGTTGAGTTGTACCTGTACTCATATCAACAGCATTACCATCTTTGTCTAATGCCAAAGACCCGGTAGTACTTGTTGAATAAGCATAATTGGCCGTACTCTGTGCCCACGTTCGATGTCCTAAGGAAACCGAAAGCAATAACAGAAGCATAACCAACCACGAGGTTTTTGATCGGGACGTAGGCGGCGAACCACCGGAATCCCCAATCCCATTTTTGAGCCATGTTCCAAAACGCGAACTCAAAGAATTGTAGTTATTCATCATAATTTAAAAAAATTGGGTTAAATAATAAAGGGTTAATATATATAATTGTTAATTATATCTAAATAAAAAAGCGGTATTATCGATAAAACACCTAATAAAATCGTTAAAAAACATCGCTTTTAAGAATAAAATGGCAATTTCTGCAACAACATTTTTACTTTACAAAAGCGGTAAAAAAAACCCAAACACAACTTAATGTGTTCAGGCTTTTTATTTTACTTTTTTTTATAACTAATAGACTACTTTTTTAGTAATCTCTGCTCCATTTTCAGCTTTAATCTTCACTAACAATACTTGTTGTGTCTCCGGCAAAGTTGTAAATACCGTTTCAGTATCGTTCACTTGTTTTTGCTCGGCCAACATTCGACCACGAATATCAAAAACAGTTACTTGAGTCATATTTACGGCACCGGAATTAACTATTAATCCTTGTCCGATGCGATAAACCACTACAGTATTATCATCAAATACAGGGTTACCAACACCTAAAGTAGCATCTGTGTAACGCAATACAAAACGATCTTCAAAGGTTCCTACCGCAGTAGTAAAAGTATAATCACTTCCTTTTAAGTTATGGATGACATTCAATACTTTATCCTCTAAGAAAATATCCTGATTTTCAAACAAACCGTCAAACATGCTCAATCGAATAGTATAAGATGCAGCCACAGTCGATTTGTAAGCTAAAGGAATCTGATCGTTTACATCAAAAGGTAAACCTCTTCCTTGTATGGCTAATTTGGTATCACCAACTTTACTATACAGCACGATAGGACTGGTTAAATTAACTACTTCACTATCCATACCCCTATCGATACCCATTGTACCGCCGGTTACATAACCAAATAAGTTTTGTTTGAACACTCCGGTTGCATTAAATACATCAATCCAATAACGGTGTTTTTCAAATGTAGTATTGGTGGTTTGCGCTGTTGGCTGACTCATTCTGAAGAACTGGTCATTGTTACCGGCTACACGCATTGCATTGGTAAACGTAGCATTTCCATTAGCCAAACCTTTGATGAAGAAACCTTGCCCGGAAGCAATCTTACCGGTTGGCACTTCTGTATTCAACCCTGGGTTAGGAGAAGCCGAAGTTCCGGTACCTCCTAAATAATTGTAAACCGCATAGTCATCCTGATCATACTGACCAGCTGTTATTGGCGTATTGTGTGTCCACAAATAAATGGTTCCGTCTAACACTGTTGAGTTAGCGCTCATAAACAAATCTGCATTCAAAGCACTTGGATAAGGGTTACCCAATAAATTCAATTGGTTAGAACCTCCAACAACCGGAACCGTATAAGTACCATTATTAGGCACTCCGACAAAATTCACAATTTGTGAAGATGGTATGGTAGTACTATAACTTAACGGCACACGGATAATGTATCCTCTTCCAACACCCATTACCGTTGAAGATGGTGCCCATTGCCATGCTGTTCCACTATAAGAATAGAAACCATCCCATGAGGTTGATGGCGAAGCCGCACCCAATGTTTGAGGGCTAACCGGAGTTGACCAATAACTGTAATCATAACGAACTACAGGAGCAGAGGCTCTAACGTAAGTGATGTTACCGGTATTGGTGGTATTATTAATTTGTAATAAACTCGATTCGTTACCCATGGTTAAGGAACCACCCAACACTTTAACATCATTCGTTACCGTTAAAGTTTGTCCCACTCCAAAAGATACTGCACCACTGTTGATGGTAACACTACAAGCCGATAAGTTACCGGCAGCAACATAATTACCATTAAATATAGCTGCCGTATTGGCATTAGGCGCACCGGCACTCCAAGCAGTACCATTCCACGTTGTAGAAGGTGTTGAAATAATCACGCTGGCACTTCTTTGACAACCGTTAACGGATAAGGTAGCTAAAACAGTTACCGTAACCGTACTTGGTGTTTTAACGTAAACTGTTGTAGCATTAGTCATTGGCACATACGGAACCGTACCCGCCGCATCACTAAACAACGTATTGGCTACTGTTGAAGTCCAAGTAAAAGTATTTCCGGCACCGGTAACCGTTAACGGAGTAACCTCATTGGCACAAGTAGCAAAGTTAGCCGGTAACGTTGGTGTTGGACCCGGTTTGATTTCAAAAGTAGTAGCTGTTCTACAATTAGGGTTGGTTGAACAGGCCGCATAGAAAGTGTACACTCCAACCGCTAAATTGTTAGGAATACCCGAACCGGCTACTCCTACAGGATTGAACGGCGAACCTGTTCCAATAGGTGTTCCACCGGAAGCCGCAGTGTACCATTGCGTAACCGAATTGGTAAACGGCATCACTCCCCCACCCACCGGAGGCGTTACACCCCAAGTGTAAGCACCACTTGATGTTCCTGTGGTTCCGAAAGTAGTGGTAAATAATGTATAAGTTACTCCTGTAACTAAATTAGCCGTCAACATTGGCAATAAGCCCGGACCGGAGTCATCATCACCCACAACAAAGGTTCCCGAACCACAATCACCGGCAGTAAAACCTAATTGGGTAATGTATCCCATTCCGTCAAAACCTCCTGTATTCATGGTAAAGGTATAAGAACCACTCACCGATACTTGGAAATCATAAGCCACATAGTTACGTATTGAACCGGCCACAAAAGAACAAGTTGGAGAAATTGTCATCCCTTCTAATCTTGGCGCAGTCGGATCGGTAGCCGCATTTAATGTTCCGGCTATTGAGGTGGTTGCCGCACCAAATCCTGAACAACTCACATTGGTCATGATTGTTCCTCCTGTACCTCCGGCACAAACTTCTCCACCGGTGGTTGCCGGACCCGGAGATTGTACTTCAAAATCAACCGTACTGGTAGATGAAGCGGTAGCGTTGGTCAAAACTATTTTTCCGGTAGTAGCCGCTATAGGGAATACCGCTGTAATTTGAGTAGCACTATTTACTGCAAAACTGGTAGCCGGCACTCCATTAAAGGTAACCGAAGTCACACCACTTAAATTGGTTCCGGTAATGATAACCGTTGGCGTTGGATTAGAACCACAAGAGTTATTTTTAGGATTGAAATCGGTAATAACCGGTGGCGTAACACAAGAAATAGTAGCCGACCATCCCGCAGGGGTAATCGAAATATCTGAACGGAAAACAAAAGTCAAAGCACCATCTGCCGAAGTTGAAATAACAGTACCCGGTGAAGTTGTTCCAGAGAACGCTCCGGCCGGACAAGTAGTAGCATTGTTTCCGGCTGCTCTTCCTGATGAGATTAGGTTAGCCGGATTGGCAGTAGTACCACTGTAAATCATCAAACCGTCATAATTATTCTCGGTGTTGAATGTACCGAATACAGCTTTCAATTTGCTACCGGCTGTTCCAGGAATAAAAGTATAAGTATAAGTTTCGTTGTTTTGATAAGCAGCTGAAGCGCCTCCACTGTCTAAGAAAGTAAAGTTACAACCTGTGCTTGGCGAAGTGGTTGCATCAATTTCTACTACTACATTCACAGATGCTGTGGTGGTAAAACTAACTGGTATATTGATCCAAACACTCTTTTGTCCGCCACAATTACCACGAACCCACACATAATATAAGGTTCCCGGAGAAAGGGTATTTAAAACAACTGAGTTGGTTGGTGAAGTTCCTGAAGCCACATCGTTAAACCCTGGAGCAATATTGGTTGTACTTACAAAGTACTCATAACCGTTAGAAGGTGCTCCTGTAGCCGGAACGTTCCAAGTTAAAGTAGCTCCCGAAGTAGTAATTGAACCACCGGTTACCGCCAAACCTGTAGGCTGCAAACAGCTTTCCAGTTCCAAACGAACGTTATCCAAGTTCATCGCACCACCGGAAGGATCAGACAAATAGTCTAATGTAAATCCTATATAGTAGGTACCGGTTACCAAAGGCGTAAAGTTTACAATATTCAATTGGATATTAGAAAACTCTGTATGGTAAGCAATCCCTGTGGTAATATTAGAAGGGGTTGGCGCAAAATTGGTCATACCGTAAGCCACCGCCATATCGGCTGTTCCGTTACCGTTACTCGAGTAATCATAACTCAAACGGTACGGTTGTCCTGCGGTTAAAGTTACCCCGCGGGTAAAAAAGGTTGTTCCTTCGGCATTGGTAAACAAGTTACCGTTGGTAATATTGGTTTGCCAAGCGGTTGAAGTAGCGCTGGTACAAGTAGGCAACACTAAATTCAAACCGTTGAAATTTTCAAAATAAGTTACTGTAGTTGGCGGACAAATAGTGGTAATGGTTACCGGACCTGCCCAACCACTGTAATCGCCTCCACCACAATTGGAACGTACCCACATATAATAGGTAGAACTGTTAGCCAAACCGGTTACGGTAGCTGTAGTTCCGGCATTGTTTACAATTTGAGGCACTGTAGCGCCATTTGGTGCTGTATTGGTAGAACTGTAATACACATCATAACCCGAAGCAGTTCCCGACCAACTTAAAGAAGCCGAATCAAAAGAACCGTTTCCGGTGAAAGCCGTAGGCACAGTACATCTGATACACTCTATTTTGATACGATACCCAACGTTGGAAGCAGTCGAAGCTGCAGTAGCATTGGTAACAAATCTGAATCCTAAAGAACCATTACTAAAAGTGGAGGTATAAGTTCCGAAAGAGGTTGTCCCACCATAGTTTCCTCCAACCTGATTGGCAGGTGTTAAAGAATCATCATTGTACAACTGCAAATAATCCGCAAAAACATTCACCGTTGTTTTAAGGTTGAACGCCTCTACGGTGGCTCTGATTTTATAAGTATTGTCTGCCGGGGTAAAGATTACTTTATTGTCTTGAGAATTAGAATACAAATCAAAATTACCACCATTATCATAAAAATAATACACTTGGTTGGTAGGAACAGTTACGGTACAAGGATTGGTTTCTCCAATCTTTGGAATAATAATATTGTTTTCCGTAGCGTTAGCAGAAGTCCACATAAAATCATCCAAAATCATTGTTCCTGTTACCCCAGAAGTCCTTGTATCTTTTACCCTAATACGATAACCGACAGGTGAAACTGGAATAGTTCCATTTATATTAACCAACAACAATGCCGACAAAGCAGTAGCAGCCGGTAAGGTTGGAATTGTAGCAGTAACCGTGAACGTATTATAAACTCCGGTAATGGTATTGGAACCATTAGTTAATGTTGTCCAAGTGGTTCCATTATCATCTGAAATTTCAACACTATAAGTAGTAATATTTCCTCCTTTTCTTATATAGAATGAAAAATCATTAAAACTATCTATCATTGGAGTAGTAACAGCAGCTGTAGTTACTGTACTAGTAGCTTGTTGGAAAGTATATCGTCCTGATCTTCCATTTGAATTACCAATTGTAAAACCTGAAACAATCCAATTCACATCAGGGTCTAAGTTGGCGTTAGGCAAGTTAGCCAAAGTATTAGCTACACTATGAAACCCTTTGTAAGGTCCAACACAAGTTTGCCCAAAAACAGCTTGTGCCGTTCCCAAGAACCAAATGGCTATAACCAAAAGTGTGGTTAAATTTTTTGACAGAAGTCCGTTACTCGAGGCAGAAAGTAATGTTCTTTTCATAAATTGATTTTTTTGTGGTATTACGCCAATTGCGATTTCGCAAAAATTATTAATAGGTTAAGGTCATAAAATTACACCTTAAACGCATTTGTTAAACATTTTTTAATCTTGACTTAACCAGTTTTCGATTAAATGCAAAAATTAACGACAAGCACAAGCCGAGGCTGTAGTTCATCGATAATGACACTAAAAAATTGAAAGAAAATAGTACAATTCAGGGGCAGTAAATACTATAACTTATACCAATCTTACCGTTAAATTAACATTAAGACCGTGCTAAAATAACAAATTATCAAGACTTTACAAAGATTGTTGACAAATGTTCATTCTTTTAAATCAAAAAATACACCTTGCTCATAAAATCACACTGAAAAATAGAAAGAGAACAATTTTACATTTACAAAACAGCTAAGTCCCTATTTACCCTACAACCACAAAAAAAGCCCGCACTCTGTAGGAGCACGGGCTTTCAAGTATGAATAACAAAACAAATTTTTATTCGTCTTCGGCCACTTGTATGGTAGAAATTTTGATTTCTTTTTTAAGCGAAGTTCTAGGGAACAATACTTTTTTAGAGACCGATTTACCGTCTTGGGTTTTAATTTTAACCAACAATACTTCGGTAGCAAAACCAACTTTAATTAAAGTTTGGCTATCGTTGATGTCTTTTTGTTGGAATAACAAGCGACCGGCTAAATCGTAAATCATTACATTATCCATTACAAAATTTCCGGTATTGATGGAGATTTCGTTGGTTGGCGTTTTGTAGATTACCACTTGGTTTTCGGTCAACACAGGATCAGTAACTCCCAAAGTAGTTGATTGGAACAACACTTCAAAACGACCGGCAAAAGTACCCGATTCTGAAGCAAAGCTATAAGCGCCTTCGCTTAAATTATGCACTGTTCCGGTTATATTATCGCGCAAGTACACATTTTGACCGTTGGCAAATAAACCATCTACTCTATCAATAGCAATGCTGTAATTACCGGCAGTGGTAGCTGTAAACTGCATTGGGATTACATCGGTAGCCGAGAAAGGCAATGCTTTACATTGGATAGCATAAGGTTCTGCATTCAATACAGACGCTAATGCAATTTCACCATCGTTGATGTATTTACCATCATAATTAAGGTCGAAATCGTTAGTAGCATTGGTTACATAACCAATCATGGCTTGAGAGAATGCTCCTGCTGTATTGGTCACGTTTAACCAAACTCTGTTTCTTTCAACTGTATTGGCTGAATGAGCGGTGTTACCGGTTCTTAAGAAACTGTTGATATGATCATCAACACGCATCGAGTTATCAAAAACTACGTTACCTGAACCTGCTCCGGTGCCTTCAACAAAGAACCCTTGACCGGTTTGGATGATTTGAGTAGGCAAATTGGCCACCTCATTTGCACGATCTTCACCATTACTGATAAATCCTCCTAAGTTGAAAGTACAGTAAGACGGTTTGTTAGAACCATTGGTTTTACGCCATAAATATAAAGTTCCTGTAATAGAGGCTGCGTTATTAGCATTGGTAATAAACGCTTCCGGATCGATAGGTGACGGATAAGGATTTCCAACCAAAGTAAAACGTTTGCCCGGACCGAAATTGGCCAATGGAATAGTATAAGTTCCGCTATTAGGCACTCCGGTAAAAGTACCAACCCATGCTTGCGGTTGAGAAGCCGGGTGGTTATTGGCCACGCGAATCAAAACCCCTTTAGCAGTTTCGAAAGCAGTGGTAGAAGGACTGGCCACTACAGTATAGAAGTTGGTATTAGAATCGTAATTGTAAAAACGGTTAGCCAAAGTAGTTGGCGAAAAAGCCTGCAATTGTTGTCCTGCCACCGGTGCAGACCACAAGGTGTAATCTAAACGTTTAACGGGTGCCGAGTTGGCTTTTACAATCACATTACCACTGTTTAAGTTGGTAGTACCACTTTGAATTAGATGTGCTTGTGCTTCGAAAGTCATAGTGCTTCCTGTGGCAACAGTTAATCCACCGGATAAAATCACACTGTCTTGCGGTACTATCGTAACTACTGCATTATTTTGCACGGTTAAGGAACAACCGTTCAAATAATATTGAGACCCCAAAGAAGTATAATTTCCGGCAATAACCAAGGCTTTGTTAGCAGCAGGATCACCATTTGACCAAGCTGTTCCGTTCCAAGTAGTAGAAGCGAAAGAAAGAGTAGCTTCAGAAGAGTAAGCTTCATTACAAGTTCCTACAACGGCTCTGAATTTAGTTACTTCTGTCAACGGACCGCTGGTATAAGTAGTAGCGGTATTGGCAATAGGTGTCCAAGTGGTGAACGGACTAACCGAACTTTCCCAACGAACAATAGTGCCGGTATGACCGGATAAAGTTAAGACACCGCTGGTGGCACCCGAACAAATTGTAGCGGTACCCGATACTGATCCCCCAACATTAGCCGGAGCCATGGTTACAGAAGCTGTACTGGCTGATGCCGTACAACCGTAAGAGTTAGTAGCAGTAACATTATAAACAGTAGCTACAGTTTGTGTAACACCGGTTGGGTTTTGTACAGCCGAAGTAAATCCTGCCGGAGTTGAAGTCCATGCAAAAGTAGCTGCCGGAGCTGTGGTGTAATTTCCGGTAACCGATACATTATCGATAGCCCAATAATAAGCCCATATACCATCATATTTGAATCTAATGGAAACAGTAGGCTGATTTAAGTAAGAGGCCAAGCTAAAGGTAGCTTCAACAAATCCGTTAGAAGCACCTTGAGTAGTGGTATAAGAATTTAAAACGGTCCAATTTGAACCATCTGTTGAAATTTCAACATTAGCAAAATCAGTAGTATCGTAGTCTCTGTAATAATGGAAGAAACTCAAAGTAGCTGAAGCTAATCCAACCGTACTAAATGTAGGTGACTGCAAAATAGTAGCAGTAGTACTACCGCTTCCTTGCGCATCACTATCACTCAAATAAAACTGAGAGGCATCATTACTGTTATAAGTAGTGGTAGATCTTGTATAGCCGTTTGCACGTAAAGTCCAAGCCGCACTCGCAGGTGTACCGTTTGTACTGTTATTTATGGTAGTCCAACCTGCAGCAGTACCATTGAAATTTTCATTAATTAAGGTTGCAACGGTTCCTGAATTGGAAGTAGCCGAGGCAGTTAAATTAAATGGAGCCCCCGAACAAGTTGAAGTTACAGAAGCTGAAGCGGTAACAGCCGTTGGAATCGGATTAACAACTAAAGTTTTGGAAGCTGTTGCCACACCACATGAACCACCCGAAGTGGTAAGCGTTAAAGTAGCCGTTCCGGTATAAGCAGCCGGCGGTGTCCAAGTTGCATTTAAAGTAGTCGCATTAGGGCTAAAAGTACCACCGGGAACACTTGATGTCCAAGTTCCTCCTGTGGCAGACCCTCCTACACTACCACCCAAAGCAGCAGAAGTACCACCCTGACAAATAGCTACCAAAGCACTTCCTGCACTAACTGTAGGAGCCACACATCCTTTGAAAGAAACTCCGGTCATGGATCCTAATGTACTACCACTTAAACTGGTAGAACACGTTGAACTGGTATTTGAGGTAGGTATACTTCTATTTCCAACAGCATTTCGAACTCCATCTGTAGTATTCCAAGTTTCCTCATCAACTGAGGTAAAGTTGGTTGGAAAAGTTATGGTTCTTGGATTCGTATTACCACTTCTTAAACTACTAACCACCAAAACTGCTTGGTCGTTAGCATTGATATTTAAGGCTGTACCAAACACAAATGGATTAGCAGTACCGGTCCCCGAGTTATAATTTCTGGAATCGGTTAACGGGTTTGTTTGATCAACGTAATCAAAAACAGCGGCCCATACCGTCGTAACTCTCGTAGTACCTCCGCTTATTGTAAACACTAAATTAGAGTTATTGGCAAGATCTAATCCGGATTCATTTAAATAATAAATAGCCGTGTGTTGTCTTGGCGCAGATGAACTCATGTCGCCATTAGCCAGCGTCAAGGTTCTGCCACCATAACTAATAGAAACAGTTCTTGTACCGGTTGAAGTTCTCGAGGATGCAATTGCTACTGCCAGAACCCTGTTACTATTGGACCCGGTTGGCACAGTGTAAGAAATGGTTTGCTGACTGGTAGAAGTATTGTTGTATAATACTGACCAATCTTGCAATGTAGTAACCTGTGCTTCCGCAACATTAACTCCAAAAACAAAAAACAGCATCAGCAACAACCGATTTACAAACTTTGTAGACTTGGGGAATTCTAAAAATTTTCTCATAATATTCTGTAGGTTAATAATATTTATTTGTTTTTTTGACAAAGGTGATTTAAATGGAAACTCTTAATCAAATAAAATCGATAGCAGTTCAATAAAATCGATAAAGTTCAATTTTTGTGAGTATTTAACCACTTATTGAATGATTCTGACATCTCCAAGATAAATCTACAACCAAAAATAGCATAAAACAGTATTACCAACCAAACTTTTTATCGATAAAATGCATTTTTTATCGATTATTTACGCTATTTGTCTTTTTTATTATGTTTTTTACTACATTTTTATTGTAACATCAAAAATTTAAATCCAACTGAATTGTAAAAAAAATGAACTTATAAAAATTAATTACTTGCAAAAGAAGCATTTGGCAATCAAAAGGAACTTATGACGCATAACCCAGGAATACAAATAAAAAAACCTGTCTTTGTAGACAGGTTTTTTTATTATTTAAAAGATATTGACTTATTTAACAAACTTCTTGGTTACGGTTTCCCCATTAACTGAGGTAACTTGAACCAAAATCACTTCGTTAGCAGCATTAACCGGCAAAGTAGTTTGCGTGGCATTGATATTACGGCTTTCTGTTAAGAGACGTCCTCTGATGTCGAAGATCTTAACAGTACTCATCACAACATTCCCGGCGTTCACAGTTAAAGCGGAAGCACCTGAAGCATATACCACAACTTGATTGTTTGTTAGTATTGGTGTATCTGTGCCTAAAGTAGATTGGTACACTACTTCGAAACGACTGTCAAAGGTACCGGCTTCAACGGCAAATGTATAACCGCCTTCACTTAAATTGTGGGTAACACCCATAACGTTATCGCGCAAGAAAACTGTTTGCCCGTTAGCAAATAATCCATCTGCGTGATCAATCGCTATAGTGTAGTTTCCGGCAGTGGTTGCTTTAAATCTTAGAGGTACAACATCAGCCACATCAAAAGGCAAAGCACGCCCTTGAATAGCCATTGGGTCAGACGCTAATAGAGACGTCAAAGCAATTTCGCCGTCGTTAATATATTTACCGTCTATTTGTGTATCTAAACCATTAGTAGCATTGGTCATATATCCTATCATGGTTTGCGAGAACGCACCGGCACTGTTGGTAGCATTCAACCAAACACGATTACGCTCTACCGTATTGGCAACCTGAGCATTACGGAAAAACTGATTGGCATGGTTGTCCGTACGCATTTCATTGGTAAACAGCAATTGGTCGTTATTTCCGGTTGCTTCCACAAAGAAAGCCTGACCCGTTTGAATCACATCGTTTAAATCAAATGTTTGCGAGTCGTTATTGGTTACAAAACCACCCGAAGTCCAAGTACAGTAACTAGGATTAGCGCTGCCATTGGTTTTTCTCCAAAAATATAAGGTTCCGGTAATGCTACCGCTATTGTTAGCATTTTCAATAAAAGCTAAAGCATCAATTGGCGATGGATAAGGATTTCCGACTAAGTTGAAACGTTGACCGGCCACATCATCTTGCATGGTCAAACTATAATTTCCGTTGTTTGGCACTCCAACAAATTGACCTGCCCAAGAAGTAGGTGTTACTGAAGGATGGTTATTCGGCACGCGAATAAGATATCCTTTAGCAGTGTCAAAATTAGTTGTAGAAGGACTTGCTACCGATTCATAAAAATTAGTTGTAGAATTATAGGTATAAAAACGATTAGTGATAGTTTGAGGAGAGAAACTCAATAAGTTTTGGCCAACTACCGGAGAAGACCAAAGGGTATAATCCAAACGCTTTAGTAATGAACTGTTGCGTTTAACCGTTACAGCACCTGTATTATCAACATCAGCAGATTGAATAAGGTTTGCATTGTTTTCTATAACCACATCAGCAGCGGTTAAATTGTTCACCAATTCATTTACAACAGTAATAGTATCTCCAGAATTAACCGTCAACGAACCTGAGTTAACTGTTACTTTTTTGGCAGTAAACTCACCATTGGCAGTGGTATTGTAAACACCGGCTATAATCGCTTCAATATCTGCATCAGGGCCTGTAGTATTGGTCCATGCTGTGCCGTTCCAAGTACAAGAAACCGGTTTGGTAGTCACCGTTATTTCATTTGAATTTCCAGTAGCTACTGTTCCGTTTACGGCTCTCACACGGTAAAAATATTCTGTTTCAGAATCTAGACCTGGTACAGCATAACTAGTAACATTCCCAACATTTAAACTTTGATAACCCGATGCATAAACTAATGTTTCACTATCTACAGTCACTACTATATCATCAATAAAGAAACGAGCATTGCTAAGTTGAAAAGCCCTGAAAGTAACTTGAGTTGCTGCAGTAGCGCCGGTTACATTCACTGTATAGTTGGCAAAAGCTCCTTTAGTCATAGTAACAGAACTTTGACTCAAAGTTCCACCACCGGTTACTTCTAAAAGTAGCGTGGTTTGCTCAGAAGCACCATCCCAAGCTCCGGCTCTAAAAGTCACTACGGCGTTACCGGCAGTTCCAAAGGCAGGAGTAGTTAAAGCACCTCGAGCACTTCCCGTTCCCATTTTAGCACAATTATCTCCTTTATATCCTGAGGCATCTGTCCAACCTACAATATCAAAAGTATTATTTGCTACACTTCCGCTCCAACCTCCTGAGTTTCCTCCGGTTCCATTGGTGGTTCCTAAATTGGTCCAAGTAAAATCTTGATTGATCACCTCGGTAACACCACCGGTTTTAGTATAAACATCTAATTCATAAGAAGTAGCTCCGGAAACAGCAGTCCAATTGGCTGTAAACCCTACCGGTAAAACAGCAGTAGCAGCTGTAGCGGTTGGAACCCCTAAAGCCGTAATATTAGCCGTTAAACCTGTTGGTTGTGAAACACTATAGTTAGCAGCCTTAGTACCTGCCAAACTGTAACCCGTTACCGTAACAGCAATGCCGGTTCCCGGTAAAGCGGTTGCAAAATTGGCCGAAGGAGTACCTGTAATTGATACTTCAGACTCATCACCTGCAACCAAGCCATTCAATCCCGGCGCACCACTTAAAGTGGCTGCTGTAGTACCGTCTTGAACTTTGTTATTTGCCACAACTCCTGTTATGGTTAAATTTTTAACAGCAACTGTCAATGTTTGATTAACAGAGGTAGCCGCTGTATAATTAGCATCTCCGGCTTGAGAAGCAGTAATAGTAGTAGACCCTACTCCAACTATAGTAACCGTGTTACCTGAAACGGTAGCCACAGCAGTATTAGAGCTGGTGTAAGATACTGTTAAACCGGAAGAAGCAGTAGCGGTTAAAGCAAAAGCAGTGTCACCGTAAACTTTAGACGCTAATGCACCAAACGTAATAGTTTGGGAAGCCTGACCTATAGTAATTGTAATGGTAGCAGCCGGACTCGTTCCTCCGCCATTGGAAGCTGTAACACCTATTGCAAAGGTTCCCACTTGTGTAGGTGTACCGGAGATTAAACCGGTAGCGGTATTTAAACTCAATCCTGATGGCAGCGTACCCGAAGCCACAGCGAAAGATGTTGGCGAATTGGTTGCAATTACATTATAAGAAAAAGCAGTATTATAAGTCCCGGTAGGAGAAGCAGGAGTAACAACCGGAGTGGCTGCATTCACCGTTAACACACCATTATCTGTAGTATTATCCCAAATGCCGTTGATATCACCATAACGGTATTCTGTACTACCGGTTCTTTGGAAACGAGAAGCATAATAATAAGTACCGGGAGTCAATCCTGAAGCAATGTTGGCAAAATACTCATCATCATTTCCTTGATCAGAACCGAAAGTAGCCGGCACCCAATTGGTCCAAGTGTTCGGATTGGTATTAGAAGTACTGTAACCTATCCAAGCGGTAATGCCGGCACCCGGACTACCAGTATTGGTTACACCTCCTAAATATACTTTGGCATAAACATTATAAGTATCACCTGCGGTAATAGTTCCTGAAGCAGGGTATTGTAAATTACACCAATCAACCAATAAAGAAGTTACGGTTAATTGTGCATTATCTGACGTTGAAGCCCAAACATTGTTGTTTTTTCCTCCATAGGTAAATGCTCCGGTAGCTCCTACTCTATAGCGATAAGCAACATAGTAAGTGGCAGGTGTTAAACCTGAAAGGGTTCCTTTGTATTCATCATTACTGGCACCATCATCAACATTGTAAGCAGCGCTCACCCACGTCCAACCGCTTCCGCTTGGATCAGTGTTTGAAGTGCTATACCCTACCCAGGCATCAATCAAAGTCCCTTCACCTACACTGTCAGTAACACCGGCAGCATAAACTCTACCATAGTAATCAACCGCTGTTCCTTCGGCAACCGATGTATTAGCGGTTGGGTATTGCAAATTAGCCCAAGCTATAGAAAAGGAACTGGCAGTTGTTAAATTCTGAGCTGCTGAATTTCCACCGGCAAATTCTCCTACAGTATATTGAGAAGCCCCTCTAACTCTGTAGTAGTAAGTAGTATTAGCACTTAAACCAGTAACATTTAAGGAATTGGTTGATTGCCCTGAAACATATAAATTATTATAACCTGAAACCATAGAAGTAAAAGCAGCATCGGTAGCCACATCTATTCTATATCCGGTAACTCCAGTTACTGTAGACCAATTAGCCGTAAACCCGGCACTACCCACAGCAGTAGCGGCATTAGAAGTTGGCACTGATGGGATTGGATCAACAAGAATATTATCTATATCAATTGTTCCTGATCCATTACTAATTGCAAACTTTAAATCTGTTAAAGTTTGTGATGCTGTCAAGGCAGCAATATCATTAAAAACTCTGGTTGTTCCAATCCAAACATCATGAGTATCATTAGCCACTGTCTCAAAAGTACCATCAGGCGCTCTGTAAGTTAAAGTTGCTCCTGAATTATTGATTGCCCAAGTAATGGTTTGGGGTCCTGTAAAATTGGCTGAGTTGATAGAAGTTCCAATATCTCTCAATGAAAATTGACCACTGGTTGCCGTATAGTTAACCCCAATTCGAGAATGAACCAAAGTACCAGCTTCTGTAGAGTTAGCAGTACCGAAACCACTCCCAATTTGAAAAGCAGCAGCATTGGTTGAAGCCGCTGAATTGGCAGACAAAGTCATATCAAAACGATACAACATACTGGTTGGTGTTGGAGAAAAATCGGTAGTTCTTGAGAAAGCCCCAGCATTAGCGGTTCTGGCAAATCGCAATTTGTTTGAACCTGTAGTATTGATAGACAACACTGTTCCCGATCCAGAAGTTGAGATAGCATTAAACTGACCGTTAGTAGGAGTAGTTGCATTAGCATAATTTGCTACAGTCGTAGAACTGCTAAAGTCTTGTTGAAGCAACTGTGCATGCCCAACACTAGTTAACAATAAAAAGCAAACCAATCCCAATGTCAAGATTGATTTACTCCATAAGCTTTTGCCCTTGGCAGAAGCTTCGAAGGTAGTTTTATTCATAGTTTGATTTTGTTTAATGACAGTCTTTTTTTTGGCGCCCCAATTTTAGCCGAAAAAAAGCTTTCAAAAGTAGCATTTTTTTTAACACTTGCAAATTTAGACCTATTACTTTTTGGTTAATTGTTAACATCTTTCTCACAAAGAGCCAAAAATGGCAAAAACATTTAACTTCAATTAGTTATGCATAAGAAAATTCTAATATTTTCAGAATAGAAATCATTTCAAGCGGGAAAACACTTGTCAGAATTTGGCAATTACAAACAAAAAAAAGCCCCATCAAATGAAGGGGCTTTCTATTATAAATTTCAGGTTATCTTTTGATCATTCTTAAAGCTCTTGTATTATCCTCTTGCGTAATTACAACATTGTAAACACCGGTTGGATATGCCTCTCCCAAGGACTGCACCGGTATATCCGCTGTATTTACCTCACGGGTCTCAATCAATTTACCAATCATGTCATAGACCTTGATGGTAACAGGAGCCTCGCTGGCACTTTCCAGGCGGATACTGAATTGATAATCATACGGATTCGGATAGGCTACTACACTGAACAAACTTGAATCAACCGCTTTGGTTTCTCCTTCTCTGGCTGTACCCGGCGATACAATTTCACAAGCATCACCGTAAGCAGACCAAGAACCCGCTGTAAATACTCTTACTCGAACACTATAGGTGGTATTTGGAGTATAATTGGTAATATCATTAAAATTGAATCGGTTTATTGATTTAACAACCACAGAAGTGGATACTAATTCAAAAAACTCGTTGTAACGGTCTACTGTAAACTCATAGGCTGTTACTCTGTCCAAACTAGATGTAGCAATAAATGTTCCTTTGCCGGGTACTATGGCACCACCGCAATAATTGGTTAATGTTGGTACTGCCGGAGTACTTACAAAACATGATGCTCCGTAATCCGAATAGTTGCCGGTTGTTTTAACGGCAACATCTATGGCATAAGTGGTCCCGTAGTTATAAGCACTTAACATGGTCAGTGTGAACCAAGGTAAAGTTCTGGTGATGGTTTGAACTGCATTTGTATTGGTATCGGTTACTCTAAATCGATACCCTGTAGCCCCAGGCAAACTGGTAGTGGAAAGGATAGTGCTGATAGCCGGCAAGGTTTGCCCACAGTAGTTTTGCAATTGTGTAGTACCAGCTCCTCCGGCAGGGGAAATTACCGGTGGTGTAGAATACAAACAAGCGGAACTGTAATAACCTAACCAAACATTATTGCTCGCTTTTCTTACCATTACCCTTACCGAATAAGTAGTGGCATAGTCATAACTAGCCAACTCAGTTAAGCTGAAAAACTGAGCAGGTTTGTCAATAGTTTGAACCTGATTAGTCACTGTATTAGTTACTTCAAAACGGTAGCCATTCACACCCGGTGTACTCACACAATAAATTAAAGAACTAAGTGTTGACAAGGTTGTACCACAGTTAACCATATTGGCAATGATTTGATTGCCTTCGTCCAATACACCATTACAGTTATCATCAAAACCATTGTATAAAACCTCGACAGCTCCCGGATTGATCGCTCCTATTGTATCATCACAATCAACTCCTAAATTCAGAGCGCTATATCCTGTTGGCTCAGTAGCACCGTAACATAATGTAACTGTATTGTTGTTAACCGCATAATTGTCGCCGTCAGCATCAGTATAAAAAGTCCCTTCTTGATAAGTAGCGCCGTCATTTGGAGAACAATCTGTATTGATTAAGGAATAGCCAGCAGGTGGTGTATTAGCATCAACAGCACAAACACCGCTAACCAAACTTCCGAAACCAACTCCGTCACCATCTACATCTTCGTAAAAAGAAAAAGTAGCATTTTTTGTATTATCGTTATCGTCACAATCGGTGTTATTAATAGCTCCTGACGGTGCTAAGGTTGTAGTTCCGAAACCATCTCCGTCAATATCTTCATAAGTCAACAAATTATCATTGGAATCCAAATTGTTTGTCACATAATTAGCCGGTGCTCCTGTACAAGTTACTTGAGAAACTGATGGATTTCCAAAACCGTCTCCATCGTTATCGGCATAATAAGTAACATTTGGACTTACCGTTACCGTGGCACTACCCGACAAACCGGTACCGGCACACCCGTTACTTCCGGTTACCGATACCAAGGTATAGGTTTTGCTTGAGCTTGGAGAAACCGCTATATTAGTACCTGAAGTATAATTAGAAACTGTAAAATTTGAAGTTCCGTCGGAATAAACAACAGTATAAGGTGATAAACCACCGGTAACGGCTACTTGCAAATTGGTGCTTTGTCCCTGACATAACGCTGCACCACCCGACAATACTGCTGCCGTGGACTGAGAGACTGTAAACGAACGGTTAGCGCCAAAATTATCATCATAGCGAAGCACTGCCAAAGAACGATTTTGCTCAGAGTCGGCATTTAGCTCAGATAAAGTTCTGGTACTGGTAAAAATATAATAGTAAACCGTTGCATTACATGATTGAGTAGGTAAAGTAGCCGACCAAGAAGTTCCGGTTCCGCTTGCCTGAACCAAAGAAGTACCTGAAGTAAAATCGTTGGTACCTACTCTGTAACGAACATAAATATTTTCTCCTGATGATGGCGTAGCACTGGTAGTAATAGCTACTACAGGTGCACCACCCGAATAAGTAACACCTCCGTTGGCAACAGTCACAGGGGCATTGGTAGTATAAGCAATGTACACTTCGGAATTATTGTATCCGGCATCTCGCATGACAAAAGTGTAATAACCTGCTGTACCCATATTCAATCCCATATCCTGACCGCCACCCTGACGAATCATATTGTTAACAGCGTTTAAAGCGGCTTGCCCGACACCATTAAAATTCCATTTATTTTGGAAGCGGTTGCCGGAAGGCCCGGAAATCAATAACCAACCGGATCCTCCTCCACCCGGCATATTATCCGGAGTAATATTTCCTCCTGAACTTTGCACATTGATGGTCGTGGTCCATTGTCCTCTACCATCGGAAGGGTTTGAAGCGGTTGTAGATACTTTTCGGTAAATGGTTGTGCGGTAATCGGAGTTGTATGGAGTTGTAGAATATCCGTTAGGTCTACCAACCCATTGCACCGGTTCGCCGTTGAATATGTTTTGTGCTGAAGTCTCCAAAGAACCAAGTCCTGTCAACACATAAATACAACCTAAAAATGCTTTGAGTAAAAATCTCTTCATAGTTTGATAATTTAAGTTTCACGCTTTTTTCAGAAAACTCAAAAATGCTGAGTGATATTTGACAACATAAACTTAAATATTATTCTTTAGAAAAAGCACCTCGCAGCACTACAGAGTCAAACTATAACGTTTTCGTGTTAATAAAAAACTATTTTTAAGTTAATTTATTAAGAAATGTTTAAAAATAAACAAGGCTTTTTAGGAACTTAAAAATAGCAAACAAAAAACCCTCTCCAAATAAGGAAGAGGGTTCTTAACGTTTAACTTTTGAATTTTAGGCCTGACCGGCAGGTCCAAAGTTTAAAGGAACTTGAGGTTGCTCTGTATCTTTAATTTCACCGTTTGCCAACTCGTATCGGTGGATGTTTTCCCCTAATGCTTTCAAAAATCTTTTGGCATGTTGTGGCGTAAGCACAATTCTCGACTTTACTTTAGCTTTAGGAACGCCCGGCATCAGGGTTACAAAATCAACTACAAACTCTGAAGCAGAATGATTAATAATAGCCAAATTGGAATAGATCCCTTCTGCTGTTTTTTCATCCAACTCAATGTTGATTTGCCCTTGTTGTTGATTGTTATCGCTCATTTATATTAGATTTTAAGATTAGTTATTAGATTAAAATTTGCTACTGACACCAATATAAAAAGCCACTAATTTAGGATATAAAATAGTGGCTTTTATTTAATTTAAGGATTACTATGGAATTAGTAAATGTATTCTTCCTTGTTAGCCATGATCTCATTGTAATCTTCTTTCGAACCTACAATAGTGTGATCATAATCTCTCATACCGGTTCCGGCAGGAATTCTGTGACCTACGATAACATTTTCTTTCAATCCTTCTAAAGTATCCACTTTACCGGCTACAGCAGCCTCATTCAATACTTTAGTAGTTTCCTGGAATGATGCCGCAGAGATGAACGACTTAGTTTGTAACGACGCTCTGGTAATACCTTGTAGTACCGGAGTAGCGGTAGCGGTGATAACATCACGAGCCACTACTAAGTTTTTGTCATTGCGTTTCAACATAGAGTTTTCATCTCTTAACTCACGCGGTGATACAATTTGACCCGGTTTCAATGTTTCCGAATCACCTGCATCTTCTACCACTTTCATTCCGTATAATTTATCGTTTTCTTCAATGAAGTCAGCGGTGTGGATTAATTGTTCTTCTAAGAACAAAGTATCTCCCGGATCTTCAACCTGAACTTTACGCATCATTTGACGAATAACCACTTCAAAGTGCTTGTCGTTGATTTTTACCCCTTGCAAACGGTAAACCTCTTGAATTTCATTAACCAAGTACTGTTGTACAGCAGAAGGCCCTTGAATTCTTAAGATATCTTCCGGTGTAATAGCACCGTCAGACAATGGCATACCGGCTTTCACGAAGTCGTTTTCTTGTACTAAGATTTGACTTGATAATTTCACCAAGTATTTCTTAACCTCACCAAATTTAGATTCGATGATGATTTCACGGTTACCACGTTTGATTTTACCGAAAGATACTACTCCGTCAATTTCAGATACTACTGCAGGGTTTGAAGGATTACGAGCCTCTAACAACTCCGTAATTCTTGGTAAACCTCCGGTGATATCACCCGCTTTAGAAGAACGACGAGGAATTTTAACCAAGATTTTACCGGCTTTAATTTTCTCTCCATCTTCTACCATTAAGTGAGCACCAACCGGTAAGTTGTAAGAACGGATTAATTCTCCGTCTTTACCGTAAACCAATAAGGTTGGAATTAACTTTTTATTTCTTCCTTCAGAAATTACTTTTTCTTGGAAACCGGTTTGCTCATCGATTTCAACCTGGAACGATTGTCCTTGTTCTAAATCTTCGTAAGCAATTTTACCGGTAAACTCAGAAACGATAACCCCGTTGTATGGATCCCATTTACAGATGACAGCACCTTTTTCTACTACGTCACCATCTTTAACATTGATTACGGAACCGTAAGGAATGTTGTGTGTACTTAATAGAATTCCGGTTTTAACATCTACTAATTTTAATTCCGTTGAACGAGATACAACGATATCCACTTTGTTTCCGTCGTTGTCTTCTCCTACAACCGTTTTCAAATCTTCGATTTCCAATCTTCCTCCGAATTTCGCCACGATGCTTGATTCTTCAGAAACACCACCGGCAACCCCTCCAACGTGGAAGGTACGTAGTGTTAACTGAGTTCCCGGCTCTCCAATTGATTGTGCTGCAATAACTCCGACAGCTTCACCTTTTTGAGTCATTTTTCCGGTAGCTAAGTTTCTTCCGTAACATTTAGCACAGATTCCTTTCTTAGCCTCACAAGTTAATGGTGAACGTACATCAATTTTTTCTAACGGAGATTCTTCGATAGCTTTTACGATAGCTTCGGTGATTTGTTCTCCTGAGTGAACTAATATCTCGTTGGTTAACGGATTGATGACATCTTGTAACGCTACACGTCCTAAGATTCTCTCTCCTAAAGTTTCAACAATTTCTTCATTTTTCTTTAAAGCAGAAACTTCGATACCTCTTAACGTACCACAATCTACAGAGTTTACGATTACATCTTGGGAAACGTCATGTAAACGACGAGTCAAGTAACCCGCATCGGCTGTTTTCAAAGCGGTATCCGCTAATCCTTTACGAGCACCGTGCGTAGAGATGAAGTATTCTAAGATTGAAAGACCTTCTTTAAAGTTGGAAAGAATCGGGTTCTCGATAATTTCACCACCACCGGCTGTAGATTTTTTAGGCTTAGCCATCAAACCACGCATACCGGTTAACTGACGAATCTGCTCTTTAGATCCACGCGCTCCGGAATCCAACATCATGTATACCGAGTTGAACCCTTGTTGGTCTTCACGAATATTCTTCATAGCCAACTCGGTCAATAAAGCATTGGTTGAAGTCCACACGTCGATTACTTGGTTGTAACGCTCGTTGTTGGTGATAAGACCCATGTTATAGTTCATGGTAATTCCGTCCACTTGCTCACGAGCATCCGCGATTAATTCGTCTTTTCTTTCCGGGATGATAATATCACCTAAGGAGAATGACAATCCGCCTTTGAAAGCGAACTTGTATCCCATATCTTTCATGTTATCCAAGAAAGCTGCTGTGGTAGGCACATCGGTTACAGCTAAGATTTTACCAATAATATCACGCAATGATTTTTTGGTCAATACTTCGTTGATGTAACCGGCTGCTTCCGGCACTACTTCGTTAAATAGTACTCTACCGGCAGTTGTTTGGATAAGTTTGTATACTAATTCACCGTTCTCATTAAAGTCTTTGGCTCTGATTTTCACACGAGCGTTCAACTCTAATCTGCCTTCATTTAAAGCGATGTTAACTTCTTCTGCAGAGTAGAAAGTTAAGCCTTCGCCTAAAATTTTATGATCCGGTGTAGACAATCTCTCTTTGGTCATGTAGTACAGACCCAAAACCATGTCCTGAGAAGGTACTGTAATTGGCGCACCATTGGCCGGGTTCAAGATATTGTGAGAAGCCAACATTAACAATTGGGCTTCCAAAATAGCTTCCGGTCCTAACGGCAAGTGTACTGCCATCTGGTCACCGTCGAAATCCGCGTTAAACGCCGTACACACCAACGGGTGCAATTGAATCGCTTTTCCTTCGATTAACTTTGGCTGGAACGCTTGGATACCCAAACGGTGCAAAGTAGGAGCACGGTTTAGCAATACCGGATGTCCTTTGATTACGTTTTCAAGGATGTCCCATACTACAGGCTCTTTTTTATCGATGATTTTCTTAGCCGACTTAACGGTTTTAACGATTCCTCTTTCGATTAACTTACGAATAACGAATGGTTTGTATAGTTCTGCCGCCATATCTTTAGGCAAACCACATTCAAACAATTTCATTTCCGGTCCAACCACAATTACCGAACGAGCAGAATAATCCACACGTTTTCCTAATAAGTTTTGACGGAAACGACCTTGTTTACCTTTCAAGGAATCCGAAAGGGATTTCAATGGACGGTTTGATTCAGTTTTAACCGCAGAAGCTTTACGCGTGTTGTCGAATAATGAATCTACTGATTCTTGCAACATACGTTTTTCGTTTCTCAAGATTACTTCCGGAGCTTTGATTTCCATCAATCTTTTCAAACGGTTGTTACGGATGATTACTCTTCGGTACAAATCGTTCAAATCGGAAGTCGCAAAACGCCCACCATCAAGCGGCACTAACGGACGCAATTCTGGCGGAATCACCGGAATCACTTTCAAAATCATCCACTCCGGACGGTTTTCTCTGTTCAAATTAGATTCGCGGAAAGATTCTACTACTTGTAATCTTTTTAATGCTTCTGTTTTCCTTTGTTTAGACGTTTCGTTGTTAGCACTGTGACGCAACTCGTATGACAAAGCATCTAAGTCGGTGCGAGCCAACAAGTCCATAATACATTCTGCACCCATTTTGGCGATGAACTTGTTAGGATCTGAATCGTCTAAATATTGATTCTCCATCGGAAGTGTATCCAAAATATTCAGATATTCTTCTTCTGTTAAGAAATCTAATCTTTGTAAAGATTCGCCGTCTGCATTTTTAGCAATACCGGCTTGGATTACTACGTATCTCTCGTAGTAAATAATCATGTCTAATTTTTTTGACGGCAATCCAAGGATATAACCGATTTTGTTGGGTAACGAGCGGAAATACCAGATGTGAGCGATAGGCACCACCAAGTTGATGTGTCCTACTCTGTCTCTACGTACTTTTTTCTCGGTAACCTCTACACCACAACGGTCACAAACGATTCCTTTGTAACGGATTCTTTTGTATTTACCACAAGCACATTCGAAATCCTTTACAGGTCCGAAGATACGCTCACAGAAAAGACCGTCACGTTCCGGTTTGTGGGTTCTATAGTTGATAGTTTCAGGCTTCAAAACCTCACCTCTTGACTCAGCCAAGATGGATTCCGGAGAAGCCAAGCCTATCGAAATTCTGTCAAATCTTTTGATAGTATTTTTAGTATCTTTATTTCTATTCATCATAGTCGTAAACTTTTAAATGTTACAGTCGCAGTTTTCAGTCACAGTCAGCAGTAATTGCCAACTGAGACTGAGACTGGTTTACTGATTTATTCTTCTAATCTGATGTCTAATCCGAGACCTTTCAATTCATGCATCAATACATTGAATGATTCTGGTAATCCCGGCTCCGGCATAGTTTCACCCTTAACGATGGCTTCGTAAGTTTTAGCTCTACCGATTACGTCATCCGATTTAACAGTCAAAATTTCTCTAAGCGTACTTGAAGCACCATAAGCCTCAAGTGCCCAAACCTCCATTTCTCCGAAACGCTGACCTCCGAATTGAGCTTTACCTCCTAACGGTTGTTGCGTAATCAATGAGTATGGACCAATAGAACGTGCGTGCATTTTATCATCTACCATGTGTCCTAATTTCAACATGTAGATTACACCCACTGTAGCCGGTTGGTGGAAGCGCTCTCCTGTTCCTCCGTCGTACAAATAAGTATGACCGAATCTTGGGATTCCGGCTTCGTCTGTCAAGGCGTTGATTTGGTCTAAAGTAGCACCGTCGAAGATTGGTGTAGCAAATTTTCTACCCAAGTTCATACCGGCCCAACCCAATACGGTTTCGTAAATCTGACCAATGTTCATACGCGATGGTACCCCCAGCGGATTCAATACGATATCTACCGGTGTTCCGTCTTCCAAGAAAGGCATGTCTTCATGACGAACGATACGAGCCACAATACCTTTGTTTCCGTGACGTCCTGCCATTTTATCACCCACTTTCAATTTACGTTTCTTAGCGATGTAAACTTTCGCTAATTTCAAGATACCTGCTGGTAACTCGTCACCTACAGTGATGGTAAATTTCTCTCTTCTTAATGCCCCTTGTAAATCGTTTAATTTGATTTTGTAGTTGTGGATTAAGTCGTTTACCAATTTGTTGGTTTCGTCATCAGCTACCCATTGTCCTTTGGTTAAGTGAGCGAAATCTTCTACCGCATGTAACATTTTTTGGGTATATTTTTTACCTTTCGGCAATACTTCTTCACCCAAGTCGTTCATTACACCTTGCGATGTTTTTCCGTTCACGATGTTGAACAATTTGTCAACCAATTTGTCTTTTAATTCAACAAATTTAGTTTCGAACTCCATTTCCAAAGCCGTTAAATCGTCTTTATCTTTGGTACGTTTCTTTTTATCTTTTACCGCTCTCGCGAATAATTTTTTATCTAAAACCACACCGTGTAATGATGGAGAAGCCTTTAAGGAAGCATCTTTTACATCACCGGCTTTGTCTCCGAAGATGGCTCTTAACAACTTCTCTTCCGGCGTTGGATCTGATTCCCCTTTAGGTGTGATTTTTCCGATTAGAATGTCACCAGGCTTAACCTCGGCTCCGATTCTGATCATACCGTTTTCATCTAAGTCTTTAGTAGCTTCTTCAGAAACGTTAGGGATATCGTTAGTCAACTCTTCGTTTCCTAATTTGGTATCACGAACTTCCAAAGAATAATCATCAATATGGATAGACGTAAAGATATCATCGCGTACTACTTTTTCAGAAATTACAATCGCATCCTCAAAGTTGTACCCTTTCCATGGCATGAACGCCACTTTAAGGTTTCTACCTAAGGCCAACTCTCCGTTTTGCGTTGCGTAACCTTCACAAAGTACTTGACCTTTGGTTACTCTGTCGCCTTTTCTCACGATTGGCTTCAAGTTGATAGAGGTACTTTGGTTGGTTTTTCTGAACTTGATTAATTGGTATGTTTTTTCATCCGGGTCGAAGCTTACCATTCTTTCTTCTTCAGTTCTGTCGTATTTGATGGTAATGATGTTAGCATCAACGTACTCTACAGTACCTTCGCCTTCCGCATTAATCAATACTCTCGAATCAGAAGCTACTTGACGCTCTAAACCGGTTCCAACGATAGGTGCTTCAGGACGTAATAATGGTACGGCCTGACGCATCATGTTAGATCCCATCAACGCACGGTTCGCGTCATCGTGTTCCAAGAATGGAATTAACGAAGCCGAAATTGAAGCGATTTGGTTTGGTGCCACGTCGGTGTAGTGGATTTCCGTTGGATCTACTACCGGGAAGTCACCTTCCTCACGGGCGATCACTTTATCCGCAGTGATTTTTCCGTTGTTATCCATGGTGATGTTAGCCTGAGCAATCATCTTACCTTCTTCTTCCTCGGCGCTTAGATAGATTGGCTCAGAAACCAAATCCACTTGGCCGTTAGCCACTTTACGGTAAGGCGTTTCGATGAATCCCATACTGTTTACTTTAGCGTAAACGCCTAAAGAGGAAATCAAACCAATGTTAGGTCCCTCAGGGGTTTCAATCGGACAAAGTCTACCATAGTGTGTATAGTGAACGTCACGCACCTCGAAACCGGCTCTTTCACGGGAAAGACCACCAGGTCCTAGGGCAGACAATCTTCTTTTGTGGGTAATCTCGGCTAATGGATTGGTTTGATCCATGAACTGAGACAACTGGTTGGTACCAAAGAAAGAGTTGATAACCGAAGACAATGTTTTGGCATTGATCAAATCGATTGGTGTAAACACCTCGTTATCTCTAACATTCATTCTTTCACGGATGGTACGCGCCATACGCGCTAAACCAACACCAAATTGTTGAGACAATTGCTCACCAACGGTTCTCACACGACGGTTAGACAAGTGATCAATATCATCAATCTCCGCTTTTGAGTTGATCAATTCGATTAAGTATTTAACGATAGTGATGATATCTTCTTTGGTAAGCACTTGCTTTTCCATAGGGATATCAAGGTTTAACTTTTTGTTCATTCTGTAACGACCTACTTCACCTAAGTTGTAACGTTGGTCTGAGAAGAACAATTTATCTATGATACCACGAGCTGTTTCCTCATCAGGCGGTTCTGCATTACGCAACTGACGGTAAATGTGCTCAACAGCTTCTTTTTCTGAGTTGGTTGGGTCTTTTTGAAGCGTATTGTGGATGATAGCGTAATCGCCTTGATTCGCATCTTCTTTGTGCAACAAAATAGACTTCACATTAGAATCGATGATTTCTTCCACATTATCTTTATCGATAATAGTGTCACGATCTAAGATGATTTCGTTACGCTCAATAGATACTACTTCACCTGTATCCTCGTCTACGAAATCTTCATGCCAAGTATTCAATACTCTCGCGGCTAATCTTCTTCCAATGTATTTTTTTAATCCGGTTTTAGATACTTTGATTTCTTCCGCAAGGTCGAAAATCTCAAGGATATCTTTATCTCTTTCGAACCCGATGGCACGGAAAAGCGTAGTAACCGGTAGTTTTTTCTTTCTATCAATGTAAGCGTACATTACGCTGTTGATATCGGTAGCAAATTCAATCCATGATCCTTTGAAAGGAATAACTCTGGCAGAATACAACTTGGTTCCGTTAGCATGGAAAGACTGACCGAAGAATACACCCGGTGAACGGTGTAACTGAGAAACCACCACACGTTCGGCACCATTGATAACAAAAGTTCCGCTTGGTGTCATGTAAGGTATGGTTCCAAGATAAACATCTTGAACAATGGTTTCAAAATCTTCGTGTTCCGGATCGGTACAGTACAATTTCAGACGCGCCTTCAAAGGCACACTGTAAGTCAAACCTCTTTCAATACACTCTTGAATGGTGTAGCGTGGCGGGTCAACAAAATAATCCAGGAATTCTAATACAAATTGGTTTCTTGTATCAGTAATTGGAAAGTTTTCCATGAAGGTGTTGTAAAGCCCTTCGTTGCCTCTTTCGTCAGATTTGGTTTCCAATTGGAAGAAATCTTTAAAAGATTTTACCTGAACATCCAAAAAGTCGGGATATTGAGGAATGTTTTTAGTAGAGGCAAAATTCAATCTTTCAGTCTGATTTGTTATCATCAATGGACAAAATTTTGATTTAAAAAAAGTAATTTTTTGTGTGAATGCACACTGTTTTATTGCTACTTTCCTTTAAAATTAACCAATACCTCTTTAAAAACAAACCAGGAAATTTGTTTGTTTTTTTCTTCGTATTGGCTAAAGATTGTATTCGTATTTGATTGTATAAACAGTAAAAAATTTATATAATTTTATTATACGAAAAATGGTTTAGGCCCTTGGACGCTTTGTCCAAGGCCTAAACCTAGTTTTCAAACCGGTGTTGGATTATTTTAACTCAACAACAGCTCCAGCTTCTTCTAAAGATTTTTTCAAACCTTCAGCTTCTGCTTTAGATACTCCTTCTTTGATGTTTGCAGGTGCACCATCAACGATATCTTTAGCTTCTTTCAAGCCAAGACCAGTTAATTCTTTTACAGCTTTAACTACTGCTAATTTAGAAGCACCAGCATCTTTCAATACTACAGTGAATTCTGTTTGCTCTTCAGCAGCACCACCGTCTCCGGCACCACCAGCAGCAACTACTACTGCAGCAGCAGCAGGCTCGATACCATACTCATCTTTTAATATTGTAGCTAAATCATTAACTTCTTTTACTGTTAAGTTAACTAATTGTTCTGCGAATTGTTTTAAATCTGCCATTTTTTCTATCGTTTAAAATGTTCTTTTTTAATATTTATTTTTTAGTCTGCTCTAATTATTCTGCTGCCGCTTCACCTTTTTGTTCAGCATTGTTTAACAAAGCTGAAAGTACGCGTTTAGCAGGAGATTGAAGTAATCCGATGATTTCGCCGATAACTTCTTCTTTAGATTTAAGAGATGCTAAGGTATCTAACAAGTTATCTCCGATGTAGATTTCTTGGTTGATGTAAGCTCCTTTAAGAATTGGTTTATCAGATTTTTTTCTGAAATCCTTGATAATTTTAGCAGGAGCATTTGCTGTACTTGCAATGAATACAGAAGAGTTTCCTTTTAAAATTGTCGGTAAATCACCGTAATCGTTGGTTGAAGCTTCCATTGCTTTTTCAAGCAAAGTGTTCTTAACCACTTCTAATTTGATACCGGCTTTGAAACAAGCTCTTCTTAAACTTGAAGTTGTCTCTGCGTCTAAACCTGATGTATCTGCAATGTAAATAACATTTGTTTCAGCCAACTTTGCAGTTAAATCTTCTATCGCGATTGATTTTTCTTCTCTTGTCATAATAAAATATGTTTAACTACCAATTATACTGCTTTAGGGTCTAAAGCAATAGCAGGACTCATGGTGCTTGACAAGTGAATAGACTTGATGTAAGTACCTTTAGCTGCAGTTGGTTTTAATTTAACTAATGTTTGAATAATTTCGTGAGCGTTATCTACAATCTTATCCGCGTCGAAAGAAATTCTTCCGATACCGGCATGTACGATTCCGGTTTTATCAACTTTAAAATCGATTTTACCCGCTTTAACTTCAGCAACAGCTTTACCGATTTCCATGGTAACTGTTCCAGTTTTAGGGTTTGGCATTAAACCTCTTGGACCTAATACACGTCCTAATGGTCCTAATTTACCCATGATAGCCGGCATAGTGATGATTACATCAACATCTGTCCAACCATCTTTAATTTTTTGAAGGTAATCGTCTAATCCTACGTGATCAGCACCGGCAGCTTTAGCCTCTGCTTCTTTATCCGGAGTAACCAAAGCCAATACTTTAGTATCTTTACCGGTTCCGTGAGGAAGGGTTACAACACCTCTTACCATTTGATTTGCTTTTCTTGGATCAACTCCTAAACGAACAGCAATATCTACTGACTCATCAAATTTTGCAGAAGCAACTGTTTTCAATAAAGATGAGGCATCTTTTAAAGAATACAATTTATTTTTCTCAATTTTTGAAGCAGCCTCTTTTTGTTTTTTTGTCAATTTTGCCATGTCTTATCCTTTGTTTAGAGGAGAATCTCCAGTTACAGTTAATCCCATTGATCTAGCTGTTCCAGCAACCATGCTCATAGCAGATTCGATAGTGAATGCATTTAAATCCGGCATTTTGTCCTCAGCAATCGTTTTGATTTGGTCCCAAGAAACGTTACCAACTTTACGACGATTAGGCTCTCCTGAACCAGATTTAATTTTAGCAGCATCCAATAACTGAATTGCAGCAGGCGGAGTTTTCACGACAAAATCGAATGATTTGTCTTTGTACACGGTAATTTGTACCGGTAACACTTTGCCGGGTTGATCTTGGGTTCTGGCGTTAAACTGCTTACAGAATTCCATGATATTAACCCCAGCAGCTCCCAAAGCAGGTCCAACCGGTGGCGACGGGTTCGCAGCACCTCCCTTAACTTGTAGTTTAACTACTTTACTAATTTCTTTAGCCATTTCTTAAAAAATTTTGCATCTCTCAATTGGAAGCGATTGACGCGGGTTATAATATATGTAACAAAAATTATACTTTTTCTACTTGCATAAAACTCAATTCTAATGGGGTTTTTCTACCGAAAATTTTCACCATTACTTCAAGCTTACGCTTTTCTTCATTAATTTTATCAATAGTTCCGTTGAAACCATTGAAAGGTCCATCAATAACCTTAATTGTTTCACCAACAGTAAAAGGAATATTTTGGGTATCGGTATTTACCGCTAACTCATCCACTTTTCCTAACATTCTGTTGACTTCAGACATACGCAATGGCACTGGATCTCCACCTTTTACTTCACCTAAAAAACCAATTACACCGGTAATGGATTTAATGATATGAGGAATTTCACCAACCAAATTAGCTTCTATCATTACATAACCCGGGAAATAAACTTTATCCTTGGCTATTTTTTTTCCATCTCTAACTTGGACTACCTTTTCTGTAGGCACAAGCACCTGAGAGATGTAATCTGACATGCCTAACCTGTTAATTTCAGTTTCAATATAAGCTTTCACTTTATTTTCCTGACCACTAACAGCTCTTACGACATACCATTTTTTTAAATTAATATCAGCCATTTCAGAAAAATTAAGAATTCAACCATTTAAAGAATCCGGCAATAACTTTCGCGCAAGCTTCATCAACTCCCCACGTAGCTAGAGCAAAGACAATTGAAAATACAGCTACAACGATAGTGTATTTTTGAACCTCAGCCCATTCCGGCCAAGTAACATTTGTTTTCAATTCTTCAAATGCTTCTGATATATAGTTAACAATTTTTGCCATTGTGTATTTTTTTTGCACGGGCGGGAGGATTCGAACCACCATCAACGGTTTTGGAGACCGCTATTCTACCCTTGAACTACGCCCGTTTCATTAAAAACCAGTGTCGCCTTTGTTGACGACACTGGTAATTTATTTAATAGATAATTAGTCTAAAATTTCAGTTACCTGACCAGCACCAACTGTTCTACCACCTTCACGGATAGCGAAACGTAAACCTACGTTTAATGCAATTGGGCTTAACAAGCTTACTTCAATAGTTAAGTTATCACCTGGCATTACCATCTCTACACCTGCTGGTAAAGCAATAACTCCTGTTACGTCAGTGGTACGTACATAGAACTGTGGACGGTAGTTATTGTGGAATGGCGTGTGACGACCACCTTCTTCTTTTTTCAAGATATAAACCTCAGCTTTAAATTTAGCGTGTGGTTTTACTGAACCCGGTTTACAAATAACCATACCTCTTTTGATATCAGCTTTATCGATACCTCTTAACAAAAGACCTACGTTATCTCCAGCTTCACCTCTGTCAAGGATTTTACGGAACATCTCAACTCCAGTGATTGTAGAAGTTAATTTATCAGCTCCCATACCGATGATTTCTACCGGATCTCCAGTATTAGCAACTCCGGTTTCGATACGACCTGTAGCAACAGTTCCACGACCTGTAATTGTAAATACGTCCTCAACAGGCATCAAGAATGGTTTAGCGTTGTCACGTACCGGCTCTTCGATCCAGTTGTCAACAGCTTCCATCAATTCGATGATTTTTGGTACCCAGTTAGGGTCATTGTTCAATCCTCCTAAAGCAGAACCTTGAACTACAGGACCATTATCTCCATCATATTCATAGAAAGACAACAAGTCTCTGATTTCCATTTCTACTAATTCTAACAATTCCGGATCGTCAACCATATCCACTTTGTTCATGAATACAACGATTCTAGGAATACCTACCTGACGACCTAAAAGGATGTGCTCACGAGTTTGTGGCATTGGTCCGTCAGTAGCAGCTACTACCAAGATAGCACCGTCCATTTGAGCAGCACCAGTAACCATGTTCTTAACGTAATCCGCGTGACCTGGACAGTCAACGTGAGCGTAGTGACGGTTAGCAGTTTCGTACTCAACGTGTGAAGTGTTGATAGTAATACCTCTTTCTTTTTCTTCCGGAGCGTTATCAATTTGATCAAATGATTTCGCTTGACAGTAACCTGCATCAGACAATACTTTAGTAATTGCTGCAGTTAAAGTAGTTTTTCCGTGGTCTACGTGTCCAATTGTACCTATGTTAAGGTGTGGCTTGGTACGACTAAAATTTTCTTTTGCCATTTTACTTAATTTTTAATCTTAGTTTATATATTAGTGTTCAAATTTTACAAATTTGAGCCAATGACGGGATTTGAACCCGTGACCTCTTCCTTACCAAGGAAGCACTCTACCCCTGAGCTACACCGGCTTTTGCATGACCAGAAATAACTTTTTCATTTAGAAACCCAAAAGCAAAAGCTAATTTCTGTAATCACCTCGAGGATGATTGATAACTTATCAAAACTGTTATTCAGAAAAAAATCTGAAAAGAAAGCTTTAAAAAGTTAGTGGGGAGAGCAGGATTCGAACCTGCGAAGACTTAGTCAGCGGATTTACAGTCCGCCCTCGTTGGCCGCTTGAGTATCTCCCCTAACCTTTTTATTTTCAATACTATAAAAGAACAGAGCCGATGGAGGGACTCGAACCCACGACCTGCTGATTACAAATCAGCTGCTCTAGCCAACTGAGCTACACCGGCAACAATAAAAAAAGTCCGCTATTTCTAACGGACTGCAAATGTAGGCATTTTATCTTTTAATCAAAACATTTTTGAAAAAATTTTCATCTTATGTATGAGCTCTTATTTTTTCTTTCCTTTTAACCAATAATCGCTCTAAAGATTCTGAGGATAATTCTACTGCTTCTTCAAAAGATTTGCATTGTTTTTTAACCATAAAATCATCTCCCGGAACATGAATTTTCACCTCTACAATTTTATTTTCCTTCTCACTGGTGTTATCTACCTTCAAAAAAACATCTGAAGAAACGACTTTGTCGTAGAATTTTTCGAGTTTACCCAATCTTTCATTGATAAAATCAACCAGCTTTCTGTCGACAGTAAAGTTTACTGCATGAACATTTACCTTCATAATTATATTTTTATTGATTAAACATTGCAGAATTATTTTTTGTTTCTTGGATGTGCACTACCGTAGACTTTTTTTAGCTCTGCTAAACTGCTATGTGTATAGACCTGGGTAGAAGCCAAACTTGAATGCCCTAATAATTCTTTAACCGAATTAATATCTGCCCCATTGTTTAAAAGATGTGTCGCAAATGTATGTCTTAAAATATGCGGGCTCTTTTTTACCTTCTCTGAGACATTACTAAAGTAATAATTTATTAGCCGATAAACAAACGAATCATTCAATTTAACGCCTTTTAACAGTAGAAAAAAATAGTCCGAATCGATAATGTGTTGTAAACGTGACCTTTCGCTTAGGTATTCTTTGATTTGTTGCTGCACAATCGGCAAAACCGGAATAATCCTTTCCTTATTTCTTTTCCCCAATACTTTCAAAGTCCCTTTCGACAAATCAATATTCGCCAATTTCAAACCTATCAGTTCAGCCCGTCTTATACCCGTAGTGTAAAACAAGTCAACTATGAGCTTGTCCCGAACACCTTCAAAACCCTCAGGATAGGTAATTTGATTAAGCACCAAATCCAACTCCTTCTCAGAAAAAGGAATTTGCAACTTTTTAGGAGATTTTAAGGCCTTATGTTTTAGCAAAGGACTCGTTTCAATTTGCTTTGTCTTGAGTAAAAACTTGTAAAACGATTTTAAAGAAGATATTTTCCTATTGATCGAAGCATTAGAAACGCCATCATCAGACAAAGCCACTATCCAGGCTCGGATTTGATTGTAATTTACTGTTATTAAATTATCGTCTTCAAAAGCACCTTTCAAAAAGGCTTGAAAAAAACCAATATCATTTAGATAAGCGGTAACCGTATGCAGAGAATAGTTCTTCTCCAAACTCAAATAATCCCGAAACTTATCTTTAGTATTTTCCATAAAAAAAACCGCTGACCTCAAAGTTAGGAAACTTTAACAATCAGCGGTTATATCTTATCAGGAAATTAACTTATCCTTCTAAACTATCTCTCAATGTTTGAATGTAAGCAGCTTTTTGAATTTGTGCTCTTCTCACTACAGATGGCTTAGTAAACGCCTGACGCGCTCTAAGTTGTCTTACAGTTCCGGTTTTATCGAATTTTCTCTTGTAGCGCTTTAATGCTCTATCAATGTTTTCTCCGTCTTTAATTGGTATAATCAACATAATTTAGACACCTCCTCTCATTTAGTGGGTGCAAAAGTAACAATAATTATTAATTACAAATGATAAATTGTAAATTATTTTTTTCGGCGTGCCGGTGGCTACATCTCCTTTCTTGAATAGAAACCTTCAACAAAGCCACCGTCGGGCTGTACGTTGCAATCTTTTTCTCCGCAAAAGGATTTCCACTTCCATCCCTCACGCAAAAGTAAGGGACAAGTGAAAAGACAAAAGGGATAAGTAAAAGTCATTTCAACTTATCCCTTTTCCCTAATCCCTTATTCCTTATTCCTTATTATTTAACTGCCGGCTGATAACTTTTATTGTCTATAATCAATTTAGACAAAATCTCTCTCAAGATTTCAGAAGTTCCGCCACCAATTGGCCCTAAACGACTGTCTCTTAACAATCGTGCCAACGGATATTCTTCCATATAACCGTAACCTCCCAACATTTGCAAACAACTGTAAATTACTTCATCGGCCACTTTAGTCGATTTTAGCTTGGCCATAGTAGCCTCTTTAACCACGTATTCACCTTGATTCAATCGAGCGACAGCCGCATAATTAAAAATTTTACAGTGCTCCACTTCGGTAGCGTTATCTACCATAGTATGACGCAAGGCTTGGAACTTATCGATAGTTTTGCCGAAAGCTTCACGTTGCGACATATACTCCAAGGTATAATTAATAGCATATTCCGCTCGGGCGTGGGCATTAATAGCCATAATCAAACGCTCTAAAGCAAAGTGTTGCATGATATACGGAAAACCTTTCCCTTCTTCTCCCATTAAATTAGTAGCAGGGATTTCAACATTATCAAAAGAGATCTCTGCGGTATCGGAAGCTCTCCATCCCAATTTATCTAATTTGGTAGCACTAACTCCCTTAGTAGCCGTATCCATTAAAAACATACTGATTCCTTTATTTCCTAATTCCGGACTGGTTTTAGCAGCTACTACGTAGTAATCCGCATAAACGCCGTTAGTAATAAATGTTTTCGAGCCGTTAATGATATATTTGTCTCCATTTTTTACCGCCGTGGTTCGCATACCGGCCACATCGCTTCCGCCAAAAGGCTCAGTTAAACACAAGGCTCCGATTTTGTCACCGGCTATACTGGGCGCTAAATACTCTTGTTTGATTCTCTCATCGCCTTCCGCATTCAAATGTGTCATGGCCAAATAAGCATGCGCCCACATGGCTGCTGCAAATCCGGAAGATTTTATTTTTTGAAGTTCTTCCAAAAACACTACGGTGTAAAACAAATCCAAGTTCATTCCGCCGTAGGCCTCCGGGTAAGTCAACCCAAAAAAGCCCATATCGCCAAACTTTTTCCAAATAAACCGTTCAATTGTTCCTGTTTTTTCCCATTTTTCAATGTGCGGCACCACTTCTTTTTGCAAAAAATCTTGCAAACTCTTCCTAAACAACTCGTGCTCTTCCGTAAAGTATGTTGAATTCATATGAAATAAAACTGTTTTTCTTAGCTATTTTTTTAGAATTCCAAATATAAGGCAATTATTTTTATTTTATCGACAGGAAATCCTTTAATTTTTGACAAATCCTCAGTTTTTATATCACCGTTCATGCTTCGATAAATTACTATTTCTTTGGCCAAAGTGTACTTAAAAAAAGGAAATTGTGTTAACTCTTTGATTGAAGCGTTGTTAATATTTATCTTTTTGATTCCGGCCGTAGTATTGACTGTAAAATATTGATTGAGTTTAGTTATAACTTCGGGCGATAAGCCCCAAACATCTTGCAACTGCTCCATTGCAACAAAAGCACCAAGTTTATTTTTTTGTTCTAAAATCCGATCCGAAATCTTATCGCCTATTCCGTATACTTTCATCAAGTCTTCTTTGGTAGCACGGTTAATATCAATCAACTCAACTTTTTCAATTTTATCAACTGCGAATTTGTTTGGTTGGTAAGTCAAAGATTTTTTATGATTTACCCAATCTGGAAACTTGAAATAAGGAGAGATAACATTGAGTAAAGAATCGGAAACTTGGGTTATTGCTTGGAACTCAGCCGCGGAGTTGACAAACTTATTTTGCTTTCTGTAAGCCAACAACCTGTCGATTTCTGCTACAGACATCCCCAACTTGTATCCTTTGAAATCGGTTATAAAATTAGGGTTGAACGGTCGAATAACCGACTGGACTTTTTTAGTTTGTAAGGCAAGGCTATCCACTAAAGCTTGATTGTTCATCCATTGCTGCTCTTCCTTATTGGGAACAAAAGTGGTTTTAAAATCGCTCGCCCAATAAAACCCTTGGCAAAGCACTATGATGGTAAAAAGCAAAATGATTCCGATTCGCTGACTTTTCGAATAGCTTAAAACGACCGACAGGAAAGAATTATTTTGAAGCATACCATTATAAATCAAAAACCGAGGTTCGTTTTCCTCTAATCAAATCTTTCAACTTGATCCAAAAAGCCAAAGTAAGATACATGCCAAATCCCAAACCTGCTGTTACAAAAGTGATGTAAATAAAAAACAAACGAACATTGGACGCACGCATTCCCAGCTTATCAGCCAAACGTGAGGAAACATGAAAACCGTGTTTTTCGAAGAAATATTTTAATTGAATGATTGGCGACATTGTTTATTATATTTTTTACTAATTCGCAACATAGTTATTGTAAAGACAAGTTTTTGAAAATACCATCAATCACTCTTTCATCAGTTGCGTGCCTATTTCACACTGCAAACATTTTCCTTTACTACAATAGTTATTCTTTAATTGCAAAAGTGATTGGGTTTCAAAAGCATTTTTAGATTGAAGTCCAAAATTAGCAAACTTTTCAATGACTATATTCTTTTCCGGACTTATTGTTTGCAGGAGTTGCATCAATGATTCCGAAATTTCTTTACCCAAACTTTGTGCATAGGCAAATTGAAGCGGAACTATGGTATTAATGACTAACAAATCGATAAAACTTTTGGACAATTGCTTCTTTTTGGGAGGGCTGACTTTATCAAATTGATAATGACTTTCCCAATACGCGGAAACCCCTAAATCAAACAAGTGATAAAAGTCTTTCATCGAATGTATTGTGATGATTTGAGCAAACAAGTTTTGCCGTTGATGATACAACATGGCTAATTGTGCTAATCGAATGGTTGGAAAATTATCCGGACGATGTTTAAAAAACTGAACCGACTCATAGGATTGATGTCTCAATTGGTATTTCTGCCTCAGAAAAGCAAAACTATTTTGCAAATCTTTAGCATAAGCGTCTTCATAGTATTCCGAAAGCAAATCCAACAAACCAAAGAATAAAGCTTCCAAACTTTTCAACTCGTAACTTTCTTTTCTGATTACAGAAAAAGGCACCGATTTGAGTGATTGAAAGAAGAGATCTCCATTGGTATTCAACCCGAAGTTCTTAGCCAAACTGTAAAACAAAACGGCTTCCCAGTCGTTATCAGTTTCCGACAGTAAAGTTTGTATCGGAATGGCCTTGTTTTCCAATCGTTCAAAGAACAATCTTTCCAACCAATGATTTACAACAAATCCATCGATAGCCTTAATTTGATTCTCACAAAAAATCCATGATTTCGGAGTCGTTAGTGTTAAATATTGCCGTAATACTTCTTTTGTTATATATGATTGTAGCGCTACTGTTGGAATAATCAAATTGTCCTTACTAAAAACCGGCGTATCATATTCCCAAACCACATGCAATATAACATTGTTGTAATGGTCGTCTTTTTCATGTTGGTGCAAATACCAATCAGAGGATTTAACGTGAATTTCAACATTGCCTGCCCATTTTTGATTTCCTATCACAAGTTGGGCATTAAAAAAGTCAGGTCCGGATTGTTGTAAGTACTGTCCGGAGTTCACTATAGAAACTGCCTCTCCCGAAACTGTGGTTAGGTTGGAAAAATCAAACTTCTTATATTGCCATACATAATGAAGGAAATCCTCTTTCATGCCGTCTAATTTTCAACTAAAGTAAGAATTTTACTTTATTATTAAAAATATTTGTAATGAAAAATTTACTTTTTTGTTTTTTACTATTAATTTCTGCGTCTTGTTTTTCACAACATTATAAAATTACTTACCAAAAAAGTTCGAACGGAACAGTAATCGAAGGACAAGATTTCATAGTGATGGAAACCAATGCCTCTTTGACAAAAGTGTATAATAAAACAAAAGACGCTACTAAAGCAACTTATCCACAAGAGTTTACGATTATCGACAGAACATCGACTTCCTTTGAACAATTCGCCATCCTGAATACAGACAAAGCGATTTACATGAAAGACAGCACTTCATTAGCCAAACAAACCTTTGAGTATTTGCCTGACACTAAGCGGATATTGGGCTACAACTGTAAAAAAGCCAAAACTATAGTCAACTCTAACACCATTGAATTTTGGTATACCGATGCATTGAAAGTAAAAGGAGCTCCAACGATTTTAGGCCAAAACTTAGGTTTGGTTTTGGAGATGGTACGGAACGGAAATTTTATGATTAGTGCTGTTAGCATTGAGAAGCTAAAAGCCATCCGCAGCAACGAGTTAAAAACTACCGAAGTGGATGCGCTGACTTACAAAGATCTACTCTGGAAAAGCCGATTCACCACCATTCCTGTTTTCAAAGACCAAATCATCAATTTCTCTGACGGTTCAAAATCGAACGACAGTATTTTGCGTTTTGCCAACGGAACCATAGCTGTTCGAAAAGTAAAATTCCCCGAAATCAAAATCGGTTGTCAGATTTTTGCCGATGTTACGGAACAATCCAACGGTGATGCTTACGACAGAACCGGTTCATTTTTTATGATTCCAACCGACAAAGCCCAATCTTTCTTAGACGGTTTACAAAACGGCGCTAAAACTTTGCCGCTATACACCAACGGGAACGGCAAAGAATACCAAGGTGTAGTGGCTACGGAGCAGTACAATCCCTTAGTGGAATTGATGCGCTTTTTCACCCCTTTCGGCGTAAAACAATACAACTATTTAGAATTGAAAAACAAAACTTGGGCAGAAAACGTTTTGTACCGACAGGACATTTCCGACTTGTTACCTTTATTGAGTGGTAAAGAAGTTTGGATTGGCATTAATATTGGCAATTATGACAAAGGCGGTCATAAAGTTTCGGCGAATATTACTATTCATTCCGAAGGCGAATCGAAAGCCAACCCAACTCGAATTGTACCTTTGTTTTGCACCAACAACATCATGGAAATGGCCGGACAAGAATACGGGACTATGTTCAATAACGAGAAAGGCTTAGAAGTAAGTTTTACCCTTGACCAACCGATGAAAAATGTTAAACTTCGTTATATCACTACAGGGCACGGCGGTTGGGAAAACGGCGACGAATTTGTTCCTAAAAAAAACACAATTTATTTGAACGGAAAGGAAGCTTTTGGTTTTACGCCTTGGCGACAAGATTGCGGTTCGTATCGCTTGTTAAACCCGGCCTCGGGGAATTTTGGTAACGGATTGTCTTCTTCCGATTACAGTCGCTCTAACTGGTGTCCGGGAACAGTAACCAATCCTATTTACATTGATTTAGGTAATTTGGCAGCCGGAAGTCACACGATAAAAGTTAGCATACCTCAAGGCTTACCTGAGGGCGGCAGTTTCAGTTCTTGGAATATTTCAGGGGTTTTGATTGGAGAGTAATTCTAGGGATAAGGGATAAGTAAAAAGGGATAAGACTTTTGCCTTATCCCTTTTCTCAAATACCTTTTGCCGCCGCGCCGTCTGGCCCGTTCGCTAAAAATATCCACCGGACATTTTATTAACGCTCCGTCCTATTTAATAGAACTAATAATATCGTGTTTGGTAATAATATGGTGCTTACCATTGCCTAAGTCCACCAAAACCGCTTGGTTATCTTTATTGATTAACTTGGATATCTCTTCGACCGGTGCATTGGCATTCACAATTGGGTAAGGCTTACCCATAATTTCTTTGATAGGTTTGTCAGCTATGTTTTTGTCTTCAATATAGCTTCTGAACAAATCCGTTTCGTCTATGCTACCCACAAAACCGGTAGTATCGATTACCGGAATTTGAGAGATGTTGTATTTTTTTAAACGTTCAATAGCGTGTGACACTAATTCTTCAGTACGCACTACTACTAATGGTTTGTCTTTATGGTCTTTGATTACATCTTCTGCTTTGGTGATTTCCTCTTCTAAGAAACCTCTTTCGCGCATCCAATCGTCGTTGAACATTTTCCCCACATAACGGCTGCCGCTATCATGGAAAAGTACAACAACCACGTCGTTAGGTTTAAAATGTTCTTTCAATTGATGCAAGCCTTTGACACAAGCACCGGCTGAGTTCCCAACAAAAATCCCTTCTTCCAAAGCAATTTTACGAGTGTATACCGCCGCGTCTTTATCGGTTACTTTGGTAAAGCCATCGATTACTGAGAAATCAACGTTTTTAGGCAAAATATCTTCTCCGATGCCTTCGGTAATATAAGAGTAAATCTCATTTTCATCGAAGATTCCGGTTTCGTGGTATTTTTTAAAAACAGAACCGTAAGTATCTATTCCCCAAACTTTCACATTAGGGTTTTTCTCTTTTAAATATTTTCCGATGCCTGATATGGTTCCTCCGGTACCAACACCTACCACAAAATGGGTCACTTTTCCTTCGGTTTGTTCCCAAATTTCAGGTCCGGTTTGTTGGTAATGTGCCAAGGCGTTACTGGGATTGTCGTATTGATTAACATACCATGAATTAGGAATTTCGGTGCTCAATCTTTTGGAAACCGAATAGTACGAACGCGGATCGGTTGGTTCTACATCGGTTGGACAAACCACTACTTTGGCGCCAACGGCACGAAGGATGTCCATTTTCTCCTTAGATTGCTTGTCGGTGATGACGAAAATACATTTATACCCTTTTACGATAGCGGCTAAGGCCAAGCCCATACCGGTATTTCCTGAAGTCCCTTCGATGATGGTTCCGCCCGGTTTTAATCGGCCGTCGGCTTCGGCATCTTCTACCATTTTAAGTGCCATACGGTCTTTGGTAGAGTTACCGGGATTGAAGGTTTCAACTTTGGCTAAAACCAAAGCATCAATCCCTGAGACCACTTTATTCAATTTCACTAAAGGCGTGTTTCCGATAGTTCCTAATATATTTTCTGAATAGTTCATTTTTAAGTAGCTGAATAGCTGAGTTTAATTTCATTCCGTTCACCATTAGATGGCTCGGACCTGAGCAACCAAGCTTTTATTTAGGTTACAAAGATATTGATAAAAAGAAAGTTTGCAAGTTTAGAGAAAGTTAATTCGAAAACGATTGCGTGCGTGATGGGAACGGCATCCTTTTGTTGCGTTGGCTAACGGAACAAAAGATACAGTGGACAGCGCGTTAACACGCCCCAAAAAAAAATTACTGGAAGAAGTTCCAAACCAAACCGAAGCGGATCATAAAATCGCGGTACGGATAATTGGGTGCCGTATAAAAGTTATTGCCGGTCATGCGGGAATTGAGATGCTCGACTTTAAAAAATATACGAGTTTGGCGGATTCGGGCATTGACGAAAAAATCGACCAATGGAAACTCTCCTATTTCACGGCTGTTTTGAACAAAAGCTTCGGCCAGGACCGGATTGTAGTCGTTGGCATAATATTTTGTAAAATAGTTAAGGGTAAAACCGGTTTGCAAATACAATGCTTTTTTGAAGAAATAATCGGTAAAGTAGAGCGAGTTTCGGGTGACTATTTGAGGCACGTTAAGGATATCATCCTCCTGATCAACCTGTTGGTATAAAACGGTGTTGTCCAAAGCCAATTTCCACCATTTGAACTCACGACTCACCTTAACCGATAAATAATTAATGGTTTTATCGTATTGTTTAGGGGTTATAATTTGTTGTTGCGTATTGGTAGCATCGTTACTAAAGAACAGGTAATCGTTTAACGAACTTATTTGCAAGGCAGCTGTGAACCATTGGGTTTTGGCATTTACCTCGAGATTGTTGATTTTTTCGTTTTTAAAATCGTTATACCAATTGTAACCGATAAAACTACTTTGGTGTAAATTGTAGAGGTGATCGGGGATTTTGTTGAGCATTTGGTATTGGAAACGCAGCTCGTTTTTATCGTTGATTTGGTATTGGAGTTGGGCATCAAAATTAGTCAGCGATTGGTTCGCTATGGAATTAGAATAAGAAAATGTACCATTCCATTTGTTTTTGCGGTATTGGTATTGACCTCCGATGGTGTTAATTTCATCGCTCAAAGAACCCGGCACAATACCGGCGTCGAGTATCAATACCTTGTCGTAAAAATAATTGAATCGGTAATCTTCGGCAAAAAATTGGAATTTCCCTAAAAGCGCATTTTCATAAATCGCGCCTACTTTATTGTGCATGCGGTTGTATCGACTTTGATCATTAATCCCTCCGGACACATACGCTTCTCCAAAGCGAAGTACTTGGGTATTTCCTACAGTAGAAGCTAAAGTTTGTTGGTTGTATTCAAAAAATTTAGTTTCGTACGTAAACTGGTGTGTTAAGTACAAATTGTTATTTCCTTTTTTAGGGTTGATTCTGAAGTTGTGATCGAAGAAATATCTTTTCCCTTTCATAAAAGATTTGGCATCTTTCAAATACACTTCTAAACGGGCTCTGTTTTGGAAGGCTGCATCTTCGCTTTCAAAATCTTCCAAGGTTGTGATTCCACCATTCTCACCGTTTAGAAAATCTTGACCGGTAAAATGAAGATTGAGAAAGTATCTTTTATTGAGTGTATTGTAGCTGGTTGTAAAACGAAAATTCCCGGTACTTGACAGTTGGTTAATGTATTTCCCTAAAGATCGCAAGCCCCTAAAAGCAACCGAAATATTGAACCTTTCGGAGGTATTTACTGTTATAAAGGCATCAACAGATTGTCCTTGCTCCATAACGGTTTTAAAGTACAATTCGGTTACCGGTGTGGCCACTGAGTAATACTTTATATCATCGATTTGCATATAATTGAAATGCTTACCGGAATGCCCCAACTCGGGGAAAGCGGCAAACTTCTTCAGTCCGTAGTCTAAAACGGTGTATGTCTGACCTTCATTGGCAAAGGGTAAAAGACCGAAAATATCTTTGCGCAAATAGTTGTACTCGTATTCTTTTTTGATGGTTAGAGAAGTATCCACATAAGTAGTGTCTTTTTGCAGGCTAATGATTCTGTAAAAATCATAAGGTGCTTTTTTTATCTTTTTGCTTACAGCAGTATCTTTAACCGAAGTATTTGTTTGGGATGTTTTATTGTTTTGGTTAAGAGTACCGAGTTTAGCATTTCTGTCTCTTTGTGAAGAAACAGACTGAAATGAAAGCAAAAAAACTATAAATAAAAGATAGCGCATTGGAATAATTTTCGAGACAAAAATACACAAAACTATTTGTAATAAAATCATAAAAAAACCATCCCTGATTAGAGATGGTTTTGAAGACAATAAGTTGGTTATAATTATTGTTTTACAAACTTCTTGGTTAACGTTTTATTTTCAGTATTGAACGTTATAAAGTATATTCCCGAGGATAAACTTGAGACATCAATTTGGCTTGAATAAAAATCAGCGCTATTTGACATTATTGTCTTTCCGGTCACATCACTGATAACAATGCTTTTTAAAACAAGTTCTTCTGGCACTGAATAATTCAATACATTCTTCGTTGGATTCGGATATAAGCTTAAAGAGTCAGATTCAAAATCATTAACGTTTAAATTTGACAGATTATTTCCACTTATAATCAAACTAAATCGCTGTCCTGAGCCGGGTAATATTCCTTTATGACTTACAGTAATAGTGTATAATCCGGAAGCATTTTCCAAATCAATTCTCTCAAAAATATCTACATTGTTTGTACCGGTTTTAGTGGCCGGATCAGAAGGCAAATTTTTATTCAAACTCCAAGGATAAAATATTTCCTGATTCTTGGTGATTTTTAAATCCAAATCGTTGACCAAATAAGAAACATTAGGATCAGTAACCCCTGTATTAAAGGCGGTTGGAGCCGGATCGGTCCAACAAATAGAAACTTTGATATTTGAAGGGTTATCAACGGTTAATGTTCTGGTGTAAGTACTGTTATTGTTCAATATCAATTCATCAATAACAGCAGCTCCTGTAGCCTTTGCGGTCACTAAATTAGCGGCAGCAACATTATCAACAAGACCCCAACCAAATTCATAATCCGGCCCATCATAAAATCCAGCTTCTTTTGCAGTATGCATAACCAAACCCTTGAGAGTTGAAGATCTCATATAATTAGAAAAAAGATTGTTATAGTGCTGTTGAAGTAGAATACAACTTCCTGCAACCGCCGGAGAGGCCATTGAGGTACCTTGATAAGTATCATAGGAAGTATCACTAGTGGCCACACTTGAAAAAACAGAAACCCCTTTTGCAACAACCTCTGGTTTAATTCTACCATCATCTGTGGGTCCCCAACTACTGAAACTTGACATCACAACACTACTCGGGTCAGTATAACTAGTAACACTAGAAACTGCGCCAATAGTCAAACAATTTTTTGCATTATTTTGACCTCTAATCAAGTCATATCCAAATTTTAATTGATTTTGATTAGATAAAATTGTTGAAGCATTACTATTTCTATCATTTCCGGCAGAAACTACCGGAAGGTAATACGGTGCTGCAAAAGCTATATTATCCAGCTGTCGCGCTCTTGTATCATAAGCTCCGAAAACCCAAGTATTCAAGGCGGAACCTTGCCAGTAAGAATGGTTAGAAACCAGTAGGCCTTCGGATGCTTCTAGAGTCATTTCAGCATAATCATTATTCCAATCATAAGACTTACCATTGGCCTGAAAAGCAATACCTCTGGCATTCAAATTGGCACCACCAGCTAAAACTGTACCCAAGACATGAGTCCCGTGATTTGAATATTCTGAAAAATCGAAAATACTTACCCTAGAATTATTGAACTCAACATGGGTTTCTCTGGCAGGACCACTGTCCCAAACCCCAACTGTCATACCTTGGCCTTGCAAATTTAAACCCAAAGTACCACCGTTATATAGTTGATTAGCCCCAATAGTGATTGAGGAACTACGATTAGAGGTTTCAGAATAGGAAACATTGCCAAATTCATCAACGTCATAAATTTCTTTTTCAACTCCGTCAACTATAATTCTTTTGGATACAAAATTAGACTTAAGATATTTATCAATACGCTTTTGACGCATTTGGTATTCTGACAAAAATTGGCTTCTAAGTTCTAAAAGTGCATTGACATCTGTGGCTTGTACGATTTTTTGAAGCTCAGCTTTATTTTGGCTATAAACAACAGAGTTTAAGACCAAAAACAATAAGGGAATTATCTTTTTCATAGAATTTATTAGTTAACTTACCAAATCTAAAGGTAAATAAAAAAAAAGAATAAAAAAAAATGCCTCTTAAAAAGAGGCATTTTTAACAATATATAAATACTAGTTGATTGTAAAAGTATAGTCTGGTGTTTGGAAACCAAAGTTACCTCCACCAGATGCCAATGTAGTACCATCGGTTAATCTTAAAGTGAAAGTACCATTGTTAGGGAAAGACATACCATCACCATAAGAATCCGTCATTACAAAAGTGTAAGTTCCCGGAGCTAAACAAAACTGCTCAGAGTGAGTAGACTGACCGTCAGTATAAGCGCCTGCATTTGCAGAAGCAACAATACCTGAAGCATCAGAAAGTGTCCAACCAATCTCACTACCATATCCATCAAAGTTAATGTTGAAATTAACTCTAGTACCAGAACATGCACGTTGGATAGAAACAATATGATTGCTTCTGTTTGGTAAAGAATATAAAGTTGAATCGAAAACTAACACTAAATCAACACCACCTATAGCAGGTAAGCTGTTAAAATCACCAGAGTTAATTCTAACACGAGCTGTAGTACTACCTGCCGGTATAACAGCAGTTGACATATCAATAGAGTACTGATTAGATGCAGCGGTTGAAAATGAACTAACTTGAATATCGATAGTTCTGTCAACGTTTGATACAGTTGTAGAACTAACCAAAACTTCGATGAACGAAGGTGTAGTTGCACTAACTTCTAAAACTGAAGTACTACTGTTGAAAAGCAAAGCCTCTTGAGGACCTTGAAACGATTTATAGTTATCGTCATCACCACTACAACTGATAAGTAGTGCTAGTGCAGACAAAAAACTAAAAATTGATAAACTTAATTTTTTCATATCATTATTTTTTTTTAGTAACCTGGATTTTGTTGAATGGTAACATTACCTGCAACCTCAGCTTGAGGTATTGGCATTGTGAATCTGTGGTCTGATAAAGGTAAAGTTAAAGGAACATTTTGTAAAGCATCATCAGTAATGTTTCTGTCAATACCTTGAACACCAGCCAAAGCAGCTAATCTTTTGATATCAATATATCTGTGACCTTCAAAAGCTAACTCTTTTCTTCTCTCTAATAAAATATCAGCCCAAGCAGCTTGAGCATTAGCGTATGCAGGTGTAGTTTGACCTGTACCTCTAGCTTGTCTTATAGACTGTACTCTTGCAGCAGCTGCAGCAAGGTTAGGAGTTGACCCACCTACTTCACACTCAGCAATGATTAAAGCCATCTCAGATGATCGGTAAAGTTTTAAATCATTTCTCAAAGGCTGAGCAGTTTTACCAGGATATTTATCAATTGCCAAAACATCTGTTTCAACATAATTAATATCAGCAAGATAATTGCTATTAACAGTTGATGTAGCATCAATCCATGTTAGATATCTAACATCGGTTGGGTTTTGGGCATAAAGGTTGAACAAATTTCTACCCATATCATGGAAAGCACCACCAGTAGCAGTAGTTGTGTTAAAGTACCAAGTACCTGCAATGTTAGACCATGTACCTCCTGAAGGACGTGAAGCTGCAAAAATAACCTCTCCTTGACCTGCATCTCTCCACATAGCATTATATTGTGCTGCACTAGTTGTAAGTGGTCTTCCAGCTAAAGCTAGAGTAGCATAGTTCTTTGCTAAATCATAGTTTTTTCTGTACAGATAATATCTAGCTCTGATTGCATTTACAAGATTTCTGGTAACAAATCTGTAATCAGTTGCAGCAGACAAATTATTTTCAGCAAATAACAAATCTTGTTCAATAAAATCGTAGATAACACTGTTAGCAACTCTCAATCTTGGCTCAACAATAAGCGGATCATAAACCTCATCTGATAAAACAACACCAAGTGCATTTGGGTCAGAAACATCAGTAGAGTAGAACGCTAATAATTGAAGATAAGCATGAGCACGAAGTGTTCTGGCCTCAGCAAGGATTGCGTTTTTTTGAGCTGTCTCAGCATCATTGGCTGGAGTAACTAAATCTGAAAACTTGATTAATCTGTTTACTCTATTAATCAATGTATAGTGAGTACTCCATAAATTAGCCGTAAAACCCGTTGTAGGGTTAAGTTGGAATCTGTGTTCCTCTAAATTTTGACCCCCATTGTCAGGACCAATACCAACTTCGTCTGTAAAAACTGAAGTAAATGCAATTTCGTTTGTATTATTTACCCTAGAGTAAACATCACCGTTTAAGTAGCTTCTCAAATTAGCTACTGTTTTGAATGCTCCTTCAGGATATAATTCACCTTCTTGAACTATATCTAATGCATCATTACAAGAAGTTGTAAGAGCTGCTGAAAATGCAATAAATAAAAGATATTTAATTTTTTTCATAATTATTTTTTTTAGAAACTTATTGATGTACCAAAAGTAATAGTTCTAGGATTAGGGAAGTTAGTCACCGATAAAGCACTGATGGCTTCAGGATCAAATCCTCTCCATTTAGTCCAAGTTAGTAAATTCTCTCCTTGAACAAAAAATCTCAAATCTGTTATTGGAGAATTCTTAAGAAACTTAGCCGGTACATTGTAACCAACATTCAAGTTTTTCAAACGTAAAAATGAAGAATCATACAAGAATCTGTCAGAATCTAAGAAAACATCATTGTTAGTAGCATTGATTGAAGGAACATTAGAATTAGTGTTAGTAGGAGTCCACTGATTCAAGAAGTCAGCAGTTACATTGTCACCTCCAATAAACGCAGGGTTTGAAGCCCATCTGAATTGGTTGTCAATTCTCCAAACATCATACATGTAAGAAAATAATGTGTTAACATAAAAACCTCTGTAATCAATATTGAATCCAAATCCACCTTGATATTTAGGCAAATTACTTTTTCCTGTAGCTCTTCTATCCTTTGCAGGGTTTGGAGTTTCAGTTAAGTTGTTATCAATGTCTAAATATAATAAGTTCCCATTTGCTTGATTTACTCCAACATAAGGCACTAAATTCCATTCGTTAAGAATGTATCCGGTAGCAACAATATTAGTTACACCGCTAACATCGGTTTCACGAAGAGCAGTAACTTCGTTTTTGTTGTATGATGAATTAGCAAAAACAGATATTTTTAAGTTGTCATTTTTAACAACATTATATTTTAATTGTAATTCAATACCGTCGTTTCTCAACTCTCCATTGTTACCAGAAATACCATAACCAGTACCAACAACAGCAGAGTTAGGCAAAGAGTTAAATAAGTTTTTAGTTGTTTTTCTATAAACATCTACATTACCTTCAAGACGTTTCTTCAAGAGTATAAAGTCAAAACCAATATTGGCTTGAGATATTTCTTCCCATTGAACTGCTGTATTAGCAAACTGTCCGTAAAGTAACGCACCTGGAATATTGTTGTAACCAGTTCCCGGGCTTATTGTCTCTCTGATAAGGTTGGAAGAAGTTAATAAAGACGGGAATCCATAATTGGCTGCTGAAATGTTTTGGTTACCATTCGTACCATATGAAACTCTCATTTTCAACATGTCAAAACCTGAGTTTTTCATAAACTCTTCTTTGTCGATATTCCAACGACCAGATACTGACCAGAAAGTACCCCAACGGTTACTTTCGTCAAATCTGTATGTTGCATCTCTTCTTAACACACCACTGAAACCATACTTTTGATTGTAATCATAATCTAAAGTACCGAAAACCGATAAAGTTCCCCCTGTAAGCTTGGCTCCGTTAACCGTAGAAACATAGAAGTTAGGTGTAGCAGGGTTGAAAGCAATATAACCTGTACCCGCACCAGGAGAATAAGTAGCAGGATTCAAACCATTTTGTCTTGAACCATGTCCCTCATAGTGAGCTTTGGTATATTCCATGAAAACTCCGGCAGATAAATCGTGTTTTTCTTTGAATACTTTGTTGTATCCTAAATTCAAAACGTTAGTAAAAGTCAAATCGTTAAAAGTTGACTTGTCTTCAAATCCACCAAACTCAGCACCTTGAGTTTGAGCAACTACTAAAGCCAAATAAGACCATGGTGCTCTAGCAAATAATCTGTCATATTGTTTGAAGTCAAAACCTGAACGATTAGACAAAGTGATGTTAGGAGTTAATTTGTAAGATGCACCAATGTTCAAGACCATAGTCTTATCAGAATACATACTTGGCAAGTTACCTTCTCTTAAAATATCTTGCAACACATAGGTATCATTAGCGCCAGAGAAATCTGTACCAATACCCGCCAACAACTCAGCACCTGTAGCATATGGAGATGGAGCTAAATAAGGCAATCCCATTAAAGCACCGTGTAGCGGATTTTGGATGGTATTGTTATTAACACCATTATTGGTCTCTTGATCTAATTGATTTCTTTTTGAGTAACCTAAAGCCAACTGTGTGTCAAAGTTAAACTTACCATTGTTACTTTTACCTTTTAAATTACTTCTAAAAGTAAAACGTTTGAAATCAGTAGTAGGAACCATACCACCTTGCTCGAAATATCCTATTGATGTGTAAGAAGATATGTTTTTACCACCGAAAGTGATTCCTAAATTGTGCTGAGTAACTCTATCTGTTCTGAAAAACTCATCCATCCAGTTGGTATTGATGTTATAAGCAGCAATTTCATCATCTGTTAACGTAACACCTAAACCTGTACCTCTAACTTTTTCAATAGCCAACAATTGCTTGGCATTAGCCATATTGTAATCATTCTTTGGCAATGTATTGAAACCTACTGAAGTATCATAAGTAAATTTAAGACTGGAATCGTACTTAGCATTCTTAGTAGTAATTACAATAACTCCATTCGCTCCCTTGTTACCATAAATTGAAGTACCAGAGGCATCTCTCAAAGTAGTAACAGATTCAATTTCGTTTTGGTTTAAGTTTCTAAACTGATTTGAAGTTGAAGGAACACCATCAATAACAATCAAAGGATCTGTATTACCATTGATTGAAGAAGCTCCCCTGATAAAACCATCAAACTTAGCAGAACCCGGCGAACCAGAACTAGAAATCAAAGTAAGACCAGGTGATTGACCTTGCAATGAAGCCAAAACCGATACGTTAGCTCTGTTTTCAATAGTTTCCGAAGAAATGGTTGTTTGAGCAGTTGTTGTAGTTGCTCTAGTTCTTGTTCTGTTATAACCTTCAGCCACGATAACAACTTCTTTCAAAGTTTCACCTTCAGCCAAGGTTACATTATAATTGCTTGCAGCAGTTACAGAAATAGACTGCGTACTGTAACCTGTAAAAGAAATCACCAAAACATCACCTTGCTTGGCTTTGATGGAAAACTTTCCGTCAAAATCAGTTTGGGTGCTGTTTTTTGTTCCTTTCACAATAATATTTGCACCAGGAAGCGGTCCAGTTTTATCTGAAACAACTCCAGTAACAGTTTTCTCTTGTGCAAACGAAAACTGCATTGTAAACGCCAATAAAAGCGTAAAAATCCATTTGAACTTCGATCTCATATTAATTTTATTTGAGTTAGTTATTTCGCAAACTTCTTAATTATTTCTTAAATAAACAAATATTACTTCGGAATAATATTTTTTTAACACTTAAGAAACGTGTATTTTTTAAGAAATTTGAAAACACTACAACCTTTTGATGTAATAAAATTAATTTGGTTGCGTGGGTTTGTTTATTTTTACAAAAAAATATAATGTTGTTAAATCAGTATTCCGACTACATCCTTGAATGCGGCACAGATGAAGCCGGCAGAGGTTGTTTAGCCGGACCCGTGACTGCAGCTGCAGTAATACTTCCAAAAAATTTCAAGTTAAACCTACTGAATGACTCTAAACAGATTTCTGAGAAAACAAGAGAATATCTCAAACCAATTATTGAGGCTGAAGCTATTTCATTTGCAGTTACCCATTTGGAGCCAATTGAAATTGACAACATCAACATTTTGAATGCTTCTATAAAAGCAATGCAAGAAAGCATCCTAAAACTCAATCCTACCCCGGAATACATCATCGTAGACGGCAATCGATTCAAACCTTTACATCAAATCCCCTATACAACCATTGTAAAAGGAGACAGTAAATACCTGAGTATTGCAGCAGCCTCTGTATTGGCTAAAACTTACCGAGATGATTATATGAACAAAATTCACGAAGAGTTTCCAATGTACAATTGGAAAAAAAACAAAGGATATCCTACCATCGAACACAGAGAAGCCATCAAAAAATACGGTACAACCAAATACCACCGAATGTCATTTCGATTACTGCCGGAACAATTGAAATTGGAATTTTAAATAAAGGTCGACTCGAAAAGTGACGAGAAATGCTTCTGAATTTTGATTTTAACTTCTTCCTCATCGACAAGTTGATTTAATTCAACCTGCATAGAAGTAACGGCCTTTCCTCGAATACCACAAGGAATAATGTTATCAAAATAACCCAAATCAGCATTGACATTTAGCGCAAAACCATGCATGGTAACCCAGCGGCTGGCGCGTACGCCCATAGCACAAATTTTTCGAGCAAAAGGTGTCCCTACATCCAACCAAACACCGGTCTCTCCTTCGCTTCTTGTACCTATTATATTGTACTCCGCCAACGTAAGTATAATAACTTCCTCTAAAAACCTTAAGTATTTATGAATGTCTGTAAAAAAATTTTCTAAATCTAATATAGGATAACCCACAATTTGTCCGGGACCGTGATAAGTAATATCTCCGCCTCGGTTAATTTTGTAAAAAGTAGCTCCTTTGGCAGCTAGTTGCTTTTCAGAAAGCAATAAATTGGTAATATCACCGCTTTTCCCCAAAGTATAAACATGCGGATGCTCTACAAACAAAAAGTAATTTGGCGTTACCATTTGCGGATTGTTTCGTTTCGTCAACTTAACATCCACTATTTCCTTAAACAAATTCTCTTGGTAATCCCAAGTTTCTTTGTAATCTTTGTTTCCTAAGTCGAGTAGTTGTATATTTTTATTCATTTTCGTTTGGAAAACGCAAAGTTACAAAGTTTACAAGTTAACTCGACGTTAATCTTTTAGCCCCGATTGCAGTGAAAATCCTTTTGTTTGTAGCTAAGTCCTTCGATTTCGCAAAGGGTGACCAAACAAAAGATTGAAACGAAAAGCGGGAAAACGGACTCCCGAATAAGCCCGAGCCCCTCGCTCAAAAAGAAAAAATTGAAACCGTGAGACTTTGATACTTTAGCACTTATCGTTATCTTTGCCGGCTCAAAAACCTTTGTATATGCAACTTTCGGAACAAGAAATCATCAGAAGAGAAAAACTTCAAGCCCTTCGCGACTTAGGCATTAACCCTTATCCTGCGGATTTATTCCCGGTAGACCACACGTCTAAACAAGTTAAGGAATCTTTCGAAGAGGGCAAGAAGGTTGTGGTAGCCGGAAGATTAATGAGCATACGCGACCAAGGCAAAGCTGCTTTTGTGGAATTGCAAGACAGCGAAGGTCGTATACAGTTGTACTTTAACCGTGATGTAATTTGTCCCGATGAAGACAAAACCAAATACAATCAGGTATTCAGAAAACTAACCGATTTGGGTGACTTTATTGGCGTTGAAGGCGAATTGTTTTTAACCAAAGTAGGCGAAAAAACCATTCAAGTAACTAATTTTACCTTTTTGAGTAAAACGTTGCGACCATTACCGTTACCTAAGACGGACGACGAAGGACACGTTTTCG
>Ga0207952_1000180_pt1 | contig 64891 bp, 52 predicted proteins | sample SubbioR12Aug_8Ca_FD_184831 | JGI IMG/M metagenome (GOLD analysis project Ga0207952, IMG submission 184831) | Serpentinite rock and fluid subsurface biosphere microbial communities from McLaughlin Reserve, California, USA - CR12Aug_8Ca (SPAdes) | ecosystem: Environmental > Terrestrial > Deep...
TGGAAGAAGGAGCCCACGAAATCCAATTCGATGCGAACGCATTAACAAGCGGAGTATATTTCTATCGTATCACCGCTTCCACCAACGAAAGAAATTTTGTTGAAGTGAAGAAGATGGTGCTGATGAAGTAGTATTCTTTCAAAACGCTGTTTCTCAAAACCCACTCGCGTAACTGCCAATGGCTCGTAGAGCGGGTGGGTTTTTTGTTTTCTCACACTTCTCCGCACTTCGCGGGGAGGTTATCACCTTTGGGAACACCTTCCCGGAACAAACTTAACCAATTTCCAAACAGCGTGTTTGTTCACGTATAACTTTTTCCCTACTTTTTCGCCCGATAATTGATGAGACACTCTTACCTCCATAAAATATTTGCGATACTTCAGCTCGTGTTCTACTTCGGGACGGGTGTGTTCGGAGAGTTATTTCATTCGCATCACCAAGTCGGTTCGCACGAATACGATTGGTTTTCGGAAGATACAGGATGCGGGGTAACTCATCACCATACGACATATCAAATCAGCGAATGTCTTGCCTGTGTTCGCGCTTCAAACCCGCAATCAGTTTCTCCTTCGCTCATACTTCAATGTTTCACTGAAACAGAGTACGTTTCGCTGGAACGATCTCTCAATCTCCTTCCATCTTTTTCTTCGTTAACCGATTCCCGCGGTCCTCCGCAAGCGTAATCGCTCTATTCATAAAAACGATTCTCTGAATCGCTTTATATTTCATGAGAATGTAATGTTCTCTCATTATTACGAAGGAAAAGAATTATGCTCCTCTACAAATTTGTACTCAGGGTACTCTGCTGTTTAGCGTTACCATTTCCGCTTTTCGCCCAACAAGATTCTCTTGCGACATCAGATTCATTGTTGATAAAGCAGTTAGAACAGGAAATGCTGAAACAAACAGAAACGACACAAACATTATCATCGCAAACACAATCGCGTTCTGGAATCTCCACCAATCCCGATATGAGCGTGATTGGCGATTTTCGTACCGCATACACCGGCATAGGAAAACGAAAGATAGAAACCTATCTGAACGAAGTTGAATTTCAAATCGTTTCTGTTGTTGACCCGTATGCACGTGCGGAATTCCTTTTCTCATTCGGAAAGGATTTAACAACCGGCGACCACGAAATTGAGTTGGAAGTTGGAACGCTCACTTCACTTTCACTTCCGTATCAATTGCAAGTTACACTCGGAAAGTTTAAGCCCGTGTTTGGAAAAGTGAACACGCTACATCCGCATTATTTTGACTTTGTTGAATTTCCACAGACGATAAATAATTTCTTTGATGCGGAAGGAATGTTTATGGAAGGAATCTCTGCAAGTTGGCTCGTTTCTAATCCTTTTGATTTCTACCAAGAATTAGTACTTGAAATCGGGCGTGCCGGCTCTCAACCGAACGCATCATTCGTACAGGGCGGAAACGATAACCTTTTATATTCAAGTCATCTGAAAAACTTTTTTGACCTATCGGATAATTCAACATTTGAATTTGGAATATCAGGAATGACGGGACCGAACGCTTTCGGGTTCATTTCTGCAATTGGCGGAATTGATGTAACCTATAAATGGAAACCGATTCAATTTAATACCTATCATTCATTTATCTGGCAAACCGAAGCGATGATAAGTAATGTGCGGGACACGATAAATTCAAATATACAATCGTACGGTTTTTATTCGCTTATGGAATATCAAATTGAAAAGCGTTTGTTTCTTGGTTCAAAATTTGATTATGCGGAATTTCCCGGAATCAATAATCAGTATGATAAAGTTACTTCGTTGTTACTTCGACTTCAACCGACGGAATTTCAAATACTTGCATTAGAGTTAAGAAACATACAAAGAAATTACGCATCAGATTACAATCAAATTTTATTGCGCTTTATTTTTGGAATTGGAACACACGGAGCGCACACATATTAATCAATTAAAAATGTAAAATTTAAAATGAAAAATTTTATCAAACAATTATTTGTAGGACTTACAATTTTATTTTCAATTCAACAATGTTTTTCTCAACTTAAAGTTGTAACAACACTTCCCGATTTAAAAAATATTACGGAAGTTATCGGAGGTGCTCAAGTTGATGTTTTCGCAATTGCAACCGGTTACCAAAATCCGCATTTTGTTGACCCGAAACCGAGTTACATTATCAAACTTTCCAAAGCGGATGTGTTTGTTACAGTTGGATTGGATTTGGAAACGGGTTGGGTTCCTGCGTTAATAAACAGCGCTCGCAATGCAAAAATACAAAAAGGGGGAGAAGGGTATGTTGATGCTTCCACGAATGTTTCATTGCAGCAAGTTCCATCAAGTGTGAATCGTTCAGAAGGCGATATTCATATTTATGGAAATCCGCATTACTGGCTTGACCCTCTCAATGGCAAAATTATTGCACAAAATATTTGCAACACGTTATCAAAACTCGATGCAGAACATCGCACAGTGTTTGAAACGAATTTGAAAAACTTCAACGCAAAAATAGATGCGAAGATTCAAGAGTGGATGCAGAAAATGCAACCGTTCAAAGGAACAAAAATAATTGCATATCATAATGAATGGGTTTATTTTGAAACGCGTTTTGGTTTGCAGATTATGGATTTTCTTGAACCGAAACCGGGAATTCCTCCTTCACCGAATCAACTTGCAAAAGTAATTGGTGAAATGAAACGAGACAATTTGAAAATAATTATTTCGTCACCCTACTTTACGACTGAATCTGCTGAATTAGTTGCGCGAAATGTGAATGGAAAAGTTGTAACTTTTGCAACATCGGTTGGAGCGAATGATAATGTAAAATCGTATTTCGACTTATTCGATTATAATGTGAATTTAATTGTGAATGCGTTAAAGTAATATCTATGTCCACGTTTACCGATTTATTTACCCAAGAATTTATTTTCAACGCGCTGATAGTCAGTGTTGTAATGGGATTACTGCTATCGTATCTCGGTGTTCATGTTGTAGGAAGGGGAATTGTATTTGTTGATTTAGCGCTCGGACAAATCTCGATGCTCGGTGTTGCATTTTCTCAATACATTGATAAAGCGCCAAACATTATTCCTATTGTCTTTACAATGGTTGGAGCGTTTTTGCTTTCATTCATCAAGGTGAAAGATAAACGTCTGAAACAGGAAGCGATTATCGGTATCGTGTATGCAGTTTCCTCTGCGGTAACTGTTCTTTTAATCTCCAAAGCGCCACATGGAGAATCAGATATATCCGAAGTTTTGTTTGGGAGTGTGTTCACCGTTACCGATGTTCAAATCCTTACAATCACAATTGCGTTTGCCATCATCGGCATTGTGCATTTCATTTTCCGAAAGAAATTTTTTGAAGTGACCGAAAAATTTGAAAATCATCAAGTAGAGGATGTGAGTGTTTTTGATGTGTGGAATTTTCTTTTTTACCTTTCCATCGGTTCTGCGATTGTGCTTGCTGTGCGTGTTGCGGGGGTGATTCCTGTATTTTCCTATCTCATCATTCCTGCCGTTTCTTCCGTGATGATTTCACGAAAAACATCGCTGGTTGTTATTATTGCAATGCTGATAAGTTTTGCAGGAAGTCTGTTAGGATTATTTTTTTCCACTCATTTTGATTTTCCTGCCGGCTCATCGGTAGTAGCGATGCTGGGAGCGATATTTGTAGTCGCTTCGATTGTTCGGACTGTCAGAAGTTGAGTTAGAAGAATTATTTATTTCCCGCTTTGTAAATCCTGCACCACTTTCCGAACTCGGCTATTTTCCGGGTCACGTTCCAAAACCATTTCATAATATTTCAACGCATTGGTTTTATCACCTGAGTTCAGATATGCCTCCGCCAAACTATCGTACGTGTTTGCAACATCCGGAAATAATTCAACGTTCATTTTAAAAAGATTAAGTGCTATCTCTCTCTTCCCTGCATTTTGAAATTGGTATCCGAAGAAATTGAGGAATCGGTCGTCATAAGGTAAACCTGCCTGCTCAGCTAATTTTTCAATATTTGTTTTTACATAATCAAATCCGTTTTCTTGTATGATTTTATACAAACTCATTTTGAAAGGTAATTCCAAAGGAGGATACGATTTGCCTTTGATAATGGAATTCAATCGGAGAGCGATTTCATCGGCAATATTTCCCGTGTTTGTCATAACAACAAACGCATAACCGTTTCCTCCATTGTAGCAAATGGTTGAATTCCAAAATGGAGTTCCGCCTGCAAACATTCCATTTCCATATTTTTTCCTTGAAGGCAAAATGCTTTTCATCTTTGCTTCAGAAAATTTCAGCAGATCGTCAATGCAAGTATAAATTCCGCCCGCCGGGGTACTGTTTGAAATATCATCTCTGCTTTTCTTCTTTCCTTCGAAATCAATATCAGTACCAAAAGCGCGTTGCATTTGTTTTTCCTTATCCGTTTTTGTGTAATACATATTTTTAAGTTTCAACGGTGTTATAATTCTTTCTGTCAGATTTCTTTCGTAGGATTTACCCGTTATTTTTTCTATGACTGCACCGAGAACGACATAGCCGGAGTTAGAATACTCCTGACTTGTACCGGGTTCATAAAGCAACGGCTCATTCTTTATTATTTTAATCAAATCATTGAGAGAGAAATCTTGAAATTGTATTTTTTCGAACCGGGGATTTTGCAGATAATCACCCAATCCTGCTTTCATATCGAGAAGTTGTTGAATGGAAATTTTCTTTCCGATTTCATCCGAGTAAATATCAAGATACTTGTTCAACTTATCATCGTAGGAAAGTTTATTTTCTTTTACTAACTGATGAATCATTTCTTCGGTGAACTGCTTATTTAGCGAACCGATATTTAACAAGGTGTTTCTCTCCAATGGTCGTTTCGTTTCCCAGTCTGCATATCCGAGTTGTTTGAAATAAAATTCTTTTTCATTATGTGAGATGATGACGAGACCCGAGAAAATCCCTTTCTCAAAAGCGTCGGTCAAAAGAACATCTGTCTTTTGTGAAATCTCCTTTTCGTTTTGTTGTGAAATTGAGATTGTAGTTTGAACTATTAATATAAAAGCGAATACGTATAAAAGAAATTTATTTTTCATAAGGTAAAATAGAAATGTAGAAGGATAAAAGATATTTTCAAAATAAATCTCATCCCTTACATTCTCCACAAATACGACATCTTCAAAAATAATCCACGTCGCATTTCAAGAAGATTGTTATTCGCTACATAAGAATTTGAAGCGCTATCCCATTGAACTTTATTGAAAACAGAACCATATCCCAAATACACAACGGTTCCGGGAATGTAGGTGAACGAAGCGAGTAGGTCGTTGGAGAGTTGTTTTCTGAAACTGTTATACTCTCCGATTGCGCGGAAGAAAAGATATTGATTGAACTGATACGTAAGTTTGAGGCGAGAAATTGTTAAATGATATAACATCGCATCAGTCGCATCGCTCGTGAAATCGGAATACGTGAAACTTCCTTCCACTCTGATGTTATCCCAGGGATTGAGTGTAATATTTACGTTCTCAGTATTGCTTCTTCCTTGTTCGGCTGTTGGATAAAAAATTGCTTTTGTTCTGCGCACAAGAAATCCGACTGATGCTTGTTTTGAAATTTGTCCGTTCAATGAAAAGTGAACTCCACTTGTCTGAAATTTATCGTTGTTAAAAATTTCTGTCGAGTAATTCAAACGAGTGCGAAACATCCACGTTCCTGTAAAATAGACATTCACAGCAAGGTCATTTCCTGTTTCCCACAATTCACTGAATTTATCTTTTGTGTTTGCAGAAATAAGTTCAAATCCGATTCGTTGCAATACATCATTATTAAAATAAATTCTCGGATTAAAATAACCTACAAAATTCGTTAAACCTGTTCTCGAAATATATCCCATATCAGCGCGGAAATCTTTTGACACATCGCGAAAACTAAAACTGTAATTCATATCTCTATCCCCGTGAAAATATCGAAATCCGAATGTGTTGCCGTTAAGTGTTGAAGTAGGATTATCTTTTGTCCATGAAAGAAATCCATTGCTCTCGATGACATCGCCGTCGGAAATCCTGTATGACTCATCGAAACCAACAACGCGATTGTTTGATTTATCCAATTCTCTTCCGGCATAAAGCAAACCAACATAACTATCATTAGTGAGTGTGCGTTTGTATCGAACAACCGGAACACGAACATAATCTCCCAATGTCGCGCGGTCTTGCTCGATGACATTATCAACGGCATAAAGCGCGGCAATCGTATTTCCCGTTCCAACTTGTCCCGTAAGTTTTGTTCCGATGAATGGGTCAGCAATCGTGCGTGAGTAATAAATTGTCGGGTCAAACATATTTGCGTTGGATGCAATGTTGAAATTATCTTGTCCTTCGAGAAAGAATGTTCTTTTCTCGGGATAAAATAAACTGTTGCGCAAATTGATATCCACTTGTCCCGCATCTGATTCTATCTGACTGAAGTCGGGATTGAGTGTACCATCCAAAATCAAATCCGATGTAATGCCGTACTTTATATTGAGACTTGCGTTCGATTCTTGTTTATCGCTGACAAGATTTCCTTGTTTGCGAACATCTTGTCGTGTTGCCGTAAAAGCGGGAAGGAGTTCAAAAAGTTTGTAGTGTTTGATGTTTTCATACTCAACCGGTTTCATTTGTGTTAAGAGCGCAAATCCTTTCGCGGGGTCGAGTCGAGGAAATGTACTGTGTTCTCCGCGTCTGCTGATGTTCCGTTCGAAAATCATTCCCATCGTCGTTGGATTGTTATCTGCATAGCGGAGACTTTTCAGTGGAATCTGCACTTCAACCGTGTAACCGATTGAATCAATTCGTCCTGCGCTGTACCACACATAATCGGGACTGAAATCTTCCATTCCTGCGGCAAATCTGCTATCACCTTGCACACCTAATGGATTGACATAGAACGCATATAAACCTTGCTGGTCATTTTGCGCATCGAGATTGATACAAACGAAATCATCTGCAAACATTTTATCACGCGCAGAAAGAGATGCTTTGATATTTTCCGGTTTATCAAAACAACGATATCCGAAATACAGATTTTCTTCGTCATAAGCAACAGCGACTTGTGTTTGCTCATCCGGTATTTTATCAAAATCGGGAATGAACGTTTTAAATCCGGTAACACTCGGCGCTTGTTTCCAGAATGGCTCATCGAAAACGCCATCAATTATTGGTTTGGTTGATATTGCAAGCGGACGAATCGTTTCAGCAAAATCCGGCATTGGTCCGAAAGGGGAGGAGGGCTCGCTTAAATGAATTGATGCAAACGAGAATTGTGAGAGAAAAGTGAATAGCACAATTACGTGAAAAGAGGGTTTAGCCATAAGTTTGATTGTTTGGGTTCCGAAATATTGATAGAATGACTAACTCTATTGACTTTAAAACGATGTGAAAAGTTGTCAGTTGTTAGAATTTATATTGAGAAACCCTTGCTTTGCAAGGATAGGTTTTATGTTATTGAGGATGAGGACGGTTAGGTTAATTCCTCAAGATGCAGAAGTGTGTACGCCCACTATTGAATTGACAACGATATTCTGCGCCCAAACCCTAATTCAATAAGTCGGTACAGAGTTGAAAGTTGTATGTCGCTGTGTCCGTTTTCAACACGAGAAATAAAACTTTTTTTCGTCCCGGTCTTTTCTGCCAATTCTGCTTGTGTCATTGAAGCAAGTCGCCGCTCTTCCTTTATAATTTCTCCAATCGCAAATGCTTTAGCATTAATTTCAAATTCAGTTCTTTTTTGTGTACCGATTTTGCCGTAACGCATATCAAGATGTTCATCAAGAGTCGTTAGAGTTTTATTTTTTTGTTTTTTTGTTTTCATTTTTTACGTGATTTTTCTGAAAAATATTCATTCATAATTCTTATTGCTTTATCCAATTCATCCTTCGGAGTCTTTTGACTTTTCTTCTGAAATCCGTTGAAAAGCACAACCACTTTGCCTTCGTCGAAACAACAAAATATTCTGTAAATGTTTCCTTGATATTCCATTCTGATTTCATAGAGTCCGTCCGTTCCTTCTATATGCTGAAAGAATTTTTGTGGAATTCTTTTAGCAACTGTTACGACGAATAACACATAATCAATTTTTTCTTTCACTTTCTCCGTTTGCCGGTCAAAGAAATCGGTGAAATAGTTTTTATAGTAAATAATTTCTCTAACTCGTTCCACTAATGTTACTTTGTGTTTTTAATTTCAAATTGGCGAGTAGAAAATACTATTATTGCAAAGAGAAAAATAATTCAGAAATGGAGTCCACTTAATAAATAATCAAAGTGGACCCCATCTTGAGTAAATTTTATTTCAGTTGGAATATCTTTGAAAGTGAAAAATGTTATTATGGTTGTTCTGATTGCGTTCGTGGAGTACGACGTGTTTTATGTGGCTTCTTTTCATCCAAAGTTCTCCTAAGCATATGCTCGAGCATTCTCGGGAACTCCATAAAGAACATGTGAGATTCTTTCCCTACAAACCCGAGTTCCTCCATCCATGGGCCACGCATCGTAAATTCAGAAAAATTCCGTAGACGTGAGACTTCACGTTCAATTGCATCAGTATCTCCAGATTTAACCGCCCTGTAGACCTCCATCGCCAATTCATAAAGCCAAGGTGCATCATCTCGAACTATGCTAGCCGCCATGAGAATTCCGACTGGATCACCAGGGTCCCCTGACATGTGCATCATTTCTTCGAACATCATTGGGTGAAAGTGTCGCATTCTTCTTCTTCGAATTGGATCTCCTGATTCAGATAATTTCTCTGCGACACGCGATGGCAAAAGCGATAAGAAGGAATAGGTATTTTTTCATAAGTGTAAATTTTCGGTGGAGAAAATACGGAAATGAGAGTGAGTAGGAAAAACTTCTTTCCTTTAATTACATTTCCCTGCCACTCCTTGAGGGTATTTTACTGTCGGTTGAAGTTAGTAGAGAGGCACCAAGTGTTGCATATAACGTTTTGCAGCTACAAGAAGTTGGCGATTTCGAAGCACAAAACTGTCTGCCACCACTGAACTTGATACGAAGCACAAAGCTTCATTTATCCACCGAACCGCCAATTTCTTGTAGGTGCTGCTATATGCAGTTTTTATATATTTCATCGAGTAGTCTGGTCAGTTTAGTAAAGTCATAATTGTCATTCGCATTTTTTACGCTTTTGAAGTCTCTAACGTAATTGTCCTTGTTTTCAAGTGAGCCTTGATAAGCGTCAAAGTCTTTGTTATAATTTGTCCACCTGATTTTGGGTTTAGATTTTGTCAGGTCTAAAAAACATTCTATTGCTACAGCCTTGCCATTTATGTTTTCATTTGTTTCTCCTGTTGGTCCCACCGTTAAAAAATTAGTGAATTCTTCGAGTTCTGGAAGTTTCATAATTTTCATTTGTCTTGGTAAATTAAGATTGTTAGTCTTGTTAAATTTATCCACTCCTTCTAAGTCATTGTCAAATAGAACAAGTGTTTTATTTTGAATTCTTATGCTTGTCAAACCTTGACAGAACCGATGCAAATTTCCTGTGCCTGTGAAAGGATAATTATCTTCCATATCAACGAAGGTAAAGAAGTCTAAAATGTCAGGTTTCAGGAGTTCTAAAGACTTTTTAATAATAAAGGTGTCTGAGCTACCTTCAGTTACAATTAGAAATTTATCAGCTTCCTCAACTCCTACAAAAATTTCTTTTTCGTTTGTCCAACCTCCGTCAATGACATCTTGTGTTCTCCACTCCAAATTCATTTCTAAGTTGTTCGGATTTTCTATAAGAAGTCGAAGTATAAAAAGAGGGTCAAGATTTTCAAAATATGCTCCAATATCCTTGTCCTTAATATCAATATGGTCTTTTAAATCTTTAAATGTTTCATTTTGAAATATATTCTCAATTACATATTCCCCCAAATCGTAATCGCCATATTCCTTTTTGTTTTTATAATCTTTGATATTGATTTTTGAAAAAATTGCAAGCATCGTTTCAAAACTAATTTCAGGCTGCTCTAAGTAGTCTGGATAATTGTCATTGTGGTCTTGAAAATGGCTATTTAATTTTTGCAACGAATAACCTAATAATTCAAGTCTGTGTTTAACACGTCCTAATGAAGTTGAGTAACCTGGTCTTAAATTTACTTCATCGTCAGCATAGTAATATGAAATATCTTTTTTGTCTGTCGGTAGGAAAAGTTTTGAATAGTCACTGAAACCAAAGTTTTTGCCCCAGTCAAGTTCTAATTCTCCAACTCCTAAAGATATATATGAACCCATTGATTGTCGTCTGTTTTAAAATTGCATATAACGTTTTGCAGCTACAAGAAGTTGGCGATTGCGAAGCACTAAACTGTCTGCCAGCAGTAAACTTGATACGAAGCACAAAGCTTCGTTTAACCACTGAACCGCCAATTTCTTGTAGGTGCTGTTAGCGGTAGTAATTTCAGTCGTCTGATGATAAACTCATTAAATACCCTCCAAGAAATAGTCCCCCGAAATGCAATACTACCGGCAACCAAATTCCGTCTACAAATACCATATAAATTGGTGCTATAAAAAAAGTCACCGGATATAAAATAACTGATGTAAACAACCACCCTAAACTTAAATGTAAAATGAGATAGTTTAAAACAATGAATGCTCCCAATAGTCCACAGGTATAATAAACCATAAAGCCCCAAACAAGTCCATATGATTTGTAAGTATCTGTCTTGATAAGTTCAGTTGAACCCATTGCCATTAGCATAATTGGGTAAATCCAAGTAAAAAGTCCTGGAATGAAAGCAGTCACTATTAATACTGTTTGCATTTTATAATTAGTCTGGTCGCCTAAATTGCCAGCTAAAGGCAAAACACCAAGTGCGAAATTCGCTCCAATATAAGCTATGATTAAAAATGTCAAGGCAGAAAACCAAGCGGTCTTGTGTTTGAAGAGTTTAAAAATAGATTTTAAAAATGCAATTAGAGCACCAACTGTCACGCCAACTGAGAAAGATAAGGCTACTCCTAATATTAAATAAATGAATCCAAGTTCTAGTTTTACTATCATTGTCTGTGTCGTTTTATTATTACCGCTAACATTTAAATATGCGAAACAAATCTAATAAAAGTTTCGCAAATCCAACATCTTTCGTATGAAAAAGCGAAGTTTTTTGTTTTTTTTGAGTAGCGCATATTCAGGGGGAGTTTATCAAATTGCGATTGTATTTTACACTGCGTTTCTGTATTGTTATTTTTTTCACGGCAAAAAGTAAGAATATTTCTTACAAGCATCAAAGGGAACCAAACAAAAAACCCCGCTCGTTTTTTTACAAGCGGGGTTTTGTCATCATCGTTACGGTTTCGCGCTATTGTGGCTTCGCTTTGTTCGCGGCTTTGGTAGCGGATGCTTTTTTCGGCGCTTGTATTTGCGCTTTCGTCCGGCGTGTGCGAGGCACTAATCGTAATGCGCGTTGCTGCGCTTTCGTAAGGACAAGTTTTGCGTGTCCCTTAAATTGCGCATACCACGCATTCATCGCGGTTAGGGCGTATTCCTGGTCTTTTGTTGCTTGCACGGCAATACCAATCAGCGCGTTTTGCGTACTATTCGCCTGAGCGTACACGGCTATTTTGTTTTGTTCGTCGTGTAACATCTGGTCGTCATATCCGCGGATGCTGATTTTCTCTTTAATGTCGTTGTTTGCAATTGCATTTTCAAACAGCGTTTTTGCAGATTTGATGAACGCGTCGGTTGCTTCGGGCATAGGTCCCGTTACGCCGAGCATTATCAATTTCGATTCGTCATTCGGGAATTCCGCTCTCGCGGTTTTCACGAGGTCTTGATATGCTTTTACGGCAATCTTCTTCGCCGCTTTTTCCGCTTTTGTTGCTTCTACCTGTTCGCCATCGGCATCGGCATGTGTAGCAACAGCACTGCGCGCCAATTCTACTAATGTTTTTCCGGTCGTCAATTCCTGCTCGGTGTAACCCTTTATTGCAAGAATATTCTTTATCGCTTCGATGCTCAACGCATTGGTTATTGCTAAATCCGCTGCGTTTATCTGTTTGTCAATTGTTTTATTGAGTTTCGTTGACATAGGGATACTAATCCTTTCTGAGTTTGGTTATTTGTTATAGGTTAATTAAATGAAACACTTTGCAGTGTTCAAATACTAAAACAACGGGAGGAAAGTGAAAAGTTTCACCGGTTCTGGGCAGTGTGATTTTCAACACATTCGCTTTGCAGTTACAAAGGTTTGCTTTCCCTTACTGCCAGTTTGTCATTCCTTACCGCAGGTTTGTCATTCCTTAACGCCCGTCTGCTATTCCTTACGCTCCGTTTGTTATTCCTTAACGCCCGTCTGCTATTCCTTACGCTCCGTTTGTTATTCCTTAACACCCGTTTGCTATTCCTTATGCTCCGTTTGTGTTTCCTTAACGTTAAGGAAGCGTAAAAGCGTGCGAAGGAAACTCATCCGTTTATGGAGTTACTGTATAACGACGGGGAAACAGGTCATTCGATGCGTGTTCGGATGTAAAAGAAGCCACAGGAAGTATGGAAGAACGGAGAAATACAATAAACTATTGCAAAGGAGTAATACTCTTCCGGTACAATGCAATAAATTGGGGAGGATGTACCGCACCATAATACCAATGAATAGAAACAAGAAAAAGTGTGGGGGACAGGAAGTTGCAACGTTAATTCACAACAGATTAATGGATGAAGGGATGCACGAAGTTCAGTTCGATGCAAGTAAACTTTCAAGTGGTGTATATTTCTATCGCATTTCTGCTTCGAGCAACGAAAGAAATTTTGTTGAGGTGGAGAAGATGGTGCTGATGAAGTAAGAAAAATAATTTCTATAAGGTGCCACTAAAAACTCACCACTAAGGTGCTAAGGGCACTTAGTTTCACTAAGGATTATAGAATTCTTAGTGTTTCTTAGTGGTCTTAGTGTCTCAGTGGTAAAATTTTTTGTTTGCATTTAGTTTTTAGAGGCGCTTATCGTAAAGCCCATTTTGTAATCAAGTTGGGCTTTTTCGTTTTTGCCACACTTCGTATTCTCGCTATATTAAGCGCACATTTTTTAGAAAAATAGCATTCAATGTTCAAACTCATACAAAAACTTTTCCCCAGCAAACACGAAAAAGATACCAAAGCCGCTCTTCCGGTTGTTGAGGAAATCAATCAGTTCTACGAAGAATATCATTCGCTTTCCGACGAGGAATTAAAGAATAAGACGATAGAATTTCGTTCCCGCATAAAAGAATTCACGCAAGAAACGGAAGATGAACTTGCCAAACTCGTTGCCTCGTTACAGGAAGACAACTCTCCCGAAAATAACGATGACGTATTCGATAGAATTGACGAATTAGAAAAAGAGTTATACGATAATACGAGGGAAATTCTTGATGAACTTCTGCCCGAAGCGTATGCGGTTGTAAAAGAAACCTGCCGCCGTTTATGCGGAAAACAATGGGAAGTTACCGGACACAAAATTCAATGGGATATGATTCCTTTTGATGTGCAATTGATTGGCGGCATCGTTCTCCATCAGGGAAAAATTTCTGAAATGGCAACGGGCGAAGGGAAAACACTTGTTGCAACGTTGCCGATGTATCTCAATGCGCTGCCGGGGAAAGGTGTCCACCTTGTTACCGTCAATGATTATCTCGCACGGCGCGATGCCGAGTGGATGGGAAAAATTTTCGAGTCTCTCGGGCTAACGATTGGCATTATTCAAACCGATATGAACCCATCGCAACGGCGAGCCGCATACAATTGCGATATCACGTACGGAACGAATAACGAATTCGGTTTCGATTACTTGCGTGATAATATGGTTATCAGCGCGGAAGATTTGGTGCAGCGCCCTCATTATTTCGCGATTGTTGATGAGGTGGATTCCGTGTTAGTGGACGAAGCCCGTACACCGCTTATCATCAGCGGACCGGTTCAACGGGATGACCATAAGTTTTTCGAGATGAGACCACAAGTTGACCGTCTCGTAAACGCGCAAATGAAATTAGTTACATCATTTGTTGCGGAGGCGGAAAAATTTCTTGGCGAAAATAGCGACGCGAAAAAACGGGAACCCGCAGGCGTTTATCTCCTCCGCGCCCATAAAGGATTACCAAAGCATAAACGTTTACAAAAACTCCTCTCTGAACCGGAGAATAAAATTTTGATGAACCAGACGGAGGTGGAATATCTGCGTGACCAGGAAAAAAGGATGCCGGAAATCATTGATGAACTTTACTATGCAATAGATGAGAAGAACCACACGATTATTTTGACCGAGAAAGGGAGGGAATTTCTTGTCGGTACGGGGGGAAATAAAGATTTATTTTTGTTGCCTGACGTCGGTTCGGAAGTGAGCGAAATCGAAAACAATGATTCAATGTCCGGCGATGAAAAACAAAAAAAGAAAGATGAATTGAACGCAACGTACGCCGATAGAAGCGATAGAATTCATACGGTTACGCAATTATTGAAAGCATACTCGTTGTATGAAAAAGATGTGGAGTATGTAGTCAGCGAAGATGGCAAAGTGATGATTGTGGATGAGTTTACCGGAAGGTTGTTATCAGGAAGGCGTTATTCCGATGGACTTCATCAGGCAATTGAAGCAAAAGAAGAAGTTACCGTTGAGCGCGATACACAAACGCTTGCAACGGTTACATTACAAAATTATTTTCGTTTGTATAAAAAACTCGCGGGGATGACCGGAACTGCTGAAACGGAAGCGCCGGAATTTTTTGATATCTATAAACTCGATGTTGTCGTAATTCCGACGAACAAAACGTGCATTCGCGTAGATTCCGATGATGTGATTTATAAAACGAAGCGCGAAAAATACAATGCCGTGATTGCGGAAGTAGAAGAAATCCGTAAACAAAATAGACCGGTACTTGTCGGTACCACAAGTGTGGAAGTTTCCGAAACGCTAAGTAGAATGTTGAAACGCAACGGAGTTCCGCACAATGTTCTCAACGCAAAGCAACATCAACGCGAAGCGGAGATAGTCGCAAATGCAGGAAACCCAGGTGTCATAACAATCGCTACGAATATGGCAGGACGAGGAACAGATATTAAACTCGGTCCCGGTGTGCGTGAAGCAGGAGGGCTGCATATTTTGGGAACGGAACGGCACGAATCGCGGCGTATTGACAGGCAGCTGCGTGGTCGTTCAGGCAGGCAGGGCGATTCCGGTTCGTCACGATTTTTTCTTTCCCTCGAAGATGACTTGATGCGATTGTTTGGCAGCGAACGTATTGCAAATATAATGGAGCGGCTTGGTTTGGAAGAAGGAGAACAGATTACCCATCCGCTTATTACCCGTTCCGTGAGTCGCGCACAAAAACGGGTGGAAGAAAATAATTTCGGCATTCGTAAACGTTTACTCGAATACGATAACGTAATGAATCAGCAGCGGGAAGTAATTTATACTCGAAGAAGACACGCACTGCTCGGAGAGCGCTTACGCAACGACATTTTTGTCTTGCTGGATGATTTTGTTACGAAAACCGTAAATTCATATTATGACGAAGGGGACGTTGTAGGTTTTCAGAATGCCATTCGAAGTAATTTGCTCGTGGATATTTCTTTTACGCCCGAAGAGTTTCATAAATTAGGCAACGATGGCGTGAAAGAAAAGACGCTTCACGCGGCAAAAGAATTTTACCATCGCAAAGAAGAACGCCTTGGCAAAGAGCAAATGCAAATGCTTGAAAAGTTTGTTGCGTTGCAAGTGATTGACGAAAAGTGGAAAGACCATTTGCGTGAGATGGACGACTTAAAAGAGGGAATTCACTTGCGCGGTTACGGACAAAAAGACCCGCTCCTTGAATACAAGGGAGAAGCATTCAGGATGTTCACAGAACTGATTGATTTGATATCTACGCAGACTACGCAAATGGTATTTAAACTTTTTCCAACGCAGGAACGGGAACTACCGATACGCCGTCCGCTCCGTTCTCCCCGGAAAGAAGAAATGCAATTATCACATTCCGAGTCAACGGGAATGGGATTTCAGGCGAATAAAGAACCGGTTCCCTCTTCAAATCAGGAGCCGGCACAACGCGGACAAAAACAAATGCCGATTCACGTTGGGGAAAAACTGGGGCGCAACGACCCATGTTATTGCGGAAGCGGGAAGAAGTATAAGAGTTGTCATGGGAAGTAAAACGTGAAAAGTAAGAAGTAAAAAGTAAAAATAACTATCCAACTACAATCTATTTCCCCAATTAGAATCTGTGTTTTCCTCCCGTACCTCATGGAATTTTTCTGCTAACGATTTAACAAAAAAGAAAGCGGAGTTATTTCAAAACGGGAGAGCCATTCTTGATTTAACAGAAACAAATCCAACCAAATCCGGATTTAGTTTTCCTTTCACTGAAATTCTTTCCTCGCTATCACATTCCGAAAATATTTTTTACTCTCCGAACCCGAAAGGGAATTTACAAGCGCGGGAAACCATTTGCAACTATTATACCGCTAGAAATATTTCCGTTTCTCCCGAGCAAATAATTCTCACATCAAGTTCAAGCGAAGCGTATTCGTTGTTATTCCGGTTGTTGTGTAATGTTGGGGATGAGGTTCTTATTCCAAAACCAAGTTATCCGCTCTTTGAATATCTCGCGGAAATAAATGATGTGCAAACAAAATATTATCACTTGGAATACGATGGGAGTTGGAAAATTGATGTCGAGAATATAAAAGAAAACATTTCGGAAAAAACGAAAGCAATCATTCTTGTCAATCCGAATAATCCTACCGGTTCATTTGTTTCCAATGAGGAAAGAGAAAAAATATTTTCAATAGCATACCAAAAAAGCATTTCAATTATTGAAGATGAAGTGTTTGCAGATTTCAGATTTCAGATTCTTGCCCGTTCTGCAGGCGGGTTAGATTTTAGATTGCACAAACCTCCATCCTCTAACCACAAACCGCTAACCTTTTTACTAAACGGAATTTCGAAAACGCTCGCACTTCCCCAAATGAAACTTGGCTGGATAGTTATAGATGGAGATGATGAATTACAACGCGAAGCCATTGCACGATTGGAAATTCTCGCCGATACTTTTCTTTCCGTGAATACACCAATTCAAAATGCGTTACCGGAATTATTACTGTTTAGAAAAGAAATTCAAGAACAAATTCTCCTTCGTATAAAATCAAATTATGATTTACTTCAACGAATAATGTTCAATTCTCAATGTTCAATTTTGAATGGAGAAGGAGGGTGGAGCGGAATAATTCAAATTCCGAAAATAGTGAGCGATGAACAATTTGCAATTAAACTTCTTCAACAGGAAAATGTGTTTGTTCACCCAGGACATTTTTTTGATTTTGAAAAAGATGGTTATATCATTGTGAGTTTGTTACCCCAGAAGGAAATTTTTGAGGAAGGAATTATGAGATTGAAGAAATTTGTCGAGGAGAATTTCAATTGAAAATTACGAATTACGAATTACGAATTACGTTTGTTTTGTATGTAATTTTATTTTCGTGGACGAAAATATATTCTCAAACAAACCCAAACTTCAACGTCTATCTCGATGTTAATTACCGTTCAGCAGAAGCGATGTTCGATGTGTTGGAGCGGAGATTTGGCAACGCGGAAGAACTTGCTGCAATGCGTGGAAACCAGATTGCGCTTGCAACATCCCTGATGATTGAAAACCGATGGGAAAGCGGAGTGGAATCGTTTCGTGACCATCTTCAAAAAATAAAAAGCGGTGTGGAGATAGAGAATGATGTTTTCCAATTTCAACGGGCGAGGGATAGCGTCGCAGCAATGAAAGAAGTTCTTCGTGAACTCCAACGACGGAATTTTCAACGCCGCGTAACTGCAACGGTTGAACAATTATTTCCTTCTTCGACAAAAATCAATGTACAAATTCCGGTGTATGTTGTCGCTTTCGGAACGGAAAAAGTTGATGCATTCGTACGTCGTATTGTGTGGGAGAACGACATTCCACATTTTGTCGGCGAAGGAGAAGGGGAATTGACTATTGTCATCAACCTTTCGCGTGTTGTGGAGTTAGAGGATAATCTTGATTCGCGTTTTTTGAGTATTCTTTCTACGGTTGCGCACGAAGTTTTTCACGTTGCATTCGGCGATTATCAGGACCACTCAAAACAGTGGCAACGGTTTCGAAAGAAAAATACGGCACCGGTATTTCAACTACTCGAACTCGTGCAGAATGAAGGCATTGCTTATTATTTTTCACTCGAACAACGGGGACGCGGTTATCTTCCGCACGATTGGAATGAACGAACACAAACCGCGATGGACAGATTCAATGCCGCCATGGAAGAAATGGTTTCTCCGGATGTTTCCCGCGCGCGGAAATACGAACTTGTCAGAACGTCCAACACGAGCGGGTTCTGGGAAAGTTACGGCTCAATTTCCGGAATGGTGATGGCGCGGGCGATTGAAAACAACTTTGGTAAAGCTGCATTAGTGGAAACTATTGAAAAGGGAGTGCTGCATTTTTTTGACAAGTATCGCGAGGCAATGTTTCGTGATAGAAATTTACCTCCGTTGAATGATACCACGATTTCTTTCCTCGATAAAAAATAAAAAATGCGATTTTATATTTTTTGAAATGGCATTTCTAAATGTGAGAACAGGAAATACCGATGCCATTTTCTCGAAGTCAGCAGTAACTTTCTCCACTCCGAATACACCTTTGAGAAAGAATAATATTTCAATTTCGAAAGTTGATCTTTTTCGTTTTAAACTCTTTCTGTATTTCTCTATCTTCTCCCGCAAAATTTTAAATAGTTAGTTATCTCGTTTGCTCGTTAGTTAGTTACCGATGAAAAAGAAAACAACGAACAAACTAACTAACAAACAAACCAACAAACGAATAAAATGAAAAACTTCAAACTCATTGACCATCCCATCATCAAACGCGATTTAACAATATTGCGCGACAAAAAAACTCCGAGCAGTCAATTTCGTCCAACGCTCAGGCGTATTTCGATTATGCTCGCCTTTGAAGCCGCGCGCGATTTGAAACTGAAAGAGTTCACCGTGCAAACGCCACTCGAAAAAACAAAAGGATACGATTTGAAAGATAACGTCGTTCTCGTTCCGGTTCTTCGCGCGGGACTTGGAATCATCGGTGGATTTCTCGATGTGTTTTCCAACGCGCGTGTTGGACATATCGGTTTAGCGCGCAATGAACAAACTCTCGAACCGGTTGATTACTATTTTAAAATTCCACAGCGCATAAAAAGAAGCGTTGTATTTCTTCTTGACCCGATGCTTGCAACGGGAGGAAGCGGAAGTGCAGCAATAAAATTTTTAAGACAACGCGGAGCGGAAACAGTTCGTTATGTTTGTCTCGTTGCTGCGCCGGAAGGAGTAAAGCGAATTTCCAAAGACCATCCCGATGTTATTATTTATTCAGCGGCATTGGATAGAGAGTTGAACAACAAAGGGTACATTCTTCCCGGTCTTGGCGATGCTGGGGATAGAGTGTTTGGAACAAACGAATAAATTCAAATGAATAAATTTTCGTAACTTTTCGCCGCAATTTTTTAAAATAAAAATCTTATGACATTCTATTATCTCTCTCGACTTTTTCATTTTATCGGAATCGGATTACTCAGTTCGTCTCTTTTTGGCGGATGGTTAATTCACAACGCATATCTTCGCGAAAAAAATCTGCAGGTGCAGGCTCAAATACTTCGTGTATTAAAACCGGTTGGCTTGCTCGGTCCCATTGGCTTGGGATTAATGCTCATTACCGGAATTACGAACATCATTGGTTTGGGATTTGCTTCGATGAGTGATACGATTTCAATGCGTTGGCTAATGGAAAAACTTACAATTTTTGTTATTGCCGGTGTGAACGGGATTGTATTTGGAATTCGTTCTGCAAAGCGTGGTAAGTTAGTTGCTTCGATGGTTGAGGGAAACGCTCCTGCTGATGCGCAATTGCAAAAAGATAAATTTGATAAAAGCGCAAAAATCTTTTTCTACGTGCAGGCAGTGCTTTTTGTTGCAATTCTTCTTCGTTCAGTTTTAAAATATCAATAACGAATACAGATTGGTGTTTACAGATTATAGTTTTAAATCTTGTAATCAGTAAATTGTAATCTATTATCAAAATTTATAAGATGAAAGAATATCAACTCTACATCAACGGCGAGTTTATCGAGAGCGAATCGAAACAAACATTCGATTCAATAAATCCATTCAATCAAGATACAATTGCAAAAGTTTCTCGAGCAAATGTTGCAGATACTCAAAAAGCAATACTTTCAGCGAGAAATGCGTTTGATAATTCCGATTGGAAAAATATTTCCGGCAACGAACGTGCGGCAATGTTAAAAGCCGTTTCCGATAAAATCAACGAGAAGAAAAACGAATTAGAAATTCTTGAAGTTGAAGATAGTGGTTCAACATTACGGAAAGCGAAAGAAGATGTTTTTCTTTCGGCACGAAATATGAATTCGTTTTCCAAATATGCCGCAATGGATTTTAACGAATCTCTTGACGGAGTATCGAAAGCAGGATTCAGTAAAAATCTTTTATTGCGAGAACCAATTGGCGTAGTCGCTGCAATTATTCCCTGGAATTTTCCGTTGAAGATGGCGATATGGAAATTAGGTCCCGCACTTGCTGCTGGAAATACAATCGTGTTAAAACCAAGCGAACTCACTCCTTGCACAGCAATGGAACTTGCAAAAATTTTTCACGAAGTTGGATTTCCTAAAGGAGTTGTGAATATTATTCCCGGATTTGGTGAAGATGTGGGCGAAGAACTTGCTAAAAATCCTCTCGTGGATAAAGTTGCGTTTACCGGCTCAACTGCAATCGGAAAACGCGTGATGAGTTTGGCTTCTGCAAATTTAAAAAAATGTACACTCGAATGTGGAGGAAAATCTGCAAACATTGTACTTGATGATGCAGATTTGGAAATGGCAATTGACGGCGCGATGTATGCAATTTTTTATCATCAAGGACAATGTTGCGAAGCCGGTTCACGATTATTACTCCACGAAAAAATTCACGACGAATTTCTTTCTCGATTTGTTGAGAAAACAAAAAAGTTGAAACTTGGAAATCCAAAAGATATTGCAACGGAAATTGGTCCGTTGATTTCAAAGAAGCAACAAGATAGAGTCTTGTCTTATATTTCACAAGGAAAACAAAGCGGTGCGAAAGTTGAAATCGGGGGAAATATTCCCCCAAGTTTAGAATTACAAAACGGATTTTTTATTGAGCCGACGATTTTTTCCAACGTGAACAACAAATCTTCGATTGCGCAAGAAGAAATTTTTGGTCCCGTTCTTTCTGTTTTAAAATTCAAAACAGAACAAGAAGCGATTCAACTTGCAAACGATTCAATTTACGGACTCGGCGCCGGAGTTTGGTCGAATGATGCGGAGAAAGCCATCAGCGTTGCAAAACAACTTCGCGCCGGAACTGTTTGGATAAACGAATGGCATTTGCTTTCAGAAAAAGCGCCATTCGGTGGATACAAACAAAGTGGAATTGGTCGTGAGTTTGGAATGGACGGAATGCGTGAATATTTTGAAGTAAAGCATTTACACATTGACGAAGTCGGCGAGCGTTCAAAAAAGTTTTGGTACGATACTGTTGTACCGAAAAACTAATATTGAAAAACAATCAGTTAAAAATCGGAATCTCATTATTTATGAAAACAACTCTTTCTTTATTCTCAGTCATCGTTTTTTCATTTCTTTTTACATCATGCACCAAACCCAAACCGGAAATAGTGAAGGTAGGAGAAATGAGCGAATACGCTGACCCCGCATTCGGATTTAAGATTAAATATCCCCAGCAATGGAAATCAATGGGTGAAGCGGGGAAGGCGTTGTTTTATGAATCGGACGATGTTCGAAATAATTTTCTCGATTACGTTGGTGGAAAACGCACCGGCTCCGAAATCTCTGTGATTGCAAAACGGGGCGAGGGAGGAAAGAAAGGCGTTGATTTGCTTCCTGATGCGATGTTGGAAATTCAGTCGGACGGTAATACCAGAATTACGAAGGAGGAAAGTATTACTCTTGTTGCAATGCAAGTGAAAAAAGTTTCCTATGAAACACCGATAACAACAAAACTTTCCCTTTACGGTTACTCGTTATACATCCCGATTGATTCCTTATTGTTTGAAGTAAAACTTCGCGCTTTCGGAGATTATTTTGATGCATATAACGATGTGTTTGCCGCTGTTCAAAACTCATTTGTTCCACCGGTAATCATTGCAAAAACAGATGACCGTCCCCGCCCGTCGGAAACATTTTCCAAAAATGAAACCCCCTATTTCACGTTCGAGTATCCCGAGAATTTTAATTTCATTCCAACGCCCAAAGGGGATAAAGATTTTGTCCTTCAAATTCGTGGAGAACGTTTGGATTGTTCCATCCAGTTCGATGTTTTCGCAGCAAAAGATTTAACAGTGGAAAAGGTCTTCGAACAAAATAAAGGGAAGTATAAAGCAAAATCCACCGGAGAATCAGAGGTGAATGGTCTGAAAGCATTGTTCGTGAATTACGCTCCTGCAAAAGATATTGACAGCCGTGCGTATTTTATGGTGAAGAATAATAAAGTGATTCGTATTACGATGAACTGGTTTTCTCCTGAAAAAGAGTTGTATCTCGCGGCATTTGAACGAGTGGTTAATTCACTAAAAGCAAAAGATACACCATGACCGCCGTGGTTCATCCTTCGTTCATTACGACTGCATTTACACTCGAGGGTTATAGAATTGTTCGTAATCTTGGAGTCGTGCGTGGTATTACCGTCCGTTCGCGTTCTATTATTGGGAATATAGGCGCAGTGTTTCAAATTCTCGTAGGCGGAAAAATTACGTTGTACCAACAACTCTGTGAACGTGCCCGCGAAGAAGCATTCGATATAATGGTTGAACACGCGTCAGAAATGGAAGCAAACGCTATTATCGGAATGCGGTACGATGCGAATGAAGTTGCAAGTGGTGTTACAGAAGTTCTTGCCTATGGAACTGCCGTTATTGTGGAAAAGAGTAGTTGAGATATTGCAGATGTTTGCATTCTCAGAGGAAATATAAAATCTAAATTCTAAAACCTTAAATCTAAATTTTCTGTGCCACAGTTCTTTCCTTTTCGCGGATTGTTGTTTAATCCAAATAAAGTTGCACTTCAAGACGTTGTTGCCCCTCCGTATGACGTTATCAACCCCGAAAAACAAAATGAGCTCTACGAGCGCGATGAATACAATTGCGTAAAAATAGATTTTGCGCGCGAAGATAATCGGTACACTATTTCACAAGAGCGTTTTCAGGATTGGTTGAAGAACGAAATTCTACTCACTGATGCCGCTCCTGCTTTTTATTTACTGGAACAACACTTTACAGTTAATTTTTCTTCGTACACACGGTTTGGAATAATCGGATTATGCAAATTAGAAGAATTGAATGTACATTCTTCCATTCGGCGTCACGAACGTACATATTCCAAACCGAAGGAGGACCGGTTGCAACTGATGAACGCGACAAACGCGCAATTCAGTCAGGTGTTTTCCCTTTTTTCCGATGCTACTTTTTTAACTGACGAACATTGCCTTGCGCTCGCTTCAACAAACCCAATCGCTGATTTCGAATTTGAAAATATTCACCATCGTCTCTGGCGGATGAGCGACCCGAATTTCCATCGTCAGGCAACTGAAAAATTTTCTTTGCTTGAACTCGTCATCGCAGACGGACACCATCGGTATGAAACAGCGCTCGCGTATCAGGAATTGCAAAAAAAAGATAACCCACAGCACACCGGTAACGAGGGCTATAACTACGTCTTGATGTATGCGAGCAACATGCTGAATAGCGGCGTAACAATACTTCCCACTCATCGTGTTGTTTTTTCACTTCCGCAACCTTTTGCAATCACTCTTTCCACGCTGGAAAAATATTTTCGTGTGAAACATTATTTCTCACTCAAAAAACTGTTGGAGGGGATGCGCCGTTTCAAACATTTATCTTTCGGTGTTGCAATCAAGGACACCCCTTCTCTCTGGTTGCTGCAAATGAAAGACGAGCGGGTATTACGGGAACTACTCAAGGATGTTTCTGCCGATTTACAACGATTAGACGTCACGGTTTTACACCGTTTGATTTTTGAGCAGTTGCTGAAAATTCCGCTCGAACAACAACAACAACGTTCTGTCATTGATTATGAGAACGATGGCTTCACTGCCTATAATACGTTCCTTTCCGGGAATACAGATGCAGTTTTCTTTATGAATTCCCCAACCGTTGACCAGGTATTTAACGTGGGAATCTGCGGTTCCACAATGCCGCAAAAATCCACCTACTTTTACCCCAAACTCCCCACCGGCACTGTTTTTTTTGATACGCAACAATTCTAATGCGTTCTGAACGAACTCTTGTTATCGCTTCGTTTGCAGCAACGTGCATTATTTGGGGTTCAACGTGGCTCGTCATTCGTATCGGGTTAACTTCGATGCCACCATTTTTGAGTGCGGGATTACGTTTTCTTATCGCGCTTCCATTTTTGTACGGATATATGTTTTGGCAAAAAGTACATAACCCGTTTCAACACGAGCAGCGCTGGTTGATTTTTGTAATGGGTATTTTTTCTTTCACCATTCCGTTTGCGATGATTTATTGGGGAGAGCAGTATGTTCCCTCCGGTCTCTCCTCGATACTCTTTGCCATTTATCCTTTCGTCGTTGCAATCTTTCAACACGTGCTCATTAAAAACGAACCGTTAACACTTTCGAAAATCCTCGGCATTGTTCTGGGATTTAGCGGAGTAGTCGTAATATTCTACAGCGATTTTTCTTTACGTGACTCCTTGATGTTGTGGGGAATGATAATGATTTTACTCAGCGCCGCATTGCAGGGATTTGTCGTTATCTTAATAAAAAAATACGGACACGACATTCATCCGTTTGCGTTAAACTTTGGAGGAATGGCGATTGCCACTCCTTCGCTTTTGTTGATGAGTTTATTTTTTGAACGAGGAGCCCATATCGAATTTACCGGCGTTGCGATTTTTTCGTTACTGTATCTCGCGCTTATCGGTTCCATCATCACGTTTGCGGCATTTTACTGGTTATTAAAAAGAATAGAAGCAGTGTACCTTTCGCTTATTGCATTTGTAACGCCGATACTTGCTGTCTTTCTCGGGGCAATCGTCCTCGATGAAAAACTTGAGCCGAAAACATTCCTTGGCGCAGGCATTGTTCTCGCAGGGATTTTGGTTGCGAACAGCGGAGAGTTTTTCAGCAAACAGCGTAGAGCGTAGCGTTATGTTCACAAAGTTAAATCACATCGGTATCGCGGTAAAAAATCTTGCAGAGGCGGAAAAGAAATTTACTTCTGTTTTCAACAACGAATTTTCGAAACCGGAAATTGTTGAAGAACAAAAAGTGAAAGTGAATTTCCTTGAACTGCCGAATATGCGGATTGAACTTCTTGAGCCAACAGAAGACAACTCGCCAATTTCAAAATTTTTAGATAAAAGGGGAGAGGGCATTCATCATCTTTCGTTTGAAGTTGATGACATTGAAAAAGAATTGCAACGATTGAAAGAAAATGGTATTCAACTCATAGATGAAAAACCAAAACTCGGCGCAGAAGGATTTCTCGTTGCGTTTCTTCATCCGAAATCTACGAATGGCGTGTTGATTGAGATTAGTCAGAAAATAAAAAGTAGTTGAGAAGTTGAGTATTTGAGTAGTTGAGATTTTAGAGTGGAACACATCAACAATACCTTACAACCGAATACGTGGATTGAGCAATACGCTGATATGTTGTTCTCGTTTGCATTGAACAGAACAAGTAATGTAGTAATCGCAAAAGATTTGGTGCAAGATACATTCCTCTCTGCGTTGAAAAACCTCAGTACATTTAAAGGAGAAGTCTCTGAAAAAAATTGGCTCTTTACCATTCTCAAAAACAAAATTATTGATTACTACCGAAGTAATGCGAGAACGCTTAGCAGTGATATCAACGAATTGGTAGAAGAGAGCAATTCTTTTTTTGATGAGGAAGAAAATTGGCAACCGCAATTTCGACCTCAACAATGGGAAATTGATTATACGCAAGAAATTGAAACAAAAGAATTTTACGAGATTCTCGAAATGTGTAAACAAAAATTGACGGAATTACAGAGCGCCGTTTTTACAATGAAATATCTGGACGATTTTGATGCGGATGAAATTTGTAAGGAATTAGGAATTTCATCGTCTAATTATTGGGTACTAATCCATCGAGCAAAATTACAATTACGTCACTGTCTCGAAAAAAACTGGATTCAAAACTAAATTGTATGATGAAAATGTTTATGATAAACTGTAAAGATGCAACGTTCCTCATCTCAAAAAGAGAGGAAGGAAAAATCGCGTTGTACGAACGCTTTCATCTATTCTTGCACTTACTTATGTGTAAATTCTGTAAACTGTTTCTCAAACAAACTGAATACCTCTCCAAACAGTTTCACAATTATTCCTCTTCCTCTATTCTCTCCTCCGAAGACAAAGAACAACTAAAAAAGTCTTTGTTCCAAGAATAATAACAAAAAATATTCAACTGTGTAAGGTTTCACTCTTTTGCTCGTCAATAGCAGTGAAGACTTTAATTTTAAATTGCCAGAATATTATTTTGCATTACTTTTCTAAAAGTTGTTAGCGGATTTATAAAACTATGAAGTATAAAATCATTAATATTGCCATAACACTTATTTTCTTTTCCTCACTTTCATTTGCGCATCACGGAAAAAAATATTTGGTTACAGGAAGTTACGAACTTCCAAATCCGGGAAGTGTTCACGCCCTTCTTTCTTCCGATTATTCAGTGCGTTTCGGTCAGCAATCATACTCGTTAGAACCGGGAGTTCTTTTTGGAATATTACGGAATGTAGATGTTGACATTCACACACACAATGATGTTGGTGAAGGCGTTTTGAACACTGAAGCAATTTCCATTGAATCCCGCATCGGTATTATGGGAAAATTTTCTGAAAGTCTTGAAGAAGAACAAGAAAATTCCGTTCCGTTTGGAATGACTTTCCTAATGGAATATGAAAAAGGACTTCGCGAACATCACGATAATTTTGAAAACAGAATGATTGTGGGAAGTGAGTTTGGCGAATTTAATGTTGATATGAATCTTATTTGGCAGCATAGTTTTTATTCGTTCGGTGCAAATGAATTTCGATATGCAATTGGAACGAAGAAAACACTGTTCAGCGTAATTGGTCTCGGAATAGAATTTGACGGCGATTTCCAAAAACTGAACTCAACAAAAATGACACCGGGGATTTATTTTTCTCCAAACGAAAAATTTGATGTACGATTCGGTACATCTCTCAATATCAAATCAACAACAGAAAATAACGTACTTCGATTTGCGTTAATATATAATGTGTCTGAATAAAGGGTAAAATAAATGATACAAGAAAACGTCAACATACTCACAGCATTTATCTTCGGATTTCTTTCGTTCATTTCTCCGTGCGTTCTGCCGATTGTGCCGGGATATATTTCATTTATCTCCGGCGTTTCCATTGACGCAATGAAGAGTGAGGGAGAGAAAAAGCAACTTCGCAACCAAATTTTGTTGCGAACAATATTTTTCATTCTCGGTTTTTCCGTCGTGTTTGTTGCGCTTGGAGCATCTGCAACTGCTATCGGGCAATTTCTTTTGAAAGAACTGAATGTCATAAGCAAAATTGCGGGAGTAATTATTATCGTGTTCGGTTTGCATATGATTGGTATTTTCAAAATTCCTTTTTTGAATTACGAGAAACGATTTCAAACGGAAGGAAAACCATTGAGTTTACTTGGTGCATTTGTCGTTGGACTTGCATTTGCGTTTGGATGGACTCCGTGTATTGGACCAATCCTTGCGGCAATTCTCGCAATTGCAAGTCAGCAGGATTCTGTGGGAAAAGGGATTGTGTTGCTATCAAGTTACTCACTTGGATTAGGAATTCCGTTTTTCATTACGGGAATGAGCATTACAATTTTCTATAATTTTTTCAACAAATTGAAAAAGCACATGCACACCGTTGAAGTTGTTGGAGGAATTCTGCTTGTTGTTGTTGGAGCTTTAATTTTTACAAATTCTCTTACAATTCTTGCGGGCTACTTATCGAAATTGTTTCCGTTTTTGAATGAGATTGGTTGAGTAAAATGATAAATGAAAACTCCTTTTTGAAACAAATAAAACTCGTGTAAATGTATGATGAAAATTTCCTTTGTGCTTTTATGGCTTGTTTTTTCTTCTTGTGTTCAACCGGTGGAAAACGAAAGTTTTTCAGTGGGAAATCATTCTCCGACTATTCGAATTGTAACTGCGTCTCCGCAAGAAATTCGTCTGGGAATATGGACAACTATTACTGCTGATGTCATTGACGAAGATGGAGATCCGTTGAAGTATTCGTGGTTTGCAACTGCGGGCGATGTTATTGGTGAAGGAAAATCCATCCGTTACACTGCGGTATATTGCTGTGTCGGTTCAAATGCAGTTACGGTGGAAGTGAAAGATAACCGTGGTGGAAAGTCAAGTTACACCATTGATATTTTTGTTCGTCAATAATGCACAAGATTAAATTTCAAAAAAAATCTTTCGCAGTTTTTCTTTTCATACTGTTCAACGTTTTTTTTGTTCACAATGTTGTTGCGCAAGGATGTTGTTCTGCTACATCGCTCGCAAGCGGAGCACAACGCTCTCTCCTTTCACAAAAATCATTTGCTGTCAGTGTCGGATATGAATTGAATCAACTCAACGACGCGCTCAATAATGGAAAAAAAATCACCGACCCGTTGAAAAGAAGTGCATCAGTCCAAATGTTCACATTGGAAATGGAATATGGAATTGCTGAACGTATTTCACTACTCGCGTTCATTAGTCACGTTTCCCGGCAACGCGAAATGACAGTGAAAGATTCGGACGGAATATTTAACGAAACACTTCACTTTGAAGGAAGTGGAATTGGTGACGCAACAATTCTTGCAAAGTATCAACTCTTCTCCGGCTTAGTAGATTTTCCGTTGGAAATAAATATCGGTGGCGGGATTAAATTGCCCACAGGAAGTTTCACCGAAGAGAAAACCGGCGCGCGTCTCGCTATTGATTTACAACCGGGAACCGGCGCGACAGATGGACTTTTTTGGACGTATGCTGCAAAGCATTTTCCATACATTGAAACCAGTCTTTTCGCAAGCGGACTGTACCGATACACAGGAACAAATTTCACACCGTATCGGCTTGGAGACGAACTCAATATTTCTGTTGGTGGAACAACGAGTATCAGTGATTTTTTGATTACGGAATTAATATTGCAGAGCCGGTTTTCAGGCAAAGATTTTTCCAACGGCAGATTACTGACGAGTACGGGTGGAACAACGCTCGGCATTCAACCGGCATTTACGTATAACGAAGGAAGCGTGGGAGTACACAGTTTTGTTCAATTTCCTCTCGTGCGAAATTTGCGCGGGAATCAACTTGCTGTGAGTTACCAAGTTGGGTTTTCATTTGCGTATAAGTTTAACCAAAATTGAAACTAAACAGTACGCATTGTGTAAGGTTTTACTTTTTTGCTCGTCTATAGCAGTGAAGACTTTAATTATCAAAAAAAATTTACAACACTAATTAACTATTGAAAGAAAATCAAAATGAATATCAACTTATCGAAAACTATTCTTGCTGGATTAGCAGGAACTCTTGTAATGACCATCGTTATGCTTTTAGCGCCAATGATGGGAATGCCCGAAATGAACATCGGGAAAATGCCTGGTGATTTTATGAATGTCGGCGTAGCAGTCGGCTGGATTATGCACTTTATGATTGGAACAATGCTCGCCGTAATTTACGTCGCAGTATTTTTGAACAAGTTATCGGGAAGTGGAATAATGCGCGGCACAATCTATGGATTAGTTCCTTGGTTTGTTAGTCAAGTTATAATGAATCCGATGATGGGCGCTGGTATATTTGCTTCAAACACTCCTTCGCCAATGATGATGGTAATGGGAAGTATGCTGGGACATTTGATGTACGGCGCAACAGTTGGAAAAGTGTATGGAACTTCCGTTGAATAAAAACATTGACTAACAAAACATAACTCAGAAAGAAAACTCATGCACACATACTCAAAATATTTTTTACTCGCACTTGTTTTTTCATTACTCACACATAATTCTTACGCACAGAAAAAAACTATGAATACTACTTTAACTCAATCGCAAACAATAACGGAATCAAAAACAGATTACGGAACGTACGACTTTGCTGTTACAACCTTGGATGGAAAACTCGTACATCTCTCTGATTTTTCAGGAAAAGTTGTACTCGTCAACATTTGGGCTCCTTGGTGTGGACCTTGCAGAGCGGAAACACCGGGCTTCGTACAACTCTACAAAAAATATCATCAGAAAGGGTTTGAAATTGTCAGCGTTGCAGTTTCTACAACTGAAGGAGACGTTCAATCATTTGTCGAAAAACAGGGAATCAAATGGAACGTTGGATTGAACGATGACGTTGCAAGTCAATATGGTACGCGCGGAATTCCCGATAACTTTCTTTTCGATAAAGATGGAACGCTGTTGAAACGATTCGTAGGATATACACGAGAAAGCGACATTATTCCTCTTCTCGAAAAATCATTACACTAAGTTTGCTCACAAAAGCAAAATCAAAATAATAACAATCAATATTTACTAACAAACACAGAAAGAAAAATACTATGAAAAAACTCTCTCTCTTTGTTCTCCTTTTTTCAGCAATGACTTCATTGATGATTGCTCAAGAAAAGATGGACAAGAAAATGGATAAAAAAATGGAAATGAAAGAAGTAACCATTTCCGGCGAAATCATTGACGTTAAATGTTATCTCGGCGGAATGATGGGCGGCAAAGGCGAAGAACACGAAGAATGCGCAATCAATTGCATTAAGGGTGGCTTGCCGGTCGGTATTCTTGAGGACAAAACAGAAAATGTGTACACTGCTGTTCCCAAGAAAGGAATGAAAGGTGCAAACGACGAACTTGTGGATTACGCCGCAAAGAAAGTAAAACTCACCGGAATGATTATGGAAAAAGGCGGACAAAAATTGTTCGTGTATTCCAAAGTCGAAGGTGTGAAGTAACTTTTTTCTTAAAGGGGAAGCATTCGCGTTTCCCCTTTATATTTCTCACGCTTTGAACAAATCTTGGAGATATGTTTTCGATGGAAGAAACAAAAGAACAACATTCATTCATTTTAAACGAAAGATCACTACTATGAAAAAAACAACATTATCCTCATTCGGAGGAATCGTCGCTGCAATCGCAGCATCACTTTGCTGTATTGGTCCAGCAGTGTTTGCGCTTATTGGCGCGGGAAGTATTGGAGCATTTTCTGCATTTGAAACGTTTCGTCCCTATCTCATCGGGTTCACGGTTCTCTTGCTGGGACTTGCATTTTATTTCACTTATCGCAAACGCGAAGTGCAATGCGAAAATGGAACGTGTAAAGTGGAAAGCGCAGGTTCGGTAAATAAAATTTCGCTGTGGTTTGCCGTGTTGATTGCCGGAAGTGCAATTGCATATCCTTATTTAGGAACTTCATCGGCAATTTCTAAAAACAGTTCTGAAGTTCCGCACGCATCTGTTGCTTTGAAAATTGAAGGAATGACGTGCAGCGGTTGTGCAAAGGGAATTCAAGGAACACTCGCATCTTTAAAAGGTGTGCAGAAAGCAACAATAGAATTTGAACAAGGAAAAGGAGTTATTGAATATGACTCAACGCTTGTTCAACCGAATGTTTTTGTTGAACAAGTGGATAAAGTCGGTTATCACGCAAGCATCATTGATGAAAGGAAAGGAAATTAATATGCACTCATGTTGTTCAGTACCAGTCGAACTTATTACAGAAGACAAGCACAAGACGGATGATACGTGCTGTCTTGTAACAGAAAAAACTTCTGCGCCATCAACTGCAGCGTGTCCCGTTTCAAAAACTCTTTCAAGAAAAGTTCAGCAAAGAACTCTGAAACATCTTGCAAAGCCGGAACGTCTTGAATTTTTGGAGAATGTTCAGTATTACTACTGCGCCGAGCCAACGTGCGGCGTGGTTTATTTTTCCAACGATGCCGTTCCGTACTTTACGAAAGACGAAGTTCGCGTAAAAGTATTTCACAAAGAGAGCAGCGACGATGTGAATATTTGCTATTGCTACGATTGGACTCGCGGACGAATCAAGCAACAAATTCACGATACGGGAAAGTCAACCGCTGCTTTTGAAATTGCGCAAGAAGTGAAAGCGGGAAACTGTGAGTGCGATATAAAGAATCCCAAAGGTGAATGTTGCTTGGGAGATGTGAATGCCATGGTGAAAGAACTTTTTCGTCTATTTCCCTTGTAGAATACTAATGTTATTCGATTACAAAAATATTCCCGTTGCGTTTCTTCATCCAAAATCTACGAATGGTGTATTGATAGAGATTAGTCAGAAAGTAAAGTAGTAAACCGAATGGGAAGACTGTCAGTCACTCGGGAGATTGAATGACATTCACTTGGAGGGACTCTTATCCTTCAATTACTACAAACGCAACAATGGTTGATTCGGAATGGGAGAGTGAAAGAAAGATATTTTTTGAAGAGAGGATTTTTTGTAATTCCTGATGGAGAACAACGGAGGGTTTTCCGGAATCATCGTTCGTAATTTCCACATCCTTCCATCGAAAACTTCCGCTCCAGCCGATGGATAATGCTTTTGCTACCGCTTCTTTTGCGGCAAATCGCGCGGCAACGTGTTGAACGATATTTTTTTTAGCAACGCAATACTCGATTTCTTTTTGTGTGAGAATTTTATTCAAAAAAATATCATTCCATTTTTCTAAGAGAGTTTTCATTCGTTGAAACTCTACCACATCAACGCCGATACCGATAATCATTTTTACCTCTCTTTTAATAATAATGAAATCGTCTTGCTGAACTTGTTTCAGCATCTTTTCCTAAAGTTCCCGAAACAAGTTCGGGATGACGGAATAGATAATAATTATTTCTTCGCATTCTCTTTATCAATAATATCAAGTAGTTGGCGGATATCGGTGATTTCGTAATCGGCTTTTGAATCCACCGTTTCGAATGTATCGCCGTACCGGGCAAATACCGTTTTGATTCCGACATTGGCAGCGCCAACCATATCTCTATCCGCCCAATCGCCGACCATTATGGTTTCACTTGCCTCCACCTTTAAGAGTTCCAACGCTTTTCTAAACGGACCGGGACTTGGTTTTCGTTCCTGCGTATCATCGAACGTAACGACGACATCAAAAATATGCGCAAAGTTGAGATACGAAAGTCGCAGCCATGCTTCACGTGTCGGTGCATCGGAAACAACGGCAAGTTTCAGGTTTTGTTTGATAAGTTTCATCAGTGTTGCCGTTACGTGCGGATAGGGAACGAGCGATGCTTCCCGCGCTTTCCGGTAAGCAATAATTCCCGCCGCCTGAATTTTGTAATCCACTTTTTGAAATTGGTCATACAGCAGCGTATCAAAAACGTACTGATACTCCATTCCCCGTTCGCTGTAAATGAGATTTATTTTTTCCCAAATTTCTTCCCGCGTAAGGGTAAGTCCGGCATCAATCATAGCAGTTATGGCGGCATCCACGGCTTGCCGCTTCATCGCCATAAAATCCACAAGCGTGTTATCGAGGTCGAATATAACTGCGCGAATCATCTTTCGTTCTTAGCGTGATTTCTTTGTCAGTTTTGCAATTTCATCTTCGATAAACTCGCGGAGAACAGGTTTAACATAGATTTCGTCAAGCCCGATTTCGTGCAGCCCTAAAGCGAGAACGGTTAATTTTTTTGGAAGCGGTAATTTTTTATTAGCGATAATTGTCCGCTCTTGTTTTACGATGCAATAGCCGCCGGTGAAATCGCCTTTTTCATACCGGAGGGTAACGTGGTGAAGTTTTGCGAGCGATTCTAATTCGGAGAATAATTCTTCTGGTGTCATAATTAAGCGGTAACGTGATAATTTTCTGCGCCGTTCTCGGTAAACAATCTTCTCTTCAATGGCTGGAAAACGATGCAGGCAAGCAGAGTAAAATAGCAGAGGAGAGCGATAAACGGAACTCCTGATAAGGCGGCAATACGATGGATGAGAAGTTTTCTGTATTCGACTAAATCGTTGGAGCCGTAAAAATTCAAGAACATCATTTTCACATCGAGAACGAAAGTGTAAATTTCCACCGGCGTAAAAAAGTAGAATAAAATTGCCGACATCATTAACCAGCCGTGTTCTTTCGGAGAATATGATGTTGTAAGAAGAAACAGAATTCCCGAAAGCCATGTGAGAACGTAACCGGATAACACCACCGAGGAAGCATTCGAAATCAGTGAATACATTGAACGCTCAACGCCAGGATTGATGTTGGGCTTAAAGTCGAGAGTTCCGGTTTGTAATAATTCATTACTGATGACTGCGCGAACAACAACGCCTCCAAGCCAGAGCACAATGCCAAGAGTAAATGCAAACGCCGCTATTTTCGTTATCGTTTTGTCCATAGAAAATTTCGTGGAAAATATACGAAGATGAAGAGGTTATTAACGCTCTGTTACGATGTAGGTTTCGATTGTTTGGAATCTATGTTCCAGTTTTTTAACAATCGTAAATCGGCGCATAAGCCAAGAAAATTCGCAAAGGCATCTTGTGTTTGACCTAAAAATTGCTGAGAAAATTTTTCGTGAATCTCTGCCGGGGCATTTTCGAGAAGTGTGTGTATGTTGGTTGTCGTTCGGTGAAGTTGTTCCTGAAACTCCTGAAGCAGTTTATCGTATCCCTGTGCATCCGGTTTATTTCGTTGAATGATACGAAAGATATTCAAGGTTCCCTTTGCAGAAAATGAAGCGTCCGCAAGATTTTTTTCTTTTTTAAAACGGGCGGCGAGTTCAATTAACTCTGAAAGTTCCGTTCTATTTCCGAGCGATTGCTGAGAATATTCTTCGAGCGCAGAAATGATGTGCAGTGTTTCGGGGCTGATGTTCATAAGCGTTACGATGTTAGAGCCAACCCTGTTGTTTATACCACGCGATTGTTTGCCGAACCCGTTCTTCCAACGGAAAAAGTTCACGAAAACCGAAATCCTGTTTTGCTTTTTCGGAACTGCAAGTCCAGAATTGCTGCGTTGCGTCTCGTGCTTTTTCCCAGTTGATGATAGAAGGTTTTGAAGAAAAACGGGAGAGAATTTCCCCAACACCAAAAATTCCATATACAAGAAATTCAGGAATGCGAATGTTGACTGTTCGTTTCTCTAATGCTTTTGCTGCCATCTTTCCGAATGATTCCCACGTAATCGTATTGCTGCTTGTCAGAAAATATGTTTGTCCTGTTGTTTTTTCCGATTCCCCCGCACCGATGACTCCATTCACTAAATCTGCGGCATGAATGATGGAAATCGCTTTCCTGTTAAACCCAATCATTGGAATAATTCCCGCTTTGACCGTCTTAAAAAAGTTATAGACATCAGTATCGCGTTCACCGAAAACCGTCGGCGGGCGAACGATGGTTAACGGGAGGTGTGAAAAAAAATTGAAACATTCCCGCTCCGCTTCCATTTTACTTTTACCATAAGTCGTAATCGGATGAAACGGAACTGTTTCATCAATCGGCTGTTCGGAAAAACTTGGACCTACAGCCGCCTGACTGCTGATATGGACAAACTTTTTTAGGTTCGGATGATGTTTTGTTACTTGCGCAAGAAAATTTTTTGTTGCAAACTGATTGCCGTGATAATATTCTTCTTTCCGTTTTGCTTTTGTTACACCCGCCGAGTGGAAAACAATATCAACACCATCCAGCGCGTTCTTTACTACATCATTATCGAATAAATCACCATACCGGAATTCGGGATTCAGATGTTGGAGCCATTGGAGATTACTCGTTTTGCGCACGAGGCAACGGACAGAGTATCCTCGTTGGGATAATTGTTCCACAAGATGACTGCCGATAAATCCTGTTCCGCCGGTAACGAGTGCGAGCATAAGTATTGTTGTGCGTTTGAAAAAGCGTGGAAAAGATAGGGAATAAAACGAAGAGCAGGAAGATGGTTTCAAAAATATAATTTCCAAAATTGATTTCGGAAAGACTGATGAATATTATTGAAACCTTTGAAAAGAGTGTAAGAAAAAAGCATTTGTGTCGAAATGGAATTCGTGCTAAAGCCATCAATTTTAAACACGAAGAACACAAAGATATTTCACAGAGCACACAAACACAATAAAATCATGGCTCTGTGAATTTTGTGTTTTCTTGTAAAGTGAACAGTGGAACGCTCCCATATGAAATGGACTATTTTTTCAGTTGTTTTTATTTGCAATTTGCAGTTGTTTCCTTTTTCAATAGATTTGTCCCGAAAATTTTACAACAATGTTTGAACAATACATACCGATTTTTATTCTCTTCGGATTCGCCGCCGCTTTTGGCATCATTATGTCGCGGGTAAATAATTGGTTCGGTCCCAAAAATCCCTCCGAGGTAAAACAATCCACCTATGAAAGCGGAATGAAACCGATTCGCACTGCGTATGAACGGGTCTCCGTGAAATATTATATGGTGGCGATGTTATTTATCTTGTTCGATATCGAAGTTGTGTTTCTCTATCCGTGGGCGGTAAATTTTCAAGCGCTCGGATTGTTCGGATTTATAGAGATGCTGGTATTCATCGGTATTTTACTCGTTGGCTATATTTACATTTTAAAGAAAGGTACACTGCAATGGGATTAGAAATTGCGAAAGAAAGTTATTTCACCACCACCATTGATACGATGGTAAACTGGTCGAGGAAAAATTCGCTTTGGCCGATGCCGATGGGAATTTCCTGTTGCGCGATTGAAATGATGGCGATGGCAAGTCCCCGTTTCGACGTTTCCCGTTTTGGAATGGAAGTGTTTCGCTTTTCCCCGCGTCAATCGGATTTGATGCTTGTGGCAGGAACGGTTACGTACAAAATGGCGCACGTGGTTCGCAAAATTTATGACCAGATGCCCGAACCGAAATGGGTGATTGCAATGGGTGCCTGTTCCTCTTCCGGCGGAATGTATCGCTCGTATTCCGTCGTGCAGGGCATTGACCAGTTTATTCCCGTGGATGTGTATGTTGCCGGCTGCCCTCCGCGACCGGATAATGTGTTGAATGCATTGATTCACATTCAAAAAAAAGTGCAACTCGGAAGGTCTTCCGGGGAGAGAGAGAAAATATATGTAGGGGAGTAAAAAAAACCTTCGTTACCCTATACCCATCGCGAATGGAAAAGGGAAAAGCGCGACGAACATTGAACGAAGAGAGTAAAACACGGTATCAGCAACAGCAACAAATCTCTTTTCCCTTTTACATTCGCCGTTGTGGTTTGCTGACAAAAATAGGTTTCATAGAATCCTGCGGAGCGTAAGTAGTGCAGTTTATATGTTGTGGTTTGCTGACAAAAATAGGTTTCATAGAATGCACGATAACGCTTCTCATTATCGCGATAGTTGTGGTTTGCTGACAAAAATAGGTTTCATAGAATGCACAACGTCTCGATCTATTCCTTCCCTCGTTGTGGTTTGCTGACAAAAATAGGTTTCATAGAATTTGATACGAAAAGATAAAGTATTGCGGCAAGTTGTGGTTTGCTGACAAAAATAGGTTTCATAGAATCCAAGCGACTTCACTGCATCTCCAACATTGTTGTGGTTTGCTGACAAAAATAGGTTTCATAGAATTCTACATAAGTTGAACCAACACCGGTTGTAGTTGTGGTTTGCTGACAAAAATAGGTTTCATAGAATCACCTGATCGTGATGGATATTCATTGGTAGTTGTGGTTTGCTGACAAAAATAGGTTTCATAGAATTAAATGAATGATAGAATAGTAAGGAAAGAAGTTGTGGTTTGCTGACAAAAATAGGTTTCATAGAATCCAAGCGACTTCACTGCATCTCCAACTTTGTTGTGGTTTGCTGACAAAAATAGGTTTCATAGAATTTGTTTGAAATTTTCTGGCATAAAGTTATAGTTGTGGTTTGCTGACAAAAATAGGTTTCATAGAATAGACCACGCACAAAATCCTTGATATATAAGGGTAAAAGCCATATTTCTCTTTCTCCGAAGGAGTCCTTCGGACAAAAAAATGAATTGTTTTGATTGAGAAGTAGCAATGTTCTTTGATTTTTTTTGGTTCCATTAATCCCCCCCAGCCCCCTTTTCAAGGGGAGTAATTTTTCCCCCTTTCTTAAAGGGGGTTAGGGGGATTCTCATTACGGGTGAGGTGGATTTAAAACATTTCCAATTGCTGAGGCGTTGGTGGGCTCTCTTCCCGCTCCTTGCCCCAAAAGTTTTTAATCAGTCCGAACTGCTTATCGGTAATCCGGAGGATGCTCACTTGTCCTTTCGGCGGAAGTATTGTTTCTACCCGCTTGGTATGCACATCCGCATTTTCTCCGCTTGCGCAGTGTCGCGCGTACACGCTGTATTGATACATTGTAAATCCATCCTGCATCAACCCTTTTCTGAATCGCGTATATATCTTGCGTTCCTTTTCTGTCTTGGTCGGTAAGTCAAAAAATACAAAGAGCCACATAATGCGGTAAGCGTTCAGGCGAAGGGTGTTTGACATTTGTAAATTGTTTGTTCGTTAGTTCGTTTGCTCGTTGATTAGATGCTCTGTCATTCCGAACCACGCTTCAGCGTGTGTGAGGAATCTACTTTCATCAACCAGTAATTTAACCTTCTGCAATTAGTCTTACTAAAAAACATTCTACTTTCAAAAAATAGAATCTCGCCAACCTCAAACTAGATTCCTCCTTCGTCGGAATGACACTGTAAATGAATAATGTCCAATATCCAATGTAGAATATAGAATAACCAACCAACCAACGAATTAACTAACTCACAAACGAAGGATACACAATCCTCTTCTCCTCGCCCGTAAAACATTTTGCCAGTGATGCTGTCGTCCGTTGCAACCCTACCATCAATGGATGTACTTCCTCGCCGATGAGAACATCGAGTACGGGTATTTCCAATAACTTCTTTTTCACCGAAGGCGTCAAAACTAATTCCCCCCTCTCTGCTCCCTGCTCTTCGCTCTTCATTTCTTCCTCCATAATACGCACCACAATGCTATCCACAAACGGGCGGTACGGTTCCATAATATCATCCGCAAGGCAGTACGCATTATACTGGTTGTGATGATGAATGCCGAGTGTGGGAAGAAGTCCGGAACCAACGAGCGAACGGGCAACACAGGCGCGAAGTATTGCATAACCGTAGTTGAGCAGATTATTCGGCGGCTCGCCATAGCGTTCGCGGGTAAAGTCTGCACCAAATAGTTCTTTCCAGTAATATCGTGCCGCCCGCGCTTCCTTGTTATCGTCGTCGCCGCTGGTTACTTTTGCCGCAAGTTCCAATAACGGTTTCTCATCCTTGGTCGCTTGTTTTAACATCGCCGCTTGATTTTTTATTTTCACTTTAATTGTTTGCTGCCAGAGTTGTTTTTTCAGCGGAAGCGTTGCGGCAATTTGGTGAGAGAACATTTCTTCCTGTAACGAATTGGAAGAAAGTGTGAGGAGTAATCCCGCAGGATGATGAGTTTTATCGCAAACAATTACGGCAACGTTATTGGCAAGAAGTGAGGAGAGCGCCCACTGCGAAATTACCACGCCGTAATGGTCGAGCAGAACAACGCCAATATCTTCTACGGGAATTAAACGTGTATCTTTCGTTTCGGTTTGTTCTTTATTGTCATTCCCACGCAAGCGGGAATCTATAACAAGTTGCTCATCCTTAACGCTGAGATAACACGGATTGCCAAAGTACAGAGTTTTTTTTATCATACAGTTAAAAAACCTTCAAGGTTTTAAAAACCTTGAAGGTTTAGATTCTTCAACTTTCAAAGTCTTCAAAACCCTGAAGGTTTTTCAAAGAATAAATACGCTCGACTTCCGAATGATAGTGGAGAAATTTTTCACTTCCTCCGAAGAGTTGCAGCACCTCTTCCCGCGCAAGTAATGTTTTCTGCTTCCCGATAATTGAGTGGTACGAACTATATTTCCATTCGCTTATACTCGTTGCCAATCTATGATGAATCGGATTACAATGGATATAATAAATCAACTGGCAGAGATAGCCGTCATCACGTACACGAATACGTTTGAAATTATGTTGAAAAAGGTTTCCGCGGCGGCTCTGTTGTTTATTGAACGCCTTCGTATATGCGTTGAAAAAATTGCTGAACTGCTGCGTTAAATCTTTAGCGTGTAAACCTTCAAGGTCTTCAAGTCCTTGAAGGTTTGTAAGAACTTGAAGGTTTTTCAATTTCCTCAATTCTTCTAACGAACGAATACGGATGAGAAAGTGAAAGTGATTCGGCAATAAACAATAGGCGAATGTTTCGGCAAATGGATAAATATATTCTGCATATTTTTCCAGAAAGTACCGGTAATTGCCCTCGTTTACAAAGAGCCGTTCCCTGCCGTTTGCACGGTTATATATGTGGTAGAAGTGTTCAGGTTCTAACAATAACGTTTGTAAGTGCATAGCGCTGATTAGATAAAACCTTCAAGGTCTTAAAGACCTTGAAGGTTTACAGAACGGATTGCCAAAGTAGAGTGTTTTTTTTATCATACATCCTCAAATGGAGTCCACCTTCCGCAAAAGGGGCAAGATTTTCTTTTGTATTTCTTTGATGTTGGAAAGCAAGGTGGACTCCATTTTGTTAATGCTCTTCACATTACAGTTTTGAAATTATGCCGGTGGGGGAGAGTCTGAAATCAATGTCTTGAATTAGGGCGTTGAAATTACTTGGTTTGAATTTTATGTAAGGAAACTCTTTATATTTTCCGATTACATCGCCACCTTTTGGAGAAGACAGTTTGCTCTCTTTTGTCTTTCCCTCTTTGTCAACAATATTATTTTCTTTGTTGTAATTGTTAATCACTTCATTCATATATGCTAGAACGTCAGTTGTGCTTCTTGCTTCTTGATGATAATAGAGTTTTATTCCATCTTCATCTAAACCAGTGATGATATAAAGTCTCTCTAATTTTTCTCTATCATTTAAATCCCAAATTTCTTCTTGATGTTCTTTATACAATAATACCTTTCGCCCTTTCTTCAAAACCACTTTTAGTTTCAACCCATCTTTATTTCTTTTTACAATAGAAGTTTGTAATCTCAATTCTTTGTTACTTAACTTGTAATATTCACCAGCATCTAATACATTTACAAGTTCGCTATCTCGAACGATTTTACCTTTTTGATTTTCTCCTTCATAAATTGCTAAACAATAGTTTTCTTTATTATCAACGTTGTATTGTTGTTTGTGTGGGTGCTTTGATACATCCCGATGTTTTTTGAAATCGGGTAAAGGATTTTTGAGAGAAACCTTTACTCTTACTTTTTTGATAGGAATTAGCTTTGGTTCATTTTGCCAAATTGTAGCGCCTTCTTTAATTACTGCTCCATTTTTTTTGAAAGTGAGTAATTTGTCTTTAATAGATTGCTCTATAATTTTTTTTATTTCTCCGTCAACAATTTTTTCAACATCATCTTTATTTAGTTTCTCTAACTCTTTTCTTATCACATAAAATATTTCATTTCCATCTTTATCTTCTGTAAAGGCAATATTCCCTTTATCATCTCTTAAAATTTTATTGTCCTCATCTCGTTTAGCAATTTTAATTGCACCATAAAACGATTCTTTATGTAAAGGACCTCTTGTTGTGTCTCCTTGCTGAATCTTCGTAATTCTCTTTCCGTCATTAAGTTTATAAACTATTTTTCCATTGACATCCTTTTTGATTATTTTTTTCCCTTTCTTATCTCGAATGAAATTATCATTCAAATCTTTTTCATATTCTACAACATATTGAATCTTACCCCGTACTCGTACTTTCTTTTTCAGTTGCTTTGGAACATTATCTTGCATTTGATGAGTAACCCCAACTTCATTTTCTATTTTATCTAAATCTTCTTTAAATGTATGCCAGGGCTTTGAGTTTGCCAGTATCTCTTTTGCTTCCTTAACATTCATTTTCTCTTCTTCACGATATGCGCGAGCAAGAGTATCATATTTATCTTTCGTAATGCAGGCGATAGTAATAGCATCTATGCAGTGATGGATATGGTTTGTGCGCTCTTTTTTCTCGTACTCTTTTTGCAATCCCCAAATTACTCTGAAGTCTTTAACAATTTTTCCATTGACTGCGTGAACTTTTTTGTCAAAGTATTTTTCTAACCATTGTTGTGCATACCGAGTGATGATTCCCGTATCTACAAGATTACGGTTAGTGAATCCTTCTGGAATTTCTTCCATTGTAAAGCGTTCATATTTATCTTTCCAATAATTACGTTCAAATGTCAATAGATGTTTTTCACGAATAATAGTATCGTGTTTTTCTTTGTCATCTTTGTTTGCTGCTGCACTTCTTTTCTTCTTTTCGATTTCTGCGTCTAATTCCTCGCATCTTTTATCCCATTTTTTTATAACGGATAAAATTGCCTCGCATTCAATAATTCCGATACCAGGCAAATCAATTTCACAGCGTTCATTATAATTAGGAAGGTTAAAGGGAATACGATTATTTTGAAATTGATTATATCCTTTCAAAGCCAATGTTTTGTTTTCTTGAGAATTGTCATTGGTTTTACTTCTTGGTAACGTATGTGCTATATCGTAATTAGGGTTAGGACCGATAAAGTCGCAAATTCCTATTGATTTTCCAGTGTACACACATTGCTTTTCTTGTTCAATCCATAATTGATATTTTAAAATTTCATCATTTGTCGGTTCAATGTCTTTTTCACATTCTGCTTTGTATAAATTTTTTATTTCTTCTCTATAATTGTTTCTGTTAACTTCTAGTTCTTTTTGCCATTTTTCAATAGCCCAGCGATAATTCATATCATTGAGTTCACGAGTGAGTTCTATATGTACTCTGGCAGTATGGTCAATAGTAGCTTTTCTTATGAGTTCGTTGATGAGTTTTCGCAATTGAAATAATGCACGAAATACAGTGGGGTTTTTTATTGAACCGCTGATGGGTGAGCCGGGATATTCTCTTTCTATTCCATCTTTATCTACCTTCTTAATCGGTTCCTGAAATTTTTCAATGTCGGATGGGTGATAGAGTTTATTTGCTTTTATTTCATCGATTCCCAAACCAGGATGGGAGAGAAAAAAATCTTTTATTATTTCATCTAATCTTTTAATTTCGTGAAATTCATTTTTTTTGACTTGACTGGTTACCCAATCAATAATCTCATTTTTTTCTTGCTCATCTTTTTCTTCAAATGATTTTTCTCCATATACAGAATATATCTTCTCAACAATATTTTGCTTGTCGTTATCATTTATTTTATATGTGTAGTAATCGTTTGGATGCTCATCTCTACATCTTTTAATGAGGTCGTTCACGATGGCTTTTCTTCGTTTCTCCTCTTTGTAAGTTTCTACTCGTAATTCTATTTCTTTTCGGATTAGTGCTTGCGTTTCCTCATTGCTCCATTTATCAGGAATTAACTCAGGCATTTTAGCAAGGAACACAGCGTATGTTTCTATCAAACCTTCTCGTAAAAATGGGATGATGTTATTAATTGCTTTCAAACTAAAAGAAGCGTATTCTCGTTTTAATTGAATAGTCGGAGAGGAAAATTTATTTGCAACAATATTATCTGCACCAAAGTAATTTTTGGCAAATTTGTATAGGTTACTTTCTTTATCGTAAATAAAAAGGGCATGCCATACATCGTTTGCAACAGTTTCAATATCCTTCATTCCAATAACTTCTTTTGTTGTCCGACTCTTTATCTCTTTCTTCATACACTTTTCAAATAAGTTTTTTTTCCAAGCCGGATTTTCGAGAATATCTTGCCAAGAGCGTGTTTTCCAATTCGTTTGCTCCCAATCTTTTCCGAATAAATCCATCAAGTAAGAAAGAGTTTGACATCCCGTTACTGTTGCATTACCCTTGTAATTGAAGAAGTTTTTTTTAGGGTCGGGTTCATCGGTTGGTTTTTCGCAAACAGGATAATCGCTTCGTATATCTTTTGCGATTTCCTTAAAGTCAAAATGCGCTTTACTTTTTCTAAAAAACTTGTGCCAGATTTTTTTCTTTTCTTCTTCGTTTAAAACTCTCCACTCATTATCCACTTTCATTTTAATATTATTGATAAACTTCAATGTTCTAAATTCTTCAAATGATGGATGAGAGATTGGGCAACGAGGTTTGTTTGGTTCTAGTGTACATTTTCCGACAAGTCCTTTTTGTGATTTTAACTTGCGTTGGAAAAAGATAGCATTGTGAAGGTCTTTGTAAATCTCACCGTCTTCATTAAATCCTTGCACTTTACACATCTCTTTGAATTCTTCTTCGTATTGTTCTTCCCTCGCTGTGTATGTCTTTCTAATTTTTTTTCCCTCTTGAAAACATTTATAGAAATATTGTCCGAGTGTCTTACAGTTTTCTTTTTTTATTTTTTCAGAAAGGTCAAAAATTCCTTCTTTAACTTTTCCAAGGTTTTCTTTTCTATTTAATCGTTCAATCAAGTTCCTTTTTACTACTTCAATTGTAGTGTTCGGCTCTTGAATAGTTTTCTTAAAGAAATTGTAAAGAGTTTTCAGTTTCTTATCGCCTTCATTAAGGTCTTTGCTTTGTTTGTAAATTATATCGAGAGTATCAAAATATGTTTCAGTTTCTTGGAGCAATTCGGCAGCATTATTTGCTTCTTTAATACGATATTCTAAATTTGGTTTATGTTTTTCAATAATTCCCTCGTCAGATTTATCTAACCTATTGCTAAGAAAACCTCGGCGTTGTGCAAGGTGATAAAAGGCGCGACCAAGTTCGTGTAAATTGAACAGTTTTTCTCTTGAAGCAAAATCTCGAAAATAGTAAGGGTTTTTCTTTTGTAGTTTTCTATCAACTTTGTCGTGTTGATTATCTGTATTTAGCCAATTAAAAAATTCTTTGCTCGTGGGATAATGCTTAAAAGTTTCAATCTTTCCTGTTTCAGGATTTTTGTATGAACGCCACTTCTCTAATTCTTCAATATCTAAAGGACACATCTTATGTTTAATAAGTGCCTTCAATGTTTCATACTTTCTAAGTTTTCTACGAAACTTTAATCGTCTTGCACCCCGTCTATCTGTGCGTTCGGCTGCCCTTGATTGTGGGTTTCCATAAGAATCTTTATCTACACCTTCAGTAAAGATGTGTACTCCCTTTTCTACAATTGAGAAAGATTCTTTTTTGTAATTACGTTCGTAATCTATAACCGCCCACCCAATAGAATTCGTTCCTAAATCTAAACCAAGTATTTTTGCCATAGTATTTTCCTCGTAAAATTTTTTTGCAATATGTTTTGATTTGCGGGCAAAATATAATTATCTTTTGCCCAGATAAAAACAAGTTACCTATACTTGTCAGCTTATCACAATAAGGCTATATGCCGCAGGTCTTTGACCTTTAGCCCCGCTTCGGTGGGGCTTTTGTATTTTAAATACCTTCTCTATGAGCCATTGGCAAGGTTTTCAAAACCTCGCAGTTTTAATCGTAATGTGCTACGCATTAAGGAAATGCGTAGCACATTGTATTTATATCATCTTCACAGCGTAGTAAAGGATGGAGTTCACTTCAAAAGCGGACTCCATCGTTTCTGCTTACTCCGCCTCTTCAAAGCCGCAGACGACTTTCACTTCATCCGACCACTGCCCGACTTCCTCGTCGCCGATAATGTATCTCATCCGGTAGATGCGGGTTTCGGGTACGTTCGGGATAAGATTCTTCCGCATATCCTCGTACGGAGATTTCATATCCTTATCCAGGTGCGTCCACGTGGTTTCGTTTCCACGTTTGCCTTCAATCACCACGCCGTCAAATTCACGTTTCATCCAATCGAGCCGATTTCTATCGCCGAGCACGGTAATCTCGAAATCGGGTTTCGCGTTATCCACACCGCCGGGAATGCCGGGAACATCGGGAGGAACTATACCTAATTCCTCGCCGATAGCGACGGAATAATCGGGGTGCGCCTTCAAACGATTGACGAGTTTCCGCGTCTTTTGTCTGGACTCGGAAAGTGTTTCGTCCTTTGTATGAACGACCGCTTGCGTGGTAAGTTTTATCGCCTGCACTTCGCTTATTTTTGTACGAACGGAAAGTGCGTCCGCTTGCACAACGTTTATTTCATCGTTGGTAATTCCTAACGTCGGTCCGTGTCCCACGAGTTTATTCCCGAAGTTATCATACCAGAATGAATATTGCGAATCTCCCTTAGGGAGATAATCTTTTTTAGCCATTGTAATTTTCCTTATAATAAAGGGTTTATAAATTAGGTTAATTGTAATGCCTCTGCATTGCAACCGCACACACTTCAAAGGGGAAGTAATTTGTAGAGGTGAAATGATGTATTTTCTTTCTAAAAAACGCCTTTTCATAAAGAGAAGGATTCTCCTGCTCGTTTCAGGGGACTTCCTGACGCTTTCGGGGGAGTTAGAAACATATCGGGAAATACTTTTCCCTATAGCAGTTTCTCCCCTAATGATGTGAAGGGAGTTCCCGAAACCATCGGGGGAGTTCCTGCCTGTTTCGGGGGAGCCCCTGAAATAACCGGCGGAGTTCCTGCTTGTATCAGGGGAGCCCCCGAAAGCAGAAAAAAAGTCCCTGATTGTTCCAGGGGAGTTCCTGAAATCATCGGGATAGTTCCTGCTTCCGTCAGGTGAATTCCTGAAACCATCGTGGGAGTTCCTGATGTAACAGCGGAAAGGTATAACGATACGAAGAAATCCCCCGTTCTTAACGTCGGGGATAACGAAGTATCTATACCGATTAGCGTATTTCATTTCAACCATCCAAGGTTATAGAAAAAGATTTTATAACTGGGGAAAAACTGATTGTTTTTTTGGGAAGATGTCCTTTATCCCGCGCTGGGAGAGTTGCTCATTTTCCCATTGTTTTTCCCTGAGAAGCAGTGCGGCGCAATGCTTCGGCGGGCAAAATATAAGAGGAAGTTCGGAAAAAAGCAAATGGGGATGGGGGGCGGGAAGAAGCGAAGTACTATCCTGAATCATAGGGTGTTTTTAAAAACCTTCTCTGTGAGCCATTGGCAAGGTTTTCAAAACCTTGAAGGTTTAGACATTTTCTAAAAATTACCTCGTCGCTCTACGAGTCGTAGACTTCGCCCTTCGTGATGGCGGGTAAAGTTATTTTGAAATGGCTATTGATTTGGAGAAAGTTTTTTCGTATCTCTTGCACGTTTTTTATGCGTAACAAACGGATAAACATATTTTTCCCGGTTGGGTATTTTTCGATACTGGTTTTCCTGAATTGCTTCTTTGCATTTTCTCAGTCCCAACTTTCCTTCGAGCATATTACTACCACGCACGGGCTTTCGCAAAATTCTGTTCATTGTATTTTTCAGGATAGCAGAGGGTATATGTGGTTTGGCACGAGTGAGGGGCTTAATCGCTATGACGGGTTTACCTTTACCATATTCAAATCTTCGCCTTCCGATTCAAATTCTCTTTCGAGTAACTATATTAAAACAATTTCTGAAGACCAAGAGGGATATTTGTGGATTGGCACACAGGACGGACTCAATCATATTCATCCTATCACCGGTAAAGTAAAACGGTATTTTGTGGATAGCACAAGAAGCAAAAATGCAAATATCATTACTTCTCTTTTCATAGATACTATTTCTGTTCCGGAAAATAGGAGAGAGGAAAAAGTACTGTGGGTTGGTACGGAAGAAAACGGTTTATACAAACTCACGCTTGATGGTGAAAACGTTCATCGTCAACACTTTAAACATTCTCCCAATGATGTTTATAGCATTGGAAATAATACCGTGTATTCTATCTATCGTGATACGCAGGACCATTTATGGATTGGAACAAATGATAATACGTTGCATCTGTTTTTACCCTCAACAAATTCATTTCGTCGCAGTGTTCTTGATACCAACTTCAATTTAAATTGTGGAGTGCGAACATTATTTACCGATTCAAAAAATAACATATGGATGACTGTAATAAATAGAGGAGTGTATCAAATCTCTCTTGAGCACGCTGAAAAAAGCGAAGAAGACGTTCGGGTAAAATTTATTCCTATTCAAGCAAACCTTCCGGGGAAAGATTTGCCATTGTATTTTCCTTCCTCAATTGTAGAAGACAATGAGGGGAATATTTTGGTAAGTTATGTCTGGAACGGTATTCATAAATTTCAGCCGAATAACAACGGAACATATACCATCACTCACCTATACCACGAAGCCAATAATAGTAAGAGTATAAGTTCGAATCAAATTCTTTCCCTTTTTATCGATAGAAATAATATCCTGTGGGCTGGCGATGAAGGGTATGGAATAAATAAAGCGCGGTTGCAAAATAAATTTTCTTTGTATCAACAGTCCCTGAGAGATACAACTTCTTTGAGAAGTAAAAGTATTCGCGGTATTTATGAAACATCGGATGGTACATTATTGGTGGGAGGGTATTCGGAGTTGATGACGTTTGATAGAAAAAAGGGAATAATCAAAGAACAATATCGCAGTCGTAATTTCCCCGAAACTGGACAGAAGAATATAGTAAACGTTTATTCGATTGCACCGGATCCTATCCTTGGTGATAGTATTTTATGGTTGGGTACGGAAGGCTTCGGGTTGGTGCGTTATACGATTTCCGATAACTCGTTCGAAACATTTATGCCGAAAGCAAATGATTCAACCTCGCTCGTTCATTCTATTGTAAAATCTCTTTATCCTGATGATAACGGAATTTTATGGATAGGAACGGTTGGTGGTTTGCAAAGTCTCGATGTAAAGAATCTCAAAACACCGAAATTTATTTCCTACAAACACGATGCAAATAATTCAAAGAGTATGAGTTCGAATGTCGTCACTTGCATATATAAATCTTCGTCCGGAATAGTATGGGTTGCAACGAATGATGCTGGCGTCAATGTAATGCATCCTTCACGACCGAATGAGTTTATGCATTTTGTTCATAATCAAAATGACTCAACAAGCATAGGCAGCAATAATGTAAAAACCATTTACGAAGATAAGAATGGAAGAATATGGTTTGGAACTGCCGGCGGCGGATTAAATCTCTTGCTTCCCGATGGAAAATCTTTCAAACGATTTTTAGAAGAAGATGGACTTCCCAATAACGTTATCTATGGAATTTTAGAAGACTCGAGTGGAAATCTTTGGTTGAGCACCAATAAAGGCATTTCACGATTTACTCCTTCGACCAATGAATTTTGGAATTTTCTTGAGAGCGATGGTTTGCAAAATAATGAGTTCAATACCGGCTCGTATTATAAATGCAAACATGGAGAAATGTTTTTCGGCGGTATCAACGGACTCAATGCTTTTTTTCCGGAGAACATTCAACGCAATTCCCATATTCCACCCGTTCATATTACCTCCATAAAAATTTTCGATAAAGAAGTTTCACAAGAACGCTTACTCAATTCTCCTTTGTCGCTTTCGTACGATGAGGACAATCTCGAATTTGAATATATCGCCCTTGATTATTCCGCTCCGGAACGCAATCTCTATAAATATAGAATGGAAGGTCTTGATACGCATTGGGTTGATGCGGGTAACAGAAGGTTTGTTTCCTATGCTCATCTTTCTCCCGGAGAATATACCTTTTCCGTGATGGGTTCAAACAATGATGGCGTGTGGAATGAACAACCGGCGGCAATTTCGTTCGTTATCCATCCGCCGTACTGGGGAACGTGGTGGTTTCTGATGTTGGGGTTATTGTTTTTTATTTCCGCGGGACCATTGGTTTATTACCGCCGTGTCCGGCAACTTAAAAAAATTCACAAACTGCAACAGGATTTTTCCAAACAACTTCTGGAAAGCCAGGAGAATGAACGAAAACGTATTGCCGCAGAATTACACGACAGTATCGGTCAAAATATGCTGGTGATGAAAAATAAATCCGGTTTAGGAAAAGAGACAAACGATGTAGATAAGAAACAGAAATATTTTGATGACATTTCCGATATCGTCTTAAAAACAGTGAAAGAACTTCAGACCATTTCCTATAATCTCCGTCCCTATGAACTTGACCGCATCGGTCTCACGGAAGCCATTAATGCAATGTTTTCAACCGTAAAGGAATCTGCAACATTCCAATTGCTCTTTGCTGTTGATAACATAGATTCGTTTTTTGAAAAAGATTTGGAGATTCAAATGTACCGCATCGTGCAGGAAGGAATGAATAACATTCTGAAACATTCACAGGCAACCGAAGTGGCGATTACGATAAAAAAGAAAGAAGATTTCGTGTTATTGTTAATGCAGGATAATGGTATCGGTTTCGATGTTCTCTCAAAACAAAAACTGACCAGCGAACATCACGGGTTCGGATTATCCGGATTGGAAGAACGCATCCATCTTCTCGGCGGCACAATGGAACTTCAATCGGAAATCGGCAGCGGAACAACGTTGCGGATTGAACTTCCTTTTGCGCATCACTAAAAAAACAAATGAAAAATTTTACCACTAAGGCACTTAGGCCACCAAGCAACACTAAGAATTTTAGTTTTCTTAGTGAAACTAAGTGTTCATAGTGTCTTAGTGGTGAGTTTTTGAGGTGTTTATGAATATCAATGAACAATTATGAATGAAAAACCTACAACAATAATAATCGCCGATGACCACCCGATAATGCGAAAAGGAATACGGGAAATCATTGTTTCCAACAAATCTTTCAACATTATTGCAGAAGCAGATGACGGCGAAAAAGCATTATCGTTGATTGAAGAACACAAACCGCAAATCGCAATCATTGATGTTGATATGCCGAAAATGAACGGCTTCGACGTGGCGCAGAAAATTCAGCAGCGCGGACTTTCGGTTTCTGTGGTGATGCTGACGATGTACGAAACCGAAAGTATGTTCAACCGCGCATTAGATTATGGAGTGATGGGTTACGTTGTAAAAGCCAGCGCAGAACAAGAAATCGTAAAATGTTTGCACGAAATTGCCGAAGGAAAACATTTTATTTCTCCTTCACTCACCGATTTTCTTATGAAACGAAAAGTGAAATCATCCTCTCCAACGACAACACACACCGGACTTTCTTCACTCACAAAATCGGAACATACCGTTCTCACACTCATCGCTGAACGGAAAACTACAAACGAAATTGCCCACCAACTTTCCGTAAGTCCCCGCACCATTGAAACACATCGCCGGAATATTTGCGATAAACTCGGTATTTCCGGAACGAATGCTCTCCTTGCCTACGCGATAGAAAACAAGCAATCCATTTAAGAGAAATTTGGTGGAACAGACATTCCTGTCTGTTGTGTTTCCATCATTTGTTTTTTTTTGACAGACAAGAATGTCTGTCCTACAAATTTTAATCCCGGATTTCAAACTAATTCAAAATCACAAATCCCAATGCTGTGAAAGGATTTGAATGGAGAATCTATTTTGTGATTTGAACTTTGAACTTTGGAATTTGGAATTTTCCTCCTTTCTACGTGTTCCTCCGTACACAAAATCAGTATGAGTACTGATTGACTTGATACCTCCAAAACGATAAATTGTACGCCAGAATTATGAACAATTACTTTTCAGGGCGAATACATCATTGAATAATCTCGAAATGCTCGAACAGGATATGAAAAAAATACTCATTGTTGACGATAGCGCTTCCATTCGAGAGTCCATAAAACAAACGTTGGAAGATGGCGATACAACATTTTTTGAATGTGATGACGGAGCCGGCGCGTTTGCCTTATACAAACAGAATCAGCCGAACTTCGTACTGATGGATATTCATATGAAAATCGTAGATGGCTTTACGGCGGCGCGGGAGATACGAAATACTTTTCCCGATGCGCATATCATTTTTGTAACGCAATATGATAATAACCGATTCCGGGAAATTGCCAAATCTATCGGAGGAAGCGGATATATCCTCAAGCAAAATTTATTTGAGTTACGCGAAGTAATAAACAATCCGCATCATAATTAGTTGTTCACTACCAAAGAGTAAATACATTTTTCTAATAAACAAATTTACCCGCCGCGGCGGGCTAACGAACGAACCAACTAACGAATTAACAATTTTTTTTCTACAATATTCATCAATTCACATCTAAACAATCAACTATATGTCAACTCTAAAATACTTTCTCACCATTTCTTTTTTCATTGCAGTATTCTTTCTGCAATTTTCTTCACCACTGTATGCTCAAGGATTTTCCGAAGTCTTTTCCGGTCAACTGGATTCCTTATACGGCGGTTCCGTTGCCTGGGGAGATTATGATAACGACGGCAAACTCGATATTCTGATGACGGGAGTTAACGAGAATGGATTCCCTCGTACTAATATTTACCGGAATACCGGAAGCGGCTTTACAAAAGTATTTGCGAATGTTCTACCGGGAGTTGCCACAAGTTCTGCGACGTGGGGAGATTACGATAATGACGGCGACCTCGATATTCTTATCACAGGCCAGGACACCACGGGGAATATATCGAGGATTTATCAAAATACCGGAAGCGGGTTTTCGGAAGTATTTTCCGGGACGCTCATAGGTGTCGCATTTAGTTCTGCGGCGTGGGGAGATTATGATAATGACGGCAAACTCGATATTCTTATTACGGGTCATTCGAATCCAATTGGAGAACCCTTTCCTCTTCCTGTTCCTGTATCCAAAATTTACCGCAATACGGGAAACGGATTTACGGAAGTGTATGCTTGGACTATAAAGGGTGTTCGCGAGTCCGCTGCTGCGTGGGGCGATTATGATAACGATGGCAAGTTGGATTTTATATTGTCGGGGTTAGACACAACCGATGTTGCCATAACCAAACTATACCGCAATACGGGAAGCGGATTTACAGAAGTCTATGCCGGAAGTTTCACCGGTGTGCGCACCGGTTCACTTGCGTGGGGCGATTATGACAGCGACGGCAGACTTGATATTCTGCTGACGGGGGATTCTTCCAATTTTAACGGAGTATCTAAAATTTACCGTAATACGGGAAGCGAATTTACCGAAGTCTATACCGGAAGTTTAACGGGCGTTTTTTATAGTTCTGCGGCATGGGGCGATTATGACAGCGACGGCGATTTGGATATTCTTCTTGCGGGAAATGATGGTCTCTTCCGAAACACAAAAGTGTATGAAAACACCGGCAGCGGATTTACCGAAGATATTGCGTCGGGTGTTCTTGCGGGACTGGATTATTCTTCAGTAGCGTGGGGAGATTATAACAATGATGGCAGGCTGGATTTTGTTCAGTCAGGATATGCCAACGGCTTTTTCCCGATTTCGCAAATTGTAACGATAAGCGATATACCGGCGAATACAGCGCCATCCGCACCGACGAATTTAACGACATCACGCGTTTTAGATGTTGTTACGTTCAAATGGAACCGCGCAACCGATACACAAACTCCGGGAGCTGGATTAACTTACAATCTCCGTATCGGCACAACTTCCAACGGCGTCAATACGGTTTCGCCGATGGCAAATGCCAGCACCGGGTTCCGAAGAGTTGCGCGGATTGGAAACACAAATCAGGATACGAGTTGGACAGTCAAAATTCCTGATACATCAGTAGCATCGTATTGGAGTGTGCAAGCGATTGATAATAATTTTGCGGGTTCGGCATTTGCAACGCAGCAGCAGATTTTTACTCCGCCGCCTACATACACGATTAGTATAACAATAAGTCCCCTCAATAGTGGAACTGTAATAAAGACTCCTAACCTGACAAACTACAACGAAAACACACAAGTGGAACTTATGGCAATAGCAATCTCGGATTATAACTTTCTGAATTGGACAGGAGATTTAACCGGAAGCTCGAGCCCCGTAACCATTACGATGAATGCGAACAAAACAATTACGGCAAATTTTGCATTAATTACCTACACCATCACTGCAACAGCAGGAAATAACGGCAGTATTACGCCTAATGGAAATGTGAGTGTTAATCACGGAGCGAATCAACAATTTACTATTACTCCCGCGACCGGTTATCACATTGATAGCGTTATTGTCAATGGAGTAAAAGTGGATTCCACGATGAGTTATACATTTGTGAGTGTAACAATAACTCACACAATTCGTGCGGTGTTTGCGATTAACACTTATACATTGGCATACACAGCAGGAGCAAACGGAACACTCACTGGTGATACCTCACAAACAGTAAATCACGGCGGAAAAGGAACAGCCGTTACAGCAGTAGCAGATAACGGCTTTGAGTTCGTTAATTGGAGTGACAACAAAACCACTAATCCGAGAATAGATTCCAACGTAACGGCTCATATATCCGTAACGGCAAACTTTGATTCTCTCAAATATACTCTTACTTGGGATGCACCCGATGGCGACATTTTATTTAATCCCGATTTGGATAGTTACTTACCGGGAACGAAAGTTATACTCACCGCAATACCGGATGAAGGTTATCACTTCGTGGAGTGGAGCGATAGTCTCACAGGAAGTGGAAACCCCGATTCGCTCATAATGGATAGCGATAAAGAGGTAACGGCAAACTTTGAGTTAAGCGCATTTGTTGAAGAAATTACTCCGGCGCAGCATGAACTCGCTGTTTCTCCATCAACAAATATAGTGGTAACATTTAGTGTAGCGATGAAACCGTCTTCGTTTAATGATACAACTTCATTTATTGTTACGGGAAGCGCGAGCGGAAGACATCGCGGCACGTTTTCATTCAGCGATATAGAAAGCGTTGCAACATTTAACTCTACCAATGATTTTAAGAAAGGAGAAGTGGTAACAGTAGATGTTTCGAGTAATATAAAATCTGCAACCAATGTGAGTGTTACGCCGTTTGTAAGTCAGTTTACCGTGAGTAGTGCAACAAGCAGCGGCACATTTGCAGGCTTCGTGAATTACGCGACGGGAATCGAACCTCAGTCAGTCTATGCGGGTGACGTAGATGGCGACGGCGATGTAGATATTATTACTGCGAACAGTACTGTCCAAGTTCCTGCCCAATTTACCGTTTCAGTCCTTAAGAACAATGGCGATGGGACGTTTGCAAGCAAGGTAAATTACCCAACGGGATTTGGGCCTACTTCAGTCTATGCGAGTGACGTAGATGGCGATGGCGATGTGGATATTATAACTGGGAGCAGTAATTCAACTGCCGTTTCAGTCTTAAAGAATAATGGGGATGGGACGTATGCAACGAAAGTGGACTACCCAACGGGAAACCATCCTACTTCCGTCTATGCCAGTGATGTAGATGGCGACGGCGATGTTGATATTATGACTGCGGACAATGGTTCAAATACCGTTTCCGTTTTGAAGAACAACGGGGATGGAACGTTTGCAACGAAAGTAGATTACACAACGGGGGAGTATCCACAGTCAGTCTATGCGAGTGATGTAGATGGGGACGGCAATGTTGATATTCTGACTGCGAACGCTGGTTCAGCTAACGTTTCCGTTTTGAAGAACAACGGCGATGGAACATTTTCAGTCAAGGTGGATATTACAACGGGAACTAATCCACGTTCAATTTATGCAAGTGATATTGATGGCGACGGCGATGTTGATATTTTGGTTGCGAACTTTAGTTCAAATACCGTTTCCGTTTTGAAGAACAACGGCGATGGAACTTATGCAACCAAGGTGGATTACGCAACGGGAAGTTCTCCATATTCAGTTTTTGCGAGTGATATAGATGGGGACGGCAATGTTGATATTCTGACTGCGAACAGTGGTTCAAGTAACGTTTCCGTTTTGAAGAACAACGGTGATGGAACTTATGCAACGAAGGTGGATTACGCAACGGGAAGTAGTCCATCTTCAGTCTATGCAAGTGATATAGATGGGGACGGCAATGTTGATATTTTGGTTGCGAACCGTGGTTCAAATACCGTTTCCGTGTTGAAGAATATCAATACCTACACACTCACTACCTATGAAACCGATGGAAGTATCTCCGTTGAACCCGAATTAGATGAATACCCGGCAGGCACAAAAGTTATCCTCACCGCACTACCGGATGAAGGTTATCACTTCGTGGAGTGGAGCGATAGTCTCACAGGAAGTGGAAACCCCGATTCGCTCATAATGGATAGCGATAAAGAGGTAACGGCAAACTTTGAAATCAATGAGTATGTTCTCACAACAAGGATAATAGGCGTTGGGAGTATAACACGAGACCCGGATACTACCGTGTATGAACACGAAACGGATGTTACGCTTGTAGCAACGCCAAACGCTCGTTTTAATTTTAGCGGTTGGAGCGGCGATACAACGGATGCCGACATAGACGATACAACGATTACATTTACCATGGACTCCGCAAAAACCATTACGGCTACATTTACTATACAAACATACACCATAACCGTAACGCAACCGGCGAATGGCACCATAACTCCGGGAACATCTTCATTCAATTACGGAACACCCGCAACATTTACCATAACTCCGAATACTAACTATAAACTTGCGAAGGTTATTGCCAATAATGTTGATGTTGGAACTTCTTCAACATACACATTCTACGATTATACAAATGGCACATTGACTGCTGAAATGAAATCCGGTACACCTTCGCAAAGTATTACGCTTATTTCTCCCAACGGTGGAGAAATTTGGGAAGTCGGCTCTCAACATAATATACAATGGACGAGCGCTTCGGTTACAAATGTGAAAATTGATGTAACAATCGATAACAAAACTACGTGGAATCTTCTTATTACTTCTACTACGACATCGGGAAGTTATCTATGGACCATTCCGTCATTAGGAGGGAAATATGCGTATGTGAGAGTTTCGGATTCGAGCAATTCTGCAATTCAAGATGTAAGCGATGCAACGTTTCTTCTTGGCGCTCCGATGCAATCTGTAAATTCCGGGACAACGAAGAAACTCAATAAAATCAGTTTCAGTGACGGCGGTGGTAGTGCCTATGGTATTGTCTATTATGGTTGGGCGGTGGGTGATTCTGTTATTTTGCAAACAGCGGATAGAGGAAATTCGTGGGTTTCAAAAACGAATTCTCCCAACGTGCCGCAAAATGTAAAATGGACTGCTGTAACTCATAGGCTCTCTGACACATATACGCTCTTTTTAGGGCGAAGTGGAAATGATGCGGTTGTTATGGACTGGAAAGATGGTTTCAAGTTATACAATCCAACGCCGCTGCCAAATTTTCGTCCAAACGATCTATTTGTATTGGATGTAACTGGATATGCAGTCGGAGATAGTGGAAAAATATATATGATTACATTACATCGTTCTGGTCCTTCTTCGTTTACCCCCATTTTTACTAATAGTGTGTCTCCAACAACTGAAAACTTGAATGGTATCTTTTCAAACTATTCAGTAAATTCAACAACATTTTACATCGTTGGAGATAACGGTGTCGTACTCAAAAATGATGGTGCGCAATGGATAACTCAGAATAGCGGTGTTTCTGTACAACTCAATGATGTCGGTTTTTATGGTGATCTCGGATTTATAGTCGGCAACAGCGGCACAATTTTGAAAACGACAAACGGCGGCACATCATGGACTTCCGTTACGAGCGGAACTACGAAAAATTTGAACGGGATAACCTTCGACCGTAATGGTTGGATAGTCGGCGATAGCGGTACAATCCTCAAGTTTACACCCTCCACTGGTAAACGCAAATGGAAATCAGATGCTACTTCTACAGATGGAGAGTGGACACAGGTTGAAAGCGGCACTACGAGTAACTTAAACGTTGCCGCAACAACAGCAAATGGCTCATTTGTTACAGTAGGAGATGGAGGAACTGCGCTTACACATCAGGCAAAAACACTTCTGCTCACTTCACCCACCGGTGGAGGAAATTATATCGGAGGTCAAACGCAAACTATTACGTGGGTAAGCGATGGCGTCAATTTTGTGAAACTTGAGTACTCTCCCGATTCGGGACAAACGTGGCAATCTATAACCGATGTTGTTGGCGGCTCTGCGGGAAGGTATGATTGGTTAATGCCGAACACCGCGCTGCAAAACGTTCTTGTCGCAGTTACCGATATCGAAGATTCCATCACCTCAACGACGAGCGATTCGGTATTTCATATCAGCATAGATGATAAGAAGTTTCGCACGTTCAAACAATCGTTATCGGATTTTGTAGCAAAGTCGGTGAAGTTGAAATACAGTAAAGGAAAACTTGCTGCTCAACCGAATATAATGACTGCCGTAGAAAATGTATTTGCAAAACAAGTATCGAAAGCAATGTATCCGAAAGGAAGAACGTTTCTCGGCGTGAAGCGAACGGATTCTGCAAAAGTCTATGCGTGGATGGAATTGAAGAAAGCCGCAGATTTAGCGAAAGGATTTAAGACGGAACACTCAGGACAATCCTATCCGCTCGATTATTTGCGCAAAGGAGATAAGAAAACAAAACTTGCAAAAGCATTGAAGTTTGCCGCGACATTAAATAATCCGGCAATAGCGCAGGGAATTTTGTTGAAACTCAATATACTTGCAAGCGATAGCGGCGTTACTCCCAAAGGATTCGGTTCGCTCGAAATTGATACAAACATTATTCTTGCCGGAAGAAATCTTAAGGATCAAACGCTCGCCGAAGTTTCTACCTATCTCGATAGCATAATGACCTATTGGAAAATACTCGAAGTTGATACTACAGAAGCTTATACCGAACTCGGTAATTTTATCACTTCGATACTTAAACCCATCAACGATGGATTTTATGCCGCAATGACGAGTGGAAATTACACCGTAGATTCTGCGCGAGTTGTTGCAAAGAAATCGTTTGCCGTAGTATTATCGGGAACAAAAACGGCAGAGGAATTAGGAATTGTAAGACGCAATCCAAATGCGCGACAATCGTTACCGAAATTTACTCCTCAAACAATGGAGCCGACGAAGTTTGCCTTGGAACAAAACTATCCGAATCCGTTTAATCCGATGACAACAATACGGTTTGAGGTTGGAGGTTCGGGGTTGGTGTCGTTGAAGATTTACAACATTCTTGGACAGGAAGTTGCGACGTTACTGAACAACGAAGAATTGGAAAGCGGACAACACGAAATTCAATTTGATGCAAGCAAACTTTCGAGCGGTGTGTATTTCTATCGCATTGCTGCTTCCACCAACGAGAGAAATTTCGTTGAAGTGAAGAAAATGGTATTAATGAAATAAGTAAATTATGATTTTGTGCTACGCATTTTTAAAATGCGTAGCACAGATTCTAATATCAAAAAGTTGCATTTGTCACTTGAATCCACGATATTAAATCAAAATTTTTCAACTCACAATCATCAATTCACATCTAAACAATCAACTATATGTCAACACTTAAATACTCTCTCGCAATATTACTTGTTTTGGCAAGTTCACTCTTTGCGCAAAACAGAATGACAAACCGCAAAGATACGAGGATGGAACGAAAGCCACATTCTCAAAATGAACAACGTCATAAAAACGTTCAAACCGAAGAGTCGAAAATCCTGGACCCGCGCACGCACAAAATGATTTCGGAAAAAGAATTTCGCGCTCAACAGGAGAAACTCTACCCTCGCCCGAAAAACAGAACATCTGCAAATGATATTTCCATACCGCAGCAGATGAAACAACTCAACGGTAATTCTTTTATGACTGGAACATTGCCTCAACTGTGGGGTATGACACGTAATGGGGGGGCATCAGACGCAGGAACAATCTTTGCAATGAATACCGGCGATACCGTTTTTAATTACTCACACTCTTTCCCGTACATTGATGGCAGAAACCCCTACTACAATGGCGTATATGCCGCATCCAATGGAAAACTCTACGGAACTACTCCGCAGGGGGGCAGATTTGAGCGAGGGACTCTCTATGAATATGACCCGGCGACAAATACGTATTCAACTAAACACGTATTTGGATACTATATTTCCGGGAGTGAAGGAGGGGACCCTTATGGCACTCCGGTTCAGGCGAGTAATGGAAAACTCTATGGTACAACATTTTACAACGTGAATAATTACTTGGGTGGAATTTATGAATACGATATTACTACAGATACATACAGTTTTGTTCATTATAATCAAAACGCAACGAACGATGGCGCAAACTCTGCAATGTCGCTTACACCGGCGAGTAATGGTAAACTTTACGGAGTTACATATTATGGCGGTGTGAATAGTGGCGGCGTTATTTTTGAATTTGACCCGGCAACATACGCTTATACAAAAATTTATGACTTTGACAGCGCGAATGGGAGCTTTCCTCATGTTTCTCTGACACAGGCAAGCAACGGAAAATTATATGGTATAACTGGCTCAGGAGGAACAAATAATGAAGGAGGGATTTTTCAATTTGATATTTCGACTCTTACCTATACAAAAATATTTGATTTTGATAGTATAACACCAGGTGTTCGTGGTAAGTTAATACCCGCGAGTAACGGAAAACTCTATGGCGTTTTTGATTATGGATTCTCTAATAATACGTATCAATACTTGTCATACGGAAGTATCTTTGAAATAAATCCTGCCACGAATGTGTTTACTACAATATACAACTTTTCAGATTCCACTGGATGGCAACCGTATAACAGTGTTATACAGGCAAGTAACGGAAAACTGTACGGTACAGTTAGTCAAGGCGGTCCCAATGATAACAACGCTTTTATCTTTGAATATAATCTTTCGACAAATACATTCACAAATATCTATAACATTGATTATGAAAACAGTTCACCAATATTGAGCGTTTTCGCACAAACAAGCAATGGGAAATTCTATGGAACAACGGACGGTAATTATCCAGCTAATTATGGCACACTTATGGAATTCGATCTTTCGAGCAATATATATTCAACGGAAATAGAATTTGGCGCCGCGAAAGAAGGGGCATTTCCATATGGTTCATTGGTGCAGGCATGGAATACAAAACTGTACGGAATGACACACTCAAGCGGCTACAGCGGTTACGGCGTTATTTTTGAAGTTGACCCGTTTACAAATACATTGACCAAAAAATACAACTTCGACTACGATAACGGAGGGTATCCTTATGGAACTATGGCTTTGGCAAACAACGGAAAACTGTATGGAATGACAAATGGTGGAGGTGAAGACGGAAGTGGCGTCATTTTTGAGTATGACCCTTATTCGAATACCTATTCCAAAATGCATGACTTTTACGAGGATAATTCCGGAAATGGTTCTGAGCCGCAGGGCGGGCTATTGCAGGCGAGTAATGGATTACTTTACGGGATGACAGAGCGGGGCGGAGCAAATGGCGCAGGTATAATTTTCTCAATGGATATAACTACAAATACTTTTACCAAGTTGCACGATTTCGGAACAGATGGCGCTAACCCGTATGGTACATTAATCCAGGCAAGCAATGGAAAACTATACGGTGTTACCAATCAAACAAGCGGTGGTGGTGGTGGCGGCGGCGGTGAAGGGAAAAATTTAAGCGGTAACGGTGTTTTGTTTGCATTTGATATCTCCACGAATACATATTCAAAGTTGCACGACTTTGTCTATTCCACAGAAGGTGGTAATCCTTATGGCTCGTTAATGTTCGCAAGGAATGGAAAATTGTACGGATTAAACTACGGTGGAGGAAATAGCGGTTATGGTACTCTGTATGAATTCGATATTACAACTAATACACTAACAGTGAAATATTCTTTTACCGGTTATGAAGATGGCGCTTATCCTTATGGCTCATTAATGCAGGCAAAAAACGGGAAATTATATGGGTTCACTAATGATTATGGAGGAAGCGGCGGCGGCGAAAAACTTTCAAATGACCCACGTGGAACTCTTTTTGAATATGATACGGCAACATCAACACTGACTAAAAAATTTACCTTCACCACTCCTTACGGATTATATCCGTATGGTGAATTAACGGAAGTTGATTCGGCTGTAACGCTTACGATAAATGCAACAAATGGAAGTGTAACCAACAATTTTGATAATCGTACTACTTTTGCGAAAGATGCCAAAGCCATACTTACTGCAACAGCAAACACGAATTATCACTTTGTGAATTGGAGTGGTGATTTATCAGGAACCGAAAATCCCGATACAATTATAATGAGCGGTAATAAAAATGTAACGGCGAATTTTGCTATTGATACGCATATCCTTACCGTGAACATAACCGGACAAGGAAGCGTTGAAATATTTACTTCGCCTACTGTAACTGTTTCTAACGCGAGCAATCAAGTATCAATAGCATATGGTACGGTCTTTCCGATGTTCGCAACACCGGCAACGGGATATGATTTTGCAAATTGGCAATATAACGCGGGATTTAATTCCGCCAATCCGTTGAATAACATTACGATGGATGGGAATAAAACATTTACAGCAAATTTTGCATTAAAGACTTTTACTATTACTCCCGATAGATTTCCTGCAGGTCAAGTAAGCATTATTCCATCTTCAATTCAAACGGTGCAATACGGCGGCTCAAAAACATTCAATGTTACCGCAACGACGAATGTTCACATTGATAGTATCTATATTAATGGAATCAAATGGCCAACTCCGCCTCCATCGAATGCGTTTACAAACTTTTCGTACACCTTTGAAAACGTAACGCAAAATCAAACAATATTTGCGTGGGGAAGTGATAACCGCTACAAACTCACTACCAATGCAACCAATGGAACTGTTACCCGTGACTTGGTACGGGATGCCTATAATTATCTCCAGCAAGTTACTCTCGTCGCGAAACCGAATGCTCGTTTTTCTTTTACAGGTTGGAGCGGTGATACGGCAGGACTCGTCTTTGATTGGGGAACGTACCCAACAATACGACGGAATGATACTCTCATTGTAACATTTGGAAGAGCAGACAGAGTTATTACTGCAAACTTTGCACCAACAACATATACCATCACTGTTGCGCCCCCCACCAATGGAACAATAACTCCGGGAACGACAACGATTGGCGAGGGAAGCAGTAAAACATTTTATATTACACCCAACACTAACTACGCGTTAACAAAACTCGTTGTTGATAATGTTGTAGTTGGAAATAGTACAAACTATCAGTTTACTAATATTACTGCTAATCATACAATCTCGGCGATATTTCAACCGGGAACTACGCCGCCGTTTGTTACTCTCACTTCTCCCAATGGTTCACAAGTATGGAAAGTGGGATATTCGTATCCTATCACGTGGACAGGTAATATTGGAGGGGAGGTAAAACTCTCTTTTGTTTCCGGGTTATATTCCTACACCATAAGTTCAAGTACGTTAAGTTCTGCGGGAACATATTCGTGGCAAATTCCCGCAATAAGTACTCTCATTTTTAACAGTCAAAGCCCATATTTGTATGGGAGAATAAAAATTGAGTCTGTAACCAACCCTCTGATAAAAGATTCAAGTTATTCAACCTTCAGAGTAGAAAATGTTCTTCAGGAAGCATCATCCGGAACACCAAACCGTTTAGATGATGTAAGTTTCAAAGGGCAGACAGGATATGCCGTTGGAAACAGAGGCACCATCATCAAATCAACAAATGGTGGCGCAACGTGGAGTAACATAGGAGCTCTTTCGTTTTCCGATACGATAGATTTCACCGGTGTTTCTGTTTCGAGCGATAACTCTGTTTACATTATCAGCAGGAAGTATCCGAACAATAAAGGGTATCTTCATCGCTCAACAAATGGCGGCACAAGCTGGACCATTCAAAAGACTTTTAGCAGTTATGTATATGGTGTAAGTACTTTGGATGATAATGTGTTCGTCGTAGGAGAATACGGTTATATTTTTTGGAAGAAAGGAACGTTCGAAAAAACTGTATCAGAGGTGAATGGCACATCCTTCCATTTGAATGCTATAAACACATTCCAGTATCGCCAAACAGGTCAGGATGGACAGTTGGAAATTGTTTCGAACATCGTAGGTGATGGAGGACGCTATTTGAGAATCTTTGTAAAAGAAGGTTCGGGGAGTTCAGTAGTTACCAATGCAGGGAATACCGGTATTACAGAAAAATTGAATGGTGTATTTTTTACTGACGTTGGAACCGGTTGGTTAGCGGGAAACAACGGCATGATATTAAAAACGACGAATGCCGGAATCAATTGGGTCACGCAACCAACTTCAACAGTCAAAAATATGAATGCCATTGTTATGATTACGGATGCTTCAGGATATGTCTCGTCCGGTTGGGTTGTTGCGGATGGCGGGTTTATTGCAAAATACACTCCGTTGACTGCAAAACGAAAATGGAGAACTGATCTGCAGGAAGATAATGAGTGGAACGAAGTGGAAAGCGGAACAACCGATGATTTGACAACGGTTACTGTTTCTGATAATGGTTCATTTGTTACGCTCGGAGATTCAGGAACTGCGCTCAACACTCAGGCAAAAAATTTGTTCCTTACTTCACCGAACGGAGGAGAACAATTCATTGCCGGTCAAACGATACCAATTACGTGGGCAATGGATGGAGTAAACTATGTGAAAATCGAATACTCACCCGATTCCGGACAAACGTGGAATTCTGTTACTGATTTCGTTTCTGCTGATGCGGGAAATTTTGATTGGACAACCCCGAGTACTGCATTACAGAATGTTCTCGTCGCCATCACCGATGTGGAAGACCCAACATTGGTGGTAACAAGTGAAACAGTCTTTCAACTCCTTTCTGATAATTCGCTGTTCCGCACGTTCAAGCAATCGGTGACGGATTTAACGACCAAAGCAGTGAAATTAAAATACAGCAAAGGTTCACTCGCTGCGCAACCAAACATAATGACTGTAGTGGAAAATGTTTTCGCAAAGCAAGTATCGAAAGCATTATATCCGAAAGGAAGAACATTTCTTGGCGTGAAACAGACAGAGAAAGATTCGATAAAACAATACGCGTGGATTGAACTGAAGAAAGCGGGTGATTTATCCACAGGATTCAAGAGTGAAC
>Ga0207952_1000181_pt1 | contig 64585 bp, 62 predicted proteins | sample SubbioR12Aug_8Ca_FD_184831 | JGI IMG/M metagenome (GOLD analysis project Ga0207952, IMG submission 184831) | Serpentinite rock and fluid subsurface biosphere microbial communities from McLaughlin Reserve, California, USA - CR12Aug_8Ca (SPAdes) | ecosystem: Environmental > Terrestrial > Deep...
TTCCCATATTTTGAGCGTCTTCCAGCATTTTTTCGGCCCCCGCTCGGCTTGAGGACTCGCTCAATAATTGGCTCGATCAGTAACCATTCTTTATCAGTCAGCTCTCCAGGATAACGCTTCTTTTCCATCTCTCTCCTACAGAAAAACGGAAACATTTTGTTCTTATCAATTTAAATTTTCAAACACTTTCTTAGAGACTGTCTCTGAATTAAGGCTTCGTCGAGTTTTTGGATTATTTTGGCCGATTTTCGACTTTTTTTCGGGGGGTCATATACGAGAGTTGATATGACCCCCCGAAAAAAAGTCGAAAATCGGCTCAAAAGAACCTAAAAATCGACTGAAGCTTAAATCAGAGACAGTCTCTTATGGCTTGACGAGAGAGAGAGTATCAAACCTAGCGGAAAATTAAAAGGGTTTTTAAACGGTGCACTAGCGGTGCAACAAACATCTATTTTTGTCATTACAAACCAGCAAAAATCCGTTGTATCCATAAATCAAGTTCTTTATATTCATGCCTATAAAAGTTGGATGGCGCTGGTTGAGATAGAGTTCTCCCTCCCTAATAACCCGTCGGTCCCTGGTTCAAATCCAGGTTGCCCCACATTTTTATCAAATGGACACGAGAAAACTCGGCCCTGAAGGGCCGAGTTTTCTCGTGTCCATTTGATAAACGCTACATGGATATCACTACTGCATTCAAATTTGCTCTAAAAAGAGCGAATCTACAAAGAACTGGCATTGTTTTTCACTCACTCAGGCATACCTGCAGAACTTTGCTCGGCGCATCAGGAGCTACTGTTCTCGACGCAATGAAAATTACCAATCATCAAGATATGCGTTCCTCTCAAGGATATAACCACCCTTCCGTTGATCACCTACGACAAATATTAGAACGAGCCACTGAAAAAGTCATCGAACCCACAGGAAGCTATCAATAGGGCAAGGTTCAAAAAGGGAAAACTCCAAAGAATGCAAAACCTTTAAGCGGATTCGGAGGAGCCCATGTTATGGAGCTCTGGAAAGATCAGGCCGACGGCACATTCCGGACGGTTTATACAGTCAGATACGCTGAGGTAGTGGTGATACTGCATGCCTTCTAAAAGAAGAGCAAGAAAGGCATCGAAACGCCGAAGCAAGACATAGATCTCATCCACTCGAGACTAAAACTAGCTGAAGTAATGTACACAGAATGGAAAGAAAAAAGAGGCAAAAAATGACTAAAGCAAAAGAAACACACTACGAAGTCGATGAAATGAATGTTTTTGCCGCTATAGGACGCAAAGATGCTGACGAACTCGTTGCGAGATCTGAACTTCTAGACGAGGTTGGCAATCTCATAGAAAAGAGCGGATTGACTCAGCATAAAGTAGCCAAAAAACTTGGAATCAAACAGTCAAAAGTTTCCATGCTTGTAAATGGGCATTTATCAGAATTTAGCACCGACACCCTTCTTCATTATTTAGCTGTTCTCGGATGCAAGGTAGAAATTCGAATCAGAAAACCACGCCGTCAAAATATTTTCTCCGGCAGAGGGTGCATTGCTGTCTGTTAAATATTCCTACCACCGTCATTTTGCGATTATTTTGAGCGCAAGCAAGAAGCTGAAGATTGGGCTAAAGAAATTGAATTTTAAATTGTCTTGCCGCGAATCTGAATATGGAGTATCAACTTTAGCTTCTCGCATTGCGATATGCGATGCTTGGATTGGAAGGATTTTATGATCAAATTGGTGTTTTTGTTTTTTACAACAATGCTTATGGCTGAGGTTGTTCAACGGGAAGGATTAGGATGGTTAGAAAAAATCGATGGCCAACAAATTTTGCATGTTGAAGGAACCCCTTATGAACTAGGGTATCAACATGGACGCCTACTAAAAGATCAAATTGCTCATAATACGCACCACTTTATTGATAGGCTTTCTTCGGATCAAGTACCCCCTGTAGTACAATCATTTATTCAAGCGATGCCAGAAGTGCTCCCTTTCATCCCAGATTCCTTGATCCAAGAAATGCATGGCATAGCGGATGGATCAGAGGTTCCCTATGATAAAATTCTATTATTGAATCTATTTCCTGAAATGTTTCATTGTTCCGCTGTAACTGTGCACGGGAAAGCTTCAGAGAAATTTTATCACGTACGCGTTCTCGATTACGCAGTAGGTAGCGGCCTACAAAACACTGCTGTTGCGGCTATTGTAAAACCGAATCAAGGACATTCCTTTCTGAATGTTACCTATGCAGGTTTTGTCGGGTCCGTTACGGGAATGAATGATCAGCAAATTTCTCTTGGTGAGATTGGCGGAAAAGGTTACGGTTCCTGGAAAGGCCTGCCAATGTCATTTTTATTGCGTTTAGTCCTGGAAAATACAGCATCCCTAGATGAGATTGTATCTTTGCTCAAAAGTACTCCTAGAACATGTGAATATCACTACATTTTTTCCGATGGCAAGACAGCTCGTGCAATGGCTGTTCACGTGACAGCAGATCAATTACATTTTATCCCTGAGGGTATAGCTTCGCAGTTCTTTTATGAACACCCCACCCCATCAGAAAATCCCCCAGAAGATTGTTTAGTCCTAACTGGATGGGATCATTATGACAAGCTCCTGTCTTGTATAAAAGCTGATTATGGGAAAATCGGCTTATCCGAGTTACAAACAGCGATCCGACATGTAGCTCTTTCCTCGAATCTTCATAATGCAATTTTCTCTCCTACAACGCTTGAGGCTTGGATTTCGCATGCAGGGCCAAATAATGAACCTGCTTGCGATCAACCCTACCATCGAATCTGTCTTACACAAGAAACTGAATGATTTTATTTGCCTTTGTCTTCTTGGCCGCCTCATTCTTAAGTCTATGGATACGAAAAGAACCAAAAATCTGGGGATCTTTGCTGGGACTGAGCTGACCTGATCCCCGAAAAGTAGTCCACCTAAGATTAGAGGTTCGTGATAAACTACCTGACCCAAAAGGACACGAACCATGAAAAGCAGATTCACAGAAGAACAAATCATCAGCATTCTCGGCGAGGCCCAAGCAGGAGCCAAAGTAGCAGAATTATGTCGCCGGCACGATATTTCTGACGCGACGTATTATCTCTGGAAGGGCAAATATGACTGTTCCTGAGGCAAAACGCCTTAGGGCCCTGGAAGCGGAAAACTCCCGATTGAAACGGATCGTTGCAGATCAGCAACTCGACATTGTCGCCCTTAAGGACGTGCTCTCAAAAAAGTGGTAACCCCACAGGCAAAACGAGCATGCTGCTTGGCCATGGTTAAAGCCCATGGCCGCAGTGAGAGGCGGGCATGTCAGCTTGTGGGGGCAAACCGAGCCAGCATACGCTACGTAAGCCACAAGCCCGAAGAAGGGCTTTTGAGAGGGAAGATAACCACTATTGCACACGAGAAGCGTCGTTATGGATACCGGCGCATTCATGTGCTCCTGAAGCGTGAGGGGATAGCCATCAACCATAAGAAGTTGTTCAGGATTTACAAGCAGCTTGGGCTAAAAGTACTTAAACGGGGTGGTCGAAAAAGAGCCTTGGGGACGAGGGTGGTTGCAATGGCGTTAACAAAAAAGAATCAGGAGTGGTCATTGGATTTTGTGCATGATGTACTCGAGAGCGGGAGGAGAATCCGCATACTGACGGTAGTGGATGATTTTACGAGAGAGAGCATCAAGATAGCGGTGGATACGTCTCTCAATGGGCGTCGAGTCTGTGAAGAACTGGAACAGGTCATAGAGGCGCGAGGAAAACCTGACAGGATTTTAAGCGATAACGGCACGGAATTTACCAGCATGGCCATCTTGCGATGGTGTCAGGAACATGGAATACGATGGGATTACATTCAACCTGGCAAACCCTACCAGAACGGATACATCGAGAGCTTCAATGGGAAGCTCCGGGATGAATGTCTGAACGAAAGCATCTTCGTGAACCTGCAAGAAGCAAAGAGACTTGTGGAGGCATGGAGAGAAGAGTACAATAAACGACGTCCTCATAGCTCCCTCAACGGAAAGACTCCGGATGAGGTGGCTCAAGAGGAAGAAAAATTAACCGGAACCTCTATTTAGCACTGGACTAGAGAAGGGGGCAAGGTCAATAATTACTGCAGCGGTAGGGGCCGCTAACTGCCCCGAGAGAGACGGATTGGAAGCCCTTTTCTTTCTCCGGTCAAAGGGGCAAAAACTGCCTGGGAAAGTGATAGCCGACCAGGGTTACTGTGGAGAGGACATGAAGGTCAGTCGCTGTGATGGTCGCATAACTGCAATTTAATTTTGACAGATGGTATTATTTCTGTTCCCTTGAGTCTTCTTATAAAGAAGACGGTGTCGGCCACCCGAAATGGGCTATTTTAGAATCCCAATCGACCTTAACATCAGGTTGACGCCCGCGTCATTCAATTTAAAGTCCTCGGTATAAAAATGATCCGCTACATAGTCAGTGGGATTTTCAATCTTTTGTTGTCCGACTGTTTCTACCAAAAAATCATGGTAGGAGGGATCATATTCGCGAGAATTAATCGTTATCTGAATGCTTGCAATCAAACGATTTACATCCTCATACCTTTGTAAAAAAATCCATTTCGAAAAATTTTTACTGAATATCTTGTCATTGTTTCCTGCATAAAAGTCCAAAGCATTTAAGGTTGTATTCAAACCAAGTTCAGAGCCAAGAATATTTCTGAGATAATTTAATCCATGCCAATGCAGATCCGCATCGTTTTGACAAAATTCTAGGGTAATCGATTCTTTATAATCTTGGATAAATCTCAGTAATTTTTGTGGAACGTTTTCTACTTGACCACGCACTTCTCCAAAGAGTTTTGCAGAGACTTCAAGCCACGTGGGATAGCATCTTCTAGATGCTTCGGCTAACTCTTTTAAGATTTCTCTTTTTTTATCCTCAGATATTTTTCCTGAGTCTATCTTGTGTATAATACCTTTTAGAAAAATAGAGACCTGCTTGCAAAACAATTTCCTTGTTGAAGGATCATCTGGATAAAGGTCCCTATGTTCCAAAACAATCCAGTCACACAACCTTTGCAAACTCTCTTGTTTTGAAGTCAGATCAGGAGAACTTTCTTCTGGAAGACTCAATGCATTAAATTTGTCTGAGAGAACGCTGATTTTGATCGTCTGATCTGATGCTAGATCTTCTGGAATTTGGATCGACTCAGGGGCTACGTGCAACCCTTCATGATCAATTTGGGTTTTGCTAAAATGAGATACCGTCTTACCTACGAACCAAGCAAGTCCAGCGGGTATAAGGAACACGGCAGCTTTTAAGCAATGAAATGCTACCTTTGCAATGCGACATGCCTGGGGCTCCCCTGGTTTACCGTTCGCTGCGATCGCAATTTTAGAAACCAATTTAAACAGGGGCTGCTTTAAGCTACTTCCTATAGCATTTGCGTAGCTATACTCATAGTCATTTAAATTGATGGCCATCTGATTTACCTCTTCACGGAATGCCATTTGTGCTTTGCGTGAGGACGCCCTTTGTTTCTATTCCCCTGAAAATTCTTGTGGGGGGGACGATTCCTTCCCCGCTGAATCGGCTCGGACCGAATCGTAGGATCGGGTTCATATCCAGCAATCATCTCTGTGGGGATTTGCTGCTTTAAGAGGCGTTCAATGTCACGCAGAAGGTGCCGCTCATCCACGCAAACGAGAGAGCAGGCGCTCCCCTCTTTCCCAGCCCTGCCGGTTCTGCCAATGCGATGCACATAATCTTCGGGAACGGGGGGAAGTTCAAAATTCACGACGTGAGGCAGCTGGTCGATGTCAACGCCTCGCGCAACAATGTCGGTGGCCACAAGAACGTTCACTGCGCCGCTCTTGAAGGCACGTAGGGCTTTCATGCGAGCGGGTTGGCTTTTGTTGCCGTGAATCGCGTCGGCAGAAATGCCATCGTCTACGAGTTGCTGCGCAAGGCGATTGGCCGCGTGCTTCGTGCGGGTAAATACAAGCACTTGCTTCCAGTTGCGTGAAGTGATTAAAAAAGTGAGAAGGGCCCGCTTGCGACGGCTGTCCACGGGATGGATGACTTGTGTGACAAGTTCAGCGGCGGTATTGTGTGGCTCTGCTTCAATGGTTTGCGGTGACTTGAGAAACGTGTGGGCAAGATTTTTAATCTCTTTAGAGAATGTCGCTGAACAGAGAAGGCTTTGCCGACTCTTTGGTACGAGAGCCATGATCCTTTTCAGATCATTGATAAAGCCCATGTCGAGCATTCGATCTGCTTCGTCCAACACCAAGATTTCAATGCTGCCTAAGTCGACTGCCCTTTGTGAAACGAGGTCCAAGAGGCGCCCCGGAGTGGCTACGAGGATATCGGCCCCCTGCCTTAATCTTTTGAGTTGATTATAGATACTCACACCACCAAACACCGCTTGCGTTTTCAGGGGTAAGTGCTTTCCGTACATGATGACCTGTTCCGTGACCTGAGTCGCTAACTCGCGAGTCGGTGTCAAAATCAGCCCACGTACCTTGCGGTGTTTCGTTTCGCCTCGATGGTTGGCCATCAGTCTCTGGAGAAGGGGTAGAGTAAACCCCGCTGTCTTTCCTGTGCCGGTCTGCGCTCCCACAAGGAGATCGCCTCCTTGTAAAATGATAGGTATAGCTTGTTCCTGAATAGGGGTGGCCTCAGTGTACCCTTTGTCCTCAATTGCTTGAAGAATTTCTTTGCGAAGACCGAGATCTTTAAATAACATTAGTTCCTTTATGGTGGGACGGAAAAAGTATACCACATTGCTGGGATTATACCGAGATAATTGCTATACGTATTACTAAAATTTTTACTTGGGAGGATTCATGATTCTTGAGGTGAAGGTAGTGCCCCACTCTTCTAAGAATGAGATCGTCGTCCGCTGGGAAGAGGGGCGGCTGGTGGTCAAGGTGCGGGGGGTGCCCGAAAAAGGGGGAAGGTCAACGCCAATCTCATCGCATTTTTGGCCGAAACGTGGGGCATTGCAAAATCAAAGATTTCGATTGTATCCGGGCAAACTTCACGCATCAAACGGCTGAAAATCGAGGGGGAGATACAATTATTTTGAAGTCTTTGCCATTTTGAATGGATCAGGTATCCTTTTAGGAAAAAATGCGCAAAATTATCTTACTTGTTCTCTCAGGTTTTCTCTTATTCTTGACTCTTTCAGGAAATACTCAGGAGGTTCCTTGTCCCTTTTGTGATCCACAAATTGTGAACCGCCAGAAGTTCTATGAGGACGATGTCGTCCTGGCCCTTTATACACACAAACCGATCGTCAAAAGCCATTTTCTCATCATTCCAAAGAGACACGTGGAAAGACTCGATATGCTTTCACCTGAGGAAATTTCCCACATCCACAAGGTCCTCCACAAGGTTAACCTCGCTTCAGAACAGGTATTTCATACATCGGCCTATCTCATTCATCAGAAAAACGGGAAAGAGGTCGGTCAAAGCGTCCCTCACCTCCATTTCCATCTCCTCGCAAAAGAAGCGGGAGATGATTCTTCGATTAAGTTTCTGATGAAAATGATCCTAGCAGATTTAAGCGGCCCTATTTCTACACAAGAGATCCAAGAGGTCACGGAAAACATGAAGGCGGCGATTCTCAATCTTCCGGAATGTGAGTGAACGCTACCTTTGTGTCGGAAAATTTCTTCCCTTGGCTTGGTAAAATGCCGAGGAGAATCGCATCCCGTCCATAACGCTCACAGATGGCATCCAACGCTCGCGACATCTTCTCAGCTTTGACTTGTTCTTTTGGTTTTTCTAAAAACTCATATTGCTGCGTCGAGACCGGCTCGAGCTGCGTAAGAGTGATGGCGATTTTCTTAACACGCAAAGGAAGAGGGTTTTTTATCCTGCAACCATTTTCCTCATCTCGCTTATTTTAAGGACGTTGCGACATCCTGCGCTTCTTTTGTTTCCTCTACACGCGTCATGTGACTTACAAGGATAACCCCGCATAGATTTCCAAAAATATTGACCATGGTTCGGAAGCGGTCAATGATCCGGTCAAGGGGCATGAGAAAGCTGATGGCAGAAAGAGGGATGTTGACAATCCGAAAAACAACCACAAGGCTCACCATGCTCGTTTCGGGGATGCCTCCTTCCGCCATGCCGCCCAATATACAGGCGATGGCGAGCAAAATTTGCTGCGCAAGGGAGAGATCTAGCCCGAGCATCTGTGAGAAAAAGAGGGCGGCCGCCATCTCGTACATCATCATCCCCCCTACGTTAATCGAGGCGCAGATCGGCAGCATGAGCCGAGTAATGAAGGGCTTGGATTGCAATGCGTCAGCTGTATGCATAGCCACAGGCAGGGTCGCTAGAGAGCTCGATGTTCCAAAAGCGGTTGAAAAAACAGGTACACTTTTTTGGAGAATGCCCCTCATATTTTGCTTGGTGATCACTGAAACGGCCACAAGCTGCCAGACTGCGTGCAAAAACAGCCCGGCAAGCAAAACCACCACAAAAGAGAGGAGCGCGGTAAAACTTTCTTTTAGATCGCCATGGAGATGCGACTGAGCCACCCCCGATCCGACCAGCGTAAAAATGGCAGCAGGGGCAAGGTACATCACCCCATGTAAGCATTTTGTTGAGACTTCCCGAATCCCCACCGCCAGCTGAACAAAGGGTTTGGAAGCCTCCCCTACAAATGAACACCCCAAGCCAAAGAGGATAGAGAAAACAACCACAGGCAAGATTTCAAAGTTCGCTAGGGAGTGAAAGATGTTGTCGGGAAAAATCGAGACGAGGAATTGAGAAATGCCAATGCTTTGGTGCTCCGTAGGCAGGTCAGTTGTGTTGTGGAGGAGTAGTGCTCCATTTCCCCCTTCACCTGGGTGAAAAATATTGAAGAGCAATAACGCGATCGAAACAGCCATGATTTCGCTCAAAAGCATGTAGCCTACAAGTTTTTTTGAGAGGGATTTGAGAAGCGAAAGATTACCCGATACATTTCCTAAGGCGGCAATCAGGGCCGAGCAAATCAGCGGCAGGGCGAATAACTTCAGGAGGTTGATGAAGAGTGTCCCAACGAACTCGATTGACTCAAAGAGGGCGGGCGTCCAAATTCCACAGACAATTCCCCCAAAAACCCCGAGGAAAATAAAATATTTATTATACTGAGAGAGGCATTGGATCATAACGGAAGAAGTTTAGATCGTAGAGGTTATTTTCCGCAATTCCACTTCCAATTCTTAATCTCCGGCATGTCGTCGCCGTGCTGGGTAATGTATTTCTTATGCTCGATGAGCTTCTCGCGGATGAATTGTTTGGCGTGGGCTCCTTGGGCGGCTAGCCCCTCTACGCGATCGATCACATCGTTCACAAGATGAAAACGGTCGAGATCATTCAACACACACATGTCAAATGGGGTTGTGGTCGTCCCCTCTTCTTTATAGCCGCGAACGTGGAGTCGCTGGTTGGCGCGCCGATAGGTGAGGCGATGGATGAGCCAGGGATAGCCGTGGAAGGCAAAGATGATGGGGCGATCCTTCGTGAAGAGGGCGTCGTAATCGGGGTCGGAGAGGCCGTGGGGGTGTTCGGTTTTTGGTTGCAGCGTCATGAGGTCGACGATGTTGACAACCCGAATTTTTAGTTCGGGAAATAATTTACGAAGGATTTGGGTTGCGGCGAGGGTTTCGATGGTGGGAACATCGCCGGCGCAGGCCATGACAACGTCGGGCGTCCTTTTTCCGTCATTGCTGGCCCACTCCCAAATGCCAAGCCCTGCGGTGCAGTGGCGGATGGCCGATTCAATATCAAGCCACTGGAACTCGGGTTGCTTGCCGGCGACGATCACGTTGATGTAGTCGCGGCTGTTCAGGCAGTGGTTGGCGACGGAGAGGAGGGTGTTGGCATCGGGGGGAAAATAGGCGCGCACAATGGAGGATTTCTTGTTGACGACGTGGTCGATGAAACCGGGATCTTGATGGCTAAATCCGTTGTGGTCCTGCCGCCAGACGTGAGAGGTGAGGAGATAGTTGAGCGAGGCAATCGGGCGCCGCCAGGGAAGATCTTTGCACACTTTCAGCCATTTGGCGTGTTGATTGAACATCGAGTCGATGATGTGGATAAAGGCTTCGTAGCAGGAAAAAAATCCGTGGCGGCCTGTGAGGAGATACCCTTCGAGCCACCCCTGGCAGAGGTGCTCGCTCAACACCTCCATCACGCGCCCGTCTGGCGAGATGTGCTCGTCGGTTTTGAGAATCTCGGCCGTCGAAACGCGATCAGTAATGTCAAAGAGAGCGGTGAGGCGGTTTGAGGCGGTCTCGTCGGGGCCAAAGACACGAAAATTTTTCTGCTCCCAATTGAGTTTCATGACGTCGCGGAGGAATGTACCTAAAATACCGGTGGCTTCTCCGCGGATTTGGCCCGGTTTTTTAATCTCGAGGGCATACTTTTTAAAGTCGGGCATTTTGAGATCGCGGAGCAAAAGCCCCCCGTTGGCGTACGGATTGTCTCCCATACGGCGTCTCTTTTTGGGGGCAAGTTCTGCTAAAGAGGGAAGAAGCTTTCCTTTGGCGTCGAAAAGCTCCTCGGGTCTGTAGCTTTTCATCCACTTTTCTAGAATTTTGATGTGCTCGGGATGTTCTTGGAATCCTGAAAAGGGAACTTGGTGCGCACGAAAAGTTCCTTCGATACGCAAGCCGTTCACTTTTTTGGGACATGTCCACCCCTTCGGCGTGCGGAGAATAATCATAGGCCACATGGGGCGTTTGCGAAAGCCCTTCTTCCGCGCCTCTTTTTGGATTTTGCGAATCTCAGCGAGAATTTTATCGAGCGTTCTCTCCATGAGTGGGTGGAGTTTTGCCGGATCGTCTCCTTCGACAAAATAGGGATGGTAGCCAAGCCCGCGGAACAGCGATTCCAGTTCCTTTTTCGAGATACGCCCGAGCACCGTTGGCTCAGCAATTTTGTATCCATTGAGATGGAGAATCGGCAAGACGGCGCCGTCGCGCGCAGGATTGAGAAATTTGTTGGAATGCCAGCTGGTCGCAAGCGGGCCTGTTTCGGCCTCGCCATCGCCTACAACACAGGCCACAATCAGATCGGGATGGTCAAAAACTGCGCCGTAGGCGTGGGCCAGCGAATAGCCCAATTCACCCCCTTCGTGAATAGAGCCGGGCGTTTGAGGCGATACGTGACTGGGAATTCCTCCCGGAAAGGAAAACTGCTTAAAAAGTCTTTTCATCCCCTCTTCGTCTTGCGAAATTTCAGGGTAAATTTCGGAGTAGGTCCCTTCGAGATAAGTATTGGCCACCAAACCGGGGCCTCCATGGCCAGGACCGGTCATGTAGATCATGTCGAGATCGTGATCCTTGATGAGGCGGTTGAGGTGGACGTAGAGAAAATTAAGCCCCGGCGTGGTGCCCCAATGGCCGAGAAGACGGGGCTTGATGTGCTCGAGCGCAAGAGGCTTCTTTAGAAGAGGATTGTCGTACAAATAGATTTGTCCAACGGATAAATAATTGGCCGCGCGCCAGTAGGCATTCATTTTCTGGAATAAATTGTCTCGCATCTTCACCCCCTCATTTGTTATTTATGATTGATATGAAAATTTTTAGTTTAAATAGCGGATCCAGCAGTGTCAAGTGCGCCCTCTACGATTTTTCAAAGTTCGACGGAAACCTCCTCGCCCCGGTCTGGGAGCAGACTCTTGAATCGCCAGAAATGGGGCTAGAAACGGTCCAAAAACGACTTACTGGCACTTCGGTCGGCCTGATTGGCCACCGGATCGTCCACGGGGGCAAAAAATATACACAAAGCGTAAAAATCGACGAAAAAGTCAAAAAAGAGATACGAGCCTTAGGCGAGCTTGCCCCGCTTCACAATCTCGCCGACATCCGCGGCATTGAGGCAATGGAAAAGCTCTTCCCCAAAGCCCCGCAATGCGCCGTCTTTGACACAGCTTTCCACCATACGCTGTCCGATGCCGCTTCGACCTATCCAGGCCCTTACGCGTGGAAAGAACAGGGAATCCACCGCTTTGGCTTTCACGGGATTAGCTTTCAATACTGCACCGATCGGGCCGCTGCGATTTTGAAGAAAATACCCGAAAAAATGGTCATCTGCCATCTGGGCTCAGGGGCCTCGCTCGCCGCTATCGCCAAGGGAAAAAGTATCGATACCACGATGGGATTTACTCCCCTCGAAGGGCTCATGATGGACACAAGATCCGGCACCGTCGACCCGGGGATTTTGCTCCATCTCATGAAAACAAAAACGGCCGAGGAACTCACCCGCGAGCTCTATGAGCAGTCGGGACTTTTAGGCCTGTCGGGCATTTCCAGCGACATGCGCGATATTTTGAAAAACCAAGAAAACCTCCGCGCGAAATTAGCGCTCGATGTATACCTCCACCGACTCACCTCCTCGATTGGTGCCATGGTGGCGGCGCTTGGCGGACTCGACACCCTTGTCTTTACCGCCGGCATCGGCGAAAACGCCCCCCAAATTCGGGCCAAAGTGTGTCAGCGCCTTGCCTTTTTAGGACTTAAACTGCATGAGCCTGCAACTTCGGGTGACCGCCTCCTTTCGGCTCCCGATTCACCTGTAAAAATCCTCCTCATCCACACACAAGAGACCTTTCAAATCGCCAAAGAATGTTGGAATCTCGCGAGGCATTCATGATTTCAGAGGCGGCAGCCAAATCGATGTCGAGCGAAGAACTTTACCGCACCTTGCAAAGCTCGTCTGAAGGGCTTACCTCAGCGGAGGCCCAAACCCGCCTTAAAACTTCGGGACCCAATCTTTTAGAGGAAAAGAAAACCTCCCCCTTCTTGCGCTTTCTTCTCTACTTTTGGGGCCCCATCCCCTGGATGATCGAATGTGCGGCCATTTTGTCGGCGGTTCTCCACCACTGGACCAACCTCATCATCATCTCGATTCTTTTATTGGCCAACGGTCTCGTGGGCTATTTTGAGGAGCACCAAGCGGGCAATGCTATCGCCGCCCTCAAAAAGAAGCTCGCCCTCAAAAGTTTGGTCAAACGGGATGGTAAATGGACCGAAATCGCCTCGGCGGACCTTGTTCCGGGAGATATCGTCCGCTGCAGACTCGGGAGCATTATCCCGGCCGATGTCAAACTCACCACGGGCGAATACCTCTCGGTCGACCAATCGTCCCTCACAGGAGAATCTTTCCCCGTCGACAAGAAATCGGGCGACATCGCCTATTCGGGATCAGTCGCAAAACAAGGAGAAATGGAGGCGATTGTCATTGCCACCGGCGGCCGCACTTTTTTTGGCAAAACGGCAAAATTGGTCGAAGAAGCCGGTGCCGCCTCCCACTTCCAGCAAGCCGTTTTGCACATCGGCCACTATCTGATCTACATTAGCCTATTCCTCTCCTTTCTCATTATCGGCGCGCAGCTTTTGCGGGGCAACTCCTTCCTCAACCTCGTCCAGTTTGTCCTCGTCCTCATCATTGCCTCCATCCCCGTCGCCATGCCCGCCGTCCTCTCTGTCACCATGGCTCTCGGCGCCCTCCGCCTCTCTAAAATGAAGGCCATTGTCACCAAACTCGAGTCGATCGAGGAGATGGCAGGCGTCGACATCCTCTGCTGCGATAAAACAGGAACCCTCACCCAAAATAAGCTTCAGCTCGGCGATTCCGTTGTTTTCCGAGGCGGCTCCACCGAAACGCTCCTCATCTGTGGATGCCTCGCCTCCAAAAAAGAAAATCAAGACCCCATCGACCTTGCCGTCCTCAGCGGCTATTCCAAACCCCTCCAAGGCTTCAAACAGGTCAAATTCGTCCCCTTCGATCCCGTCTCCAAACGGACCGAAGCCACCCTCATCGCCCCCGAAGGGAACACATTCTACGCCACCAAAGGGGCTCCCCAAATTGTCCTGGGTCTTTGCAAACCAGACCCTCAATTTGCAGAAGAAGTCTCACAAAAAATCAATGAACTGGCCGCCAAAGGGTACCGCACTCTGGGTGTGGCCAGCAGCGGCGACGAAAAGAGATCGTGGCAATTTTTGGGACTTCTCACACTCGCCGATCCTTTACGCGAAGATTCCAAAGAGACCATTGCCAACGCCATGGAACACGGCATCAAAATCAAAATGCTCACTGGCGACAACCTCGCGATTGCCAAAGAAATTTCCCATCAGCTCCAGATCGGCAAGAGGATCCACAAAGCGGATGAATTCAAAGCGGTGAACATTGAAGAGTGCGACGGCTTTGCCGAAGTCTTTCCCGAACACAAGTACGCCATCATCCAAAAGCTCCAAAAAGGGAAACACATCGTCGGCATGACGGGCGATGGCGTCAACGACTCCCCCGCCCTCAAACAAGCCGACGTCGGCATTGCCGTCAGCGGCGCCAGCGACGCCGCAAGGGCCGCCGCCTCTCTCGTTCTCACCGCCCCCGGTCTCTCCACCATCATCCACGCCATCGAAGAGGCCCGAAGAATTTTCGAACGGATGACTAGCTACTCCATCTACCGAATCACCGAAACCATCCGGATCATGTTTTTTATGGTCTCATGCATCCTCATCTACAATTTTTATCCCGTCACCGCCATCATGATCATTCTCCTCGCTCTCCTCAACGACATCCCCATCATGACCATCGTCTACGACCACACACTTCTCGACCCCCATCCTGCCCGCTGGAACATGAAATGGGTCCTCACAATCGCCACGACCCTCGGCACTATTGGCGTCATTGAAACCTTTCTCCTCATCGTCATTCTCAAAACCTACTTTGACCTTCCCCTCCCCCAACTCCAATCGCTCATCTTCCTCAAACTCTCTATCTCAGGTCACATGACCCTTTTCGTCGCCCGGACAAAACACGCCTTCTACTCTCGCCCCTACCCCTCCCCCATCCTCTTTAGCGCTATTCTGTCCACCCAAATCCTGGCCGCCTCCGTTGTCGGTTTTGGCATCGTCCTCCACGCCGTTCCCTGGAACTATATTGGCTATCTCTGGCTCTATTGCATTTTTTGGATGTTTGTTGAAGATGGCGCCAAAAACATTCTTTACCACTTCCTTGGACGCGACTCGGCAAAATAGTTGATTCTCTCTTTTTTCCCTGCTATCCTTTTTCTCCAAAGAGGTTTCTGTGCTCGCATTTCTTTTGCTCGTGATGCCATTTGCCAATCTTCCGAACGATGCGTTTCATATCGTAGGAGTGGAACAGATGTTGGAAGTAGTGCAACAACTCCAACCCGGGCAGAAAAGGCATCTTGTCGTTGCCATAGAACAATCGTTTGAGATGAAAATCGTTCAAAAAATGATGAAAATGGATCGATGGGAAAAGCTCGCCCGTTTCCACCCCCTAAAGATCGAACAATATCAAGAGCTTGCATACAAGAATCATCTGAAAATTACACACAAAGAACCCTACAAATTTCTTGTAGATGAACAACATTTAAAACTCTGGCTAGAACAAGAATTGGCACCTAAATTGGGCATTACCCCGATAGAATCTAATCTTTTTGTCGCTGACTTTTTACAAGTTTATGCCGAAGAACTCCAAACGCTTGAAAGAAAAGATCAACCGAAAAACCACTTATTCGCTTTATACGTTAAAGAATATCTTTTGACCGTGCAGCGAACTCCTGATGATATGAACCTATCCGGATAGGTTCGTGATTTAGAGACTGTCTCTGATTTAAGCTTCAGTCGATTTTTAGGTTCTTTTGAGCCGATTTTCGACTTTTTTTTCGGGGGGTCATATCAACTCTCGTATATGACCCCCCGAAAAAAAGTCGAAAATCGGCCAAAATAATCCAAAAACTCGACGAAGCCTTAATTCAGAGACAGTCTCTTAAGAAATAAGATCGAAGCTCCAGCGCGTTCCAACACGGATAAATTGATCGACACTGCGGCCTAGAATTTTTCCATCTTCAATGAGATCATACTTTTTCAGGTAATTGATCAATTCAATCTTCTTCTGCTCATCAGACACAATAATCGATGTAAAATATGAGGGATCGATCCTCTCTTTTAACATGACTTCATTGTAAGGAGAAAATGTCATTTGCAATGAACGGGTAAATTCTAAAATACTTTGACGATCGGCATAGGGATCTAAATTCAAAAAGAACTGTAGCATTTCATTCGGCTCAAGGTTGCGATTGCCGAAATTATCTGAACGGTATTGATAACTCCCCAGTTCCAATACATCAAGGGAAATCATCAACCGCACATCGAAATCATATTCCAGCTCGTTCAGCCGACTCTGTTTTCTGCATACATTTTCGGTGATCATCTGGGTAAAGACACTATCAGCTCCGCCTGTGTAATAATCCATGCCAGAACTCAATCCCTCAGAATCCACCTCATTTGCCTGGCGTACTTCATGCGCGATCATCCCCATGCGCAGCATCGACGCCACGCGCTGAAACAGCTCTTCATTCGTATAAGCTCCTGTAATCGCTGCAGTCAATGCGCGTCCACCTGCCGCATAAATTTCTTGACTCAACCCGCAAATGCGATAACGAATCCTGCCGCCTAAAATCGACTCGGGAACCATTTTATCGTAATAGCGATCAAAAACCCCTCGCATTTCAGGCGCCATCTGAATCATTTTCGCCTTTACATCCTCCAGCGTCAGGGTGAAGAATTCTTCAGACCTTTCAAACGAAAGAGCTTCTCTCGGGAAAAATGTCCGGAAAAGCTGCCCCATTTTCAGTCTTTCTATATCTTCTTTTGTCGACAAACAGATCGCATTTTCCAAATCGAGCAAACAAAGCATCTCGTGCAACGTATAAAGAGACTGCTTTGCATCCATGCGCACAATCACCTTGTCGTAAAGATTGGGTAACTCCTTATCCGCACCTACAAGCATTTCTCCCATTCCACCCACTACAATCCGGTGCGCATCTTTTTCCCCACCGAAAAACCAAAAGGTTACAGGATCCCCCAATATGAAATCCTTTTTCACCTGGATGCTCGTTGCATGTGAGCCAGTTAATTGCAAAATTTCTTGCGTCTCTTTTTGACTCACTTTCTGTAACTGAGAAATACTTTTCTCCAGTCGACCTTTGTAGGCGTGGTTGACCTTAAACTCCAACTCAATGACCTCTTTCCCGTCGATGATCCGACTCCGCAGGACGATGTTTTCTCCCTTGACGAGCGCGCCCCCGTTTCCGTGGAAGTTGGCCCCAAAATGGATCTCTTGTCCTTCGCTATCTCGGAATACTAAATCATTTTCTTCGATTCTCTGTTCTAAGGAAGAGAGAGGATGGTTGATAAGATGGCCGGCCGCCCTTGCTTTGGCAATCTTGGCAAAAAGGGCCGCTGTTCGCTCCATCTTCAGGAATGCGTTGCGCCGCTCGACCATCTTGACGTACTCTCGCGCCGAGCGCGCTTTCAGGCAACAGAGACCAATTTTTGCAGCGGCTTCAATATAACGTCCCTGGCGTATCTCTCCCCCCGCCTGGTAGAGCGCCGTCACCGCTTGCAGCACAGCAAAAGCCACCAAAAGTTCCAATGAGCCAAAGGCCATGAATCCCAAATAGGACCCAGCAATCAAAGCCTGCAGCGCCTCTTCTCTGGCTTCTGCAAAGTCACCCTTGTAACAGGCCATACCCAAATGATAGATCCCATGACCAAGATCCGAAGCTGTCGAAATAAACGTCCCTGCCGCAAAACTAAAGAAAACAGTCCCTAGAGCAATGGCCGCCAGAGCTACTTCGGCACCCTCCCAAGCAACGCGCTTCCAGTTGTTCTGTTCTTCAATACCTTTCTGCAAATGGGAAAAGAGACGCGATCCGTTCCCGACCAAGGACAGAACCGTTCCTGCAGGCTTATATAAAGCAATGTACGGCAGCGCCGCCAGAAATACCCGCTTGGCAGTCCCTTTGCACCACTCCAAATCGAGCGTATAATTGCGCCAAAACTCAGGAGGTTTGTAAAGAGCATGATTTATATAATTAGCGTAATTCATAAAATTCGCTAAAAATATAACTAAAAAGCTAATTAGATACTATCCAAATAATATCTTATTTACATTAAAAATTATATCTGATAAAATTATATTATCTGGATATAATATGAAAAAGATAAAAAAGAAGAATCAAAAAATCCTAGGGTCGATTGGCACGGCTCTGCTCGCAACTGCAGGGGCTATCGTCAGTCTTGTTTTTGGCGGCCCTCTCATGGCCCTTCCTGGCCTTGTCGCCGGTTTTGCTATTGGATATGCTATTGAACGTCAAATACTTAAGTATAGAAATAAGTAATACCATTTATCAAAAATAACTTGTAGTTTGGTGATCTCAGAGTGATCCAGATTTTGACATTCGCGAGGAGGGCAATATTCCTCCCCTCTCAATCAATGCGCGTAGACCCTCTGCCAGTAGGGGTGTGTTGGGTCTTTTTCGTAATTTTTCGTCACTGGGTCATATATCTTCGCAGGGGCTAGATTTTCGCCGTAGCGCCTCTGGAGATATCTCTCTGGATTCTGGGGAAGATAGACAGCAATACCGTCAAAAGTGGCTGTTCTGAGGGGAAAAATCTCCTCAATGGGAGTGGGCACCGTGAAGCGCCTTTCGCGGATTTTCCACCATTCGGGAAGGAAAACATTCGCTTCCATGGAAAGGAGATAGACGAGATGTGTCTGGTCGGGGTTAAGCGCAAAATGGTAAATGTCGAGGCAAGTGGAGGCATTGCGAGGAAAAATTTTAATATAGCTTTTTGGATGGTCGCGGCTCGACCAGTCTTCGACAATGTATTGGGTTGGATCGAGGTCATGCAACGCGGCCAAAATATTGTCAAAATCGGGTAAGAGAACGGCAATGTCGATGTCCTCATCCCAGGGAATGACCCCTCCGTAGCGATAGGCACCCAGGCAGCTGCCACAATCGAGCCACCAAGGAATATGAGCCGCATTGAGCAGCTTCGTCACCGCAACAAGGCACTCTTTGTGCGCTGCCAAATTGTGTTCGTCGCCTGGTCTCCGCGGGAGATTTTGGGATACAAAAGGGGTGGGATCGTAAGCGACATAGGACGGAGTGTTGGGATGCAACGAGGGACGCATTGCCAGATGGCGGGCAAAGGCTTTTGGACGAAGAAGGGAAAGCGCTTTTAGAGGGATGCCGACAGCCACACTGAAAGGCAAAGTAATCACGCTAGCGACCATTTTTGGCCAAAAAGTATCCGTGCTCGGAAAACGGGGGGCCAGATCCCACGTCCCATCGGGCTGCAGCTCTGCCGTTTTTCCAGCGAAGACGTATTGGTAAGGGATGAGGAGCGTATCGGCCAAATGCTCAATGCCCGTGGCATTCACATCGACCGTATTGAAGAGCACATCCGCAGTCACGACATGGTAAAGATGGACCAGAGGAAATGTGTAGAGAAGGAGCGTATCGAAAAGAAATGTCCACATGAGGCGCAGTATGTCAATGCGTGCTGCTTAAGTCAATGCTCCGCTGCATCAAAAGAGCGTCTGCCAAGACGAGCGAGGTCATAGCCTCCACAACCGGAACTCCCCGAATGGCCACGCACGGATCGTGCCTTCCCGTCTCGGGCAGTTGAAATGTGACCCTCTCCCCTTTTGTGCTGACTGTGGCCTGGGGCTTTTGGATGCTCGAGGTAGGCTTAAATGCTACTTTGAAGAAAAGGGGCGCTCCGGTGGAAATTCCCCCCAAAGTGCCGCCGGCAAAGTTTGTGGCGGTGCGCACAGCCCCTTGCCCATCCACATCAAAGGCGTCATTGTGCTCCGAGCCTTTCATACGCGCCGCCCCAAAGCCAGAGCCGATTTCAAAACCCTTCGTTGCTGGAAGCGAAAGCATGGCAAAGGCGAGCATCGCTTCCAACTTCCAGTACACCGGCTCTCCCAGTCCAATGGGAACATGTGCCACACAGCTCACAATGCCCCCAAGCGAGTCTTTTTCCTCTTTCACCTGTGCGATTCTCTCCATGATTGTCTGCTCCACTCCCGCATCAGGACAAAAAATCGGGCTTGCGTACGTTTTCTCACGCACCTTGGCTAAATCGGAGAGATCGATTTCCCCGATCGCAATCCCCCCAAGTTCAGAAATAAAAGCTGTGCAGCCAATTTTGTAGTGGGCCAGCATTTTTTTTGCGACAGCACCTGCTGCAACGCGGGCGGCTGTTTCCCGTGCGGACGCCCTTCCTCCGCCCCGAAAGTCACAAATGCCGTATTTTTCCAGATAGGTAAAATTGGCATGGCCCGGGCGGTAGAGATCTTTGATCGCCTCATACTGCGAGCTATCTGCATCCTGGTTCCGAATGAAGATAGCAATCGGCGCTCCGGTTGTTTTTCCCTCAAAAACACCCGATAAAATTTCAGCCCGATCCTTTTCCTTTCGAGGTGAGGTATAGCTGTTTCTGCCCGGCTGGCGCCAGGCGAGCTCCTCGTCAATCTCCTGAACCGTTAAGTCGAGCCCCGCGGGACACCCGTCGATGACCACGCCAATGCCAGGGCCATGGGATTCCCCAAACGTAGTCATGCGAAAAATTTGTCCAAAAAAGTTAGAGGCCATTTTTTATTTTAAAAGCAATTTCTTCTGCAGATTGGGAATCAACATCAATGATCTCATCTGCGTAATGTAGATAGAGAGGCAACCGGAAATCATACAATTTGCGAGCCTCGTCTGTAAAGAGGGGCCTTGTGTTATCCCCTTTCAACCGCTCTTGAATCGTCTCAAAACTGGCATTTAAAAAGATCACTTTGGCCTCTTTAAGATAATCAAAAATGATGGGACTGAGCACCACCCCGCCTCCTGTAGAGACCACCTGATCTGTCTTCTCTGCATATTCTTTTGCAAGAGCGATCTCTGTTTCGCGCAAGAGGCACTCCCCTCCCAGAGCAAACACTTCATGCATATTGCGGGCACCTACCCGCTGGCAAACGAGCTTATCCATCTCAACGATTGTAAACCCTAGTAACAAACTCAAAGCCTTCGCCACACTCGACTTCCCTGAACCCATAAAGCCAATGAGGACGATATTCATGCCAAGCCTCGCAACACGTCCCAAAAATTGGGAAACGTTTTTCTCACCACTTCAGGATGGCGAATCACCATGCCCGGCAAACGCATACCAGCCACAGCGAACGCCATCGCGATTCTGTGATCGCCATAGGTGTTGATCTCCGCAGCCCTGGGCTCTCCCCCGTAGATCGTCAACGTATCATGTGTATCCTCTGTCCGGATCCCCATTTTCCCCAGCTCTGTTTTCAAAGCCACCACCCGCTCCGTCTCTTTCACCCGCAGCGAGCGAACCCCTGAAATCCTCGTCACCCCCTTGGCAAAGGCCGCCAGCACTGCAAGAGTCATCACCTGGTCGGGGCAATCCTCCATGTTGACATCTAACGCCGCAATCCCCGTCCCCATCTTCTCCAGAACACCTAAAAATTGCCGATCCGCCTGGAGGGAATTGGGATTGAGATTCTCCACCGTGATCGTCGATTTTGTTAGCTTTGCAATCGCAAAAAAATACCCTGCACTCGAAAAATCGCCCTCGATCTCATACTGTTTTTTTTGATACCGCTGAAGGGGCGGCACACGGTACTCGCCGCTCACCTCCACTCCCGCCTCCCGCATAAAGGCCGCCGTCATATCGACGTACGGCATCGACACAAGAGGCCCTTGCAAGTGGATCCGCAACCCTTCTGCAAGCGCGGGAGCCACCAAAAGGAGCGCCGAACAAAATTGACTACTCAAATCCCCCTTCAGCTCCACCCCTCCGCCCCGCAAAGAGGAACTTGTCACCCGCACGGGAAGTTCCCCCTCTTTTCTGAGGTAGGCGATCTCTGCCCCCAAACTCCGCAACGCCTCCACCAGATCATGAATCGGCCGCTCATTGAGCCTTTGACTTCCCCTCAGGATCTTGACTCCCGGCACCACACACAAAAGGGGCAGCATAAATCGGGCTGTTGTCCCCGAATCCCTGGCAAACAACTCATAGCGGCCCTCTTGTATGGTGCCCACATCATCCTGGACTACAATCTGATCTTCCGTCTCAACCCTCAACCCCAACCCCCGCAGACACCCGATCATCGCCTCGGTATCTTCGCTGTACAGAGGATTTTTCAGGCAAACAGGACCCTTGGTGAGCGCCGCCATGATCAGCGCCCGATTGGTGTAGCTTTTCGATCCAGGCACCCGCACCTTTGCGTACACAGGTGTTGTCAGCGGAAGGATTTCCATTGTTCCATCCAATCGAGCGCAGACTCCCATTCGCTCTCCTTGACTACCCTGCAATAGGTCCCCTCAAAGGGAAGCGCACGGCCAATTTTCTCGAGGATGACACAGCGTACCTCTCCCCTCGCCTTCTTCTTATCCTGAGCCATTGCAGACAAAAATTGGCCCCGGTCATAGTTTTTCGGCAATCGGAGAGGAAAACGGCCATAAACCGCCTCAATTTGCGCAAACTCTTGTTCCGCAAGGTAGCCCAACTTCATGCTCAAATAGGCCTCCACAACGCACCCAAACGCCACCGCCTCGCCATGTGGCATCATATACTCAGAAACCCTTTCTAACGCATGACCCACCGTATGGCCAAAATTGAGCACCCGCCGCAGCCCCTGTTCCAGAGGATCTTGGTCCACAATCGCAATTTTCCCTTGGATCGCCTTCACCATCAGCTCGGGATCGCGCCCCGGCCCCCTCTCCCAGATCTGTGAATCACAAATCAGCCCCATCTTTAAAATTTCGGCCATACCGTTGAACCATTCCCCTTCGGGCAACGTTTGGAGCCTATCGAGATCAGCAAAAATCGCCTGGGGCGGGTAAACAGTTCCCAGAAGATTTTTCCCCCACGCCGTATCGATCCCCGTTTTTCCCCCGATCGCCGCATCCACCATCGCCAGCAAAGTCGTAGGAATCAAAATCAGCGGCACCCCGCGCATGTAGATGGACGCTACAAACCCCACCAAATCGGTCGTCACTCCCCCACCCATGGCAATCAGAAGCGTGTCTCTCTCACACCCCATTTGACATAGCTGATCGACCAATCTTTCTACCGTTTCCAAGCGCTTTGTCTTTTCTCCGCTTGGAATCGTCAGAAACTCGGCACCAATTTTTTTTGCAAATAATGGATCCTGAATTTTCTCATCTGCAATGAGAACAACTCTCCGCCCATTACAAAATTCCAACAATGGGTCTAGAAGATGGGACCCGACAAAAAGAGTTGTCGCAGGACGAATCAAAAATTTCCAAACGATCAATGAATCCACTGATCCAGTTTATGAAGAGTCTTTGATTTTTCCTACGACTTTTTACAAACCTCTTCCATAGAAAATAGAAAGGGGATAAATCATCCCCTTTACTGAGCGGGCTTCGGCTTCACTTCGACCCCATCTTTCTGTTTTAAGCTCTCTAAAATGACAGAAGCAACCTCTTTGTGGTCTGTTGCCTGTGCAACCTTTAAAGGAGTCGCTCCGTATACATCTTCCGCATCGATCAAAGCTCCTTTAGAAATTAAAAAGCGAACCATTTCCGGATCACCCAATTGTGCTGCCATAATGAGAACAGTTTGTCCCTCATTATCTGTCGCGGCAATATCTGCTTTCCCTTTGATCAAGCTTTTTGCTACTTCGATATGTCCTAATTTAGAGGCAACCATGAGAGGTGTTTGTCCTTCCCCATTCTTTTGATTGGGATCGGCCCCTTTCTCCAAAAGATAGGACACAGCATCGACGTTATTGAGTGCCGCAGCTCTCATGAGCGCTGTTTCCTGTTTCGTATCCTTAGCATGGATATCTGCCCCATGGCCCAACAGGAGATCAGCCAAATATTTGTTAAATTCTTTTTCAGGTTTCACATACATGACCGACCCATCACTCAACGTCTTTGGGATCAGCTTATTTTTATTGCTGACCACCTGCATCATGGGAGTGGTAAGATCTACATCCACACAGTTTGCATTCGCATTGTGACCCAAAAGGATTTTGACGATGCTGATTCTATTCTGCTGAAGTGCGCTCAAAAGTACTGGAGTCCCCTCAGAATTTTTCCCATTTGGGTCTGCGCCCAGAGAAAGCAATTTGCCAACTCCTTCCGAATCGCCATTTAAAATCATCGTGAAGAGCTCAGCCGTGAAGGCGGGGTTAAATTCACGAAGTTCCTGATTTGAAGCATCTCCCGTAGACCCTGATGCAAAGACAGAGGAAATCGACTCATCCTGGGAGATGTTGTGACTGCATGCTACTAATGTGATGAAACTAAGTACGGATATCGCTGTTTTATGGTTCATGTTACCTCAAAATGTATTCAATCTGGCTAGAGTGTACTCTGATTCGAAAAATTTCTTAAAGATCTATTTCGAAAATCTCCTTCCTCCAAGGAAAGAAATTCTCTGCTCCGATAAGGGGCGGTAAGATTCTTGCCCTCCTTGAACCTATTCTCCCGCACCTATAGCCTTAGCTAGCCTCTCTTTCCAATCCTCTCTATACACAAGTAACTTGAAGAATTGACTTTTCGTGCCCGCGTGCGTACCCGACTCTTAATTTGAAATCTGAGACATCTTTGTCAACATAGCCACTATCCTTATGAGCAATTCCCTAGCCTTTACGTACTGACTCTCCTCTATGAGTTCCAAGCGTCGGCATATTTCAAAAATCCCTGCACTTTCTGTTGCTGAACGTTTGGCCATGCGGTAAAATCGCCCTTTTTCACTACCAGAATATTCTCCAGCGCCTTCGGCAATGTTGAGCGGTACTGATGTCCCTGCTCGTTGCAATTGGTCTGCCAGGTAAGCTCTTCCTCTTGGCAAATGTTCTACCACCCGATCTATTAGTACCACTAGATCAAGTCCTACTTGATACGCATCCAGCCTCTCATGGTCAAATTGCTGTCTTCTTTCCGTGGATACGTTCATCTTAAGTTCCAATCAACCTAAATTTATCCCTCACACGACTCCTAAAATCTCGACCTAATACAGAATCCTCAGCAAGAGCTGAAAGCGTGGCGAAAAATCCAAACACAGCCTCTTTGAAATCTTCAAATTCCGGATAATACGTGTTGTAAATCACTCGTTCCTTCATCCACTTCCATAGCCGCTCAATCGGATTTAAATTGGGGCTGTAGGGAGGTAAGAAGTGCAGGTCTATCTTTGAGTCCTGCAAATACTCCCTCACTGCCTTGTTTTTGTAGTATCCGGCGTTGTCACAAAAGACATGAACTTTTCTCTTCCACGGATAGGAAGCCTCTACTTTTCGAAAAAAACCAATCGTTGCCTCCGCGTTCAACATCTTATCTTCCTGAATCACCACCTTGTGATTTACCACATCAATGGCTCCAGAAAGATTGATTCGAGCTCGACCACTATTGGTAGGAATTTCTTTCCGTATACCCTTTTTAATCCATCCATACACTGGTTGTACATTGTGGGTCGGATGAACCCCATCGATAAAACAGATGGTTTCATCGTCTGGCAAAGCCTGTTTTAGTTTGTGGTATTCTTCCAGCCATTTCTGTTGCAGTTCTTTGTTCGCTTTCCCTGGCACGAGTGCAGGTTTTTTATATGAGAAACCATGGCGGTGGAGCCAATTCGTTAAACCAGGAATGTATAAGAGACACCCCAGGCAGATGAGATAAAAGCTGCGATATCCTTGACGTAGAGATAAGTTTGCTCTCGAAGATGTCCTTCCAGATATCGAGATTGTTCGGCTGAGAGCTTCTGCTCAGACCCTCCGTTGGCAGGTTTCAATTTACGAAGTGTTTCGTAATCATCAATATGCTGGCGAATCGCTTCCTTGGTTAACAACAGGACGTGAGCAATTTGCTCAAAAGTCCACCCCTCATCGCGAAGCAATACAGCCTTGATCCGATCACAGATGCGTTTATCGCGTTCATGCCGATGCTGTAATACAAGGGATTGCCTTTCTTCGTTGGTGAGCTTTTGCATGGCAAATATTTAAACATCAAAGAGATGTTTTAGGAAAAGAATTTTGAGTCGGGTACGCACGCGGGCACGGGCTCGGGCACGAAGAAGAATTCTTCATTCATGAGCGGTATATCTCAATGCTGCCTTAGAAGAAAGCCTTAAAGGTGATGAAGAATCTCAACATCTTTTCCTCGTCGCTATTCGCAATGTTGCTGAAGCCCAAGGTGGCGTAGGAAATCTTGCCAAAAAAGCTGGTATCGGACGAGAAAGCCTCTATAAAACACTTTCAGAAAAGGGAAATCCTAAGAGACTGTCTCTGAATGGCATACCCTTGTTTCTTTAGTGATTGCTTTAGGATTGAATCTACGATTGACTTAGAACCATAAAGAAACGCTTGGATAACTATCGCAAGCGTTTCAATCTACTTCTAACTTTGTAAACTTTTACTTCAAACTCGGACTAGAGAATTGCTCTGGATAACCGAGGACTTTTGTTATATCTTGCATTTCTTTATCCATTTCTGCAAGCCCAGGAGAGAATTTTAAACGTAAAGCAAGTAGTTCTTTATAATACTCAGTAGAATTCATCTCTTTTTTATATTTGTTATTTAAGATTTGAACCTTTTTTTGAAATTCCTGACTAGATAACGGTTTCATTTCCTCTTGATATTTTTGCATGATTTTGCCGTATGCTTCTTGCAACTTTTGATAATTCTCCGTCCCAGGAATCCATTCTTTGAGCAATTCCATGGAATTGGGATCACTCTCCATTTTACTGCAAAAATCATGTGCATTTTTTTTCACTATTTCCATCATTGGAGTGGATGAAGATGTCCAGGAAGTCGTTCGTTCATCAATACTTTCAATTTCTGCCAGCAAGACGTCGGTAGCCTTGATATTTTTTTCGGCTTTTATAATAAGAGTATCGCCTTCAATTCTTAACTTTACTACCGCTCCTTCACTTATATCTAACAAAGCTAAAATGCAGCGATCCAAAATTAAAGCATTGCTATTTCCGTATTTTACTAGTTTCTTAAGCATGATTCCTCCTTAAATTTTTCATTTCATAAGATTTAACTTCGTACGAACATCGTATATCAACTGTATATATATCGTAAACACAAAAGAGATAAAATTATTTTTTACCATCAAGGCGTTCCTAAGGCGGAGATCAATAGAGGTAATATTTGAACTTTTCTTATCTTGCTTAATTTGCTAAATTCTTTATTCAAAATCCGGTGGTGCTAAACAAGTAAGGCTCGCAAGCGCATGTTGTAATCCGCAATGAAGTAGGCGATCATGCCGATATGGTTCACCAATTTCTTGGAGAAGGACAAGGTTTTCCTCACAAGTCTTGAGCAACGCTGTCTAAGTGTGCAGTTAAGTCTTTCAATGTAAAATGTTTTACCAGACTCTTTGCCGACGGGTCTGTGTTGCTGGTCAGGGATGACATCGAAGTACACAAGGAAGTAGTCAGTATAGCAGAGGGCTTTTTTTTTAGCGGTTCTGGCAGTTTGTAGAATAGCCTTTCTGCGGTCGCTCTATTCCGAGGCCCAACCTCCATTGCAACCACTTGGCGTGTTCTCGAGTGCATGATAAGCCACAGCCACTGGGGATTAGTCTTTGCGCCTACATAACTCCACAGTTCGTCGGCCTGAAGCACAACCACTTCAATCTCGTCGTTTTCTTGCACGACTTCTGCATTTAAATCCTGTGGGATTTTCTCTATCAGGTCATCAATCAACTCGAGCAACCATGGCATACTCACATCGAAAATCCGACAGATCCCGTGAAGAGATACCCGTTCTAGTAGAGCCTTTTTCACAAGGTTTTTGGTGTTGTCATCGATGATGTTCTGATTCGGTTCTTGGACGAACTGTCTACTACAGGCTACACAGCGGTAATTTTGTTTTCCGTTGTGCGTGCGACCGTTTTTGTTGACTAAGGTAGATTGGCAAGAAGGGCATTTGCATTCCATGGCTGGCTCCAGTGTAAAAAAACTGAGCCATTATGGATATGCAAGACATTTTTTTATACCCTCAGCCTTACTCGTTTAGCACCACCGAAAAACAGCAATTATTGAATTTTGTATTTTCGAACTTCCAATTGGAAGGGAAAAGGCTGCTTGTGACACTGCGTGAGCCGTTTTTGACCCTATCAACAATGCCACATCAACCAGTAAGTCTCCGGGTGAATGATTCGAACATTCGACCAATGGATTAACAGTCCACTGCTCTACCACTGAGCTAACCCGGATCAAAAAGAGAAATCATTGTATTTTTGATTCGAATAAATTTCAAACGCTTTCTGCTTGTGCCTGACGTGTGGTTCTGATATTTTTTCTTGGCAATGGAACAAATTCTTCAGCCGTTAGATGAGCTTGTTGGGTATGTAGAGGTGATTGTCTACACCCAGCCCGAAAACGGATTTACGGTGGCAAAACTGCGTGAGCCGAAGAAAAAAGAGTTGGTAGTGATGGTGGGCTTTTTGCCGGGCCTGCAGGCGGGGGAAACGGTTGCGTGCCAGGGGAAATGGAAGGTCCATCCCAATCACGGTCGGCAGTTCGAGGTGACCGAGTACACGGTGGAGGTGCCATGCGATGTGATCGGTATTCAGAAATATCTTGAATCGGGTCTGGTCAAGGGAATCGGACCGGTCTTTGCCCAGAGGATCGTCGATCGGTTTGGGATCGATACGCTCCAGGTGATCGATCAGGCGCCCCATCGCTTGGAAGAGGTGGAGGGGCTGGGAGAAAAGAAGCGAGAGCGGTTGGTGACGTGCTGGCGCGAGCAGAAGTCGATCCGCGAGGTGATGATTTTCTTGCGCTCGCACGGGGTAAGCCCGGCCTATGCACAGAAAATTTTTAAGTTGTATGGAGCAGAGAGCATCGCCAAGGTGAAGGAAAACCCCTACCGGCTGGCAAAAGAGGTGATGGGGATCGGGTTTAAGTTGGCCGATGCGGTGGCGCTCAAGTTGGGGTTTGCGCTCCAGTCGCGGGAGAGGATCGCGGCGGGGATCGAGTTCGTTTTGTGGGAGCTTTCGAATGATGGGCATACATGCTATCCCGAGGGGGCGTTCCTGGAGCGAGCAGTGGCGGTGCTGGGGGTCGAGCAGGGGTTGATCGAGGCAGAGGTGGGGGCTCTGGTGGCCAAAGAGGTACTGGTCCGCAAAGATGGAGTGGTGTGGCTGGGGGTCTTCTTTGCCTACGAGGCAAGCATTGCCAAGGATTTGTGGCGCCTGTGCCAAAGCTCCCAGGTGATCCGGGCGATCGATGCGGGAAAGGCAGCCAATTGGGTAGAAGCGCAGCTCCAAATTCAGTTCGCACTGCAGCAAAAAATGGCGATTACGCGGGCGCTGACAGATAAGCTCCATGTGATCACAGGAGGACCAGGTACCGGAAAGAGTACAATCACCAATGGAATCTTGCGCGTGGCGGAAAAGCTGACGAATAAGATTTTTCTGGCGGCGCCGACGGGTCGCGCGGCAAAAAGACTGTCGCAAATTACGAGAAGAAAAGCGTTTACACTTCATGCGCTGTTGGAGATGGATTTTGCGGGCGGAGGCTTTAAACGAGGACGCGATGATCCGCTCGATTGCGATCTGCTCATCATCGATGAGGCAAGCATGATTGATACGCCGCTTCTATTCTACTTGTTGCGGGCGATTCCGGGCGGAGCGAAGGTGCTATTCGTGGGCGATATCGATCAGCTGCCGAGCGTGGGGCCGGGTACGGTCTTGCGCGATGTGATTCAGTCGGGATTAGTGGGGGTGACACGACTTACGGAAATTTTTAGGCAAGCGAAGGGTTCCAAAATCATCACAAATGCCCACAAGATCAATAGCGGAGAGTTTCCGTCCCTGCAGGGGGGCGAGGAGAGCGATTTCCACTTTATCGAAGCAGAGACTCTTGAGTCGATTCGGGAGGTGGTGTTGGAATTGGTGTCGAAGACGATTCCAGAAAAATGGAAGCTCGACTCGGTAAACGATATTCAGGTCCTCTCGCCAATGAGGAAAGGGATGGCGGGGGCCGAAGCGCTGAACGAGGCGCTGCAGGCGCTCCTCAATCCCTGCAATCGACCCCTCTTCCGCATGGGGAAACGGTTCCATGTCAAAGACAAAGTGATGCAAATCCAAAATGACTACGACAAGAAAGTGTTCAACGGCGACATCGGCTGGATTGAAATGATCGATGCAGGCAATCAGGTGATGAAGGTGGCGTTTGATGATCGGATCGTGGAGTACGAATTCTCGGAATTAGACGAACTAGTGCTCGCCTATGCGACGTCGGTGCATAAATTCCAAGGTTCGGAATGCCCTTGCATCGTGATGCCAATCCATACAGCCCACTTTAAATTGCTGTACAGAAACTTGCTTTATACGGCAGTGACGCGGGGAAAAAAACAGGTATATCTGGTGGGGACGAAACGGGCGATCGCCATTGCGATTCACAACGACCAGGCGCAAAAGCGGTACACCGGCCTGGAGGCAGCATTGAAACGCCTTTGGGCCTCCCCTCCCCTACCAATCCCAGAGCAACTGCACTTACTGCCTCAAAAAAAATAATAGAGCAGACAGATTCATCTATTTTAAGACAGCTGTTTTGCCTAATTTGGCGATTTGTTCGTCGATTTCCGCGTCTTCGACTCTGCGGAAGAGGATTTCAGGTTCGGGTAGCTTTTGGTTCGCAGAAAGGGGTGTAGAAACGATTTTATCCCATTGCTGGCGGGCAAGCTCGGATGTGTTGCCGAGAAGGGTCCAGATTTTTTGGGCGGTGGTGGGGAGGATGGGCGAGGCGACAAGAGAGAGGAGCTTGATGCACTCGAGCGAGGAGGCGATGACGCTTTGGAGCTCGGCTTGGCGGGAGGGGTCTTTGGCTAGGGCCCACGGCTTGGAGGCGTCGAAGTAGCTATTGCCGGCTTGGGCAATTTCCATCAGGAGCTGACAGGCTTTGCGGAGCTGGAAGGAAGAAAAGGCAACGCGGGCAAGATCGGTGAGGTGATGAATTTTCTCGAGAAACTGCCGATCGACTTCATTGGGCTGGTTTTGGGGCGGGATGACGCCGCCACAGCGCTGTTTTGCAAAGACGAGGACCCGGTTGACGAAGTTGCCAAATTTGCCAAGAAGCTCGGAGTTGCAGCGCATCTGGAAGTCTTTCCAGCTAAATTCGGCGTCGGCGGTTTCAGGGGCATTGGCGGCGAGAGCGTAGCGGGCTTGGTCGGGGGTGTAGCGGCTGAAAAATTCGTCGGTTTCGATGGTCCAGCCGTCCGACTTGGAAAACTGGCGCCCTTCGAGGAGGAGAAATTCGTTGGCGGGGACCTCATCGGGGAGCTTGTAGGGGGTGTCTTGTCCCATGATCATGGCGGGGAAAAAGACGGTGTGGAAGGGGATATTGTCTTTGCCGATGAAGTGGACGAGTTTTGTGTTTGGATCCAGCCAATAGTCCTGCCAGCGCGTAGAATCCCACTCCTGGGCAATGGAGATGTAGCCGATGGGTGCGTCAAACCAGACGTAGAAGACTTTATTGGGATAGCCGGGAACGGGGATGCCCCAGTCGGAGTCGCGGGTGATGGCGCGGGGGCGAAGGTCGTCGATGTAGCTTTGGGCAAAGCGGACGACGTTTTCTTTCCACTGCTTGGAGGCGATCCAGATGGTGAGCTCTTTTTGAAATTTGTCAAAGAGGAGGTAGAGGTGCTTACTGGGGCGTAGAGTGAGGGGGCTGTTCGTGAGCTTGGAGCGGGGGTTTTTGAGGGAGGTGGCCTCGTAGGAGGCAGCGCAGCGAGGACATTCGTCGCCGCGGGCGTCGGGAAAGTCGCACTTGGGACAGGTGCCGATGACGTAGCGGTCAGCGAGAAATCTTTTTTCGGTTTCTGAATAGAGGTGATTCTCTTCGCGCTCTTCGATAAAACCGTTCTTTTGAAGGTCGTGGAAAAATTGTTGGGTGGTGGCTACGTGGCCGGGACAGGTGGTCCTGCCGTAGTAGTCAAAGGAAAAAAAGAGGCGCTCAAAAAAGGCTTTGTTGAGGGCGTGGAAGTGGTCGACGTGGGCTTTGGGAGTGCGATGGGCGAGCTCGGCGCTCAAAGTAATGGCAACGCCATGCTCGTCCGAGCCGCAAATGTAGAGGACATCGTTGCCGAGAAGACGTTCAAAACGGGCATAACAGTCGCCTGGCAGGTAAGCTCCGGCGATGTGACCAAAGTGAAGGGGCCCATTGGCGTAGGGAAGCGCTGAGGTAACTAAAATCTTTTGTTTATGTTTCGGTGCGCTCATCGGCCCGCTCATCAATGTCATCGAGGATCTCAGTGAGAGTGGCATGGGATCCGCTCAAAATGGTGTTCTTGCCAATGTTGATCGCAAAATTGCAAAGATCAAAGTTGTTCTTGAACTTCTTGCGAAGGGTCTCGGTGGTCATTGAATCAGATAACATAATTACCCTCTTTTCGTATGGTGTTCTTCGGCAATCAGAATGGCCCGAAGAACGTCATAGGCTGTTTTTAGATGATCGTTCACAATATGATAATCGTACCGGGAACTTAAAGCCATCTCTTTTTCTGCCCAGGAAAGGCGCTGTTCAATGGATTCTTTACTTTCTGATTTGCGGGCGAGAAGACGGGCTTTGAGCTCTTCCAGACTGGGGGGACTGACGAAGATGAAGGTAGCCTCTAATTTACCCTGCAGTTGGAGAGTCCCTTGCGTATCGATGACCAGGACGACGTGATGTCCTTTGCGCTGTGTTTCTTCAACAAATTTACGAGACGTGCCGTAGTAGTGTCCAAACACTTTCGCATGTTCGAGGAATTCTCCCTCTTTGATCCTCTTTTCAAATTCTGGGACTGTGATGAAGTGATAGTCGCGCCCCTCCACTTCAGAGGCTCTAGGGGCCCGCGTGGTATAGGAGACGCTTTCGACCACACAGCTAAATTCTGATTGGAGCATCCTCACAAGGGTGGTCTTCCCAGTGCCCGCAGGGGCGCTGATCACAAACACGAGTCCTTTCTTCAGTCCGCCAAGTACTTGCTTCATTCAATATTCTGGATTTGTTCCCGGTTTTTTTCGAGTTCGCTTTTCATTTCGACAATGAGACGCGAAATCTCAATGTCGAGCGATTTGGAGCCGATGGTGTTGATCTCCCGCCCCATTTCCTGGACGAGAAATTCCATCTTGCGTCCCATGGGCCCCTTTTCTTCCAAAAGGGTCTTAAATTGTGCAAAATGCGATTTAAGTCGCGTAATCTCTTCCGTAATATCAACTCGCTCGGCAAAGAGTGCCACTTCGCGCAGGATCCGTTCGTCGCACTCGAGTGTCGCCTCCCCAATTTTCTCTGTAAGTTTCTGGCGCATCTTGTGCGAAGCCTCGGGAGAGCGTTTTTCAATTTTCAGGGCCATTTTTTCTAGCGCGCTTGTCCGTTGAGTGAGATCTTTTTTCAGCGCACTCCCCTCTTTACGGCGCATTTCTGTGAGGGCTTTCAGCGCCGAGAGAACACTTTTTTGCAAGACGGGGAGATCTTCTTCTTCGGCAAGATCGACCTTTTGCATGGCGGGAAGAGTCTGTACGAGAAAGGGAAGATCGATGTTCTTTGGGTCAAAACCAAGCTGCTTGGAAAGTTTTTCCCAACCGGTCTTGAGTCCCTTCAAGATTTCAGGAGAAGGGAGCATGTTGATCCACACGTCAGCCGCAGGAATCCAATGGATCCGCACATTCACCTGCCCTCTGGCCACTTCCTCGCTCACCCACTTGCGCACTTCATTTTCAAAACGGGAAAATTCTTTGGGCAGGGAGATGAAAATTTCTAAGTATTTGCGGTTGAGCGATTGAATTTCGACAATGAGACGCCCCACGGACCCATCGGCCACACCACGTCCAAATCCTGTCATACTTAAAAGCATATTCTAGGAATGATAGAGAATTTGAAGTTTAAAATAAATGAATTTGCTGCTGTGCGAGGTGGCTCTTGACTGGATCAAATGTTTTCCGGTGGATCGGGCAGGGCCCTTTTTCCTGGAGCGCAGCCAGGTGCGCTTCGGTGCCGTATCCTTTGTGCTGCTTAAAGCCATAGCTGGGCCACTTGGCATCGCACTGGATCATCCAGCGGTCGCGCGTCACTTTGGCGAGGATCGAGGCGGCGGCAATCGAAATGGAGCGTCCATCCCCCTCTACAATGGCTTGTACGGGCATTTCGAAGGCAGGGGCTTGGTTGCCGTCGATGAGAAGGTAGTCGGGCGCCTGGGTCAATCCACGGACAGCCCTTCGCATGGCGAGAAAGGTCGCTTTAAGGATGTTGTAACGATCGATTTCAGGAACGCTTGCGCTGGCAACAGAGTAGACAACTCCCGGATGGGTTGTGATTTTAGCGAAGAGCTCTTCGCGCGTATCTGCTGTCAGCTGCTTACTGTCGTTGAGATGTTCGAAAAGGGTCCTTTCGGGAAGAATACAGGCGGCGGCAAATACTGGACCTGCAAGAGGGCCTCTCCCCGCTTCGTCCACGCCTGCGACAGCGCAAAATCCTTGCTGGCGCAACTCCCTTTCGCGCACTGACATCGCTTCAAGACGCGACTTTTCTGAAAATGACAAACCCATTTTGCGAACGAACATCGCAAAATGGGTAGGTAAAAGTCAAATTTATTGTGCAGGTGTCTCGGGAAGAGAGGCTGCAGAGTCTCCTTCTGCGTGGAACTGCTCGCGCACCTTGGCACCTTTGCCTGATTTGCCGCGGATGTAGTAGAGCTTGGCTCGGCGCACCTTTCCAGCTCGCATCACTTCGATGTTTGCAATGCGGGGGCTGTGGATTAAGAATACGCGATCCATGCTTGAGCCGTAGGCTGTGCGATACAGAGTAAAGGTTTCAGAAAGTCCTCTCCCTTTCTTTGCGACAACAGTGCCGGTGAAGGCTTGGATACGCTCTTTTTCTCCCTCAACGATTCGGGTATTGACGCGCACGGTGTCCCCGATATTGAAGACAGGGGCTTGTTTTGTAAGATATTCGGCTTCGATTTGCTCGATGATGGGGGACTTGCTCACTGGATGACTCCTTTCACTAAATCGGGACGAACCCGGGCTGTTTTTTTTATTGCTTCTGCCTTCCGCCATTTGCGGATCTCTTCATGATTGCCTCCTTGCAGAACGGGGGGCACCCTCATCCCTTCAAATTCTTCTGGCCGCGTATAGTGCGGCGCGTCAAAAATCCCTTCCTGGAAGGAATCTTCGGCGACCGCTTGGCTATGGCCAATCACCCCGGGGATGAAGCGGGAGACGGCGTCGACGAGAACGATGGCGGCGACACATCCATTCGTTAGGACATAATCGCCAATGCTGATCTCCTCATCAATCTCAGTTTGGAGCACCCTTTCGTCGACCCCTTCGTAGTGGCCGCAGAGAAGAACCAGGTGCTCCGCCTGGGCTAACTCCTGACATTTGGCAGCAGTTAGCGGCGTTCCTTGCGGAGAGAGGTAAACTACCTTGGAGGTGGGCCTCTTTACGCTCCGGATCGCGGCGGTGACCGGCTTTGGGCAAAGGATCATTCCAGGTCCTCCCCCAAACGGGCGGTCGTCGACTTTCTTATGTTTTCCTTCCGCAAAGTCTCGGATATCCACATGTCGTATCTCGAGGAGCCCCTTTTCCCGTGCGCGCATTAAAATGCTCACATCGAAGGGGCCGCGGAAGTATTCGGGAAAGAGCGAGAGAATGTCGACAATCACGCTCTTCCCACCTGGGCTTACGCCTTCTTTTTCGCCTTAGCTTTTGTCTGGCGCTTCACTCTTGCTTTGGTCCGTTTGGCCACTTCTTTGACAGTGAGGCCTTGAACCACTTCAGGAGCGACTCGTTTGACGAGCAATTTGACTCTTCCGCTGATTTGCGCGCCAACGCTCAGCCAATGCTGGATGCGGGGCATATCGAGGAAATAGTTTTTATCGGTGGCGCCAAATGGGTTGTACCAGCCGAGTTTCTCAACATACTTGCCATCGCGGGGGAAGCGAGAGTCGGTTAATACAATGCGGAAACGCTGGCGGCTGTTGGCCCCTTGCTGTCTCATTCGTATAATCAATGCCATTCTTACATTCCTTTAAAGTTCTTTAAATCGGGAAAACCCTTCATCTTTTTCATGTCGGGCATATTCTTACAAAATTGTTTGAGCTTTTTAAAACCCTTGACCATCCGGTTGACTGCGTCGATGTCGGCGCCGCTGCCTACCGCAATGCGTCGTCTCCGGCTGTGATCCAATTCGTCTCGCTCCTCGCGCTCGCGCGGGGTCATCGAGAGGATCATCGCCTCAAGCCTTTTAAACTCTTGGTCAGAAAAGTCGAGATCGCCCATTTCGCTCATGCCGGGCATCATCTTCAAAATGCTCTTAAATGAGCCCATTTTCTTCACCATGCCCATCTGTTTCAGATAGTCGTCGTAGGTGAAGGAGGCCTTGCGGATTTTTTCTTCGAGTTTTTGACTCTCTTTTTCGTCAAAGTGCTCTTTGGCTTTTTTGACGAGATTGACCACATCGCCCATGCCGAGAATTCGGTCGGCCATGGAGCGGGGGTTAAAGATTTGGAGATCGGTTACTTTCTCGCCAATCCCCTCAAATTTCAGCGGCTTTTGCGTCACTTCGCGGATCGAGATCGCAGCGCCTGCTCTTGCGTTTCCGTCGAGCATGGTGAGGATGCTGCCAGTGATCTGGACTCTTTTATCGAATTCGGCGGCTGTTTTTGCGGCGTCTTGTCCTGTCGTTGCATTGGCCACAAAAAGAACTTCACGTGGCTGTAAAACCTTTTTCACCTCTTCGAGCTCTTTCATGAGGGGCTCGTCAATGTGTAAGCGTCCCGCCGTATCGATAATCAAAACATCAAACCCTTCGTTTTGCGCCTTCTCATGAGCTAGTTTTGCGACTTTCAGAGCGTTCTTTTCCCCTTCCACGCTAAATACTTCGACGCCGATGCTTTGGCCCAATTTCTTCAGCTGTTCGACAGCAGCGGGGCGCTGAAGATCGCATGCTGCGAGGAGAATCTTTTTGTGTTTTTCCGTTTTGACGATGTAGGCGGCAAGCTTTGCGCAGGTGGTTGTCTTTCCTGACCCCTGAAGACCGCAGAGCATGACGACCGAAATTTTTCCGTTGAGGTCGAGAGGAGCCTCTACCTTGCCCATGAGCTCAATCAATTCCTCATGAATGCACTGGACGAACTGCTGGCCTGGCTTGACCGCTTTGATGACCGTATCGCCGACCACTTTGTCCTGTACCCGTTTGATGAATGACGCAACCACCCCGTAATTTACGTCGGCGTCGAGGAGGGCAAAACGGACCTGACGCACCGCATCGGAGATATTACTCTCCGTGAGGGTTTTCTGGCCGGTCAGCCCTGAAAAGAGCTTCTGAAACTTCTGTGTTAACGCACCAAACATAAGTAATCTATTTGAGCCTTTAAGGATACTCGAGAAAGTTATTGCTTTTCAAGGAAAAAGAAGCGTGGTTTTCCCGCCCAATCCAATAATAGCTCCCCTTTCCGCCAAGGCGGGCCCGTAAAAATTTTTTGAATCACTTCTCCCTGACCTACACCGATTTCCAAGAAAAGCTGTCCGCGAGGATTCAGGAAAGGAGGCAATTGTTCTGCAAGCCGCTCGTAGAACTCCACTCCCTTCTCCCCCCCAACCAGGGCACGTCTCGGCTCAAACTGGCGCACAGACGGATCCAATTCAAGATATTCCTTCACAGAGATGTAAGGGGGATTACAGATCACCGCATCGACTGTTCGTCCAGAAAAAGGAGCCAGAAAATCGCCCAACAAGAATTCTACGTCCACGCCATTTAAAGTCGCATTTTCCTTTGCCAACGACAATGCCACCTCATCGACATCTGAGGCCACAACCTGAAGCTTAGGGATTTTCTTTTTCAACGAAATGGCAAGGACACCCGAGCCGGTACACAAATCCCAAAGACTTGTCTCATGAATCCGTTTGGCCACCCAATCGGCAAGGATCTCCGTTTCGGGACGCGGGATGAGGGCGCGGGGGTCTACTTTGAAGACGCAGCCGTAGAACGCCACCTCTCCTACGATATACTCGAGGGGCTCTCCCTTGGCCAGTCGCTTCAGCCAGTCGCGCAAAATGTCCAGCTCTGCTTCTTCCACAGGCCGATCGTACTTCAAATACAAATCAATCCTGCGGCATTTGAGAACAGCCGAAAGCAACTCCTCCGCCATACGACGCGGGCGCGCCACTCGCTTCTGGCCGAGGAAATTCCCCGCCAGATCGATCACTTCGACGACAGATTTCACGACCGGAGCTTCTCCTGATAGAAGTGGTTCACCAGCGGGATCGTCAGATCATCGAGATCCCCCTCCATCATCCGATCCAACTTATAAAGAGTTAAATCAATTCTATGGTCTGTGACCCTATTTTGCGGGAAATTATAGGTGCGAATCCGCTCTGAGCGGTCTCCACTTCCCACTTGGCTGGCCCGGATAGCCGACATTTCGGCCGCGGCCTTCTTTCGCATTTCTTCTGCAATACGCGACTTCAGATAGCGCATCGCCTTTTCCTTATTTTTATGCTGACTTCTCTCTTCTTGGCACGCCACCACGGTTCCTGTAGGAATGTGGGTAATCCGCACTGCTGAGTCAGTCCGGTTGACGTGTTGCCCCCCCGCTCCTGACGCCCGATAGGTATCGATCTGAAGATCTTTTTCCTCGATCTTGATCCCCTCGTCGTCATCGGGCTCGACCAACACTGCCACCGTAATCGCCGAGGTATGAACCCTTCCTTGCGTCTCCGTAGCCGGCACTCGCTGCACCCGATGGGTCCCCGCCTCATACTGCATTAGGCGAAACACGTTCGGCCCCGACATCGACATAATGTATTCTTTATAACCGCCCAGCTCCGATTCTGAAGTGGCCAGCACCTCACACTTCCATCTCTTTTTTTCGGCGTAGTATTGGTACATCCGTATGCAATCGGCAACAAACAAAGCCGCTTCATCGCCCCCCGTCCCTGCGCGAAGCTCTAAAATGATGCTCCGATTGTCGCGTGGATCTGGAGGAACCAGGAGAGCCTCGATTTGCTTGCGCAGCTCCTCTTCCTTTGCCTCTAAATGGGTAATATCTTCTTTTAAAAGGGCGAGCATATCGAGGTCCTTTTCGTTCGGGAAAAGGGCCCGATTTTCTTCTAGCTGCTTTTGCACCCTCTCGTAGCTATCCCAAACTTCTTTCAGTTCGGAAAGCTGCGAATGCTCTTGAGAAAGGATACGATAGCGCTTTTGATCGGCTACCGCCTCGGGGCGGCCTAATTCCGCCTCAATCTCGGCCAGCCGAGCCATGAGGCGTCTTACCTTCTCAATCACTTTTTCTTCGCGGATTTCGCTTTGGCTTTTTTCGCTTCTTCTTTCGCTTCCTGTTCTTTCTTCACCGCTTCCGTTTTACGCTGATATTTCTTGGTGAACTTATCAACACGCCCTTCTGAGTCGATGAACTGATTCGACTTTGTGAAGAAGGGGTGGGAAGAAGAGGAGATCGGCACGCGGCAAAGAGGATATTCCTTACCTTCGAACATCTCTTTCTCTTTCGTTTGAAGGGTACTTCCAATGATGTACTTTACACCGGTCGCTGAGTCGACAAATAGAACCTCTCCATAAGGAGGATGTTTTTTCTTCTGCATAGCAATTCCTTAAAAAACTACCTAATCAGGATATCCTATCCCTTTCCAAAAACACAAGGATTTTTTTGCCAAAAAATAATTATACGTAGCTCCCCTATTCTGCCTATGCTATACTTTTGGTCCAAACCAAGGAGAACATCCAATGGCAGTCTCAGTCTATTACCCTGCATTAGCAAGAGAATATAAAATCGATCGAAACTGGACCATTAATCAAAAGGATCCTAGAGACGCTTGGAAAAGACCCTACTATGTGCAACCCGCTACTTGCGACAGCATTTCCCAGTGCTTGAATCACGGGGGGCCCTTTGTGGCAATGGCCGCTATTGGGCCTGCATTCTACAGGGACGAACCTCGTGCATTCACAAATCAAATTCCTGGCCACGATGATGTGACCATTTACGGATGGCCTAAAGGTTCACCTCGCAAAGAGGCAAACACTGCTTACGTGATCATTTGTGGCGTTCAGAGAAGAGAGGGCATAGAAAATGTCTATTTTCGCATCGCAAAAGACGTCTCCCCAGATCCTTCGCGTGCGATCGGCACCATCCAACTGACAACAGATCAGAAAGTCTATGGGACAGCTGTAGCTACCTTTGCTGAGACTGAATTTGATATGTTCCCCCCGGTATCACCCGAACGAGCGCAAAATCAAGAAAAACGCCTAGTTCCCACCATCGTCGCACGAAACCCTGGCCTCATGGGACTGTGGCAAACAGGAGCCGTAACCATAACCACCCCTGATAACGCTGGGAATCTTGTTCCACTCGCAGCGCCTGCGCCAGCCTCTACCGGAACAGAGCCAGTTACGGGTGTTCCGCTTTCAGAACGCTAGCGGCGCAAGCCATCTGCAAACCGTGTAAAATTCCCTCTTCATAGCGAAAAATAGGGTGATTTTCCAATTCAGGAAAGTCGTTCGGTTGCATGAGATCGTCCAAAGTGACTTGAGGAACAATTTCCCGCGCCATTTTCAGAAGTTTCTCCTGCTGATAAGCAATTAGCTCATCACACATTTTTTCTTCCTCGTTTGGGCGAAAAATTCTTTCATGAGGAGCGCAGATTCTGCCTCAAGAACACGCGAGGTAATCTCGAGGGTATGCATCGGGTGTTTGAGGGCAAAGAGATCAGTCCAGCTCCCGTTAGCGCCGAGGCGCAGGTCGGGGGCTCCCCAGACGAGGCGCTTTAAGCGGGAGGCGAGAAGGGCGCCGGCGCACATGGGGCAGGGCTCGAGGGTGCAGTAGAGGGTGGCCCCCTCGAGGCGCCAGTTTCCGGTGGCGGCCATGCCCGAGGTGAGGCAGAGCATCTCGGCATGGGCGGTAGCGTCCTGCAAAAGCTCTACCTGATTGTGGCCGCGGGCGATGATGCGTCCCTCCTTCACCAGAACCGCTCCAACAGGCACCTCTTCTTGGTCGAAGGCCTTCCGCGCCTCCTTCAGTGCCTCTCGCATGAAAAATTCATCGGTCATTGGACTCTCTGCTGCAGAGCCCGAATTTGTCGCTTAAGAGCTTCAATGTCGGTGGCGTATTTGCGCATCACCCCGGCTATCCGGCTGTCGCACCGCTCTTGGATCCGCTCATTTTCCCTTTTATAGCGCTGGATCTGTTGCTGCAGATTCCCTTCCGTTTCAGCCTCTTGTCTGGCCAGGCTTGTCTTCGCCTCTTCCTCTTCGGCAGATTTGCGAAGCCTTACAAACGTAGCTTCCGGAAACACAACGCCATTGAGCTTGGCAAAAAAGTAAGTCTCAAGTGCTCCAAACTTTTCTGCAGCGCCGTCAAGAATGGCATCACTTTGCGCATCATCAAGATTCTGGATTTGGCTAAAATCGGGATTAATCTTGGCGAGGCGCTCAGCAAAAAACTCGTAGATTTCCCCGTGGTTGAAGACCCACCGATTGACAATCCACTCGGAAAGCTCTTCATTTCCTTGGATAAGCTCTTTTTGGTAGGCAGCCACAATTTCCTCTGTCGTGAGGCGGTTCAGCGGCCTTGTCCCAAAATAGCTACGATAAAACAAGGGATTTTTTGAAAGATGTTCAGTCTTGATCTCCCTCTTAAGACCTTCGAGAAGGCGGGGAAGCCAGGGTTGTAAAGTTTCAAATTGATTTTGCATAGTTTGTATCCTCAAAGAAAGATCTTGAGCATACCAAATACCGGGATGTAAAAGCAACATCTCCAGAGGGAAAAGCAGTCAGGGGTTGAACGATTATTCAAATTCAGCTATACTTTTCGTATAATTCTTAAAACGGGGACACTCTCCATGTCGTTAGATAAAGGTACGAAAGAAGAGATCACTAAAAAATTTCAGTTGCACGAGAAAGATACCGGCTCTGCCGACGTCCAAATCGCTATTTTAACTGAAAGAATCGCAGAACTGACGGAACACCTCAAAATTGCTCCGAAAGATCACAGCTCTCGGCTTGCCCTGCTCAAACTCGTAGGCCAGAGACGTAAACTCCTCGACTATCTCAACTCAACGGACACCAAGCGGTACCAAACCCTGATCGTCCGTCTGAACCTGAGAAAGTAATCCTTCGGGGGCGCATGTTCGCCCCCAAACCTTCATTAAAGTTGTTTTTAAAGCGCTCATCCTCTACACTCGGTCGTTTTGGAGTACACATAGATGTTAAAAAAAGAAACGATCACTGTCCCTGTTGGAGACAAAGCATTAAAATTTGAAACTGGCCAAATTGCACGTCAAGCTGGCGGCGCTGTCCTGGTCCACTGTGGCGAAACCATTGTCTTTGCCTCAGCATGCGCCTCTCCTAAAGCAGCAGAAGAGATCGATTTCTTCCCCTTACGCGTCGACTACCAAGAGAAATTTTCCTCCGCTGGAAAAACCCTTGGCGGCTTCATCAAGCGCGAAGGGCGCCCCGCAGAGCGAGAAATTTTGACCTCTCGCCTCATCGACCGGCCCCTGCGCCCCATGTTTGAAGAGGGCTATTACAACGAGGTTCAAATCCTCTCCTACGTCTTCTCCAGCGACCTCACACACGCCACAGACGTTCTCGCCATTTGTGCCGCCTCTGCGGCCCTGACTCTCTCTGAAATCCCACTTATTAAGCCGATCGGCGCCGTCCGCATGGGAATGATCGACGGGACCTTCGTTGTCAACCCGACCCTCGAAGAGATGAAAAAGTCGGCTCTCGATCTCGTTCTCGCCGGCACCGAAGACGCTATCCTCATGATCGAAGGTTTCTGTGACTTCCTCACTGAAGAGCAAGTACTCGAAGCCATTTCTGTCGGCCATAAAGCGATCCAAAGCATCTGCCATCACCTAAACGAATGGGGCAAAAAACTTGGCAAACCGAAGAAAAAAGAACTACGCCTCATCCCCCAAGAAGTGACCAACGCCGTGCATGCTTCAGCCGCTTCACTTCTCGAATCGGCCCTCCGCATCTCCTCCAAACAGGAACGAGAAACCACGATGGCGAAGATCAAAGAAGAGGTGATGACAAAACTTTTGGACGAAGAGTCAAAACACTCGAAAGCGGACGTCGCACTCGCCTACAAAAACCTCCAATCTTCCCTCATGCGCAAAATGATTCTGGAAGAGAGCAAGCGAATCGACGGCCGAGGATTTAAAGACATCCGCCCCATCCACATTGAACAGTCGCTCCTCCCCCGCGCCCACGGCAGCTCCCTCTTCACTCGAGGCGAAACCCAATCACTCGCCGTCTGCACCCTCGGCGGAGAAACCAGCGGCCAGCGCTACGAAGACCTTTCTGGCGAAGCCACTGCCCGCTTCTATCTCCAGTACATGTTCCCCCCCTTCTCTGTTGGCGAAGTAGGACGTGTTGGCTCTCCCGGCAGAAGAGAAATTGGCCACGGCAAATTGGCCGAACGGGCCCTCTCAGCCATTCTTCCTAAACAAGAAGAATTCCCCTACGTTATCCGCCTCGAATCGAACATCATGGAATCGAACGGCTCCTCCTCGATGGCCTCCGTCTGCGGCGGCTGTCTCTCCATGATGGACGCCGGCGTTCCCATCAAGCGACCTGTCGCAGGGATCGCCATGGGCCTCATTCTCGAAGGCAATAAGCACGCTGTCCTCTCCGACATTCTCGGCGCAGAAGATGCCCTCGGCGACATGGACTTTAAAATCACCGGCGACGAGCAAGGGATTACCGCCTTCCAAATGGACATCAAAGTTGAAGGGATCACCCAAGCCATCATGCGCCAAGCGCTCATGCAAGCCAAAGAAGGGAGAACCCACATCCTCAAGAAAATGCTCGAGGTATGCCCCCAATCCAAAGCGGACCTCTCCGCCCACGCACCCCGCATCGAAACACTCCAAATCCGCCCCAGCAAGATCGGCATCGTCATCGGTCCCGGCGGAAAACAGATCCGTGCGATTGTCGAGGAGACAGGCGCTCAGATTGACATCAACGACTCAGGGCTTGTCAGCATCTCCTCTACCAATGCAGATGCGATGGCTAGAGCCAAAGCGATCATCATCAACCTCACCTCCGAAATGGAGATCGGCAAAACCTACAACGGAAAAATCACCTCCGTTGTTCAGTTTGGCTTCTTTGTCGAAGTCTTTGGCAAAGAAGGTCTCTGCCACATCTCTGAGATTTCGACAAAACGGATCCAGAACATTCACGACATCCCGTTCCGCGAAGGGGACATGATTGAAGTGAAGGTACTTGATATCAACGACCGAGGGCAGATCAAACTCAGCCACCGCGCCGTTTTAGAACAACGAGAACACGCGAGCAGATAACATGGGGCGCGTCCTCATTCGGGATCTTGAAGCGCACATCCAAAAAAAGGTTCGCCTCAGGGGCTGGCTCAACACAGTCCGCCCCTTCGGCAAACTCACCTTTCTCCTCCTGCGCGATCGGACAGGCCTAATCCAAGTCGTCATTGAAAACAAAGACGAACTCAAGAAAATCTCCAATTTGCAACCTGGCTCCATCCTCACCGTAGAGGGCGAGGCCATCTCCTCCCCCTCTTCGATCCGAGCCATTGAAATCACCCAGCCTACAATCACCGTCGAACACCCCATCCACGAAGTTCCCCCAATCGAGTACTACAAATCTGAACTTCGCTCCGACCTCGAAGTGATCCTCGACCACCGCCCCATCGCTCTCCGGAACGTCCAAATCCAGGCCGTATTCAAACTCCAAGCCGAAATTGCCCACGCCTACCAACTCTACATGCACGACCAAGTGGGCGCCGTCGAATACTTTGCCCCCAACATCATCGGCGCCTCCTCTGAAGGCGGGGCCGAATTTTTCAACGTCGACTACTTTGGCTACACTGCCACTCTCGCCCAAAGCAGCCAGCTCTACAAACAAATCATGGTCGGCGTCAATGAGCGGGTCTTTGCCCTCATGCCCTTTTTCCGCGCCGAACCCTCCCACACCACCCGCCACCTTTCTGAAGGAAAGCAGCTCGAATTTGAGATGGGCTTCTTTGACCACTGGCACGAAATCCTCGACATCCAAGAAGGCTGCCTAAAATTCATCGTCTCCCACCTCCACAAGCACTGCGGCCCCGAACTTGCAGCCCTCGGCCATGACATTGTCCGCGCACCCCAAGGGACTCCTTTCCCCCGCCTCACCTTTGCTGAAGCCCAAGAACTCTATTACAAACGGACAAAAATCGACGAACGGCACGAACCCGACCTTAGCCCCGCCGCCGAGCGCGAGCTTTGCGCATGGGCCTTAGAAACACACGGAACCGACCTCGTCTTCATCACCGACTGGAAAATGGAAAAGCGCCCCTTCTACGCGCAGCCCTCACAAGACGGCCTCACCAACACCTTTGACCTCCTCTGTGCCGGCACCGAGATCACCTCAGGCGGCCAGCGACGCCACACTTACGAATCGATGGTCGAAGGGCTTAAGATGAAAAGCATGAACCCCGACAATTTTGCCGACTACCTCTCCATCTTCAAGTACGGCATGCCCCCGCATGGAGGCTTTGGCATGGGCCTCGAGCGGCTCACCATGACCCTCCTCAAACTCAAGAACATCCGCGAAGCCTCCCTCTTTCCCTCCGACACCAAGCGCATTGCCGGCAACCGCATTAAAGCAAAAATTTTCTTTGGCGGTGAAAACATCCGCAACGAGATCCTCCGCCTCTGCCATCACCACAAAATGGACATCCAACACCTTGTCCATGAAGGGACCCCCACCTCGCAAGACTCGGCCCGCATTCGCGGCACCAAGATGGAAGAAGGGATCAAAGCCCTCATCCTCCGCGGCAAAAATACCAAAAAGAACTATCAGTTTAACATCTCCTCTCACCTCAAACTCGACATGAAAGCGGTCGCAGACCTCGTCGGGGAAAAATGTGACTTTGAAGACCCGGCCGTGATTTTCGAGCGCTTTGGCCTCACGCTCGGCAGCATCCCCCCCTTCGGCCCCCTTCTCAACCTCGATACCTACTTTGATGAAGAGATCAAAAAAGAGCCACGTAGCTGCTTCAACTGCGGCCTTATCACCGAATCCATTGTCATGCCGACCAAAGACCTCATCATTCTCATCGACCCCAAATGGGGCCGATTTTCTAAGGCCTGACGATCGTCATCCCTTGAACGGGCATCTCTTTACTAGAGTCTCGGCCGTTTACGGCCAATTTAACCGAGCTATCGTGAATTTTTGCTAGGAAGAAGCCCTTCAAACATAATAACGATATTTACATTAAATATAAACTTTATTATAATTAAATGTGTTTACACATATTAATTGCATTAATTATAATTAACTTAAAAAGGATTTAATATGTCGTCTTCTATTTCACAAACTCCCTCCACCTGTGCGTTTGCCCTACTCAACGGAGAGGAAGATCCAACCATTCCTTCTGGAATGGAGTGTGTCTTAGGACCCAACAGCTACCATATCAGAAACTTGGTTCTTGCATTGCTTTCCATGCCAAATCTCTGCGATCCTTTTACGAAAGTCCCCTTAGAAGCAGTAAAAATCCACGAACTCGCGATGCGCATAGGGATCTCTCAGAAAGCATTTATAGAAATCTGGACTGGCGCAGAAGGCCGTTGCGATGAAAAACACCTATCTCCTCCTAGAATCCAATTTGATAGTAGCGATTCCGATAGTGACGACTCTGATGAAGTAGTTCTTCGAGAACCTCGGCTCATACTCCCCACAGCATATGCAACATCTAAACACACCTTTCTCATGAACGACAGGTATAATAATCTGCACGCAATTCTAAAAAATGAAGTGGGATATACCTCTGCAGAGCCCTTGCTAAAGAAAAGACAACAGTTTTTAGCCATGCTCCAAGCATCCAAATTATGGCAGGAAAAAATGGCTGTTGATCCCGTGCGAGAATCGGTGGAGGCAGTCTTTCAATAAGAAAAAACCCGCATCAGATCCGTGCGACGAATCTGATCAAAGAAAAATGGCTAACTTAAGCCTGGCTCCATGCCGGGGTCGGTAGGCTTTGGCTTAGGCGGAGTCGTGGCAGGGGCTGGCGGAGGCGGGGGGAGGCTGCGGCGCTGGAGTTCATCAGCGGCTTTCACACGGCCACGCTTCTTTTCAATGTCCCAGGTGCCGTCCATGATCTCTTTGACATCCGTTGCGTCAAGAGTTTCAAATTCCATGAGCATGTCGGCCATAAGTTTGACTTTGTCGCGGTTTGCACCGAGAAGCTCAAGGGCTTTCTTGTGCGCTGTGTCGATGAGGCCTTTGACTTCTTTGTCAATTTTGTTGGCAGTCTCTTCTGAGTAGCTCTTCTCGTGATAGTTGTTTTGCCCAAGATATTGGCCCGCTTCCGATTTTTCATCGTAGGAGACGGTGCCGAGTTCATCGCTCATTCCCCATTCGCACACCATGCTCCGGGCAAATTTGGTGGCCATAAGGATGTCGTGCTGGGCTCCGGAGGACATGTCTTCGACGAAGAGCTCTTCCGCTGCTCTTCCTCCCATGAGAACGACGAGTTGGTCGATGACCTCTTTTTTCCAGTAGCTAAGACGGTTTTTCTTGGGCATGAAGTGGGTTGCGCCGAGGGAAAAGCCGCGGGGAATAATGGTCACTTTATCAACGGGGTCACTGTACTTGACGAGAAGGCCGGCGATGGCGTGGCCCGATTCGTGATAGGCGGTGGTCCGTTTCTCGCTTTCGTCCATCTCGAGACTTCTGCGCTCTTTTCCGTAACGCACCTTATCGCATGCTTCTTTCACTTCGGCGGAGGTAACAGCGGAACGCCCTTTGCGAGCAGCGAGGAGAGCCGCTTCGTTGAGCATGTTCTCAAGGTCAGCGCCAGAGGCACCGGGAGTGCTGCGGGCAATGTCTTGGAGCTCGACGGAGGGGTCGATTTTGATTTTGCGGGCGTGCACTTTGAGGATTTCATAGCGCCCTTTAACGTCGGGGAGATCGAGAACAACGCGCCGGTCAAAACGGCCGGGGCGAAGGAGTGCGCGGTCGAGGATGTCGGGACGGTTAGTGGCGGCCATGAGGATGACCCCTTCTTTGGTGTCAAAACCGTCCATTTCGACGAGGAGCTGATTGAGGGTTTGCTCCCGTTCGTCGTGTCCTCCGCCGATGCCAGCGCCGCGGTGGCGGCCTACGGCGTCAATTTCATCCATGAAGATGATGCAGGGAGCGCTTTTCTTGGCTTGGTCAAAGAGGTCGCGGATGCGGCTGGCGCCAACACCTACAAACATTTCGACGAAGTCGGAGCCGGAGATGGAGAAAAAGGGGCGGTCAGCTTCACCGGCAACAGCTTTGGCGACGAGGGTTTTTCCTGTGCCAGGAGGGCCTACGAGGAGAACCCCTTTCGGAATACGGGCGCCGAGAGCGGTGAATTTTTGGGGGTCTTTGAGGAAGTCGACGATTTCTTTGAGCTCTTCTTTGGCTTCATCAGCGCCGGCTACGTCCTTAAAGGTTACTTTATTGGTCTCTTTGGTCATGAGACGGGCGGGCGACTTGCCAAAGTTCATGGCGGAAGAGCCGACCCCTTTCATCTGGCGGGAAAAGATAAAATAGAGAAAGAGGGCGACCATGACGAGGGGGAGAACGGTAATGATATAGCTAAAATAATTGGGAGAGGGCTCTTGGCTTTTAAAGGTTTTTTCCAGGACGGTATTGCGTGGTTGGTCGGGGGCGCGGTAAGTGAGTCCTTGGTTGGAGGCAAAGCTTTCCCATTCAGTTTTGGCTTGGGCAAACCAGTGGCTAAAGGTGTCGGGGTCTTGCTTTTCTAGGCTCTTGGTGGAGAGTTCTTGGTTGTTAAAATACCAGATGACAGAAGCCACTTTATGGCGCGCTTTTTCAAGGAGAGCATCGTTCTTCTCCAGTTCTGCAGAAATATTGGCCAACTGTTTGGATTCTTCGACGTAAGCACGAACGGTACGGAGGGCACTTAAGCGTACCCCTTCTTGTTCTTTACCTAAAGAGATGATCAGCGCTGTCACTTGGGCGAGAGCGCCGCGATAGGCATGAATCCGTTTTTCGAACGAGAGTGCAGAGGCAGAATTGATTTGCAATTCGATATTTTTCAGCTCTTGCTTGATCGATTCTACGCCAATGCCGAGGGCAGGAGAGCGAAGAAGGAGAACGAGATCGCGCAGCTCTTTGGATGCGCTTTCTAAAAGTTCTGGCGCCGCCCCTTGTGTAGCCAGGGCGAGCGTTTTCTGAACTTGAGGCAGACTGACGACGCCTCGGGGTTGGGTTGCAGACACAAAAATGGCCGCTTCGCGCTCGGGAGTATCATAGATGGGACCAACAACAGAAAAGCCGTTGCGTGGCAAGGTGACCCCACTGAGGTGGAGATAGAGATCGGCCGATTCGCGTACATTCTTTTGGAGCAGATCGAGTTCTGTGTGAAGGCGGATTGCCTCCCCTTTTAAGTGGTGATTTTGATTGAGGAGTTCTAGATAACGGTATCTTTCTTGGCTTTCTGGGGAAAGGGTCTCGTGAAAACGGCCGACAAAGGTGACTAAATTCTCGTTCTGCGCAATCTTTCTGTTTTCCTCAGGAATGGTCAGATTGAGGTTGGATAGGTGTTCTGCTTGGTGACTAAAGGAGACGTGGGCTACCTTGTCGGAGGTAAACGTCTGGATCCCCAATATCGCAAGAATCCCTACGAGGATAAGAAGGAGGAAACCTCCAGGAAGTCGTTTTTTCTCCGGCCCAATCTTAGCCATAAGCAATTCACTCTGTTTAATTTATGTTTTATCTCGTAACTTAATTAAAGCATCTTCTTTGGATAAAGTAAAGAAAATCCCCCCCCAGAGGCCAGTCCTCTGGAATGCCCCTCATAACAAAAAAATATTAAATTGTCCTAGTCCCTTGTTATTTTTTCTCCTACTTGTCTGGCCTGGAATGCGTTGCATCAAAGGTAATAGACAGTTTACGAAGCTCTCCCCTTTCTGGTAAAGCTTTTTTCCAGAAGAAAATCCATCCCCGACAGTGGATCAGCCACATAGAATTAAAGAAAATCTTACGGTGATCGAGTTTTTGCTCCCACCAGTCAAGGAGTGGCTCCAGCACGGTGCGGGAGAGCTGCAACCCTTGTGCTTGGAGGAGATGGCGCGCCTCGATCCGGGCCAGTCCCCTACAATCGACCGCCCAACCCCATGGTCCTTCTTTTCGCACATGTCCAGCCACCCTCGCATCCAGATAGCGCTCCAATTCGCCTGCCCGCTCCGAAAGGAGGGCGAGATTGGAGACGACCTCTTTGCCAAAAGATTTTTTTAAAAACGGGAATAGATCCTTGCGCATGCGGGCGCGTAGATAAGTGGGGTCGCAATTGGTCGGATCGATGAGGGGGGTGATCCCCTTTTTTTCTAAATAGTCTTCGATCCGTACCCTCCGCACATCCAAGAGGGGGCGCCAAATGACCAGCTCTTCAAAGTGGGAGATCTTCTCCATACTGCCTAAGTGCACCAGATGGGCCCCTTCGAGGAGCCGCTTGAGGACCGTTTCGGCCAGGTCGTCGGCCTGGTGGCCTAGGAGGAGCGCCTGGTACTGCCCGGTCGCAAAGAGGGTGCGGAAAAAGGCCAATCTCCCCTCTCGGGCCGCCTCTTCACGGTTTTTTTCTGGAGGGGGGGGAAGACGGAGGGTATGAAAAGGAACAAAGACGCGAGCCTTGAGATTCTGCGTCTCTTGCGCGCTTCCTTCGCGCCAGCCGTGATCGACGTGGGCTACGTGGCAGGGAATTTTTGCCTCTAAAACCAATTGCAGCAAAGCCTCCGAATCGGGGCCACCCGAATAGCCTACGAGAAGCGGCCGGCCCCTGTCCCACCTTTCTTGGAGAAATCGTTTGACCTTCTGCATAAAGATGTGAGTATACTCGATCTACGAGGTTCTATGCCACTTCTATGGCGCTATATATTGGGTGGGTATTTGAAGGTTTTTTTCCTTTCTGTATCTACTTTCATCGCCGTCTTGATTGTCTCCCGTTTCAAGGAAATCGCCCGTTTTGCAGCGCTGACTGGCGACCTTATGAAAACTGGGATCTTTACTCTCTATCAGATTCCTCTCATTCTTCCGATTGCTATTTTAGTCTCGGCACTCCTCGCCTCGCTTCTGCTGTTTCAACGACTGAGCCGTACCTTTGAATTGACAGCCCTTCGCTCCGCTGGCATCAGCCTTGCGAGTCTCCTCACCCCGATACTCCTCACCTCTTGTCTTCTGGGCCTAGCTAATTTTATTGTCACCGCAGAACTTTCCCCTTTCTGCAAACGCGAATCACAAGCCCTTTTCTTTCATGAAACATCGACCAATCCCCTTCTCCTTCTGCAAAGACAAAATTTCGAAAAGCTCAAACACGCCTATCTCAACATGACCGTTAAAGAAGAGGGAAAATCGGCCAAGGATCTCGTTCTCATCGCCTACAACGAAAACAATCAACGGCTTTCTCTTCTGACAGCCAAGCGACTCCGTGTGACGGGCAATGAACTTTTGGGAAAAGAGGTTGCCATTGTCTCTCACGTTCCTGCTGACACTGTGCTCTCGTTCGATCCTCTTGTCATCGAAAACCAATCCTCTATGTCGACAGAAGCGCCCCTTCTCTCCTCTGCACTCAAGAAGAAAAGGCCCCGTCTCGATCTCAATTCGCTGAGTCTACAAATGCTCCGGATCCGTCAAAAGGATCTGCCCCATTTGACACCTAAAATTTTTGCTGAAATGGGCCGAAGAACCACTCTAGCTCTTGCCGCCTTCAGCTTTACTCTCCTCGGCTGTGCGTTTGCGATTGAACAAGGGAGAAATCCTTCCAAAAAGAATCTCCTGGCAATCCTTCTCCTCGCCATGCCCCTTCTTCTCAGCTATTTTCTTGGAAAAGAACTTAAAGCCCACTTCCTCTTTTCCATTCTCTCCTTCACTCTTCCTCATCTCCTCATTTGGGTCTGTAGCATTCTGCGACTCTCCCGTATCTCACGAGGCGCCCTATGAAATTATGGCAACGGTTTCTTTGCCGCCACCTCATCTCCACTTTCCTTTTCTTTCTTGTCTCCATTTTTCTCGTCTATGTGATCGTCGATCTTTCCGCTCACGGCGCCCTTTTTCTCTCTTCAGAAACGACCACCTTTGCAGACATTGGGCTCTATTATCTGCGCAACTTTTCGCGTCATCTAGAACTTTTCTTCCCCCTCACCCTTCTCCTCACAGTGTTGAAAGTTCTTTTGGATTTGAACATTCACCAAGAGCTTGTTGCCCTCCAGATGGGCGGGCTATCGAAAAAACGAATCCTCCGCCCATTTTTTCTTTTTGCAAGCTTTCTCGCCCTCCTCTCTTATGCCAATAGCGAATGGCTCTCCCCCGATGCGCGAGATGCAGCGCAAGCGTTTCGAAAAGCCCATGGAAAAAAACAATCCCGCAAAAAATCTCTCTACACTCTGGCGTTACGTGACAACTCAGAACTGATCTACCACAGCTTTGACGAAGGAAAACTCTTTGATGTGTTTTGGGTCTGCTCCATCGACGACATTTGGCACATCAAATTCCTTAAAATTGGCACACCTCCGCAAGGAAGTTATGTCGATCATCTCCAGAGAAATCCCCAAGGTCTCTTGGAAAAAACAGAAAGTTTTGTGGCCCATACCTTTCCCCAGATGCTGTGGGATGAAAGCGCCATCCTCGCCCGCTTTGTCCCCTTCGAGCACCGCCCCTTATCCACTCTCTTTGCCCAAGCCACTTCTTCCACCGCTGAAAGATACAAAGCGCTTTCCCATCTCCACTACAAGCTAGCCCTGCCAATGCTCCATTTTCTCCTCATCTGCGCTCTGGCTCCCGCCTCCATGCATTTCACCCGGCGTAGGCCCGCCTTCCTCATCGTGACTCTCAGCCTCGCCGGGCTGATTGCTCTCATGACCATTCTCAATGGCATGCTCATTTTAGGAGAAACGCAAGTCGTCCCTGCCTCATTCGCCATTTGGGGGCCTTTGGTTGCTCTCTTTCTTTGGACCGTGCCCCGCTTTGCCAAACTCTAAGAGTTGACGAGATTTCTGATCTTTGCCATTTTAACCTCATGACCGCGCCACAAGCATTCAAAACGCTCAAGGAACTTTCTACTCGCATTCACACCTACGGCTCCATCCTTACGCTACTCCACTGGGACCAAGAGACTTACATGCCCAAAGGGGGCATTGCGCCCCGCAGCCACCAGATTGCCCTTCTCTCTGAGCTAGCCCACGAAGAAAAGATCAGCCCCAAATTCAAGAACGCTCTTGAAAAACTGATCCATTTTCCTTCGGAGAAACCAAAAATCAAAGGGCTGTCTAAATCGCAGCTTGTCTGCGTGCGCGAGTGGAAACGCGACTACGAGAGGGCCACCAAGCTCTCCCCAGAATTTGTGAAGGAATACTCCCAAGTCACCTCCGAAGCAACCCAAGTGTGGGCTACCGCTAAACAGCAAGACAACTTTGGCCTTTTTGCTCCATTCTTACAAAAAATCATCGGCCTCGCACGAAAAAAAGCCGAAAAATGCGGGTTTGAAGACCACCCTTACGATGCGCTCCTCGAGGCCTATGAGCCGTGCGTCACCACGAAACGACTTGAAACGATTTTTTCCAAACTGAAAAAGGAGCTCACCAGTCTCTTAAAGAAACTCGAGAAAGGCAAAGAGACCGACGCTCACTTTCTCAAAACAAAGTTAAGCGATAAAGTGCAGTGGAAAATGGGGGAGGAGCTCCTCTCCATTTTGCCGATGGATAAAAACTACACACGACTCGACATTACCTCTCACCCGTTTTCGCTGGCCCTCCATCCCCACGATAGTCGCATCACTACACGGCTGATCCCAAATAACTTCATGAGCAATCTTTTCTCTATTTTGCATGAAGCAGGCCACTCGTTTTATGAAATGGGGCTACCCGCTGCCCACTTCGGCACACCTCTTGCCGAAACGGTTTCGCTGAGCATCCACGAAAGTCAGTCACGCTTTTGGGAAACCCGCATCGGCAGAAGCCTCCCTTTCTGGGAATTTTTCTATCCCAAGCTCCAAAAACAGCTCAGTTCGCTAAAGCGAGTGTCCCTTGAGAAGTTCTACCGTGCGATCAACCAAGTGGCTCCCTCCTTCATCCGTGTGGAGGCGGACGAAGTGACCTACGGTCTGCATGTCATCCTCCGCTATGAAATTGAAAAAGAGCTCATTTCTGGCAAACTCGAGGTGACCGATCTCCCCGACGCCTGGAACGCCAAGATGAAAGAGCTCCTCGGAATCACCCCGCCCAACCACCGTCTCGGATGTCTGCAAGACATCCACTGGTCGCTCGGCGACTTTGGCTATTTTCCTACCTATGCTCTGGGGACCATGCTCGCGTCCCAGTTTTTCGCCGTGTTTGAGAAAAAGTACCCCAACTGGGAGGAAGAGATAGCGAAGGGAGAGCTAGGTTTTGTGCGCGACTGGCTGAAGGAAAATATCCACAAACTCGGGCGCACCTACAACACAGAAGATTTAGCCAAACATCTCACAGGCAAAGGGATCAGCGAAACGGCCCACTGCACCTACCTCAAGAAAAAATACCAGGCCATCTACGATCTCTAAAAAATTTTAGCGGAGTTTGAGGCGCATCTGGCGACGCTTCTCAGCCGCTTCATAGCGGCGTAGCTGATCGGGTGTTTCGGGAATGACAGGAATAATCTCCACTGGCTTATGGTCGTCATCTACAGCGACAAAGGTAAAGTAAGCGGAGAGGATCTTTTTTTGCTCAAGGGTCCGAAAGTCCTCGGCCAATACTTTCACTCCCAGTTCCAACGAGGTGCGCCAAGTCCGGTTGACGGAGCATTGGAATACAAGGATGTCCCCTCGACGAGCAGGGCTGATGAAACGAACTGAATCGATGGCGAGTGTGACACAAACTTTTCCTGTATGGCGCTTGGCGACAATTGAAGCAAGCATATCGGCCAGCTGCATGACCCGGCCGCCAAAAAGGGTTCCATGGGGATTTAAATCGTCGGGAAATACCTCGACCACCTGATCGATAATGGCCGAGGAATTGACTGTCTTTCCTTCCATGAACCTATCTTTCATTAAAACTCCCAATATGCGCCGGCGAGACAAAGCCAGATCGAATGGGGCGCGAAGCGCCCCAGTTTTGCGCGAGGGTGATATTCTTGAATACGAAAGCGCCCGAGCGGAAATCGATATGGCAAAGTCGCAGCCAGCAGATTGGGAGTTTTGATGAAGGATAGGTTCATATCCCCCCCCATAACAAGGGTGGGGATATAAGGCAAGATCCTAGCGTTTGGAGAACTGGAAGCGCTTACGGGCTTTCTTGTGGCCGTATTTTTTGCGCTCTTTCTTGCGGGGATCGCGGGTGAGATATCCGAGATCTTTGAGCTCGCCGCGTAAAGTTTCGTCTTCCAGAACAAGAGCTCTGCTGATGCCCAAACGGGTAGCAATCGCTTGCGACTCGAGGCCGCCTCCTTTTACGCGAATGATCAGATCGACCTTTTGGGGATCGGAAAACTTGCGCAAAGGGGCTAGGATGAGTTCTCTTTGGAGTTCTGTGGGAAAATGTTGGTTAAAATCTTTGCCGTTGACGTCGACAATGCCTGTTCCCCGGCGCACGCGAACGGAGGAGACGGAAGTTTTTCTTCTGCCAGTTCCAATGGTCTCTTTCTCTTTTGACATAGGTTCCTTAAATGCTTACAGGGATTGGTTTTTGGGTTTGCATGCTGTGCTCCGTGCCTGCGAAGATGCGGAGTTTCTTGACTTGCTGTCCGCCAAGGCGCGTCTTAGGCATCATGCCCTTGATGGCATGCTCCAGGAGATAGCAGGGTTTGCGGGCCCGCATAGTGGCGAGGGGCACTTCCCGATATCCACCGACAAAGCCTGTGTATTGGCGATAGAGTTTGCGCGCTTCTTTCATTCCGGTTACGGCTACTTTATCGGCGTTGATGATCACGACGCCGTCGCCGCAGTCAACGTGGGGAGTGTAGTCAGGGCGATGTTTGCCGCGTAAAATTTTTGCTACTTCAGAGGCGAAACGACCGAGATTTTGGCCTGCCGCATCAAAAAGGTACCATTTTCTAGAGGAAATCGCCTGCTCTTTCGTCAGGAGAGTGGTCTTGTGCTTGTGGTTCATGAACATCCTAAACTAAAACGATACGCCATTATAGGTACGGCTCCTTTTTTTTGAAAGAGGTTTTTGCATTTGTGCCATGAGTTGGGATCGTCTAAAAATAATAATCTTTTATAGAGACGCCAAAAACTTATTTTATTCGTACCTACAAGTAGAGAAATTGGTACCTTTTAAAACCTTAGAGACTGGGTCCTGTCTTACCAAGAAAGAGACAGACAGATTTTCACTTACAGTAAATTTCCATGGACCAAATTTCAGTTCGAGCAAGGGAGACGATTGCGTTTTAGACAAGCGGGAATCATCTACTTGAAAGAGGGCATTAGCTACTCCCGCAACCCTATTAGTTGTTGGATCGCTGCTCTCTCCAGCGTTTGCGCTGCTAGCGCTACCGCTTACCTCTGTACAGAAACCAAAAAAATAGCCCCTATACGAAGTTACATCACCGTTGTATTTCATAATACCTCAAAACCAAAACGATAGGCTATTATGTCCTACTCCCCTGCTTCTTAGAAAGCGGTTTTTGCACTTGCGTCTCTGGGTGGGATTTCGCTAGAATATACAGTCTTTTATGGAAGAGCCAAAGACTTATTTTATTCGTACCTATGGTTGCCAGATGAATGAGCTCGATACCGAGATCATGGCTGGCCAGCTCGAAAGACGGGGCATGACCCCGGTAGACGACGAGGAAAAGGCTGACCTACTCCTCTACAATACCTGCTCGATCCGCGATTTGGCCGAACGAAAGGTCATGGGGAAGTTGGGGCAGCTGGGGCGGGGCAAAAAACGGGCCCTGATCGGGGTGACCGGCTGCATGGCTATGGCCAAAAAAGAGTCTCTTTTCCGCAAATTCCCCCACCTCGATTTTGTGATCGGGACCAATAACATCACTGATCTAGGGACGGTTCTCGACGAAGTTCTTTACACCAAGCGGCAGGTTCTCAAAACTGAGGATCGATTCGAGGAAAATTTAGACTATCTAGTGGCCAAGCGGGACCACAAGGTGAAGGCCAATGTCTCGATCATCCGGGGCTGCGACAAATTCTGCACCTACTGCGTCGTCCCCTACACGAGGGGGCAAGAGGTTTCAAGACCCCCTGAGAGCATCGAAGAGGAGTGCCTAAAACTAGTCGACCAGGGCTATAAAGAAATTACTTTGTTGGGGCAGAACGTCAACAGCTACGGCAAAGATAAGGAAGAGTGGAATTGTCTCTTCCACGATCTCCTCTACCGGCTCGACAAGATCCCCGGCATGGGGCGGATCCGTTTCATTACCTCCCATCCGGTTGACATCACGGTAGAGCTGATGGAGGCGATCCGCGATCTTCCCAGCCTTTGCGAGTTTGTCCATTTTCCCCTCCAGGCAGGGTCAAGCAGAATTTTGAAAAAGATGCACCGGATCTACACGAAAGAGCAATACTTCGAAAAGGTGGCCCTTTTGCGCAAAATTGTGCCGAATGCAGCGCTAGGGACAGATATCATTGTTGGATTCCCTACAGAAACAGAGGCCGAATTCCAAGAGACCTACGATGCGCTGAAGGAGATTCGTTTTTCGGTGGGCTTTTTCTACGCCTACAGTCCGCGCAAAGGGACTCCAGCGATGCGTTGGAAGGACGATGTCCCGGCAGAGGTGAAGCAAGAGCGGCTCCAGAAGATTTTGGATTTGCAAGAGGGTATTGGCAAGGAACTGCGCCAGGAGATGGTAGGGGGCACCTACGAGGTGCTGGTGGAGCGGCTCAATAAGGATCATCGGATGCTGAAAGGGCGTACCCGTTGTTGGAAAAAAGTGATTTTTCCAGGGCCCACTTCTCTGATCGGTACATTCCAACCAGTCAAAGTCCATTCCCAGGCTTGTGAGACTTTAATCGGTGAGATTTCCTCCCCTGCTGTACTGAAAGTTGTTTAATGATCTGCGAGACCCTTTCGTGTTCTCAGTGCACTTTTCAGTTTCTACAAGAAAATCGCGATACGATTCGCAAGATTGCCCTCCAAACACTCGCGGAGTTGGGGGTCTCTCTGGCCATTGTCTTTGCGGTTTCTTTCTTCTTGTCTCCCTTGTTTAGCGTGTCTCTCCTACTGAACGCAGTGCTCCTCCAAACTAAGGTGAATTTCGCACTTCGTATTCTAGGGGTTTACACAGAGAAAAAATCTTGGAAAAAAGTGGCCAGCATCTGCCATTTTCTAGCGCCCCTCTCCTTTTATACGAATACTGCGGTCAATGGAGTCATCCTGACGCATGAAATGGGACATGCGATGGCGATCCGCGCCCTGTACGATGGCGCTCAGCCTCGGGTTGTGATTGAACCGTTTCGCAAGGGCGATACATTTTTTCGCCCCCATACATTTTCTTCTTTGGGGCGACGTTTAGGGTTACAAAAATCGGTTGTGTCCATTACGTGGGCAGGAGCAGGAGCTGCTGTCCTCCTTGCGACAACTTTGCTTGTGGCGGGGATTGCGATACGAAAAAAGGATCCAACGCTCGCGCGCTACTGCATCGTGTCGGCGGTAGCTAACCTTGCACAACATGTGTTCTATGCAATTTCCGCCTTGTGGACTCCAGCAGCGAAGCTGTCTCACGATTTTGTGCGGCTTGCCGCTTATGGCATCCATCCACTGGTTTCTGCGCTGGTGATGATTGCGATTCCGCTGGCTGCGGCAACGATTGCCATGAAATGAAAAGGGCCGGAGAAACCCGGCCCTACTTAAATGGAGAGTCGATCAACTTTTAGAACGATACTGCTGCAGAGACATAGAGCCCTTGCAGATCGAAGTTGTAATAGATGTTTTCAGTTAAACCATCTGCTATGTCATCAGAGTAGACTTTGCGAACCAGGCCGCGGATATAGTCTTGGAACTCATATCCTGCTCCCAGAGCCACTCCACCCCAGCTCCAATGAGCAGAGTAGTTCAGACCGACTCTTGCATGGAGCGCAGGAATCATGCGCCAGTTCGTCGCATCTGTTGTATTGACTGTAACGGTTGTAAGTCCAGCATTCGCACTACCTGCAAGATTCAGTGTGCTACTTCTAAAGCTTTCCCAACCACGACTGGCCAAGAGGCTTCCAGAAAAGACAGCATTGATGGAGAATGAATCCATTAATCTGCCTGAATCTGACTTGTTATTGGTACTGCCGGGCATTCCTTTTTGAGATTTCTGAGCATTCGCTGCATTATACTCGTAGAAATTGTATCCCATTTCGATGCCCATTTGAGGACCGATACCTTCGTATCTAGAGCGCTCTTTCACATCCATCTGGAGAAGGGCCCCCGTATCGACATAGGTATTCTTCGTATCCATATGCAGAGAGGACAATTCCAAGCCAGGAGCTACAAAAAGATAGACACCTGCTGTGTTGATCATCTGCTGCGTGAAGACTACATCAAGTCTCTGATAGAGCAGGCTATTTTTAGAAGTCGCAGTACCTCTATAGTTTTCAAAGTTCGCTGCGTTATCTGCATGTCCTGTGGTTGCCCAGAGACCTAAGTTCGCTGTGTTAGAAACACTGCTGGTTTGGTCTGTGTTCAGGTAAGAGTAGAATGCTTGGAGCTCCCTTTGAGGTCCGCACCAAGAGTATTCAGCTCCTACACGATAACCAGGAGCAAATCCAAAGTCATTGTTTTGGATTGTTCCTACGGGACGTCCAGGGTTGCCTCCATCTGATTGTGTGATCACATAGTAGGTATCATCCACTGTTGGCATTAGGTAGAGAAAATCACCGGAAAATTGCCAGTTATCTGGGCAAGGATGGTTGTATGCAAACAACGATCCGGTGCACAGAGCTGCGATTAGAGCACGTTTCATCATAAACTGTTCCTTTTTTCTTTTTGTCTCCGGCGATCTTCGACCACGCGGATGTTCTTCCATGTGTAACAGGTTCTATTATTTTTGCAAAACAAAATTTTTTTTCCGCAGGAGAAACCCTGTTAAATCATCTTCCGAAATTGCTCTTCAGAAATGATTTTCGTGCCGATTTTTTTTGCTTTGTCGTACTTTGATCCAGGATCTTCTCCTAACAGCAAGTAGTCGGTGCTCCGGCTCACAGTTCCTGCAACATGACCTCCCCGTTCTTTGATGAGTACAGTCGCTTCGTCACGCGTAAGATGTATAAGCGTTCCGGTGAGGACAAAAGTTTTCCCGGCAAAGTTGTGACCGCTGATTTTTGCTTTTTCTTTTTGGGGGCGCACGCCGTGGCTCAACAAGAGTTTGATTTCTTCTCGGTTTTCTTTGGCTTGGAAAAATTCGTAGATGGCATGGGCTGTTTTTTCGCCGATCCCTTCCATGTCTTCAAATTCTTCTTGGGTCATGTGCATGAGTGTGTCGAGATCTCCCCCTTCTTCAGCTAAAAGTTCGGCGGTTTCTTTTCCGACGAAGGGAATGCCGAGGCCCATCAAAAATCTAGACAAGGGGCATTTGCGGGTGGCATCGATGCTGTCCAAGAGATTTTGGATCGATTTTTCTTTAAAGCCTTCAAGGGTGGCTAAATCGTCTTTAGTGAGAAGGTAGATGTCGGATATTCGGCTGACTAGCCCTGCGTTGATGAGTTGTTCGGCTACTTTCTCACCCATGTGTTCGATGTCCATGGCGTATTTGGAGGCGAAGTAGAGAATGCGGCGCACTCTTTGGCCGGAGCACTTCATACTAGGGCATCGTACGGCCACTTCTCCTTTGTGGTGGACGACGTCGGTGTGGCAAACAGGACACTTCTTGGGCATGTGCCAAATTTTCGCGTCCCTTTGCCGTTTTTTCAGATCGACGCTGACCACCTTGGGGATCACATCCCCTCCCTTCTCAATCACGACAAAATCGCCTACGCGAATGTCCTTTCTCGCCACTTCGTCTTGGTTGTGGAGTGTGGCGCGAGAGATGGTACTGCCGGCCAAAAAAACAGGTTCGAGTTCGGCTACGGGGGTGAGAACGCCTGTTCGTCCGACTTGGACGGTGATGTCGAGAATTTTTGTGTGGGCCTGTTCGGGGACGAATTTATAGGCGCAGGCTGAACGAGGTGTTTTTCCGGTAGCACCTAAAATGTCGTGGTATTTCAGTTCGTTGACTTTGACGACGATCCCGTCGATTTCAAAGGGGAGTTTTTTTCTCACCTTTTCGATGTCCCTCGCAAACGTCATGATTCCCTCGAGATCGTTTGCGAGGTGGGTGTGCCCTTTTTCGGCGGTGGGGAAACCCCATTTTTTGAGTTGAGCTTGCAGTTCTTCTTGTGTGTCTACGGGCGACTGTCCTTCGGCAATCCCGTAGCAGACGAGGCCGAGTTTCCGCTTGGCTACTTCCTTGGCGTCGAGGAGTTTGAGGGAGCCGGCGGCGGCGTTGCGCGGGTTGGCGAAAGTTTCCAAGCCCTCTTCCTCCCTTTGCGCATTCAGGCTGCGAAAGGTGGCCAAACTCAAGTACACTTCGCCGCGCACCTCGAAATCGTCAGGGTAATGGGAGCCTTTGAGCTGCAGGGGGACGGACGAGATCGTCTTGATATTTTGCGTAACATCATCCCCCATTTTTCCGTTGCCGCGCGTGAGGGCATGTAAGAGTTTTCCATTTTTATAGCGCAGAGAAATGGCGGTGCCATCCATTTTTAATTCACAGAAGAAGTCTACCCCTTTTTTTTCGAGGATTTTCTCAACTCTTTTGAGAAAGTCGTGCACCTCTTCTTCGGAATAGGTGTTGGCAAGCGACATCATCGGAACTATGTGGCTTTTTTGGACAAAACCTTCGGTGGGATTTTCGGCTACCCTTTGCGCGGGCGAGTCTGGGTCGATGTCTTCGGGGTGCGCTTTTTCATAGTCGCGCAAAATGTTCATTTTCTGGTCGTATTCGTAATCGGAGATGAGGGGTTTATTTTCGTCGTAATAGTGGACATCGTGAAGCTTCATCTCTTCGACGAGGAGCAGGTATTCTTTTTTATTCAAAGGTCACCTCAAAGATCATGGTGGCGAGGGGGGCCACTCCAATGACAAAGCCGTCGGGGGACACTGCAATTTTTTCATTCAGCTGATTCGATCCCCCATATTTTGCCTGATCGGTGTTGAATACTTCCCGAATTTTTTTGATGCGGCCCAATTTGATTTTGTAGTTCGTCTGATAGGTAGGCGTGAAATGGTGGACAAAGAGGAGGCTGCTTCCGAAACTTCCCCTTCGCACATAAGAAATGACGCTTTGGTCCGCATCGGAAAAGTCGACCCATTCGTAGCTGTGCCAGTCGAAGTCTTTTTGCCAGAGGTGAAAATAGTTGATGTAAAAATGGTTGAGTTCTTTGACCATCTTTTTCAAGCCTTCATGAAGCGGGTACTGCAAAAGATACCAATCGATCTCCCCTGCGACCTTCCATTCGGCCCACTGACCGATTTCCCCTCCCATAAAAAGGAGCTTCTTTCCTGGATGGCCGATCATGTAGCTATACAGGAGACGCAAGTTAGCGAACTTCTGCCAATCGTCTCCAGGCATTTTGGAGAGGAGACTCCCCTTTCCGTGAACCACTTCGTCATGAGAGAGAACCGACATAAATCGTTCGGAAAAAGCGTAGAGAATGCTAAAGGTGAGCTCATTTTGGTGATATTTGCGATGGACACAATCTCTGTGGAAATAGCGAAGTGTGTCGTTCATCCAGCCCATGTTCCATTTGAGATCGAAGCCAAGACCCAGCTCATGGGTCACTCCCTGAAACGAAGAGGATTCTTCGGCAATCATCATGACGCCGGGGAGCCGCTTGTGGACAATGGAGTTGAGATGTTTTAGAAACTCGATCGCCTCAATGTTAAAGTTACTCCCGTCGGGATTGGGGATCCACTCCCCTGGCTCTCTTCCGTAGTCGAGGTAGAGCATCGATGCCACTGCATCGACCCTGAGTCCATCGACATGCATTTTCTCGAGCCAGAAGAGGGCGCTGCCAATTAAAAAATTAACTACCTCTTTTCTTCCGTAGTTGAAGATAGCCGTATTCCAGTGGGGATGGGTCCCTTTGCGCGGATCTTCGTGCTCGTAGAGGGCTGTTCCATCAAACCGAATGAGTGAGTAGTCATTAAAGGGAAAGTGGGCAGGAACCCAATCGAGGATGACGCCAATTCCCTCACGGTGAAGATGGTCGACAAACCACTGAAAGTCCTGGATAAAACCATAACGACTGGTCACCGAGTAAAAGCCGGTCACCTGATAGCCCCACGATTCGTCGAGGGGATGTTCCATGATCGGGAGAAGCTCGACATGGGTAAAACCCATCTCTTTGCAATAGGCCGCTAGCTCTTCGGCCAGCTTGCGGTAGCCGGGGAAATTTGGGCCGTATCTGCGCCATGAGCCGAGGTGCACTTCGTATACGTTGATGGGGCGGTCGAGTGAGCCGCCGGTGCGCCGCTCCAACCAGGCGCCATCGCCCCAGGCAAAGGAGTCGACCGAAGCCACCACCGAGGCGGTGTTTGGGCGCATTTCGGAGTAAAAGGCCATCGGATCGCTTTTTACCCGCAAATGCCCTTCTGGCGAGCGGATCTCGTATTTATACTTTTCTCCTTCGCCGATCTCCGGTACGAAAAGTTCCCAGATACCTGACGCGCCCATGGTCCGCATTGGAAAGACTCTGCCGTCAAACAAGTTAAAATCGGCTAGAAGAGAAACACTTTTGGCATTCGGGGCCCAAACGGCGAAGCGCACTCCATGAATGCCGTGAAACGCTCTGATTTTTGCTCCGAGAATTTCGTAGATTTCGTAGTGGCACCCTTTGTTGAAAAGGTAGGTATCCATTTCGCCGATCGTGGGCAAAAAGGCATACGGGTCGTGGGCGAGCTTACCACTGTTGTGGTAGATGCGGTAGTCGAACGGGCTGATCGCTTTCGGAAGAGAATACTCAAAAAGACCTGAGTCATCGACTCTCTTAGCCTCAACAATTTCTTTTAAAACCTCGAGGTAAACTTTTTCTGCTCCGGGGCGCCAAATGCGGATCACTCCGTCGTGAAGTCCCAAAAAACGATGCGGGTCGTAGTGACGCCCTTCCATGAGGAGGGCCAAATCGAGCGATGCCATTTAGGTAAAGCTATATCATGGATCAAAATTAAAATGAAAATGGAGGATACGCATTCTTTACCGTTCACAAAATCTCGTTAGATCCAAATATCTGAACAAGATCAGCGCAGAGAATTTTTTTAGAGGTAGAAAGCCGCGGAGAAAAAAATAAGAAATTAGAGTGGGGACGGGGCCTTACCCTGAGAGGGTGTCCCCCCTCTACTTTCCAAAACAAATCGTCGAATGCCTTTTTTCGGAATAGACTCGTTAAAATTCAAAAGCAACCCAACTTTTTTGTCCATAAAGCGCAAATAACTTAGAGACTGTCTCTGATTTAAGCTTCAGTCGATTTTTAGGTTCTTTTGAGCCGATTTTCGACTTTTTTTCGGGGGGTAATATCAACTCTCGTATATGACCCCCCGAAAAAAAGTCGAAAATCGGCCAAAATAATCCAAAAACTCGACGAAGCCTTAATTCAGAGACAGTCTCTTAGAAAGTGTTTGAAAATTTAAGTAATTGATTCATACCTACTTGCCATTGTCTTTGTCATGCAAAGAAAGATCATTGTCTCACTTGTTTTCGGACAATACTCATAATCTTTGCTCATTCTCCTGTATTTTCCTATCCAAGCAAATGTCCTTTCTACCACCCATCGTCTTGGCAACACCATA
>Ga0207952_1000182_pt1 | contig 64471 bp, 64 predicted proteins | sample SubbioR12Aug_8Ca_FD_184831 | JGI IMG/M metagenome (GOLD analysis project Ga0207952, IMG submission 184831) | Serpentinite rock and fluid subsurface biosphere microbial communities from McLaughlin Reserve, California, USA - CR12Aug_8Ca (SPAdes) | ecosystem: Environmental > Terrestrial > Deep...
GCTTTCGCATGCATGGCATTGATGTATCTTTGTTATCATAATATTAGGTGAACAAAGATACGAAATTTAATTTATGTCAACTCAATTTTGACACTACCTATTAATCTTATCATAACGGAAGGAAGTACCGTTGCTGTAAACGAAGAGCAACTTCACCCATCGGGAATATCGCTTTCCCAGAATTATCCCAATCCGTTTAACCCGGAAACACGATTTGCATTCTCTCTTCCCTATTCGGGAGATGTATCAATAAAAATTTATGACATTCTCGGAAACGAAATTTCAACGCTTATTGATAAATTTCTTTCTGCGGGAACACACTACGTTACCTGGAACACGAACACCAAAGTAACGGGCATCTACTTCGCGCGACTCAAGAGTCCGTTTGGAATCGAGGTAAAAAAAATAGTTCTTGAAAAATAGATTTTATCAAAAAGGAATTCTACGTTCAGAATATTTCATCGGCGTTCTTGGTTACTGAATTTTTATATATTAACGCCGAAATTTTGATTCAATGACACTCCGACGGCTCCCCGATTTTCTTCTCTTTACTCTCTGCTCTCTGCTACTCACCGGTTGCAGTATGAAATCTATTGTCGTCTCCTCACTTGGCGGATTTTTGGATGATGCTTTCATCGCAGTGAATGAAGAAAGCGATTTGCAGATTGCTGAACGAAGTATCGCATCGAACCTCAAACTCCTCGATGCAATGCTGAAAACAAAACCGAATGATGAACATCTACTTCTTCTCGCCTCCCAAGGATATGCAGGGTACGCATTGGGTTTTGTGGAAGATGAAAACCAATTTCGGGCAAAAGAATTATATCTCCGCGCAAAAAATTACGCGCAAAAAATTTTGTTAGAAAAAAAATCTTTCCAAAACGGATTAGATGGTAGCGTGGAAAATTTTCAAACTGCGTTGAATCAATCTTCGAGTGATGATGTTCCGGCAATTTTTTGGACTGCGTTAAGTTGGGGAAGTTATGCGTACCTTGATTTGACAAACCCCGATGCAATTGCTTCACTTCCGAAAATTGAAGCGATGATGAAATTTGTTGCTGAACACGATTCAACATATTATTTCAGCGGAGCGAATTTTTTCCTCGGCGCGTTATACGGAAGTCGTCCTGCAATGCTCGGCGGCGATATGAATAAATCAAAACAATATTTTGAATCCGCCCTTCGTATCAATAAAGGAAAATTTCTTCTCACACAATTCTATTACGCAAAATATTACGCTGTGCAAACACAAAATCAAGAATTGTTCGAACAACTTCTTTCTACGGTAGAAAATTCATCACTCGATATTTTCCCCGAACAAAAACTCACTAATGCAATTGCGAAAAAGAAAGCGGCAATTCTTCGCAGCAAAATCAATGATTTATTTTAGCGCAATTCGTAATTTGCAATTTGTAATTTGAAAATAATCCAATTACTAATTGCAAATAATAAATTACTTTTCTCAAAAAAACAAACAATGAAAATAATCTTCACACTATTCTTCCTCGTAACCACAAATTTATTTTCTCAAGAATTCACGATTAAATTTGCAACGCTCGCACCTGAAGGAAGCACGTGGATGAACGTGATGAAAGAATTTGATGCGGCGATTCGCAAAGAAACAAACGGCCGCGTTGGATTTAAAATGTACGCAGGTGGAGTACAAGGCGATGAAAAAGATGTGTTGCGAAAAATTCGTCTTGGGCAGTTACACGCGGCGGGAATTACAGGAGTCGGCATCGGAGAAATTTCTAAAAAAGTACGTATTCTTGATTCACCTTTCTTATTTAAAAATTACGACGAGGTTGATTCTGTAAGAAATAAATTTGATGGAGTATTCCGTAAAGAGTTTGACGATAACGGTTTCGTTCTTCTCGGTTTTGCTGAAGTCGGATTCGTGTACACGTTGACGAATATAAAAGTAACTTCTCCTGCGGATTTGAAAAACGTAAAAATGTGGATTTGGGAAGGCGACCCTATTGCCGAAGCGATGTTCACCACGATTGGCATTCATCCGATTCCGCTTTCGATTACCGATGTGTTGACTTCGTTGCAAACAAAATTGATTGATGGAGTTTATACATCGCCGCTTGCCGGAGTTGCATTGCAATGGTTTACACGAACAAAATTTATGCTCGATTTACCGCTCGCCGATGCGCAAGGAGCAATTATTGTTTCCAAAAAACAATTCGACAAAATGCCGGCGGATTTACAACGAATATTACTTCGCAACGGAAAAACGTATTTTGAAAAACTCACAAAACTCAGTCGCGAGGATAATGCAAAGTCTATTGAAACCCTAAGGAAAAATGGTATTCAAATTATTCCCGTTGATAAAAAAAGTTTGGGAGAATACGATGAGATTGGAAAAAAATCCCGCCGCGCACTCGTTGGTAAATTATTTGATGAAGCGTTGTTGAATGATGTTGAGAGAGAAGTTGCTATGATTCGTTCGAAGAAAAAATAGTTGAGAATGAAAATAATTTTCTCCATCGAAAAATACCTCGCCAAACTTGAAGGCGCAATCATCGTTACAATGTTATCTGTGATGGTGCTGCTTGCGTTTTTCCAAGTACTGATGCGTAATTTTTTTTCGTTCGGATTTTTATGGGGAGACCCGTTTCTTCGCTACATTGTGCTCTGGGTGGGATTTCTTGGCGCTGTGCTTGCAACAAAAGAAGAAAAACATTTCGGCGTTGAATTTCTGAATCGCTTTCTTTCAAAACACACAATGCACATAGTTCGTTTCGTTGTTGATTTGTTCGCGTGCGTAGTTTCTTATCTTCTCTTTCAAGCCGCAATGCAATTCTTGGAAATCGCTTTCGACGAAAACTCAATTGACCTTTTCGGAATTTCCAAAAAATATTATCTCTCTATTATTCCACTCACGTTTGGCTTAATTGCAACCCATTTTCTCCTTCGTGTTGCGCGACATCTTTATGGAATCTTCAGAGGAGAAATTGAAGAATAATGGAAATAATCTTCATCGGCATTGCATTCGTTTTTCTCGCTGTTCTCGGCGCGCCGCTCTTTTCACTGATTGGCGCACTTGCATTGTATTTATTCCACACTTCGGGCGGCGAATCAACATTTGTCATTGCTGAACTCACCCGTCTCGCAGAATTTCCTGCGCTCATTGCAATTCCGCTTTTTACATTCGGTGGTTATGTTCTCGCAGAAAGTAAAACACCGCAACGTCTGGTCAACCTATCGCAAGCAATCGTTGGATGGATTCCGGGGGGGCTTGCGGTTGTTGCAATATTTTCTGCCGCAATATTTACAGCATTTACCGGCGCGTCGGGAGTTACGATTGTTGCGCTCGGCGGTTTACTTTTCCCGGTAATGCTCAAAGAAAATTACCCCGAAAAATTCTCGCTCGGACTTCTTACCACTTCCGGGAGTTTGGGATTATTATTCCCTCCCAGTCTGCCGATTATTTTATACGGCCTCGTTGCGCAAATTTCCATTGATAAATTATTTATCGCGGGATTATTGCCGGGAATATTGATTGTTGTCGCCCTTTCCGTTTACGCAATATCAACAGGGATTCGTTCCAATGTTCCGAAAATAAAATTTGAATGGAACAATGTTTGGTTACGCATCAAAGAATCTGCGTGGGAAATTCCGCTCCCGTTTCTCGTGATTGGGGGAATTTATGGAGGTATTTTTACTGCAACCGAAGCCGCCGCCGTAATGGCATTTTATGTCTTAGTAATTGAGGTTTTCATTTACAAAGATTTGAAATTATTTTCGGATTCGCCAGATGGACGAACAAGTGTTCCCAAAGTGATGCAAAAAAGTATGTTACTCGTTGGAGCAATGTTTATTGTGTTAGGAACTGCCCTCGGTTTAACAAATTATTTCATTGACGAACAAATTCCGCAAAAATTGTTTGAATGGATTCACACATTCATCGAAAACAAATTCACGTTTCTTGTTTTGTTGAATTGTATTTTGCTCGTCATCAATATGGTGGAAATATTTTCGGCGATTATTATTGTCGTTCCGTTGATTATTCCCATCGCAAATCAATACGGCGTTGACCCGATTCACCTCGGAATTATTTTTCTCCTCAATTTGGAGATCGGTTATATGCTGCCGCCGCTTGGTTTAAATTTATTTATCGGCAGTTTTCGTTTTGAGCGACCGATTTCCACAATGTATCGCGTTACACTCCCTTTCATTGCAATTTTATTTGCAATTCTGATGCTCGTAACATACTTCCCGCAGTTAAGTTTGTGGTTCGTGGAAATGTTCAGTATCCGGTAGCAGGGTAACGCTGTAAAAAAATATTTTTCGAGAGATTTTTTTTTAAGCAAAAGTGTGCTAAATTAACGCGGTTTTTTTAACAAACAATATTTACAACATTAGAAGAAAGTATATTATGGACAAAGCAAAAGTCATTAAAAAATTGAACGATATGATGAACCTCGAATTGAGCGGGGCATTGAAATATGTTCACTATTCACTCTTCATTTTCGGCGTTCGCAGGAAACCGATAATCGAGTTTTTTCGCGAACAGGCAACCGAATCCATCGGTCACGCTACAAAATTAGGAGAAAAAATCACTGCCCTTGGCGGTAATCCCTCCGTCAACATTACCGAAGACCTGAAAGCGCGAAAAATCGTTATCGAACAACTGCTGAAAGAAAGTATGCAGATTGAAAGCAAAGCGCTGAGCGGTTATATGAATTTGTTAAAAGATGTTGAAGATGATGTCGTAATGGATAACTTCGTTCGCGAATTCATTGCAGAAGAATCCGAGCATCTCGAAGATGTGGAAAAGATGCTCCGCGAATAAATTCCCGGATACAACGACTGATTACTGATGTCAGTTGGCATTAATTCCGGAAAATCAGACTGAAAACAGGACATCCAAAATCCCTGCCAGAAAATCAATTTCTGGTTTGATTTTCACTCGATTTTTCCATATCATTTCCCACGTTTTTTTAAAAAATGCACTCAAAACAACGATGAGTTTTATTTTATTTTAAATTATTTTTCACCTGAAACCATTTTTGGAGACTATTTATGGCAACTTTTATAACTGAAGAATGTATCAACTGCGGCGCGTGTGAGCCGGAATGTCCGAACACGGCTATTTATGCTGGCGGCGTTCAATACGAATACAACGGCTCGACGTTTGATGCGCTTTCCAACGATTTTTATTATATCGTTCCTGAAAAATGCACGGAGTGTGTTGGACACTTTGACCAGGAACAATGCGCGGCGGTTTGTCCCGTAGATTGCTGCGTTCCCGACCCGAACCACGTCGAGAGCGAAGAATTGCTGTTCGACAGAGCAAAACAAATTCATCCCGACCGAGCGTGGGGAGATTTATCGGCAGCAACATCGCGTTTTAGAAAGTAATTTTTCTTTTTATGTTCAAGGTCAGTTATCCTCGCAAGACGGATTGCTGACCTTTTTTGTTTATGAACCTTGGTGTCTTTGTGTCTTGGTGGTAAAAAGAATTTAAACACCAAGTCACAAAGGCACAAAGAAAAAATGATTATGAAAAAACTCTACTTCGGTGATTGTCTCGATATACTGAAAGACTTGCACAAAGAACATCCGCAAGGATTTATTGATTTGATTTACATTGACCCGCCGTTTAACAGCAAACGCGATTACAATATTTTATTCGAGTCGTTGGATTTTGCCGATGCAACGGCGCAAAAGCAAGCGTTCGCGGATACGTGGAGCAACGTTTCCTATCTCGATGCGCTGAACGAAATAAAAGATGTGGATTTGGATTTGTGGAATTTTCTGCACACGCTCGATACGGTGGGAATTTCAAAAAGCGCAGTTGCATATTTAACGACGATGGCGATTCGTTTGCATTATATGCACAAAGTGTTGAAAGAAACCGGAAGTTTTTATTAGCACTGCGACCCAACGATGAGTCATTATTTGAAACTTATTTGTGATATGATTTTTGGAGAAAATAATTTTTTGAGCGAGATTGTATGGTGTTATCGAGAAAGAGGGATTTCAAAAACATATTGGAATAACAAACATGATATAATATTGTTTTATGTAAAGAAAGTCGGAGAACATAATTTTAACTGCAACGTTGTATTGGAACCATACAGTGAAGAATATTTGAAAAAGTTTAAGTACGAAGATGAAAAAGGATTATATCAAATAAGAGGAAAGAATATTCAAGGAAGTCCAGTTCAAAAAGCAGATGGCTTAACTCCAAAAGCAGAAGTGCTTTATCCAGATTTGACTTATCGACAATATATGCAAGATGGAATGTTACCATTAGATTGGTGGCAAATTCCTTTATTGAACAAATCGGCAAATGAGCGTCTTGGTTACCCAACACAAAAGCCGGAAGCGTTGTTAGAGCGTGTTATCAAAGCATCATCAAATGAAGGAGACATTGTTGCGGATTTCTTTTGCGGATGCGGAACAACAATCGCCGTTGCAGAACGACTCCATCGCAATTGGCTCGGTGTAGATATTTCTCATCTCGCAATAAAACTCATCGTCAATCGTCTCACCAAACCATACGAAGAAGATGAAGAAAAAAAACGCAAATGGATTTTGGAGAACATCGAGATAACGGGATTTCCGAAAGACGTTGCATCGGCGAAAGAACTTGCTCGGAACACAAAAGACGGACGATTCGGTTTTCAAGATTGGATTGTGGAAATAATGCTTGGCGGCGTATTGAATCCGAAACGCACCGCTGATGGCGGTTGGGATGGTTATCTCACATTTGAAAAAGAAGAAGGAAAAAAAGAAGTCGTGCTGGTGGAAGTGAAAAGCGGAAAAGTGAATGTGAAAAATATCCGTGAGTTTATTCAAGTGGTGGAAAAGCAGCAAGCGAGTATCGGCGTGTTTGTGTGTTTCGAGGAAACGGTAACAAAAGATATGCTGCACGAATCGAAGTCGCAAGGATATTATGCAAAAGAAATGTTCGGCAATCGGTACGATAAAATTCAAATCATCTCGGTTGAAGATTTGCTGAACGGCAAACATATTCAAATGCCGGAATCGCGTGTAGGAGTTTTCAAATATGCGACGAAGAAAGTAATGGCGATGAAAGTGAAAGAGAAGCAAGAAAAGTTTTTGTAAAATAAACTTGGTGTCTTTGTGTCTTGGTGGTAAGAAAAAAATTAAACACCAAGACACCAAGGCACAAAGAAGGAAAAATAATAATGCGACAATTTGAACCGATACCGAAATATTTAGATGAACTCGCAAAACAAGCAGTTGATGCGGCGTTTCAAGTTCATTCAACATTAGGTCCGGGGCTTTTGGAATCTGTATATGAAGTGTGTTATGCACACGAAATAAAAAAACGGGAATGAATGTAGAAACACAAGTTGCATTTCCAATTATATATGATAGCGTAAAACTTGAAGCAGGTTTGCGATTAGATATGTTAATTGAAAAGCAACTCATCGTCGAAATCAAAGCAGTAGAAATTTTGCATCCGGTATTTGAAGCGCAATTAATGACATATTTGAAACTAACTCAAAGACGATTAGGTTTACTCATCAACTTCAATGTTCCACTTATCAAAGATGGAATTAAACGAATAGCATTATAAACTTTGTGTCTTGGTGTTTAAATTTTACCACCAAGACACAAAGGCACAAAGAAATTATTCATCAAAAAAATCATTATGAAAATAGCAAACTACGAACTGTACTCAATTGAAACCGGTCGCTTTGCCCTTGATGGCGGAGCGATGTTCGGTATTGTTCCAAAACCGTTGTGGAGCAAATCAAACTCTCCCGACGAACGCAACCGCATTGAACTCGCCGCGCGCGGATTACTTTTGAAAGGAGAAGGAAAAATAATTCTCATTGATAACGGCAACGGAAATAAATTCACCGACAAACAAATTGATATTTATCGTTTGGATAATAGTCAATCAAGTTTGGAAACATCGCTTGCAAATGTTGGCGTGAGTAAAGCAGATGTAACCGATGTCATTCTCACACATTTGCATTTCGACCATGCAGGCGGTTCAACAATAAATGAAGATAGCGTATTAAAACCTGCTTTCCCGAACGCAAAATATTACGTGCAAAAAAAACATTACCTCCGTTCGCAAAATGCAAACGAAAAAGACCGCGGAAGTTTTATGCCCGATGATTTTATACCGCTCAAAGATTTTGGCGTATTAGAATTTATCGAAGGGAATGAAAAAGTATTCCCGAACATCGAGTTTATGATTTGCAACGGACATACCGACGCACAACAACTTCCTGAAATTTCTGATGGAGAAACGACGCTGCTCTATTGCTGCGATATGATTCCGACAAGTTCACACATTCCTCTCCCCTACATTATGGGCTATGATTTACGCCCACTGGAAACACTGGAAGAAAAGAAACTCATCCTCAACAATGCCGCCGACGAAAACTGGATTCTCTTTTTTGAACACGACCCGAATACTGTTGCTGCAAAAGTTACGCGTACGGAAAAAGGGATTGTGATGAGTGAAAAAGTAAAATTGTAATTTGAGCTTTGGACAATGCTGAGAAAATTTCTTCTCATATTATTATCATCATCGCTCTTTCTTTTATCGTTCATCATTCAGAAAAAAAAATACAAAAGTTTTTTTGAACGTAGTGAACCAACCGGCGATTGGTTTTATGCGCAACGCGCATTTCCTTTCAACGAAATCAACTACGATGCGTACAAATCTGCATTGCAACAAGCAAATGCAATGAAATCAAACACAAAAAGCAACTCAAACGATTGGACCTTTGCCGGACCCGTAAATATTGGCGGAAGAATTACCGATGTGGAAATGCCTAATTCAAATACGCAGATAATTTACTCAGGAGCGGCAAGCGGTGGAGTTTTCAAATCTACCAATCTTGGCGAAAGTTGGTTTCCGATTTTTGATTCTGCGTTGAGTTTATCCATCGGCGATATTGCAATTTCACCAACAAATGAAAACACAATTTACGTGGGTACAGGCGAACCAAACGGTGGAAGCGGCTCAGTTACGTATGGAGGGTTCGGTGTTTATAAATCTGCTGATGCAGGAGAGCATTGGATTTCTCTCGGTTTAGATTCGACACGTTACATTGGAAAAATTGCTCTTGACCCGACCGACTCACAAAAAATTTTTGTCGCCGCAATGGGAAATATGTACGCGAACACTTCTCAACGTGGAGTGTATCGAACTACAAACGGTGGAAATTCGTGGGAGAAGGTTTTTTTCATTTCAGATTCCACCGGTTGCATTGATGTTGCAGTAAACCCGACTTCTCCGAATATAATTTACGCCGCAATGTGGGAGCGTATTCGTCATCCGGGGGGAAGAACGTACGGAGGAATGACAAGCGGAATTTATCGCTCAACCGACGGTGGAAATAATTGGTCACAATTGACAAACGGACTACCTGCAAACTCGACTGAGAATGGAAGAATTACTCTCGCTCTTTCACCATCGAATCCGAATATCATTTACGCAAGTTATGTTTCCACTTCGGGACCATTTCTTGGAATGTATAAATCTACGAACAATGGCGACAGTTGGACTTCGATTAATATTTCCGCTATTAGCACATCGGGTTACGATTGGTGGTTTGGCGGTGTTCGCGTTCATCCGACAAACCCAAACTCCATTTATCTCTTAGGTTTTACTGCAAGTTATTCAACAAACAGCGGAACAACGTGGAATGATTTTTCTAACACAATGCACGTTGACCATCACGCATTATTCATTCATCCAACGCTCGATTTAATTCTCGAAGGAAATGATGGTGGATTGTACTATTCCGTGAACGAAGGAATGAGTTGGACACATTTTGACAATCTTCCCATTACACAATTTTATACGTGTGAAATTGATGAGCAATTGCCTGAGCGTCTTTACGGGGGAACGCAGGACAACGGCACAAACAGAACGCTCACCGGAAACACTGATGATTGGGAAGAAATTTTTGGCGGCGATGGATTTTATGTACTCGTTGACCCGGCAGATAATAGTTACATTTATATGGAATACCAATACGGCGGTTTTAGTTTTGGAACTTCAGGAATTGATTTCGGTGATAGGTTTAATTGGAGTACGCCGTTTGTGTTCAATCCGCAAAATTCAGCGTCGCTATTTCTTGGTTCAAACAAATTATACAAAACAACGAATCGCGCAGGCAATTGGAATTTGATAAGCGGCGATTTAACAAATGGACCTTCGCCGGGGAATTTACAGTTCGGAACAATAACAACAATCGCCGTTGCACCATCAGATTCAAACGTAATTTACGTTGGAACGGATGATGCAAATGTTTGGGTTACAACAAACGGCGGAACAAACTGGAATCACGTTTCCGATAGTTTACCACATCGTTGGATTACGCGTGTTGCCGTTGATAATTTGAACTCGAACATTGCCTATGTAACTATTTCCGGTTTTCGCTGGAATGAACCTCTCTCCCATATTTTCCGAACGACAAATGCCGGAGAAACATGGAATGCAATTTCAAGTAATCTCCCGGAAGCACCGGTGAATGATGTAATCGTTGACCCCGAACTTGATTCAACTCTTTACGCCGCAACGGATGTCGGGGTATTTGTTACTAATAATTTAGGAAATACGTGGGAAGTGCTGGGAAATAATTTACCGAATGTTGTCGTGAATGATTTGGTTTTTCATAACGACACGCGAACACTTGTTGCAGCCACGTATGGTCGTTCGATGTATAAAATAAATGTTGCCAGCGTTACGTCAGTTAAAAGTGAGGAGTTAAAAGTTAAAAGTTTCTCTCTCTCTCAAAATTTTCCGAATCCTTTTAATCCGACAACGATTATTCGATTCACAATGCATGAATCACGACTCACGACATTGAAAATTTATGACATAATGGGAAAAGAAATTACAACATTACTTTCACAAAATCTTCCTGCGGGAGAACACGAAGTTGAATGGAATGCGAGTAACGCTCCATCAGGAATATATTTTTCAAGATTGCAAGTTGCGGAAAAAGTCGTAACGGTGAAGATGGTGCTGGTAAAGTGAGTATAGCGTAAAACAGTCGTTCTGGCAGGTTCCTTGGAAAAATTCGAGGAATATTCGAACCGTTTTGACGAATTCCTTTGTAAAACAATAACCGCTGAACAAATTAATATTTTCCATTACCGTTGCTTATTTGGAAATAAGGCGTATATTTGGCTCGTCAAAATGCCTGCCTCGGAACAGTGATTCTCCTTTTTCGGTCAGACTTCATCATTCCCCGTCGTTTATTTTCTTGCGAAAGTAGCCTGCAGGTATTCCCTGACATTTTTAACAATATTTCTCACTTTTATTATTTTAATATGAATATCTATATAGGCAACTTATCGCATGACGTTACTGAAGGCGATTTGCGCACAGCATTTTCCGAGTTCGGACAGGTTTCTACTGCAACAGTTATCAAAGACAAATTTACGAATGAACATCGTGGATTTGGTTTTGTAGAGATGCCGGTCAAAACAGAAGCAGAAAATGCAATTCGCGGATTGAACGGTAATGAACTCAAAGGCAAAAACGTAACCGTAAACGAAGCGCGCCCCAAAACTGAAAACCGAGGTTTCGGTGGTGGTGGTGGTGGACGCGATCGTCGTAGCGGTGGCGGTGGAAGCAGCAGTGGTGGCGGCGGTGGTCGGCGCGGCGGCTGGTAAGTCTTACTCGCTTTACTATCAACGGGTTTCTCTCTCACGAGGGAAACCCGTTGTGCTTTTAAAGAAGAAAACCTTAATATTTTGCTGTTTTAGATTTTTCCACTTTTGGCAATGGCATAAATAAAAGTGTTTATATACCTTCCACTTTTGTCAGCATCACCGCGACAAGTGTTTATATACCTTCCACTTTTGGCAATGGCATGATGAGAAGTTTTTATGGCTCTTCCACTTTTGGCAGTATCATCGCGACAAGTGTTTATATACCTTCCACTTTTGGCAATACCATGATGAGAAGTTTTTATGGCTCTTCCACTTTTGGCAGTATCATCGCGACAAGTGTTTATATACCTTCCACTTTTGGCAATGGCATGATGAGAAGTTTTTATGGCTCTTCCACTTTTGGCAGTATCATCGCGACAAGTGTTTATATACCTTCCACTTTTGGCAATACCATAAATATTAGTTTTTACCCTATTTGTAATTTACCGCAATACTATATGAAAAGTTTTTACCCTATTCGCAATTTCACGCAAGCCATTATTTTAAAATTTTCTCATATTTTTGGCTTACAACAGACAATTTTGCCTCTGTTTGATAGATGGAAAGAATTTCCGCTTCACCCGGAAAAATTGACAGATTGGGAGGAAGGTAATTTGGTTGAGCGCAATGATAGATTCGTAGAGGGTTTTTTGTGGGAAAATGGGGAATGAAACCTTTCTTACAACATCAAACTCGTTTGTCCCTTCTTCCTCAATCGCCAACCATCGCTTCCGACACGCTCGCCAATATCTTCCAACGTGATGGGACGTTTTACGCTTCCAACTTTTAAGAATGGATGTAAAAGTGATTTGCTGCGAAGAATATCGTGCTGCGCGTAACCGAGTTGTTTGAGAATAGGAAGAATAATAACTTCTCGCACGCTATCCTCTTTGAAATCGGGAGAGTTGAGTTGCTTAAAATCGAACGTGCCGAGAAGTTGTTGTGTGGTGTGCATTGAGAATTTTAGAACCGAGTTTTTTTTAGTAGATTTTACCAGAAAATTTCGTTTTCAAAATCATTCATATTTTTAACGTATGCTTCGTACAATCAATCAAGAACAGTTCAGTATTGATAACATTGCTGTAACAACATTGGCGAGGTCATATAATATCCTTTCTTCCCAAGTTCAACTAAAAAACTTACTATCATCCGTTCTTCTAATAAATGATATCAATAAATTTACTAAATATGAATTGCATAATTTGTTCAACGAAATTATTTACAAGTACTATAATGGTGAAACTACCGTAAAAGCGTTATTGGTAAAATATTTTATCAGAGAAAGAGTTGTTGCAGCATTTGAAATAAAATCGAATAAAAGTAGAATTGATTTTCTCCGTATAAATGGAAGTACTATGAGTTATGAGATAAAATCAGAATTGGATACTCTTCTCAAATTAAAAAAACAAGTAAATGATTACCAGAAATTATTCGATTACAACTATGTCGTAATTGACGAAAAACATTTGACAAACGCAAGAGAGATTATTCCTTCTCAATATGGTATTATCAGTGTATGCAATGGAAAACTGTCAGAAATTCTAAAAGCGAAAAAAAATATTTTCATTTGCGCTTCGTCTCAATTAAATTTATTTACGAAAAAAGAATTGGAATATTTTTTTGAAGGCATGAACTGCGATAAAAATAAAATCCTAAAAAAATATAGCCCATTGAAGTTAAATGAAATATTTAGAGCAATGCTCAAAGATAGGTACGAAAAGAAATGGGGTTTCTTACTTGAACACCGTCGCGAAATATTACCTATTGATTACCAGTTCTTTTTTAACAATAACATCCTACCATCAATAATCTACACTTAATTCAACTCTCCGAGGTTGACTTTGGTTTTAATGCAATGTAAATAGTGTTGCATTGAAATCTTCTTAAATTTTGCTTGGTTTTTTCCTGACTCTCTATTATCACGGATATTTTTCAACGTTTCATATCCTGCATTGTTTATTAAAAATTCTTCCTTTGTTCTCTCAATATTACTTACTACGTCTGAATCAAGAACGGATGGTACTATTGTAGTTTCAAACTCCGATAAATTTTTTGCGTTACCCTTAAATCCATAATAAACGTTATCAATAGGATCATAAAATATAAACCCGGGACTAATTGTCCCACCTGAGCTAATCTCGTCTTTTTTTATCCCAACATAATCTCCAAATGCGCTGAAACCATAATTAGAATTATTGTAGAGTTCGAGTAAACTATTATCTGCTTCTCCAATAACTTCTCCGTGTGCTAATCTAATGTTTTGTATGTCAGTATTTATTGCACTTCGAATGATAATCGTAAAATTGTTTGGGAAACTCTCGTGAATTGCTCGACTATGTTTTTTTATTATCGGATTAGTTACTGGAATAGTATCTAAATCATAAATAATTATATCTGCATCACGCATAGAGCAACCTCTTAGTTCCGTCATTGAATGTTCAAAACCGTTGAAAAAAATTCTAAACGCTATACTTGAAAAATAATTTTTCAAAGAATTAAATTGTGTTTTTACTGTATCAATTTCGCCAGTTTCTTGTGCCAGCGATGAAACTACTGGAATAACTTTCGCGGATATTGTATTTAATGAACTATAAAAACTTATCCTTTTGTCCAATCTTGAAATTGTATTACGAAAAAACTTTATGACTTCATCGGCCGTACTTGGCGTCGGTGAGAGATAAATCGGCAAATCAACTAAAATTTTCTTTGTATTAACACTCTCGATCAAATCTTTATATATTTTTTCAGATTCATCTTTGTTATTCACTCTATCTTTCTCTTTAATGACTTCAATCATTGGCATCATATAATCGCCAAAATCAAATTCAGTCAAAACAACGTTTTCTTGTTGTCGTGATCGAAAAACGGGAACATATTTATATTTCATCATATTGTAATTTCAAATTATTTATAAAATTTATTTCTTCCTCAGTAAAATCCAGTTCTGCATTATCTATAATATGATATTTCCTAAATTCGCTTTCTGGAAGCGGTTCTAAATAAAAATCAATGAACTCGTTAAATTCTTTTGCTACCCAAATATATTTACTTAAAAACTTGGAATTTGTTTTGTACTCATCAATCTTATTACGCAATATTTCACTATAAGTTTGTAAATAATTAATTTTGGAAAATTTATCCTCGAAATTTGAGATGTAATAAAACGAATTGAGATAATGAATAGCATTGTCTTTCTTAAAATAGTTCGTACTTAATAAATCAGAAGTATCGTTTAATTTACTCTTTTGTTTGTAGTCATCAATAATAGATTTATAATAATCAGAAATTGCGACTCGAGGAAATATTGCTTTTTCCGTTTCAAGTTTATAGGCATTAACCAAAGGAACACCAATCGCGATACTGTCAACATCTAAAAACCATCCAGCATCCACTCCCCCTCTTAAAAAATATCCTTCTGAAACAAATTCATTCATCAATCGACTAATCAGTTCCATTATTTCAACAAATAAATCTGGCTTCTCGGTTTCGTCAACAATGTAATCAACAGTTATACAGATGTTATCACTAAACAAGTAGCCATTATAATTTTCGTTTTTAATAAGTCGAGTTACATTTTCGAAAATATTTATGAGACGATTTAAACTTTCTGATTCGCGATAATTAGGTTGGGTGCTATCATTATTTTCAAGTGCTTCCTTCTCAAAATCTGGCAACAGACTACTAAAACCAAGTATATCTAAAAAAACTACTATCTTTCTTGAGTATTTAGCCATTGGAATTTTTTGTTCATATTGTAGATAATGTGCAAATTATTTTCCAGTAAAAATATACTCAATTCATTTTCAAGAAAAAGAAGGGGGAAATTTCATCGCGATTTTCGTTTTGCGTTGTACACCGCTTTCGGTTCTTCAACGTGAAATCCAATCGAGCGTTTTGGTTTTTCCGGCGGAATTGTTAGCTGGCGAATTGCCTCAAAGATAAGTTGAATCTGTTTGTCGTGTTCTTTCAGTTTTTGTACAACTTCTTTGTGCGTAGAAAGAAATTCCCGTAACTGAACAAACGCACGCATAATTTCTATATTGACAACAACTGCGCGGTCGCTTCTCAATACACTCGAGAGCATTGCAACTCCTTGTTCAGTAAATGCAAAGGGCATATATCTTCGTCCACCGCGATTATCCGTTTTTGAGGTTTCAATTTGAAACCTCAAAAGTGGTTGTACTTTTTGAAACTCTTCTTCCGTTAATCGAAACATAAAATCTTCGGGAAATCTTTTCTGATTTCGTTTCACGGCAAGATTGAGTGATTTTGTCGGAACGTTATACAATTCTGCAAGATGAACATCGAGCATAACTTTCTGTCCACGAATAATGAAAATACGTTTTTCAATTATTTCAACGGAATGAGTTGTGTGTGTTCCATAGAATTTTATTTTCGGGTGAAAATATACTCAATTCACTTTCAAAATTAAGGAGAGGGTTTAAAATCAAAAAAGGTTTCTACGTTTGAGTAGAAACCCTTATGGATTCCCGCTTTCGCGGGAAGGACAACTATTAAATAAACAAGGGAGCCATTACAAGTGTAATTGTGGAAAGTAATTTTATTAACACATGGAGCGATGGACCCGCAGTATCTTTAAACGGGTCGCCAACGGTATCGCCGACAACGGTTGCTTTATGCCAATCGCTTCCCTTTTGTTTTCCCACTTCGACAAACTTTTTGGCATTATCCCACGCGCCGCCGCCGTTATTCAAAAAGAGCGCCATCAGAATTCCGGTGATTGTTCCGACCATCAAAAATCCGCCAACCACTTCCGCTCCCGTTGCGCCGTGTAACGGGCTTCCACTCACTTGATACAACCATTTGAACAACACTCCGACAACAATCGGCATTGCAACTACGAGAACTCCCGGTACAACCATTTCTTTCAATGCAGAGGTGGTAACAATATCAACACACTGTCCGTAATCAGGTTTCGATGTTCCCTTCATAATACCCGGATTATTTTTGAATTGTTCACGAACGTTATTGATAACAGCGTATGCCGCTCGTCCGACTGCTTTAATTGCAAGCGAACAAAATAAGAATACCAACATCGCGCCGAACATTGCTCCCACAAACACTGCCGGTTTCGATAAATCAATACCCGTTAAATGTCCGCCGTAATTTCTCACTTCATCAAAATACGCGCTGAATAAAAGAAACGCCGCCAATGCCGCAGAACCGACTGCATATCCCTTCGTGAGGGCTTTTGTTGTATTTCCTACTGCATCAAGTCTATCCGTTTTTACGCGAATATGTTCCGGTTGTTTGGACATTTCAATAATTCCACCGGCGTTATCCGTGATGGGACCAAATGTATCCATTGCAAGAATGTACGCCGCAGTTCCTAACATTCCCATTGTTGCAACAGCAGTTCCGAATAATCCTGCTTCTTTCAAACCGGAATTTTCACCAAGAAAATAGGCAGAGATAAGCGCAGCGGAAATAACGAGAACCGGATAAGCGGTAGATTCCATACCGACGGCAATACCGGCAATGATGTTTGTTGCGGGACCGGTTTTCGATGCTTCGGCAATTGATTGCACCGGACGATATTTGTATTCAGTATAATATTGTGTAATGAAAACAAAGGCAAGAGCAGTGAGAACACCAATCACACCGCACAAAAAGAAATTGAAATAGTACTGGTCGCCGAGCAACCATTTTGATGCGACGTAAAAACCAACCATTGCGAGAACGGTTGTTACATAATAGCCGCGATTGAGCGCTTTCATCGGGTCTTCATCTTCATTGGTTTTTACAATCATAATTCCGATTGCAGAAGCGATGATACCAAATGCACGTGCAACCAACGGAAATAACAACACCGACATTAAACCGCTCGCGCCGAGCGCTTCGGGATTCGCTTTATACAATGCTGCTGCAAGAATCATTGCGCCGATATTTTCCGCCGCAGTGGATTCAAATAAATCTGCGCCACGACCAGCACAATCGCCAACGTTATCACCGACTAAATCCGCAATAACAGCGGGATTACGCGGGTCATCTTCGGGAATTCCCGCTTCAACTTTTCCGACTAAATCTGCGCCAACATCTGCGGCTTTGGTATAGATTCCACCGCCGAGTTGAGCAAACAATGCAACAAACGATGCGCCGAATCCATAACCGGCGATGAGTAACGGAATTTGTTCGACTGATTTAGCAACATTTAGAGCATTGACAATTCCAAAAAGTCCGGCAACACCAAGTAAACTTAGCGCAACCACGAAGAAACCGGAAACCGCTCCGCCGCGTAATGCAGTTTGCAACGCTTCATTCAAACTTCGCGTTGCTGCAGAAGCAGTGCGAATGTTTGTCCGAATCGAAACCCACATTCCCATATATCCCGCAGCGACTGAACATATTGCGCCAAGAATAAACGAGAGCGAAGTCCACAAGGCAAGTTGTCCGGCAGAATGTACCGGGTCAAACTCCTGATGAGCGCGAACAAACGCGTACAAAATGTAAATGAGCAATGCAAGGGCAATTGCTAACATTCCAATAGTACGGTTTTGCCGGCGAAGAAATGCTTCCGCGCCTTCTTTAATTGCGTCGGAAATTGCGCGCATCGCATCTGTACCCGTATCGCGACTCATTACATTTTTAATGAGATACACGGCGAATAATAAACCGAAAACGCTAATGCCAAGGATAAGATTTAATTCCATATCGTAAGGTTGATTTTCTTAAGTAATGTGATGAACTGATAAATTTATTTCTTTGCCTCTTCGACGACCTTTACTTGAACAACGACTTTGACATCGGTGTGCAGTTTAACGGTAACCGGAAACGTCCCGATGCTTTTAATCGGTTCGTCTAATTCAATCATCCGTTTATCAACGTCGAATTTTTGCAATTTGAGTTCATTCGCAATATCCATCGAGGTAACGGAACCGAATAATCGTCCTTCCTCGCCGACTTTCACCGAAACAGTAACGGTAACATTCTGTAATCCCGATGCAAGTTGTTGTGCCGAACGAAATTCTTTTTTATGCCGGAACTCGTGCATCCGTTTTTCTTCTTCCAATGCGCGGAGACTTCCGGCAGTGGCTACGTACGCAAGGTTTCGAGGGAGAAGATAGTTGCGCGCATAACCATCTTTCACGGTCAGCACGTCGCCCATTTTCCCTAATGTTTCAATATTTTTTCTCAAAATAATTTTCATTTTTTCCTCTTTCCTATCGAATGACTGAAGATACATACGGAAGCAGTCCAAGATACCGGGCGCGTTTGATTGCTGTTACCAACTGTCGTTGATGTTTTGCACACGTTCCCGTAATACGCTTGGGGGTTATTTTTCCCTGTTCCGAAAGAAGCCGGATTAATTTTTTCTCGTCTTTATAATCTAAATAGAGGTCTTTCCATCGGCAAAATCTGCAAGAACGTTTTTTCAGCGAATCTTCCATTTGTTTTTTACGACGGTCAGAAACCTGTGTGGGGTCAAATTTTCTTCTTCCTGGCATTATTTTATCACTCCTTCCGGTGTTGTATGGGGATGAACGCCAACTTCAATGGGCGTGTGTAATTCTTCTTTCGCTTCCTGTAATTCTTCTTTGATAATTTCCTGCGTAATTATTTCCTGTGTGAGCGGCGCAATTTCTAACACCAGCGGTTTCAAGGCGCGTGCTTTCAACATCAGTTTGGAAATTGCGATGGTGAGATGACGAAGAATGGATTCATCGAGCCGGAAGAAATGCTCGAATTCTTTTATAAAGGTCGGCGATGCGTGATATTCGCAAATGGCATAGAACCCGTTGTTCTTATGCTTTATCGGGTAGGCAAACCGTTTGCGCCCCCAGCGTGTGTGAGTAACGATTTCACCGCCGTGTCTGGTTATAATATCCTGCACCTTCGCAATCGCTGCTTCAATAGCGGCATCTTCTAACGCGCCATTGATGATGTAGGTAGTTTCGTAGAGTTGTTTTCTTTGTTCCATTATGTTTTCTCTTTGGACTATTGTTAATGATTGGCTTCAATCACGATTTTTTTTTCTTATGAATTGAAGCAGAGAATTCTCGTTTCGGTAACGAGTGTTAATTAAAAAATTTATTGCGAGATTGAAAATCACCCGTCGGATACTATTTCTTCGGCGCTTCTTTTCCTGCGGCTTTGGGTGTTTCTTTTCCTTTCGCTTTCCCTTCACCTTCGGCTTCTTCATCTTCTTTCTTCCCTTTGCCAATAACTTCAACCTCTTTCGCTTCTTCGGCAGCCGCTTCTCCCGCGACAGGTGTTTTTTCAACAATCGGAGGAATGACGGAAACAATCGTATCGCCGACACGGTTGAGAATCTGCACGTTTTCAATCGAAAGGTCTTTCACGTGGACGGAATGATTTATCATCAGTTCCGAAACATTTATTTCAATCTGCTCGGGAATGTCTTTGGGAAAACATTCAATATGAAGCGTGTGCAAAACGTGTTGTAAAATTCCACCGAGACGAACTCCCGCAGGGGTTCCGCCTGTTAAGACAATCGGAACTTCGAGCGTCAGTTTTTCATCGGAACGAACTCCCTGAAAATCCACGTGCAGCGGTCTCTCGGTTACAGGGTCAACCTGCACTTCGCGGATAATTCCCTGCCGAACGCCGCCGGGGGAAAACGTGAGGTTAAGGATATGTGTTTCCGTACTGCGAATAAGCGGAAGAAGATGTTTCTCGCGTACTTTGAGCGGAACGTTTTCTTCGCCGTGTAAATAGAAAATGCCGGGGATAAGTCCATCGCGGCGCAACTGACCTACTTTTTTCTTTTGTTGAGTTCGTACTTCAACGGGTAATGTAATTTCTTTCATTGGTTATCTTTCTACAATCGTATTTGATTTTCTTCTTGCTGCGTTATCCCTTCGGAATATCGAACAGCGAACTGATGGACTGATTATTATGGCATCGGACAATTGCATCGCCAAAAACTTTCGCAACTGTCAGTATTTCAATTTTTCCTTTTATCCCTTTGGAAGGGAAAGAATCGGTTACAAATAATTTTTTTACCGGTGATTTGTTGACACGCTCGATGGCGTTCTTTGAAAGAACTGCATGCGTGCAAACTCCGTAAATATCTTTTGCTCCGGCGTTTTTCAGTGCGTCAACTGCATTGGTGAATGTTCCCCCCGTATCAATCAAATCATCCACGATAAGTAAATTTTTTCCTTTCACGTCGCCGATGATGTTCATTAACTCTGCCACATTCGGTTTCGGGCGGCGCTTATCTATTAAAATCAAATCTGCCTGAAGCCGTTTTGCGTACGCGCGGGCGAGTTTTATTCCTCCGACATCCGGCGAAACTATGCCAAGGTTGGGAATTTTTTTTCTCCGGAGAAACGGCATAAACACCGCAGACGAATATAAATGGTCAACGGGTATATCAAAAAAACCTTGAATCTGCGGCGCATGTAAATCCATCGTAATTATCCTGTCCGCTCCAGCAACCGTAATTAAATTCGCAACAAGTTTCGCGGTAATGGAAACACGCGGCTGGTCTTTTCTATCCTGCCGCCCGTACCCGAAATACGGAATCACCGCAGTAACTCTTTTTGCCGAGGCGCGTTTCGCCGCATCAATCAGGATGAGTAACTCCAATAAATTATCCGCGGGCGGGTTGGTGGATTGAATAACAAACACATCGTCGCCGCGGATGTTGGAATCGTACTTCGCCCAGATTTCCCCGTCGGCAAAGTTTTTAATATCGCATTTGCCAAGCCCAATTCCTATCGAACGGGCAATAGCATTCGCGAGTGAGGGATGTGAACGCCCGGAAAAAATCTTCAGATTTGCCATGAACTTGGGGAACTATTCGGTAAAAGCGAGTCAGGTACTCTCCCGACGCAAAATGAAAACTCTGCTTTCAAAAAAAAGTGAGGCAAAAAATACTTAAAAGGAGTTAACTACGCAAGAGAATTTCCACTTTCAAAGAAAAAATCTGGAAACTCACTAAAAATATTTGTTCCCTCCCGCATTTATCAGTTGCACTCCTGCGTCTTCTTTTGAAGAAATACAAAAGGTCATCTGCAGTTTCCAGATGACCTTTGCATTTTCCAAAGTTATTATCCCCCCTTGTCAAAGGGGGTTAGGGGGATTTAATATGGGTAATTATAGAACTTACTTCATCACCGCTAGTTTTTTCACAGAAACGTAAGCACCTGCGGTAAGTTTGTAAAAATAAATTCCACTATTCAGAGAAGAAGCATCAAACCTTACAGTTTTAAATCCCGCAGTTTCTATCCCCTTGACCAATGTTGCAACTTCTCTTCCTAATACATCGTAAATTTTCAGCGTTGTGAAAACTTCTTCCGGTAAATCAAATCGTATTTCGGTTATTGGATTGAACGGATTCGGAAAGTTTTGTTCGAGGAAATACTCACTTGGTTTATTTGCCTGCTGGTTCTCTTGTTCGTTCACCGTTTGTTTTGAACTTATTGATGTTGATATTTGCACCAGTTTTTCTGCAAGTTTTGTTAAGCGTTCATTCGGGTATTTTGTTTGAAGTGCTTGAGCGGTGCTTTGTGCAAGCGAAATATCGTTCAACGTATTCAAAGCAAGACTCACTCTTCCATACAATGCCAAAAGTTCACTAGATGTGTTAGGATACAACTGAATACTTTCGTTCAACGCTTGCAGCACTTCATCCGGTTTCCGCTCGTGGAGAAGTGTTCCGCTTAACACATCGCGAATTGCTCGTTTGATTTCGTCATTCGTTGTGGATTGTAATCGTCCACGCAAATACCCCGAGAGAACATTTGTACCGTTGGGATTTCGGAGCATTTGAAAGTTTGTGAGCAGTTCATTCAGTGCCCAACGGACAAGGGCAACGTCTGTTTCTGTATTGATGAGGGCTTTGAGAATACCCATCGCTGCTGTGAAATCTTTTTGTAATCGTTTCTGGATGGCTAACTTTATACGCGGGTCTGTAAATGACAAAGAATGTGAAACAGAACCATCATTCCTACCTTCAGTTTCGTCAAGCAATTGAGATGCGAACGTTGCCTTACTACCTCCGCATTGATTCGGGTCCGTTTCTAAATAAAATCCATAAAATAAACTTGACGTTTCATCCACCAAAAAATCACGCTCGGGGTCAATTTCTCCTTCGTGAAAAAAGTTTTGTTCTGCATACACGTTATTGCAGTTTTCTCTCAACACGATGAGGTAAACGCTATTATCCTTAATACTATTAAATCCCGGCAACCGGTATTCGTAACTGCCGAGCATCGGGTTCGATTCATATTCAGCGAACACCCCGTATTGATTGTCGTAAAAACAATTGTTGCCTCCTTCTTCTTCGTTAACGACAAAACCCGGCGATGCGTTTGAACAATAGATTCCCATCTCAAACCTGCTTACCTTATTGCCCGTGAGTTGTTGAGGAGAGGAGAAAGCAAAATTCATTCCCGCGCCCCAGTCTGCCATACCTTCTATGGTGTTATCTTTAATGACAACATCCGATGAACCTTTGTCAACATAAATACCGGCAACATTTTCCCCGCTGATAAAATTATTTCCAACGTAAACGGGACCATATACCGCCGGATCTTTATCGGAAGTGTAAAGGTAAATGCCGATTTGTCCATTGGTAAATGTAGTATTGGTAATTTTCAGGTCAATGTTGTACGGCGTGGAAATTCCTTTTTCCGCATTCGTTATGTCTGCGTAATCAATGATACTTTGATGAGTCTCTACACCAAAGGAAAACCCCTGCCACAATTCTTCCGGTCTTCCATTAAGCGTAAAGGTAACGTGCCTTTCTGCGCTGCCGCTTACAACAAATTTTCCATCTACATTTATTTGAGAATTAACTCGCATAATAAATTGCGCATCTTCATAAACAGTTACATCGGAACTCGAGGGAAAATTCAAGACAACATTATCCGACACATCTGCTGTTCCGTATATTTCTAAGTGGGAGTTATTACCAAATTGCCACGTACCGTTTCCATTCCACACAAGATTTCCATCTTCTGCAACAACGATGCTCGCATTTTCTCCGAGTTGAATGTTCCCCGCTTGCAAACATCCGAAAACACCGCCGTTGTTGACGATAAGTGTTACTCCTTCGTTGATGTTGATTGCACCGCCTGTTGATACAATACTGCTTCCTGCGCCGCCAAAACCTATTTCACTCGTTGCTATTTCCAACGTTCCACCGCTCTCCACAGAAAGCATCGCTCCGTTTTCTAATACTGCTGAATTGAGAATAAGTTTTGCGTTTGCTTCAAACACCACATCTCCTCCGGCTTCCATTACTAACACTGCGGGGTTGTTGATTGTGAGTGTGGAGTTTGCTTTGAGTATAAGTTGTCCTGTGGGGTTGACGTTGAGACTGCTCAAGTTATCTTGCCCATTAATTGTTACATTCCCGTTTATTTCCATTTTACCGTCAATAAAACAATGCGTATTGCTATCAATGGTAATGGTAGTTGTATCTATTCTGAGATATTTATTTTGTAAAATAGTTACATTGCCATCAAGTTCGATTGGTGTTTTCCACTTCAATGCATTTTCAAAAGTGGTATAAACATTCCCGATATATTTTTTCCCTGAAAAATGGCTGAAAATATTATCAGTAATTTTTTTCATTCGCACAACGTCAGTATCATGGTCAGCGTTTGGATGTAACCCGTTTACCCAACCATTTGCTCCTTCTGCAAATACCCTTGCATTGCTTGATGTGTCTTCATAGTATAACATTTGTTTTAAATCAAGAAGACCATTAGCTCCTAACACCCACGATTGCGCAAGTGTATCTAAGGGAAAATCCGCCTTCCCTGTTCGGGTATTTTCAAGTTCACCCAAAACAATACCAAGCCGGAGAGTATCCCATATCCATCCGTAACCAAATGCATCCCCATTGTATAAATTTGTTCTCTTGAAAATCCAATGGTTTTCTTTATAGACCGTGTCAGGTGGCTCGTGGCCTCCCTTCGTCCACGCACTCTCAAATTGTTCTCCTAATAATTTCGCTTCAGGCAATCCCGGTCCATACTGTGTGTCTCGCCATAAATCATAGGGGTGGTGACCTGGCCAATTGCTTTTTCGACACCACAATTTTTTATAATTCTTTTGTCCATTCAATGTGTCCCAATGAATACGCCAATAACATGTGTTTGGTGCAAAACGAGCAATGTTACCATGTAAGCCGCTTGGTGAACCATTGGGATTTGTTCCTTTAAATTTTTCAGTATTTGTTCGTTCATCTTGTGACCAATATTCGTCGTGCCAAAAAATCACCATCATATTGTAATTTGCGACAAATTCTTTTCCATTCTCTATTGGGTTTTTATCAATATCAATATTATTACAATACTCCATCTCGTAACCAAGTGAATCAAGTGATGCGATAAATATCTTATAGTTGTCTTTATAATCTTTCCACGTTATTCTTGTTGTATCTATTGAACCGATTATGGGCCTATCAGTCGCAATAGTATCCGTAAAAGTAAGACTTAGTGTGTCTTTATCAGAATAGAGCGAGCCACCGCCAAAATGACTATACGCCATAAACGTGTTAAAATCGAACTTGAAGAGTATCTTCGATGTTGTTCCTGGATTTGCAGACCGAACGACAAAAGGTACAAAAAAATCTTTTGTGGTATCAGATAAGTGCCTCAATTTCGCATAATATAAACCACTTGGCCAGCCACTGCCAATAGAAACTGTTATTGCTCCATTCTCCCAATATGCCATGCAGCCCTTCTTAAATTCTATCGGTTTTCGGGAGTAGTCACCAGGATATATTGACGAATCGTTGACATCATGCAGTGGAAAAAACTGGCCAGGAATGTTTGCCGAACTCCAATAAACTGTGTTTTGGTCGGGTAATCTGAAAATATTAATGCTGTAGTTGCGATTTCCGGAAGATTGTTCGGTTGTATCAGCAATGTTTCTAACGCTCACATATAATTTTAGGTTTTCGCCTTGCTTAACGCTCGAGGGCCAAGCAAACCCCTCAATTGGATATCTATCCCACGCAAGGTTATGCCCCAAGATAGTCGGATATTCTACTCTCCCTATATTTATTATTCCCGCAAAATTAAGCGAGAACGTTGTAAAAGTAACAAGAACAAGAGTGATTATAGTGTTTGAGAAATTATGTTTAGTAGGCATACAATTATTCTTTCTATTTGATGAGTAACATTGATTTTGTGTCGGTAAATGATTGGGTGGTGATTGTATAATAATATGTCCCGCTCGAAAGAGCAGAGCCATCGAAATGAATGCGATACACCCCCGCTGGCTGCGTGGTGTTAAGGAGTTGTTGTATTTCTTTCCCGTTCACGTCGTGAATAGTAAGAAGAACATTTGAAAATTCTTTGAGTTCATATTCTATATTTGTCGTGGGGTTAAACGGGTTCGGATAGTTTTGCCGTAATGAAAATGTTTTCGGAGTTTCGGGAAGTTGCTCGACAACATTTGTTATTGGTTTATATGCAAAAATATTAGATCCTCCCACCGTCCAACCATGTTCTTTGTTGAGCATTACTCCATCACCTAACCCACGCGCCTCGTGTGTAACAAATTCGCGCAACCAATTTTGGCCGCCATCAGTCGTGTGAAAAATTACAGCAGATAGGTCTCCTTCATAAAACATCAAACCAAATGCCCACCCATTCAAACTATCCGTAAACGAAAGAGCAGATGGATCCAGTTCATTGTCTGCATCGCAAAAACAATACTGGAAGTTCCACGATAAACCGCCATTTGTTGTTTTATAGATAGCCGCATAACCATGTGTAATTGCCCAACCATTTTGAGTATCAAGAAAACTAATTGCAACAAATTCTCGCTCTAAAGAAATAACATCCCACGAATTTCCCCCGTTATTGGTTTTAAGCATTACCCAACAACTTGTCGTACCTGCGAATATCCATCCGTGCAAAGAATCTATAAATTGCATCTTCCCTAAATAAGTAATACTATCGGCAATTGTGCGCTCTGTCCAGTTTGTGCCGCCGTTGGTTGTTTCAACTATTTTACCAGTATCAAAATTTACAGATGTAATGTTTCTTAACTGATTGCGTGTATATGTTCCAAAAATCTGATGATTATCCGACCCATATTGTATAAACCAGAAATCGCCGCCGTTTGTAGTTTTATATATTCTTCCGTCAAACGCACTTTGGTTTCCTACTCCCCATCCAACAAGAGTATCAAACATAGAAATTGACTTGGGTACAAATCCAACTTCATTTGATAAAGTCCAATTATACCCGCCATCAGAAGTTTTTGCTATATGACCGAATACATTGCCTGTCCATCCGTGTAATGTATCAATGAATTCAACAGTAGATAAACCAGTAGTTTGGTTTCCTAAAGTTGCAATCTTCACCCATCCATATTGTTGGGCAATGAGTCCTTTTCCGCTAAGAGCGGGACTCATGATAAGAATGAAGAATGTTAAAAGTAAATATAGTTTTTTCATAAAAGGTTTTATTAATCTATGTTTGGAGATAATTCTGTTGTCAACGTTAGTAGTCGTTGCGCATGTTGTGGCTTGAAGAGGGAAGCAGGGGTTCTCTTTTCAGGTCACAGTCGCGCATCCGCTTATACGCCGACTGTTCACTGTAAAAATTTTCGGGGAGAAATTACAAAACTTTTATTGTAATGTCAAGTGTTTCTTAAAGATTTCCTGAAAAATTTTATCGACAAATTCCATACCAAGTTTCACAAGTTCCCCGTCATATTTCAATTGTTATTTCACAATTTGCCATTGTATTTCTCCAATTCAGTTTTGCAGTTCCCAAAAAGTAATTTGCAAATCTCCATTTTCATTTAGCATAACTGCAAACACCAATTGCGGCAGGAAAAAAAATTGTTCGTTGCCCCAAAAGCAAATCTCGGCTCTCCAAAATACGATTGGGGTTCTGCAAAATGGAATTGTAACTCCCCAAAATCAAATTGTAGTTCTCCAATTTCAAATTGTGGGGAAAATCCCGTTTTGGGGCTCTGCAATTTGGAATTGCGGCTCTGCAATTTCGTTTTGGAGGTCTGCAATTCGGGATTGCGGTTCTCCAATTTGCGTCTGGAGTTCTGCAATAACCGATTTCCCTCCCGCAAATCGGTTTTGTATTTTCCCGACTGACTGCCGGATAGTCCGGTGTGTAGTTCGGGATATTTCAATTTTCGTTAGCAAAAATTCAATAATTCTTAGCAATTTCGCCGCCCCTGTGACGGTGCTTACACCCGTAAACATTAGAGGAAACCAATATTCGGTTCGTGCTGTCTAATACTATAGATGAAGGAAAGTCCTTCACGGTAGCGACACCATCGCTACGAATCCAAGCATATCTCTATAGGAGAAACGTCATGAATACAAATGATTATATTCCTCGCACCGATGCAGAATTTGTCGTCTGGTTGAATAATATGGTGAACAAACTGCCCACGCATGCACCAACATTAGGCATTACCAACGACCAAATTTCGCAAATACAGAACGATTTGCAGGACTCCACTGCAAAACTGAATGAAGTTAACGGAATGAAGGCAACACTTCAGTCCCTGACGCAAGTAAAAATTGACGTGTTCGATAAAGCCCGGAAACACTCGCGGGATATCGGCATAATAGCAAAACGCAATGACGCATACACAGACGCCATCGGGGAAGATTTAGGAATTAATCCCCCGAAAGCCCCGCTCGCAAAAGGCGAAGATGAGATTAAACCGTCGTTTACGGCAACTGTTCTGACTGATGGTATTCGCCTTAACTGGGTGAAGGGGGATTTCGGCGGAGTGATAATTCAATCGCGGCGGGGAAATGAAGCGGACTATACCACATTGGATAAGGACACGCAATCTCCCTACGATGATAGAAGAAAGAACCTCGCTCCGAACACCCCTGAGGCGCGGTATTACCGAATACGCTACCTCAATGGCGATACGGAAACAGGCAACTGGTCTGATGAAGTACGAGTCGTCTGTTTGATTTAAGCGATAGATAACACGTACTTCTTTTGAGAAGTACGATATGCATCCACTACAAGGTCGGGCTTAACCGCTCGACCTTTATATTTTTTGGGTCGTGTTTCACAATTGTTGCTACATCTCCCAAGACCGTAAACGGTCTTGCTAAGCAAAGAAAGAATCATAAATGATTCTCTTGGCTATTCATCCCGATTTATCGGGGTTTCTTCGTTACAAGCACGACCATTTATGGTCGTGAGATTATTGAAAGAAAACTCAATGCGTATTATCCACCAACACTTGTGAAACATTGCCATTTTTTGAGCATCACCTTTCATAATATCCCGTTATTTTCGCGCGGGCAATTATTTTCCCTTCAATTGCAGATTTAAATTGCGAAAGCGTTGCTCGTTCCGAAAGTTCCATCCGTTCAACACGTAACGCAAGAATTTCACATTCGTAAGGATGTTTACCGGAGCCGAAAGGAGGACAAGGACCGCCATATCCTATTTCACCATACGAATTATACAATTCCTTTGAGCCCGGCGGCATAGTTTTGGTTTGCGAAGCATTTTCGGAAATCGAAGTAACCGCGGCAGGAATATTAATAACGAACCAATGAATCCAGTTCTTTGCAACGGGATGAGGGTCTATGATTGAAAGCGCAAATGATTTCGTTTCGTCAGGCGCGCCGCTCCAGTCAAATGCAGGCGAGATATTTTTTCCCCCTTGTACTTCTCCGTATGCGTACTTTGTGGGGATGGAACTGCCGTTGCGAAATGCCGTCGAAAAAATTTGCAATGTCATAAAGAATACCTTTCGTAAATTGACGGGCAAAATATACGAACTCGTTCTTCAAATAATTTTTGTTTTCCCAAACCCCCTTCGCTATATTGTTCAAAAAAAATTACAAACAGAGAGGAAATTTGGTATTGCTCATTTAGCATAGTTCAAAATTTTTCATCTGTGAATCTGTGGCATTATTAGAATACAAACGCCACTGATTCACAGATTAGCAAAGACAAACCATCAATGACATTTTTTATTATCATATTCATTATTGTTGCAGGGTTAATACTTTTTTCCCTCGTAATGCTTTTTATTGGTCCAAAAATTCTTCTTCGACCGAAACGAACGACAAGCGCATTATACCGGAAGAAAGGAATTCCCGCCTTTCCTTCCGATGTAGGATTGCCATCTGAAGATATCGCACTCACAACGCACGATGGACTTAGTTTACGCGGATGGCTCATTCGGACTTCCGCACAACCGAAAGGAACTATTCTCTATTTTCACGGCATCGAAGACAACAAAGCGCTCGGACTTCCGCTCGCAAAATTATTTTTTGAAAACGGATATAATACCGTGATGGTGGATTTCCGCGCGCACGGTGAAAGCGAGGGAACGTATTGCACCTACGGTTTCTACGAAAAAGAAGATGTGAAATCCATCATCAATGCCATTACTGCGCTTCCTGATTTCTCATCGGGGAAAATCGGAGTGTACGGTCTTTCGATGGGAGCGGCGATTGCATTACAGACTGCGGCAATTGATGAACGGATTGCCTGCGTGGTTGCGGAAAATTCCTTTGCAACATTGCACACTATCTTCGACGATTATCAACGGCGCATCATCAAATTGCCGTTTCATTATTTACGAAACCTGATTATTGCCCGCTCCGAATATCTCGCTTCATTCGATGCTAAAGTAGTCTCCCCGCTTGATGCCGTCCGCTATATTCGAGTTCCGCTTCTGTTTATCGTTGGGATGCAGGATGAGAAAATTCATCCGCGCTATTCGCAAATGTTGTTCGATGCGGCAACCGCTCCGAAAGATATGTTTGTCATTGAACAGGGAAACCACGTCAACGTTCGCGAAATTGCGGGGAAACAATACGACGAAAAACTGCTTTCCTTTTTTGAACAACACCTCACATAACCAAATGAATTTTTTAAAAATGAAATCGTCTTCCTTGTTCTTCTCCGTCATCCTCGTTTACGTTTCAACCATTTTATTCTTGCCGCCGGTAACTTCATCGCAGGAAAATTTTTCTCAACGAAACGCGATAAAAATTCTCTACCACATTTCCGAAGTTATCGGTCCCCGACCAATGGGTTCACCTGCGGAACAGGATGCTCTGAAATACGGCGTCGAAAAATTTCTTGACTATGGATGCGATACTGCCTACGTAATGCCGATGAACCGGACAAGTATCTACAATACGAACAGCGGTATTGCTATTGGAATAATTCGGGGAACATCAAAAAGAATCATCGTTATTGGCGGACATATTGATACGGTAAATCCCGAAGTCCGCGGAACAGACGATGATGGCTCGGGCAGCGCGTGTGTTATTGAACTTGCCCGCGTCTTTGCCCAACGCGAGATGACTTCAACGCTGGTCTTTTGTTTATTCGGCGGCGAAGAACAAGGATTACAAGGTTCGCAGTACTTTGTGGATAATTTCGAAAACATCAACGACGTTGCAATGATGCTGCAAATAGATATGGCAAACGGATTAGGAGTGATAGATATTGACGGAGATACGTACGGCAAAAGCGCACCGGAATGGTTAATACGCGCAGTGTCCGAGGAGTTTTACTCGTTAGGATATTCCGGGCTGCGGTATCCAACGCATTTCTTTGCAATCAATTACACTTTCCGCAGCGGCGCAGGTTCAGACCACGAACCATTCTTACAAAAAGGAATTCCCGCAATTGATTTAACGAGCGATGTTTCCAATCCCATTCACACCCCGCTTGACAACTGGAAGAACTTCGACCAGCGCGGACTTGAACGTTCGGGTATGGTTATGCAAAAAATTGTTGAACGATTCGATAACGGAGCCCCGAACGCGAAACCGACGAACTATTGGCTCTACAAACTCGGCACACGGCTCTACTTTCTCCCGCTTCCCGTGTTGTGGGGATTTTTAGTTTTCACATTTTTATTATCCATTGCCGCATATTTTTATCTTTGGGGAAAGTCGCGTTCTGAAACATCTTCGGATTCGTTCCAACCGAAAAAAAAATATCGCGTTCCCACGCTAAAACTGCTCGCTCTTGCTCTTCTACTTGCAATTGTTTCCTGGTTTTTGCCAGATGTTCTCGTGCTTATTACCGGAACCCGTTACCCGTGGTTTGCTCAACCGTTGCCGTACATCATTTTGATGATGATAACGTTTTTACTCACCGTCTGGGCAGCGCTTCAAATCACACCGAAAATCTCTTTTTCTGTTTCACCTCTTCCCTACTATCGGGCGTGCGCAATTTTTCTGTTCCTGTTTATACTTCTTGCTGTTCGAGGAAATGTAAAACTCTCGATGTATCCCGCCGTTTTTTTATGTATGCTTTCTCTCTCTGTCTTTATAAAAAACGGCGCAATAAAATTAGTACTTATCGGAATAGGATTTTGGTTTTCCGGCAGAATTATCTATTCTGAATGGTTCGAATTCGTCGCGCGCAATTTCGCATTCAGCGGCGAGACCATCAATGAATTTCCGACGATTGCCTCGTACAATATTTTTGCAATCGGGATATTGACTGCGGTAGTTTTTCCGGTGGTTTCTTCTCTGGCAATATTGTACCGTTCACATCACGCAATACAATTTCTCGTGGAAAAATACCGGACAAAACCAATCGGCATTGCGCTGATGATTATTCTCCTCACCTCGCTAACGGTTGCGGCAATGAATCTGAGTTATACGGACAAATTAGCGCGCCGCGTAAAAATTGAACAACATTTCGACCTCGCGGATAATACACAATCGGTTCTTGTAAAAAGCGGCGATTACCTTTCGAATACTCGCATTACATTTCAAGGAAAAGATACAATTCTTGAAAAACGAAATCTGGTCGCACATCTTCCTATCCGCGACTCATTAGCAACGCCTTGGGTTACGATTGAACGGACAAAAGTAATTAATAAAATCGGTGACACGACGAATTTCCTTCTCTCTTTACACATATCCTCATTGAAAAAGCCGTATGTAGTGGAAATCGGGTTCGATGCGGGAGGAAAAGAGTTTTTGAACGTTGAAACGCCGTATCATCATACAACTTCAAAAAAAGGACTAAGCATTTCGTTCTTTTCATTTCCCGATTCGCAACTTACGATACCACTCGCCTTTCAGATTATTGGGCAGGACAGCGTTGAAGAATCCTCGATGATAACTTTTTCCGAACTGCCACTCCCTTTACGCGCACGCCGTGAAAAAACATTTTTTATCCCCCGAGCGTATTTTTCTGAAACAGTGAAGCATAGACCGGAATAGGTACACAAAAATTATATTTCCACTTTCAGTATTTACTAACTCATCGAGACAATACCGTGAGAGTCAGCTATTATATGTAGGGCATCTCTACCGAAGGGATTCCTTGGAATAAATACCATATTATTTAAACACAGAGAGCACAAAGTATTTTCGCAAAGAACACAAAGAGCAATAGATTCAATACTTTGCGACCTTTACGTTTAAATTCATTTTTGTTTATGACTCGTAGAGATTTTTAGAGATGCCCTGTAGATAGTTCTCAATGAACGCCCATTTTCTTCTTCGCATCCTCGCTCATCATCGAAGCATTCCACGGCGGTTCCCAAATAATTCGCACATCGCCATCTGCAACGCCGGGAATTTTTTTAACTCGTTCCCGCGCTTGATGGGCAATATAGTCTCCCATTCCGCATCCGGGAGTGGTGAGTGTCATTTTCACGCCAACCCAATCATCAAAAATTGTTACGTCGTACACTAATCCCAAATCCACAATGTTCACCGGTATTTCCGGGTCGTACACATCGCGCAGAGCGTTGTACACATCGTCTTTAGTGATTTCTTTTATTGGTTGTTCTGTTAGTTGTTCCATAATTTTTTTAGAGTAAGAATTTTTTAGGGAGAATTTTTATCAGAATCGCGGCTAATATTCCACCAAGAGTATCAGCAAGAAAATCGTACACTTCCGGCGAACGCCCGGGAACAAACATTTGATGTATTTCATCTGACGCGCCGTATGCCATTACAAAGAGTACAGAGAATAGCAATGCATTTCTCTTGACCGTTTCGTTCCACTCTTGAAAAAGAAATGCCCGCGCCCATAATATTCCGAGGATAAAAAAAACGCCGAAGTGCAGGAGTTTATCAAAACTAAAAAGTTTGAAGGGAAGTTTTATTCCTGAAATGGAGGAAAGCGAAAAAATGAGCAATGCCCAAATTATTGCAGGGAGTTGATAACGAATAAAAGAAGGAGATTCCTGGTTCATTCGTTAGTTCGTTTGTTGGTTTGTTCGTTCGCCCGTTGTGAGAGATTGCAAAGCAAAAGAAAGTGAATCCGAAATATCCATTGCCATAAGTGAACGTTCACCGAATTTTTCTTTTGCAACGTCTCCTGCAAGTCCGTGAATGTACACTCCTGCAATTGATGCTCGTTGTAACTTTTCTTCTACCTGAATATTTTCCGATTTCATTTGTGCGAGTATTCCTGCAATTGTTCCCGTTAACACATCGCCGCTTCCTGCTGTTGCCATTCCCGGATTTCCCGTCGAGTTAAGAAAAACATTTCCACCGGGAGTTGCAATTACTGTTGGATTTCCTTTTAAAACTAAAACTGAATTAAATTTCTTCGCCGCACTTCGCGCAATTTCTACACGATTAGTTTCTATTTCCTCAGATGAAATTCCGATCATTCGAGAAAGTTCGCCGGTGTGCGGAGTGAGAATGAAATGGTTTGGGGTTTGGGGTTTGGGGTTTGTTGGAGAAATTTTATTTTCCCCCAACCTCCAACCTCCAACCTCCAACCCTCGAAGTGCATCTGCATCAATCACCATCAGTTTTTCACACGATGAGATTATTTCTCTGACAAGTCGTTGCGTTTCTTCGTTTTGTGAAATTCCCGGACCAATTGCAAGCGTGTCGCACCACGCAATTCGTTCGAGGATTTTTTCTTTTGAAGAAAGAGAAATAGTTCCTTCACTTGTTTCATCGAGTGGTTCAAGCATTACCTCAGTTAGTTTTTTTACGAGCAACGGATATAGCGATTTTATCGTTCCAAGAATCACTGCACCCACACCGGATTTCATTGCACTTGTTGCTGTCATTACTCCTGCACCTGGGAATTGTCTTGAGCCGGCAAGCACAAATACTTTTCCTACGGAATATTTATTTACGTTCAATGCTCTTTTTGGAAGAAATGTTGAAACATCATTTTTTTCTACGAGAAAAGTGTTTCGTTTTTCTTCAAGTAATTTTTTAGGAATAGAAATATCTGCGACTTCAATTATTCCCAAACATTCTTTTCCATCATTCACAATCAAACCGATTTTTCTTGCCGCCATTGTTACAGTGAGATTTGCTTTCACTGCTACATTTGTTTTCATTCCGTTATCAGAATTTATGCCCGAAGGAATATCAATGGCAACAATTGGTTTGTTGCTTGCATTCATCCACCCGACAATTTCTGCAAATGGTTTTCTGACTTCACCTGAGAATCTTGTTCCGAATAGTGCATCAATAATTATATCGCAACGTGGACAATCTTTGAGAAATGATGTTTTGATTTCTGAAAATGAAAACTGAGAAGTGTTTTTTGTTTTCTTTTGAAGTTGAAGAACAATTTCAAGATTTGTTTTCGCATCTCCTTTTACTTCCGATTTTTTCCCAACAAGAAGTACGTGAACATTTGCACCGCGATTGAATAAATGCCGCGCTACGACAAATCCATCACCGCCGTTGTTTCCTTTCCCGCAAAAAATGAGGAATGATTTTCCTGAAACGTTTCCGAAATGTTTTTCAATTGCATCAACAACACTTCGACCGGCGTTTTCCATTAAGAGAAGTGAAGGGATGGAATATTCTTCTACTGCACGCTTATCACAAGAACGCATTTCATTCGAAGAAAGAAGATTTTCCATTTTAATTTAAGAAGGAATGTTCGGGTAATTAGCAATTAGTAATTTGTAATTAGTCATTTGTAAATAAATTAGATTCTGTAAAACGAATTGCAAATTACCAATTACCAATTACAAATAAATATGGTTTACCAACTGTTAGATATTATACTGGTCAGCAACGAAGGAAACATTCCGAAAATAACTACACCGATTGCTGCAAGCGAAATTGCCGCGAAGGAAATAGGTGAAGATGAAACAGTCATTTCCGTTTCACTGCTTTTGAAATACATTAGCACGACAATGCGCAAATAATAATAAGCCGCAACCATACTCGTCGTAACGCCGACAATTGCAAGCCACGTAAATCCACCGCTCACTGCTGCGGCAAACACATAATATTTTCCGAAGAAACCTGCGAACGGAGGAATACCGGAAAGTGAAAACATAAAAATTGCCATCATCGCGGAGAGCGCTGGTTGTTTTTGCGAAAGTCCTGCGTAGTCATTCAGCGAAAGATTTTTTTCCTCGATTTGTTCAACGAGAGAAATAACACCGAACGCGCCAAGATTCATTAATGTATAGGCGGCGAGATAAAATAAAATTCCCTGCACGCCATACACTGTTCCCGATGCAAGTCCCGCAAGCATATAACCAGCGTGGGCAATACTGCTGTACGCCAACATTCGCTTGATGTTCGTTTGAGAAATTGCAACAACATTTCCAAGAATCATTGAAGCAGAGGAAATAATTGCAAACGCAAGAGAAAGTTTTTCGTGCGAGAAATTTTGCGACGTATGTCCGACGATGTTTGCAAACGCAAGAAGAAATCCTGAGAACGCCGCAGTCTTTCCTGTTGTTGCCATAAATGCAGTAACCGAAGTTGGCGCGCCTTCATACACATCCGGCGCCCACATATGAAATGGAACTGCCGCAACTTTAAATGCAAAACCGATGAACAGCAAACCAATTCCGAGCCAAAACAATACGGAAGTTTGCAATGAATCGAGATGGGAAATAATCATCCTAATGTTTGTTGTTCCCGATGAGCCGTAAAGAAGTGCGATGCCGTAAAGAAGAAATCCTGTTGCAAATGCGCCGAGTAAAAAATATTTGAGCGAAGATTCATTTGATGTCATTCGTTTGCGCATAAATCCAGCAAGAACATAAAAGCAAACGGACATCAATTCAATGCCGATAAAAACAACAATCAAATCACCGGCGGAAGCGAGCATCATCATTCCCAAAACCGCGGACAAAATGAGCGCGTAGTATTCACCAAAACGGATTTCCATTTTCTCTAAATACGAACGCGAAAGAAGTATGGTGAGAAATGTTCCGGTTAATAATACGAGTGCGCAGAAACGAGTGAACGTGTCAACAAGCACCATTCCATTGAAAACTGATTCTTGCGGCGACTGATTGAACGAGACAAAAAACGTTGCAAGTGTTCCGAGAAGTGCAATCCAAAAACTGACGCGCGCATTTTCTTTATACAACGCATCAACAAGAATTACGAGCAGCGCAACGACGGCGAGAACAAACATTGGCATTATGCCAAAGAGATTTACAGTGAAGTTCATAGTTTGTTTTGATAAAAAGCGGGAAAAAATTACAAAAAGAAAGGAGAGATAAAAAGTATTTTGTAGTTGAGAATTTGCGATGTTCGATTTCGTATATTTTCGCCGCAAAAAATCAAACAATGAAACAACAATCTTCCGAAGAAACAATAATCGAACAAATGCTTTCCACTGCAAAAACTATCGCTGTGGTTGGACTTTCCAACAAACCGGAAAGTTCGAGTTATGGAATCGGACGTTATTTAATTCGTGCCGGATATAAAATAATTCCTGTCAATCCAATGCATGATGAAGTATTTGGAATACAATGTGTACAATCGCTGAAAGAAATTTCCGAACAAGTTGATATCGTTGATATTTTTCGCCGACCGGAATTTATTCCCGAAATTGTTGACGACGCAATTACCATCGGTGCAAAAGGAATTTGGATGCAAACGGGAATCATCAATGAACTTGCAGCAGAAAAAGCGAACGCCGCAGGAATTCCTGTTGTAATGGATAGATGCATTTCCGTTGCGCACCGACAGTATCTTCATCTGCACAATGTTCAGTGAAAAGAGTACGGTGCGAACTTTAAAATATTTTTTCTTCTTCCTCACGGCATCAATTTCTTTTTTTGCTGTTGCTCGTTCACAAACAAAATTACTCGTCTCCGGCTCAACAATTCGCCCGACATTTATCCGCAACATCACCATCAGCGGAAACGAAAAGACTGAAGAATATGTCATTCGCCGCGAACTGACGTTTACCAATGGCGATACGCTCAAAGCCGGACTTCTTGCCTATAATAAAAACAGAATTTATTCACTTGGATTATTTAATAAAGTTGAACTACTCCCGCAACCAATTGAAAACGATTCGGTGGATTTGGAAATCAGCGTCGTTGAGCGCTGGTATATATTTCCGTTTCCGTTATTCGGAATTTATGAAGGAGACTGGGATAAAATATTTTACGGCGGAGGAATTATTCACTCGAACTTTCGCGGGAGAAATGAAAAACTCGTTGGCTCGTTCACGCTTGGCTACAATCCCTCCTTCAACCTCTACTATTTCAACCCGTTACTCAAAGAACAGCCCGATATTTTTTGGGAATCGCAGATTTTTATCAAGCGTGTGCATAGTAAAAACATTCTTTCTCTATCACGTGGGAATGAATACGACGAGAAACATTACACACTTTCTTCCAACATCGGACGCCGATTCGATTTGTTTCGAAGAGTATCAATCGGTGGAGAATATAATTCCGTAACCGTTACACCGTACAAACCGGGAAGAACATATTCTACGAACGGAAAGGATAATTATTTCACGGTGAAAGCGAATTACAGTTACGACACGCGCGATTTAGCAAACTACACCTTATACGGTGTGTGGTTTCGCTCCTCAATTGCAAAAGTAGGATTAACGGCAACCGGTGTGAATTTTACCCGCGGAGCAATGGATTACCGCCGTTTCATTCCGATGAAACTCGATTCCAATTATTCTGTAACATTGGCAATGCGGCTCTTTTCAACATTCTCCGACGGAAATAATTTACCACAGTATGAACATGTTTTTTTTGGTTACTCGGAACGTCTGCGCGGTTATTTCAATACAATTTTTGAAGGAGATAACCTTGCAGGAGCGTCAATGGAATTTCGGTTTCCATTGCTTCAACCGAAAATATATCATTTGAGTTTTGTCCCTGTTACACAATTTTCGCTTGCACGATTCGGATTGTACTTTGCGTTGTTTGGAAATATCGGCGCAGTTCAATATCAGCCGTTGAAATTGAACGAATTTGTTTTTGCGAAAGGATACGGCGCAGGATTGCATTTTATTCTTCCGTATGATTTTGTTTTACGAACGGAATTTGCTCTCAACGAATTACGCAAATCCGAATTGATAGTAGATTTAGGAACTTCGTTTTGATTTACGAATTACGATTTGCGATTTTCGATTTTACTAATCGTAAATCGCAAGCCGAAAATCGAAAATATTATGGATTACTTTTATTCTTCTCCCGAAAATATTTCATCCTCAACAATTTTACTTATTGATGATGAATTTCATCATTGCATAACAGTATTGCGAAAACAAATCGGTGAAGCAATTTTTGTTCTTGATGGAATGGGAAATTGTTATGAAGTGAAATTGAAAAGGAAAGGAAAAGATTTTGTTGAAGGAAATATTCTTTCCCGAAAAGAAAATTATCACGAACCAAAAATAGATTTAACTCTCGCCGTCGGACTTTTGAAAAACCCTGCAAGGTTCGACTTCATTGTTGAAAAGGCAACGGAACTTGGCGTGAAAAAAATTATTCCGATGATTACCGAACATACAATTGCAAAATCTGCGAAAGTTGAGCGCTTGCAAAAACTTGCACTCACTGCAATAAAACAATGCGGACGTGGATTTCTTCCAACCATTTCTGAATTGCAAACATTTGAAGAAATAATTTCTGCGAAAGAAAACTACGATGAAAAATTAGTCGCCTATGAACACTTCATCTCAAATCCCAAATCTCAAACCTCTCCAAAAGGAGTCCTTCGGACAAGCCACAAACCTCAAATCGTTTTAGTCGGGAGCGAAGGGGGCTTTTCAGAAAAAGAAATTGAGCAGGCAACAAAAAATAATTTTCAATTGCTTTCGTTGGGAGAAAGACGACTCCGAACTGAAACTGCAGCAATGGTGGTGTGTACGAAATTTTTGATTTAAAACGGATACTCGTCATTCCGAACGCAGTGAGGAATCTTTTTTACGGATATGAGATGTGAGTTACATTGAAAAAATAATCTTTGAGACTATCACTTCTTTCGTGAGTTGAGATGAGTTGAAAACAACATCCGCAAGTTCTTCATAATATTTATTTCGTTTCAATAATTGCGATTCAATTTCTTCTCGCAATGTTTTCTTCTTCGACAAGCGAATTCTGTTCTTGTCTTTCGAAATTCGTTTCTCAATCGTGTCAACATCCGCTTCCAACAAAACAACAAACGAATTCTTTCTTAGCAATTCTCGATTCTTTTTTCGCAACACAATTCCGCCGCCGCAATCAATAATCACTTCGCGTTCCAAATTCATTGCTTTCAATTCGTTGCATTCCAAATCTCTGAAATATTTCCACCCTTTTGTTTTTACCAATGAAGAAATCGTTTCCCCAAACTTTTTTTCAACAATCGCATCAATGGAATAATAATTCCGCTTCAATTTCTTTCCGAGCAATTTTGCAATCGTAGATTTTCCCGTTCCCCGAAAACCAATGAATGCGATATTCTTTCCGAACTTTGAGTTTTTACGGTTTATTTTCTTCATTGTAAAAACTCTTTCCAGAAATTCGGAAATGATTTTTCAACACAATTGGATTGCGTGATTTCTAAATTCTGGATTCTGAGTCCCGCAACCGCAAAACTCATTGCAATACGATGGTCATTTTTAGGATTTATAATTGTTGAATGAGTTTCGTGTGGAATTATTCTCAATCCATCTTCGCGTTCAATTACTTCCGTTCCAATATTTCTCAACTCACGCGCAAGCACAGAAATTCTATCACTTTCTTTATGTCGAAGATGCGCAACGTTTTTTATTTCTGTTTCACACTTTGCAAATGCTGCAACCACTGCAAGCGTTGGAACAATATCCGGACACTGATTGCAATCAACAGAAATTCCCCTCAATTCATTTCCAAAAACAGTAACGGAATTTTCTTTCCAAACAATTTTACAATTCATTTGTTCAAGGATTTCGAGAAAGGATAAATCTGCTTGTAAAGAGTTTCGCGAAATATTTTCAATCGTAACTTCGCCGTTTGTAATTGCAGCAACAGCGAAAAAATATGATGCGCTTGATACATCCGATTCGATGATAATATTTTGTGGTTTGTATGTTTGTGGTTTTACAATGAACGAATTGGAAATTCGTTCCACAAAAACTCCGAATTGTTTCATCACTTCAAACGTCATTGCAATATATTTTTCAGAAACAATTTCCTTTGAACAATGAATTGTCAATCCGTTTTTCGAATATGGAGCAGCGAGCAACAACGCGCTCAAAAATTGCGAACTGCGAGAAGAATCAAGAATAATTTCTCCGCCAGGAAAGTTTCCTCCATCTATTGTTGCTGGCAGAGAATTATTTTCGCTCTCAAATGAAATTCCAAGTTGAGGAAATGTTTCAAACATTTCTTTCATCGGTCGTTGTTGTAAACGTTTGCTTCCATCAATTGTAATTTTTCCATTAACAAGCATTGAAAGTGCAAGTAGAAATCGTACTCCCGTTCCGTTATTTCCCATTGAAATTATTTTCGATGGTGAAATAAAACTTCCGTTCATTCCCTTAATTTCAATTCCGTTTTCTTTTTCAAGAAATTCTACTCCAAGTTGTTTCAAACCATTTATCAACAATTCGCAATCTTCGCCGACTGGTTTTGGTGCAAGAAACGATTTTCCGTTCGCTAATGAAGCACAAATTAATGCACGTTGTGCAATACTTTTCGATGGCGGAAGCAAAATATTTTTCCGTCGAAACGGGTGAAGAGATTTATTGATGAGAACAGTGTTTGTCATTCCGAACGCCGTGAGGAATCTTGTTTCAAAGTTCGAAGTAATACTTTTTTCATTACTTCAAGTGGTGCTTTCTTCCCGGTAAATAATTCAAATTGTTTCGCCGCTTGAAACAAAAACATTTTCCATCCGTGAACTATTGCCGCGCCGTTTTCTTTTGCAACTTTCAGCAACGGAGTTTCAATAGGATTATACACTATATCACAAACGATTTTATTTCCCCAGTTTAGATTTAAAAGTGAAAATGTTTCGGGAAAATATTTTGTAACAGAAAACGGAATCGTGTTTATCAAAACATCAAAATCCGTTTTTGGAAAGTTATGGAGTGAATCATAATTACAAGAAAATTCTTTTGCAAGTACTTTTGCTTTTGAAATTGTGCGGTTGAATATTGTTATGCTTGCATTTTCTTTTTTCAATGTTGCAATGATAGATTTTGCAGCACCGCCGCTTCCTAAAATTGCAATTCGTTTATTTTGAAATTGAAAATTATTCGGAAATGATTGTCGGAAACCAAAGCCATCTGTATTTGCGCCAAACAATTTTCCACCACGTTTTATAATAGTATTTACTGCTCCAATCTGTTTTGCTTCATCAGAAATTTCATCGCACAGATTCACTGCGGTTTCTTTATGTGGAGCAGTTACACTGAAACCATCAAGATGTTTGTAAAGCGATTTAGAAAATCGCTCTACATTTTCTGTTTCACAATTTATGTACACAGCATTTGTTTTTGTTAAACGAAATGCCGCATTGTGAACATAAATTCCTTTGCTGTGTGAGACGGGATATCCGATTAATCCAAATGTTTTTGTTCCCGAATTTATTTTATTGAAATTGTAAACATCTAAAAATGTCTGCAAAGAAATTTGTCCGTTAGCCGTTTGTAAAGAATCATCAAGTGAAGCGAACGTAAGGAACGCATTGAATTTCGGCGCGAGAATACGAGTGATTTCTCCATTCCTTCCCATTCCGATTGCAATAAGTTTTTGATTTTCTTGTTTTGCTTTCTCGAGAAGTGAAAATAATGGAGAAGTTTCTTCAATCGTTTTTGTTTCAATGGCAATTTTGATAACATCGCAATTGAGTGATTTCATTTTCCCGTAGAGAGAAAATAATTGAGATGAAGAAATTTGTTTTCGGTGGGAAGAAAGAATGATTGCTGTTCGTGGAGAAATATTTTGAATTTGTTGAATGAATTTATTTCCGATTGTAAATTCTACATCAAGAAACCTTGGTTTGTGTGATGCAATTTGTAAAAGAAAATCTCTTCGTTCTTTTTCGGAATATTTCCATTTTCCAAATTCTTTGTTTGAACGAACCGTGAAAATACTTTTGGAAAAGAGTTTTTCTTTTTTGAGTTGCTCAAAAAATACTTCGAGCAAGAAAGATTCTTGCTCTACATTGTCCAATCGAAACTCAATGATATCAGCACCGATTAGAATTGCTCGTTTCGCTTTCCGAATTGTATCGGAAATATTTTCTACAAAAAGAGAAACGCAGAGTTTTGTTTTCATTTCTCCAAAACTCCGTTACTCCATTATTCCACGCATACATCGAAGTGCAATTTCATTTTCTACTCCAACATTAAATTCGCAATGTCCAACCTTATCAATGAGGGAATATTTTATTTTCCCTTCTTTCGATTTTTTATCGAGTTGCATTTTCTTCAATATTGTTATGGGAGAAATTGATTTTGGCAATCGTGTTGGAAGTTTTACTCGTTTCAAAATATTTTCAATTCGCTGAACATCATTTTCTTTTAACCAGCCAAGTTCTTTCGCAATCAACGATTCCGCAACCATTCCAACCGAAACTGCATAACCGTGACGAAGTTTGTACTGCGAAAGTGTTTCAATTGCATGTCCGATTGTATGACCAAAATTCAAAATCTTTCTCGGACCAATTTCGCGTTCATCTTTTTCAATAATACTTGCTTTTAATTTGCAGTTCCACTCAATCGTTGTTTTCAAAATCTTTTCATCGCGATTCACAAGTTTTTCCATTTCTTTTTCGAGAAAGAGAAAAAACTTCTCGTCCTGTATCAATGCTTGTTTGATTATTTCTGCAATTCCGTTGACATATTCTTCCTGCGAAAGCGTTTTCAAAAAATCCGTATCAATACAAATATGTTTTGGTTGGTGATACGCGCCGATGAGATTTTTTCCCAATGGATGGTCAACAGCAGTTTTTCCTCCGTTGCTGCTATCCACTTGCGCAAGTAATGTGGTTGGAACTTGCACAAACGGAATTCCGCGAAACAATGTTGATGCAACAAATCCCGCAACATCACCGACAACTCCACCGCCAAGCGCAATGATAACGCTATCTTTTCCAGCGCTGTGTTGAAGTATTTTGTTTTCAAGTTCTGCTTTTGTCTCACGCGTTTTATTTTCTTCGCCGGCGCGAAATGAAACGAGAGATGCATTTAATTTTTCTTTTTCAAAATGGAAAAGAAAAGTTTTGCCATACAATTTTGCAACATTTGAATCCGTAATAATGATATATCGAAAAGCAGGAACGAGTTTCTTTAACAACGAAGGAAGTTTTGGACTATTTCCTTTTCCAATGTCTATTGAATACGTATCATCAACTACTTTTTTAAGATTTACTTGAATCATTTTAAAATGAAATTATTTTATCCGATTCGTTGATGATGTCATACAAATCTTTCATCGTCGAGAGAGGACAAAGTTCTGTTCCTTCGGAGTTGCGGATTTTCAGACACGTTCCGCAAGCGTAAATTAATCCGTTGTTGGAAACGAATTCATTCATCAATTTCACTATCTGATATTTTTCCGAATCAAGTTGCTCGGCTTCAACACCGTTTGCGAGAAGAAATACCTTGACTTCATCTTTATCTTTTAACGAAAGATTGGCGAGGCGAAAAACATTCCAGACAACTTCCGCGTTGCTACTATAAATAATTATTCCAAGTTTCATCTTGTTAAACTAAATTGCAATTGTTCTTCCGATGGCAGTTGCGATTGGGCGAATGTCATTCATCAATTGCGCAAACTTATCAGCGCGAACAGATTGGTCGCCATCAGAAACTGCATTTTCCGGTTTCGGATGAACTTCGATTATCAAACCATCAGCGCCACACGCAATTGACGCGCGACTCATCGGCATAATCAAATCACTTTTTCCCGTTGCATGACTCGGGTCGGCGATAATCGGCAAATGCGAAAGTTGTTTGATGACGGGAATAATATTCAAATCAAAAGTATTGCGCGTGTATTCAACAAATGTTCGGATTCCGCGTTCGCATAAAATTACCTGGTCGTTTCCGCCAGCAAGTAAATATTCTGCCGCCATTAAAAATTCCATCAGTGTAGCAGAAAAATTTCGTTTCAACAAAACCGGTTTTCTGATTTTCGAAAGTGTGCGAAGCAGTTTTGTGTTTTGCATATTGCGCGCGCCGACTTGCAATAAATCTGCGTATTCGGCAACGAGCTCAACCTCATTCGATTCCATAACTTCCGTTACAATTTTCAAACCGGTTTTCTCTTTTGCTTTTCGCAACAGTTTCAAACCATCTTCTCCCATTCCTTGAAATGCATACGGCGATGTTCTCGGTTTGAACGCTCCTCCCCGTAAAATTTTTGCTCCGCAAGATTTTACAGTTTCCGCTGTGGATAAAATTTGTTCTTCATTTTCTACTGTGCAAGGTCCAGCCATTACGACAATTTCATTTCCTCCAACGTTCACTCCATCAACGCTTACAAGCGTATTTTCCTTTCGAAATTCTCTGCTGACAAGTTTGTACGGTTTGAGAATAGGAATAACATTTTCAACTTTCGGCAAGAGCGCAAGTTGTTCGCGTTGGATTTTTCTTTCATCGCCGATGATACCGATGATGGTGCGTTCCGTTCCTTTGGAGATGTGCGCTTCTAATCCGAGTTGCTTGATTTTTGCAACGACTATTTCAATATCGTTTTCTGTTGCTTTAGGTTGGAGGACAATGACCATAAAAAATTATTTCTACTGAAAAATAAAAAACCCCGTTGTTTCGGGGCTTAGGAAAATTAGTGTTACTTTCGAGATTATGAACAAGAATTACTCCGCGTCCCGTCGAACTGGATTCGAGTAATAATACCGATAGTTTATTGTTCTTGTTGTCATAAATCGTGGGCAAAACATAGGAAGAATATTTTGAGAAAACAAATAAATTGAAAAATTGTATCGAGCCCATTCTGTGTATTTTCATTACACATATCACCAAAAGACCGGAGTGGACATTTCAGATTTTGATTTCCTTCCCTAAATATCGTTCATCATTTGCAAACCGATTTTCTATTTTTTCCTCCTCCATTATTTCCATATTTTTTGCCCAACTTAAAACCAAATTTTACCAATCAGTATAAAACTATGTGCGGAATAATCGGTTATATCGGAAAAAAAAACGCTCTTCCTATCCTTTTAGAAGGACTTCGACGTGTCGAATATCGCGGCTACGATTCTGCAGGCGTGGCAACCATTTCGGAGGATAAACTTCACGTAACAAAAAAAGCAGGAAAAGTCGCCGAGTTGATTGAATTGATGACGAATGAAGATTCTTCCTCGGAAATCGGTATCGGTCACACGCGCTGGGCAACGCACGGTGAACCGAATGACATTAACGCTCACCCTCACTGGGATTGCAATCAGGAAATTGCAATCATTCATAACGGCATCATTGAAAATTTTTCTTCCATCAAAACGAAACTTCTGCGTGAGGGACATTCCTTTGAAACGGAAACTGATACGGAAGTACTCGCTCATCTTATCGAACGATTCTACCAAAAAACAAACGATTTATACAGCGCCGTTCGTCTTTCTTTATTAGAAGTAAAAGGCGCGTACGGACTTGCAATTATTTCCACACGAGAACCGGATAAAATTATTGTCGCGCGAAAAGGAAGTCCGTTGGTGATTGGCATTGGCGATGGAGAAAATTTTATCGCTTCCGATGCAGCAGCAATTATTGACCACACACGCCAAGTTGTGTATCTCGAAGATGGCGAAGTTGCAGAAGTTCGTCGCGATGGATTTTTTACCCGCAATTTGATTCACAACGAAGACATTGATAAAGAGATTGAGGAAATCACTTTCGATTTGGAGCAAATTGAAAAAGGCGGTTACGAACATTTTATGCTGAAAGAAATTCACGAACAGCCGGAATCCATTCGAAATACAATGCGCGGACGGCTACTCGAAGAAAGCGGCACCGCAAAACTTGGCGGACTTGAATCCATTGTTGAAAGAATTGTAAACGCACGCAGAATAATTTTTGTTGCGTGCGGAACCTCGTGGCATGCGGGACTTGTCGGCGAATATATGCTGGAACAATACGCACACATTCCCGTCGAAGTGGAATATGCGAGCGAGTTTCGTTATCGTAATCCGATTCTGTATAAAGATGATGTCGTTTTTTTCATTAGCCAAAGCGGTGAAACTGCGGATACTACTGCGGCATTGAAAGAAGCGAAAGCACACGGCGCAACAGTTCTCGGAATTTGTAACGTTGTTGGAAGTACTATTGCCCGAGCCGCGGACTCAGGAGTCTTTATTCACGCTGGACCTGAAATTGGCGTTGCATCCACGAAAGCATTTACGTCTCAACTCGTTGCGCTTGCCTTGATTACGTTGATGGTAGGCAGAAAGAAAAAAACAATTTCAAAACTTGACGGACAAAAGATTGTGGAAGAAATGCGTTTACTTCCCGAGAAAGTTGCAAGTATCATTGAATCCACAACGGCGCAGGTAAAATATATTTCTGAAGAGTTTTCCGACGCTGCAAATTTTCTCTATCTCGGTCGCGGATACAATTTTCCCGTTGCCCTCGAAGGCGCGTTGAAGTTGAAAGAAATTTCCTACATCCACGCAGAAGGTTATCCCGCCGCAGAAATGAAACACGGACCGATTGCGCTTATTGACCACAATATGCCGGTTGTGTGCGTTGCGCCAAAAGACAGCACGTACGAAAAAGTTCTTTCCAACATTCAGGAAGTCCGCGTTCGCAAAGGAAGAATTATTGCAATTGCAAATCACGACGACACCGAAATTGAAAAACTTGCCGAACATGTCATTCGCATACCGCAAACACTCGATTTTCTTACGCCGATTCTTTCGATTATTCCGTTGCAACTACTTTCGTACTATATGGCAGTAAAGCGTGGATGCAATGTTGATATGCCGAGGAATTTGGCGAAGTCAGTTACAGTGGAGTGATGAAATTGAAATACATCAATACTCCAAAACTCCATTACTCCTTTACTCCTTTTGAAAAAAGAATGTAGTATGGATATTAAGAATCCCGCGCCACGAAATCGAACCATCTCACTTTCCCCAAGTGAAATAGACTTATTTTCTTCTCATCACATTCAACTCAAAAATTCTGTTTCAGCTCCAGAAATTGAAAATAAAACCATCAACCAAAATCTTTTTGAGATTCTTGATTTTCTTCCTTCCCAATTTGTTGACCTTCTCTTTCTTGACCCGCCGTACAATTTAAACAAACGCTTCAACGGAAATGGATTCAAAGAACAATCTACAACCGAGTACGCTGAATGGCTGGACTCGTGGCTTTCCAAACTTGTGCGAACATTAAAGCCAACTGCTTCGATTTATATATGCGGTGATTGGCGTTCATCCACTGCGATTCATTTGGTTGCGGAAAAATATTTCAAAGTGCGAAACAGAATTACGTGGGAACGTGAAAAAGGAAGAGGCGCAAAAACAAATTGGAAAAACAACACGGAAGATATTTGGTTCTGCACGATGGGGAATGAATACACATTCAATGTTGATGCAGTGAAATTAAAACGCAAAGTGATTGCTCCGTATAAAGAAAACGGAAAACCAAAAGATTGGGAAGAAACAAGCAACGGAAATTTTCGCATCACACATCCATCAAATATCTGGAATGATATTTCCATTCCGTTTTGGTCAATGCCGGAAAACACGGAACATCCTACGCAAAAACCGGAAAAACTTTTGGCAAAAATTATTCTCGCAAGTTCCAACGAAAACGATGTTGTGTTCGACCCGTTTCTTGGAAGCGGAACAACATCTGTCGTTGCAAAAAAACTTGGCCGAAAATACGTTGGCGTTGAAAGTGATACAATGTATTGCTGTCTTACCGAAAAACGATTACAACTTGCAGAGAAAGATAAAACGATTCAAGGATACGCAGATGGAGTTTTTTGGGAAAGGAATTCTTTGAGGGAAATGAAAAGTGAAAAGTTAAAAATGAAAAGAGTTATATCATAACTTAGTGTCGGAGTTTATCCCGCTTTTGTGGGATGTCTTGGTGGTAAAACTAATTTAAACACCAAGTCACCAAGACACAAAGTAAAAAAGATTTGAAAAAGAAACCCAATTTTTAAAACTAACTAATTACCAACTAACGAATAATTTTTATGCACAAAATCAAAACAATTATAATGGGAGCCGCAGGACGCGACTTCCACAATTTCAACACTGTCTATCGTGATAACGAAACGTATGATGTCGTCGCATTTACTGCCACACAAATTCCGAATATTCACGGAAGAAAATATCCTGCTGTTCTTGCGGGAAAATTATACCCGAATGGAATTCCGATTTTTGAAGAAAGCGAATTGGAGCAACTTATTAAAAAACATAACATTGATGAAGTTGTGTTTTCGTATTCTGATGTATCCAACAATTACGTAATGGATAAAGCGTCGTTCGTGATGTCGGTGGGAGCGCATTTCAAATTTCTCGGCGCGCACGATACGATGATTGAAAGCACGAAACCGGTTATCGCCGTTGTTGCGGTGCGAACGGGAAGCGGAAAAAGTCAAACGTCGCGAAAAGTTGCCGGACTTCTTCACGCGATGGGAAAAAAAGTTGTTGCTGTTCGTCATCCGATGCCGTACGGAGATTTGACGAAACAAATTTGTCAGCGGTTTGCAACGGTTGAGGATATGAAAAAACACGATTGCACGATTGAAGAAATGGAAGAATACGAACCACACATAACGAGCGGAACAATTATTTATGCCGGCGTTGACTACGAAACAATTCTTCGCGAAGCGGAAAAAGAAGCGGACGTAATTATTTGGGATGGCGGAAATAATGATATGTCTTTTTACAAACCGAACCTTACCATTTGTGTTGCAGACCCGCATCGTCCGGGACACGAACTTTCGTATTACCCCGGCGCAAATAATATTCGTTTGGCGGATGTGGTGGTGATAAATAAAGTGGATTCTGCGGATAGAAAAAATGTTGATATTGTGCGCGAGAATATTCGCAAAGTCAATAACGATGCAATTATAGTTGAAGGCGCGTCGCCGATTACAGTGGAAAATTCTTCTATCATCGAAGGGAAAAAAGTGTTGGTGATTGAAGACGGACCAACACTGACACACGGCGAAATGAAATTTGGCGCGGGAGTTTTGGCGGCGCAAAAATTTGGCGCAAGCGAAATTATTGACCCGCGACCGTATGCTGTTGCTTCGATTGCAGAAACATTTCAAAAATATCCCGGCATCGGTATTCTTCTTCCTGCGATGGGATATGGAGAAAAGCAACTCAAAGATTTGGAAAAAACAATTAACAAAGTTCCGTGCGATGCTGTGATTATCGGAACGCCGATTGATTTGAGCCGCATTATTAAAATAGAAAAACCATCAACGCGCGTGCGCTACGATTTGGAAGAAATTACAAAACCGAATCTTGCGGAGATTTTGAAAAATTTTTTTGAGAAAACTAAGTGAACCTAAGTGTTCTTCGTGCCTTAGTGGTTTTATTTTTTACCACTGAGGCACTGAGTTCACGTAGAAGCACTAAGAAGAAAAATGAAATCAATTCGCTTTCACGAATTCGGTAATGCTGATGTTCTTCGTTTTGAAGAAGCGCCAAAGCCAACTATCAATGACAACGAAGTTCTCATTCAACTCAAAGCCGCATCACTCAATCATCTTGATATTTGGGTAAGAAGCGGAACACGCGAACGCAATACGCCACTTCCGCATATTCCCGGCAGCGATGGTGCAGGAATAGTTGCAGAAGTTGGAAAGCAGGTATCTGTCCCTTTGGGAAATGTTGCAAGCGTAAAAGTCGGCGAGCGAGTTTTAATTTCGCCGGGATTAAGTTGCGGTGAGTGTAGTTATTGCAAACAGCAACGAGAAAATTTGTGTTCGCAATACAGAGTTTTAGGAACGCGAGAAAGCGGAACGTACGCTGAGTTTGTACAACTTCCCGCGAGAAATGTTTTTCCGATTCCCGAAAAAATAAATTTCAATGAAGCCGCCGCATTTCCGCTTGTGTTTTTAACTGCGTATCATATGCTCATCACTCTTGCGCAATTGCAAGAAGGAGAAACGGTTCTTATTCACGGAGCGGGCAGCGGTGTTGGAATAGCGGCGATTCAAATTGCAAAACTGTTCAACGCAAAAATAATTACCACTGCGGGAAGCGATGAAAAATTACAACAAGCAAAAAATCTCGGCGCGGACGAAGTGATAAATTACAACGAGAAAAATTTTTCCGATGAAGTAAAACGCATCACGGATAGAAAAGGAGTTGACGTAGTGTTTGAACATATCGGAGGCGACGTGTTTGAAAAAAGTATTTTTCTTTTGCGCAAAGGCGGGCGGCTTGTTACGTGCGGCGCAACGAAGGGTTACGAAGCGAAACTCGATTTGCGGTATTTGTATTCGCGTCATTTAACATTGCTTGGTTCGTTTATGGGAACAAGCAACGATTTGAAATCTGTTCTCGCGTTACTTGCAGAAGGGAAACTGAAACCGATTATTGATTCTGTTTTTCCATTAGCAAAAGCCGCAGACGCGCAACGGAGAATGGAAGAACGAAAACAGTTTGGGAAAATTATTTTAGAAATTTAATTTTAGGATTAGAGCGATGTCTAATATTCAGAAATACAACAGCAGCTTAACGAAATATGATGATGAATCTAAGGGTTTTTTTGCAACAATATTTAGTAGAATAAGCTCTTGGTGGAATAATTTTACCGGGAGAACTTCGAGTGAACAAGCAGTTATTTCTGTCGCGCAATTACGAAATGAATTACGAGACCTTTTTGATAATGACGGGGTTTTGTTCAAGGCATTTGAAAAATACAATCAGGAAATTGAACTCTTAAAGATGGATATTCAGAAAATAAAAGAGTATCTAAAAAAGCAACATAAAGAGAAAGTTGATACAAATAAAATTTACGAGATGGAACAGAAGGTTGCTGATATTTCCAGAAAAATTGAGAACAAAATAAATCCGAGCGATATTGAATTAAAGAAATTAGTTGAGAACCAATTGGTAGAATTAACAAATCTCTTACAAACCGATATTCAAAAACATTTTAACAGAAGTCAAAACGAGATTCATAAAATTGAGTCTGACTTTCGAGTTGAAAATGAAAAATTTGAAAAAAAAATAGAGGAAGCAAAAAGGCTCGTCGAATATTTACATAAAAATTTTGAAAACCAAACTCGTGAACTCACAGAAAACGCGTCGAATCTTCAAGAAAAGGTAAACTCCTTGGCTAAACAAGTTAAGACAACCGATGATTGGTTGAAAAAGGAAATTGAGAATAATAAAAAGGAAAATGAAGGTCATTTAGATTCAATAAAATATCAAGTCGCTGAAAGTTTCCGGCTATTGTTAACAAAGATGCAAGAATATGATTATCAACAACAGCTTATCACATTCTCGAGTTTAACGGGTATTATGTTAGTAAATTTAATAATCTTTTATTTCGAAATATTAAATTCAGTACTAAAAAATTTTTTAATATTGAACTCGACATTATTAATTATTCTACTCATTATTATACGATTAAAACATAGGAAAATGCACAATGATAAGTAAAACAGAATTTCTCAATGAGTTACTTGGTGGTAGATTAACTGTAAACCTGAAAGCAAAAGTAACTAAAGAAGATAAAATAGACGCGGCAACTTTAGGAGCGACACCAATCATTGAGAGAATTCTTCAAGGTAATATAACCGATGAAGATTTTGACCCCAATATTATACGCGCGTTTCACCTTCAATACCCTCACAAAGGTTCGTTTGTGGAAAGTGTAAAGGAACATGCTGATAATCAAATGGAATTACAAGGATTATTAAATGGAGTCAAGGGAAAACTTTTTGAATTAGAAACTGTAAACTATTTAAATGACGGACATTTAGCCGAAGGGTTTTCTGCACATCTTGCAAGCAGCCCTACTCAAGAAGGATATGACATCGAAATTCTTGATAATAAAACAAACAATATTGTTGAAAAGATACAGGTAAAGGCAACTGACCATATTGATTATATTCAAGACACTTTCCAAGAGAATCCAGATATTCCAATTATCACAACGACTGAAATAACCCAGCAAATAAGAGAGGGCGATTCGCTTGGTCCTATTTTTGATATAGGTATATCTGATTTATCGCTTGAAAACCGACTTGATGAGATCGTACACATTATTCAATCCGACCACATCGAACTTATTTTTCCAATTCCATCAATAGGAATCATTGCCCTGTCGGGTATTTCTGGTGTATTGAACGGTGAAGACAATAATGTAATACTAAATAGAACGATTGAACGAACTACTAAATCTGTGGTTTCTTATTATACCGGAAAATTATTCACATTCTTATCTGGTATTCCAGCCGCTGGGATAATTGCGTCAGTTGGAACAAGATTACTTTTCGGAAAAATAAATTTTGAGAGAAAAAAAATTGAATTTTATGATAACATCATAAATGAATCACAAACCAGAGTTAATGAAATGAAATGGAGGAATGAGAAAATGAGGAGTTATCTCAATGAATAATAATTTTTTCTTAAAGAGAAAATAAAATATTCAAGTTTATAATGATAGAAGATAATACAAACTGGACACCATTACCTGATGATAATCTTCTCGGATTAAGCGACAAGAATCTTATCAATGAGTATGAAGCAAAGGGAATTGCTGCAGCAGAATTTTTCGTTATCCAACTCGATACCGAGGCAATAATAACATCATCATTGATTCTCGAAATTCATAACATTGCTTTTCGAGAACTATACGATTGGGCTGGTAAATGGAGAACAACGCGCATTATTGTTGGACAACTTGAACCGCCGGAGCCGATGCAAGTTCCGCAATTGATGTATCAATTTATTGACAATCTGAATTACAAAATCAAAACAGCGAAAGATAAAAACGACCATATTGATTGCCTTGTTTATGCTCATTATGAGTTTGTAAGAATTCATCCTTTCAATAATGGCAACGGAAGAACGGGGAGAATATTGATGAATCTTGTAGCGCTCAAATTTGGTTATCAACCGCTTGAATTGTATTATCGCGAGGGAGACAGCAGAAAAATTTACATTAGCGCGATGAAATCTGCCGACAATGGCGATTTTGAACCGTTACGAAATCTAATTGCTAAAGAATTGCTTCCCTTTTAGTTCGTGTTCATTCAACAACGACAAAACAATTTCGTGAACTTTCGGCTTTGCAACTTTCTGATTTTCCAATTCCATCGTGGAGAACACGGTATCGGTAAGAACTTGCGCTAAAAATTTTTTCTCTTGTAACTGTGGATATTTTTCGTAGAATTTCATTGCGGGCAAATATACAAACTTTTATTACGAACGTTTTCAAAAATAGAAAATGAACCTCTTAAAAAACTTTCTCCTTTTTTGTTCCACCAATTCGTGGATGAAAAACTCGCTGCCAAAATATCGTTTCGTGCAGAAAGCAGTAAAAAGATTTATGCCGGGAGAAGATGTTGAATCTGCATTAGTCGAAGCGAATAAATATTCTGCGAACAACATTACAACGGTGCTGACGTGTTTGGGAGAAAATATTTCCGAGTTGAAAGAAGGTGAAAATGTTCGCAACCATTATCTCGAAGTATTGGAAAAAATTTCCTCACAAAGAATTCCTTCAGAAATTTCCATAAAACTTACACAACTTGGATTTGATATGAACGAAGAAACAACGTTGCAAAATGTTCGCGCATTGTGTTTGAAAGCGAAAGAGAAAAATAATTTTGTGTGGATTGATATTGAAAGTTCTCCGTACGTTACACGAACAGTAAATTTTTACAAAGCAATTCACGGTGAATTTGAAAATGTCGGTTTGTGTTTGCAAGCGTATTTGTATCGTACGAAAGATGATTTGGAAAATTTACTTTCGATTTCTCCTTCGATTCGTTTAGTGAAAGGAGCGTATAAAGAATCTTCCGATGTTGCGTTTCCCAATAAAAGCGATGTTGATAAAAATTTTGTATTGCTCTCTGAAATGTTATTGAAAGTCCGAATGGATTCCTTTGGAACGATTCCCAATAGTGTGCAACGAATCGGAATCGGAACGCACGATGAAACAATTCACGAGTATATAAAAATGTTTGCAAAGAAAAATAATATTCCGAATGATGCGTTTGAATTTCAAATGTTGTACGGAATAAAAAATAATGTTCAAATGAAATTAGCAAATGAAGGTTACAAAGTTCGCGCGTTGATTAGTTACGGTTCGTATTGGTTTCCGTGGTATATGCGGCGACTTGCAGAACGTCCGGCGAATGTTTGGTTCGTGGTTAAAAGTATGATTAGTTAATGTCATTCCGAGCGAAGCGAGGAATCTTCTAAAACTTTGCACGATGTTCTATGATGGAAACGGAACCGTTAAATAGATTCCTCACTTCACTTCGTTCCGTTCGGAATGACACGAGCCTTTTATTAAAAGACAAAATGAAAAAACTACACGGTGTAATTCCTCCCATTGCAACTCCATTTATCAATCAAGAACTTGCGGTTGATAAACTGAAAGAAAATATTCAGAAGTTACTGCAAACAGACCTTGCTGGAATTCTTGTACTCGGTTCGAACGGTGAATCGGTAATGCTGAATGAAAAAGAAAAACTGCAAGTTGTTGAAGCGGCAAGAGAAGTTGTTCCAGCAAATAAAATTTTACTTGTTGGCGCGGGAAACGATTCAACGAAAGAAACGATTTCCTTCATCAACAAAATTTCCAAAATGGGAATTGAGTACGCGCTTGTTATTACGCCATCGTTTTATAAATCATCAATGACATCGGAAGTTTTTTACAAACATTATTCCGAAGTTGCGGAACATTCGAAAGCGAAAGTTTTGATGTACAATGTTCCAGCAAATACAGGAGTAAATATTTCTTCGGAAACCGTAGCGAAACTTTCTGAACACCCGAATATTGGGGGAATGAAAGATAGTTCGGGAAATATGCAGCAATTCGCGGAAATTATTTCTTCAACGTCAAAAGATTTTTCTTTCTTTGTGGGAAATGCGCCGACATTTTTTACTGCGCTTTCACTCGGAGCGTGTGGAGGAATTCTCGCTGTTGCAAATGTTCTTCCGAATGAATGTGTTTACATTCAAAAATTATTTGACGAAGGAAAATTGGAAGAAGCAAAAGAGTTGCAACTCAAAATTATTCCTCTTGCAAAAGCAGTTACAACGAAATATGGAATTTCGGGATTGAAATTTGCAATGGATTGCGTGGGATATTATGGAGGAGAAGCGAGATTGCCTTTACTTCCATTGAAGGAAGGGGAGAAAGAAGAGATTAGAAAAATGGTGAAAGAGTTTATTTAGTAAATTTCTAACACACCGTAATCTTCGGAATCTAATAGATATTGAATGTCGGGTTTGTGCTTGCGAAGAATTTCTGCGACTTGATTTGTATGTTGATTTCCCATTCGCAGTAAAATAATTTTTGGAGGAAATCCTTTTTGCAACAGCAATTCCAAATAGTCGTCGTCGTTTGTCGTTATGATAAAATTGTTTTTCTTTGCCCAATTCCATATTTCTACATCGGAAGCAGGAATTAATAAACCAATTTGTTCAACGTGTAAACATTGAGGAAAAACATCATTCAGTGCTTTAACCAAACGCCACGAAAGATTAGCGTCGAAGAGAAGTTTCACTATGCGGCGACAAGTTTGGTTACAGATTCACGTTGTGCCGCAAAAGTAAGTGCGGCTAAAATGTGTTCTCGTTGAATACCAGGAAAATCCTCCATAATTTCCTCAAATGACATTCCCGATGCAAGCCATTGCAAAATATCAACAACAGCGATGCGTGTTTCTTTAATGCACGGTTTTCCAAAACGAATATTCGGATTGATGCTGATGTATTCGAGATAGTTTTCCATAGTGTTATATATTATGTTCAAAAATTTCGGAAAGAATATACATACTTCCCTTTGAAATTATTTTTCCAACAAATGCAAAATAAAAAATACTTTATGCCAATAACAAAACTACAATTGAAAGGGCGAGATTTTCTTTCCGTCCTCGATTTCTCGACAGAAGAAATCTACAAAATATTTTCACTCACAAAAGCGATGAAGAAAAACCCGAAAGCGTATCGAAAAAAACTCGATGGAAAAATGATGATGCTCATTTTCGAAAAGCCATCACTTCGCACGCACGTTACGTTTGATGTGGGAATTAAACAGCTCGGCGGTGATTCGCTGTTTTATGCTTCATCAGAAAAAAACAGAATCGGCGTTCGTGAATCGTTTTACGATGTTGCAAAAAATCTTGAACGAATGGTGAACGGAATTATGATTCGCACGTTTGCACATAATGTTTGCACACAACTTGCTGAACATGCAAACATTCCTATCATCAATGGCTTAACGGATTTGGAACATCCGTGTCAAGCGATGGCGGATTATTTTACAATTTCTGAATTCAAAAAAGATTTGTCAAAAACAAAACTTGCGTTTGTCGGCGATGGAAATAATGTTGCACATTCATTGATGTTGCTCGCGGCGAGACTTGGTTCAACGTTTGCGCTTGCTATGCCGAAAGGTTATGAGCCGAATGCTGATATTGTTTCAAAAGCCAAAGAGACGGCAAAGAAAACCGGCGCGAAAATTATTATTACCAATGATGCAATCGAAGCTGTAATAAATGCCGATGCAATTTACACTGATGTTTGGGCAAGTATGGGACAGGAAAGTGAATCTGCGGAGCGAAAAAAAATATTCCAGCCGTATCAGGTGAATGCGAAGTTAGTGAAGAATGCAAAGAGCGACTATCTTTTTATGCATTGTCTTCCTGCGCATCGCAATGATGAAGTTACTGATGACGTAATTGATTCAAAGAATTCCGTAGTATTTCAGGAAGCGGAAAATCGGTTACACGTGCAGAAGGCGATTATGTTTGAACTATTGAGAGATTAGCAATTAGCGGTCAGCAATCAGCATTTAGTAAAAGTATTTGTTCCTTAAAACGTACCTACAATTTAATATACTATGAAAGATTTTCGAGATTTAAAAGTTTGGAAAAAATCTCATTTGCTCACTCTTGAGATTTATAAAGTAACATCTACTTTTCCCAAAGAAGAGATTTATGGAATTACCAGTCAGATGCGTCGTTCTTCCAGTTCAATTCCAACAAATATAGCGGAAGGTTGTGGAAGAGGCAGCGATGCAGAGTTCGTGCGGTTTTTATTTATTGCAATGGGTTCTGCAAATGAACTTGATTACCAACTACTTCTCGCTCGTGATTTAAAATTTCTAAACGAAGAAGCATATTTAAACCTTTACGCTGAAGTTGTTGAAATAAAAAAGATGCTTTCTTCATTGATAAACAAAATAAAATCAGATAATTAACAGAAGCAGTTAGCCGTTCGCAATTAGCATGCAGTAGTTGGAAGACTGCTAAACGCTGAGTGCTGGCTGCTGAATGCTGAATGCTATGAATAAATTAGCCCTCGTCGCCATTGGCGGCAACTCGATGATTCGTTCCGGACAACAGGGAACGATTGATGAACAACGCGCAAACATTGAACAAACGTGCGAACATCTTTCCGAAATATTGAAACTCGGTTTTCGATTAGTGATTACGCACGGCAATGGTCCGCAGGTGGGAAATCAATTATTACGTGTTGAAGCGGGAGAAAAATATTCCAAGGTTTCCCCGGAACCGCTTGATGTGTGCGGCGCGGATACACAGGGAATGCTCGGGTATTTGTTGCAGCAATCAATGAACAATGTTCTGATGAAAAAAAAACTTCATTACAATGTTTGCACGATTGTTACGCAATGTGTTGTTGAAGAAAATGACCCGGGATTCTGGTATCCCTCGAAACCAATTGGTCCGTTTTATTCCAAAGAAGATTCGGATAAAAAAATAGAAACACAGCATTGGGTAATGAAAGAAGATGCGGGGCGCGGTTATCGCCGATTAGTTGCGTCGCCGAAACCAATTGAAATTGTCGAGGAAGAAATTATTCACACACTTGTAGAAAAAAATTATATCGTCATTACCGTTGGCGGTGGAGGAATTCCCGTTGTGCGAAAGAATGGCAAACTCGTTGGCGTTGAAGCGGTGATTGATAAAGACAGGGCATCAGCATTCCTTGCGCAGAAATTGAAGGCGGATTATTTTATTATTTCCACGGATGCGGATAAAGTTTGTTTGAATTATAAAAAGCCAAATCAAGTTATGCTCGATAAACTTTCACTCGCGGAAGCGAAGCAACATTTAAAAGATGGACAATTTCCTCCGGGAAATATGGGACCGAAAATTGAAGCGGTGATTGATTTCCTTTCCAGCGGCGGACACGAAGCAATTATTACTTCTCCTGATAACATCTTACGTGCTGTGAAAGGAGAAGGAGGAACGCACGTTACGAATAATTAGGAATGAACAATGGAAATCTCTGAAAAATTGGTAGGACAGACATTCTTGTCTGTCAGAAATATAGAAGTTGAAGAAAAAGCAACAGACAGGAATGTCTGTTCCACTAAGTATAAGATTTTTTTAGAAGCTTCCAATGAAGAAAGAAAGTAAAACCTCTTGCGTGAAAGATTAGTTCTTCCGGATGTACTCAAAGGTGTTGCTGTTCTCTTGATGATTCAAGTTCACGTGACTGAATTATTCAGTACGAACGAAGTCTTTAACGGTTCAATTGGAGTTGTATCATTGTTTCTAGGCGGTCCTCCTGCTGCACCGGTGTTTTTAGCAGTGATGGGATATTTTGTTGCGGCATCAGAAAAATCCCGAACAGCATTATTATTACGCGGTACAAAACTTTTTTTCGGAGGATTACTGCTCAATCTCGGATTAAACGCTCATCTTCTCTTTCACATTTATAAAAACGAAATCACTCTCAATCCGTTTCACTATATATTCGGTATTGATATTTTACTGATAGCAGGATTCAGTATTATACTTCTTGCACTGATGAAACAAATATTACAACGGCATTATCTTTTCTCTTTCTTCCTTGCGGTGTTCATCGTTTTTCTTTCGCAAATATTTTTCAATCTCTTAGAATCAATGGAAACTTTTTGGGATTACGCGACTGCTTTCCTTGGGGGAAAATTTTCGTGGTCATATTTTCCGTTGTTCCCTTGGTTTGCATATTCGCTCGTTGGTTTTGGTTTTCATTCGCTTCTAACACAAACAAGTTTGAAAGAAAAAATGAGTGGTAAAAATATTATTATCGCATTATTTCTTTGGCTGTTATTTTTTGTCTTTACAATATCGTACGCTTCCGAAATCACCCACAGACTAAAATTATATTACCATCACGATATTATCTTTTTCGCTTGGACAATAATTTTCCTTTCCGGCTATGTGTTGTTCTTTTATGTTATTGCGAAAAGTTTCCCTACTTCAACAATGATTTCTTTTTCGAAATGGGTGGGAAACAACGTTACCCCTTTTTACGTTTTCCAATGGCTCCTTATTGGAAATATAGCAACGGAAATTTATAAGACAGAGAATGATCTGCACTCGCTATTGTGGTTTATCTCGATTCTCACCGTAACATCTTTGCTTGTTCTGTTTTGGAATTCTGCAACAGGGAAATTGATCTACGTAAAGAAATAAAGATGTCAACATATTTTAGGAGATTCATTTTTTAAAACTAAAAATCCCACGTCCTTACCAAGCGCGCGGGATTTTTTATTGAATCAATTTTGAAAATTGTGTTACGATTAAAACCGGTGACCGATAGAGAAGTAAAATAATGTGGGACCGTATTCAACTTTCGATTTCAATACTTTTTTTTCTTGTTTGAAAATAAACTCTTTTCCTAAGGCAAAAGAGGCGGAGCCGATTGGCGTATCGAGTGCAAGTTCTACTCCAGCGCCGTGTTGAAAATTTCTCATCGCTATCGAACGAATCTGGTCGGAGAGCATTCCCAAATCATACCGAACCTTGAAATAGGTATCGAAGAAGATCCGAAACGGAAGAAAATACCGGTACTCCATATTGATGAGAAAAAGTTGCCTTCCGCGCGTGTCGTCCTCCTGCAATCCATAAAACGATTCAAGCCCGCCGAGAGAAAATTTTTCGGAGAGAGGCAGTGTTGCATCGGCAAAACCGAAGGTTATTCTCGGACGCAGCGTATGGGAACGAAAGAGCGTCCAGAAACTTTGATGCGAGGCGTAGAGTTTTGTGTACGAACGTTCGCTGCCGATTTCTTTCGTCGCAATTTCATACGAACCGTGAAAGCGAATCCCCGACGTTGGAAAAACATAATCGTTTTCGGAATCAATAGCGATGTTGAAACTAATGCTCGAAAGCGTAAAACGTTCAGGAGAAAATCCATTGGCGGTAACTTTACTGATAGTGTTGTCTTCAACACGCCACTCGGCAGTTACATTTCCGAATCGTGCAACTTGTGTTCCGAATAAAAACGTGCCGCCGTATTTAATTTGACGGTACTCACCCGCTACACTTCGGTAGAGTTCGTTCACTTCAGTTGTATCCTGTTTGTAGGTGTACACGTCACGAAATTTGTAATGGGCTTTTATGTTCCCCGTGAAATAGGTATTGAACAACCGGTTGACATTGTACCGGACGCGAAACAACCGGTCACGGAATCCACCTGCAAACGTAAAGCCGAAATCTTGTCCCGCTGAAAAAACATTTGCCTGACGAACATCGAGGAGGAATTGAAAATTACGTTCATTATCGAAACGAAAACCGGTGCGTACCAACTCGCTACTTTTCTCACGGACGTGAATTGCGATAATATTTTTGTGAAATTCTTTTTCCACTTCGATATAAACCTGGTCAAATAAACCGGTGCTCATAATGTTTTGCCTTCCTTCGCGCATATTTTCGATAGTAAAAATGTCTCCTGTTTCAAAAGGAAGTTCGCGAAGAATGACATACGACTGGGTTCTATAATTCCCCACTACTTTCACGGAATCAATGTAACCTTCATCAATGTTGAATAAAAGTTCTCCATCGGAAGAAATTTGAAAAGAATCAATCTCGGCAATCGAGAGCCCCGCGTTCCGGTAATATTTCAAAATTCGCTCTCGTATTATTTTGTGTGTGTGAAGCGTAATTTCTTTTCCAAAAAATTCGTGAAGCATTTTCCGTAACACTGCATCATCGGCAGAGAGTTTTCCCTCAAAACGGAGCGCGCGTAAGAGGGGAAATTGTTTCACGGAAGAGTCTGCTCCTTCTTTCGGTATTATCGCAGATTTTTCCGCCTGTTTTTCGTTAAATAATTTTTGAATGAGCGGGAGGTTTTCTTGTGCGGCTTTTTCTCCCTGCGAAATGAGAAACGGAAGCCGGGAGAAGTCAGAGGAAAGATAATTTCCTAGCGCGGGAGTGATGATGATATTTGCATCCGACAGTTGCTCCTGATTGGAAGTTGCCGTCATTATATTCATAATCTGGTCAGCAGATTCCCACGGAGCGTCCAGTTGTTCGTGTGAACGCAATTCACTGGTGGTATTCACGGCAATGATGATATCACAATTCGTTGCCTGCGCTATATCAACGGGAATATTGGAAATGAGCCCGCCGTCAAGTAATACCATTGAGTCTTTGATGAGCGGAGAAAACATCAACGGAACGGAAATACTTGCGCGGAGCGCTTCGGTGAGTGAGCCCCGTTCCATCACAACACGTTTTCCGGAGATTAAATCGGTAGCAACGGAGCGAAAAGGAATTTTCAGTTTGTCGAAATCCTGTTGGGGATAGTAGAGTGATTGAAGGCAGAGTTCATTCAGGAAATTCGTAATGCGTTGACCGCTGGAAATTCCCGATGGCAAAACCGGTTGAAATCCATCCATCCGGAAAAGCAGAAACCCTTGTTCCTCATCCTGCTTTTGCCCGATGTACAGAAATTGCCTTTCGGTTTCGCCGCTAATGGAAAGCAGTTTATTCCAATCGGTATGGAGTGTAATACTTTCAATTTCTGCGACGGAGTACCCGGAAGCGTATAATCCCCCGACTACGCTTCCCATACTGTTTCCCACAATAAAATCAATGGGAATGTTATTTTGCTCCAGTACGCGTAACGCACCGATTTGGGAAATTCCACGCGCTCCTCCCCCACTCAAAACCAGAGCAACGCGGGGACGAAGGGAATCCTGAGAAAAGAGATATGCGTGAAAACAAAGAACGTTACATAACAAAATCTTAAAAAGAAAATTGATGTACGTCTTCGTTTTCACAGATGTTTTTTTTTCTCGGTGATTTTTTTGTAGTGAAAATTGCGAAAGAGAGTGCTTCGCGACGGCGACAAATTTTGTTACTGTTGCCCGAGAATGATCGGAAGCCCGTCTTTGCCGCTGCCAATGACGATGACTTTCGCGTTGGGCGATTCGGCAATTTTCAGCGTGGCTTCAATCCCTTTCCAGCGAAGAAGTTGCTCGCTGATTCCTGTTGCAACGATTTTTTGGAAATCAGCAATGCCCTGCGCTTCGATACGTTTACGGTCTGCTTCCTGAGTTTCTTTCAACAGAACAAATTGCATTCGCTGGCTGGATTGCTCGGTTTGTAATTTTTCCTCGATAGAGGCAGAAAGTTTTTCAGGCAATATCAATCGTCGCAATGGGATTGATTCGACAATGATGCCGCGCTTTGCAACTAATTTTGCAACGTCCACCGTTATCAATGCGGAGAGACTCTCGCGCGCGGATGTGTATAACGCTTTCGCCTCATACATCGCCGTTACACCACGCACGATGGAACGGAAATTCGGAAGCAAAATAATTTCTTTATAATCTTCGCCGATAGTTTTATACACCTCGGATGCCATTTCAGGGTCGAGGTGATACAAAATACTTGCCTCAAGCCGAACGGTCAATCCCTCCTTTGTTGGAACTTCCAACTCTTCTTTATCTTCCTGCGTTTTAATGGAGAACTTAATAATTGTCGCCAGCGGATTGACAACATTGATGCCTGCTTTCAATGTTTGAGAAGAAACGGTACCAAAGAAATTGACTACGCCCACGTGTCCGGCAGGTACGACCGTAACACATTGCGTAAAAGCAAGAACTAAAGCGGCAAAGCCAACAAGACCGGAAACGGTGGATGGCGTTTTAAATGCTTCATTGTGTTCGCGCTTGAATTTTTTTCGGGCGCTCGCCCAATTAATAAGCGCTACAAAAGCAACGGCTGTGAAAAGAAGAAATAACATAGGAGGTCTCCAAATAAGTGTAATAAAATATATTGATGTAAAAATTCGGGGAAGAAGTTACTCAAAGAACGCTCGAATAAAAAACGCGAGAAATCGTTTTGCATTCAACGCAACATTTTCTACTTTTACCTCAACAAATTATGACAAAACTCTTTCTCATACTCGGTTCTCTTTCTGCATTTACCGGCGTTGCTCTCGGAGCGTTTGCCGCACATTTTCTCAAACAAAAAATTTCTCCGGATATGCTCGCAATCTTTGAAGTTGCCGTTCGGTATCAAATGTATCACGCACTCGGTTTGTTCGGGATAGCACTACTCGACAATCAATTTCAGAATATACAACTTGCCCCAATCGGCTGGCTTTTTATTATAGGCACCATTTTATTTTCCGGAAGTTTATACGCGTTAAGTCTTTCTGGAATGAAATGGTTCGGCGCAATCACTCCACTCGGCGGGTTGTGTTTTCTTGCGGGCTGGCTCTGGCTGGTGTGGCGTGTGTGGA